>Ga0210391_10005319_pt1 | contig 10615 bp, 6 predicted proteins | sample IncBWC12OmetaG_FD_160573 | JGI IMG/M metagenome (GOLD analysis project Ga0210391, IMG submission 160573) | Forest soil microbial communities from Barre Woods Harvard Forest LTER site, Petersham, Massachusetts, United States - Inc-BW-C-12-O ...
AACGAACTCGCAAATAATGAAGGCGCAACTGGAGGCGGCATCAGCGACGTCTTTCCACTTCCTAGTTGGCAGAACGGTGCCGGTGTTCCGTCTTCTGCCAATCCAAATCACAAGGTGGGTCGAGGAGTTCCAGATGTGGCGGGCGATGCGGATCCGACCACCGGCTACGTTACTCTTGTCGATGGAGACGCCGACGTAATTGGGGGGACGAGTGCAGTCGCTCCACTCTGGGCTGGCTTAATCGCCCTCATCAACCAGAGCATTGGAAAGCCGGCTGGCTTTATCAACCCCTTGCTTTACCAGAACGCGAGTACGGCGGCGGATTTCAATGATGTCACCTCCGGCAACAACGGCGCCTATTCCGCCGGTCCTGGATGGGACGCTTGTACTGGGCTTGGATCGCCGATCGGAAGCCGGGTAGCAACGGCCTTGGGCGTCCCTCCACCGGCGCAAGCGAAGAGGACGGGCACTTAGGGTTGGCGGCGCAGTAGTTGGGTCAGTTACAATCTTCGCTGCCAGTTCGCAACCGCTCGCGGATTAAACTGCGCACAAGTCCCCCCCCGGAACGAGGGGACGCGTCGGACTGCGGCATGCTTGAATTCACCGGCCCGGATGGGCACGGTCGGTGTTGAACTGCGAATGGTCCGGCATGGCGCATCTTCTCCTCTCTTGTGATTTTTGTCACCCAGGGTCGAGGCGGATGCGACGAGCGCGTGACAACAGAACTTTCGGACCGGACTAATCAGACGATGGTATTGGCGATAACTTCGCATCAGTCGAAGTAGAGAGACAAAAGGCTCTGACGCAAAACCAAGGCAAGGCACGCAGCAAGGAATTTCAGCAACCGCGTCAATCGTTGTCGCTCGTGACTGCCCCTACCGCCGGTTTGCTTTGCTCTCTCAGAATCTCGCCCAGCAAAAATAGGTCGGTGAGCAGTGCTCGAAGGTGAATGGAAGCGTTCAGATTGTCAATCAACTGGGAACTGATCGCGGGTTGGGCGAGAACTATTTCAATCGCAGCAAGAGAGTCGCGAGAGTCGCGATCAAGTACGGCAATGAACGCCAGATACTTGCCAACCGGCTCAAGGCCTTCCTGTTTGACTGCCACCGCACACGCTTCCGGCAGTCCAGTTAAGGCCTCAACGGCGCGATGCAGGAACTCACGGACTTGCCCACCCGACTTGCTACCCCGGTCACTCGGCAGCCCCTGCGCTGCGTATGCCAGCAGGAACTCGTAGCATTCTTCCACCGCTTCACAACGATCGGAAATCTCAGCCAGCATCGGTTAGTCCTCGGCCTTCGACGCGGTTAGATGTTGGTGAGGCCAAAGTGGTCTCGACCTTCCATCGCTCTGGATCGTGCTCTTCGAGATAGAAGTCGCGGTCCATCCAGCCGAAGATCATCGATTTCGTGATCGCGCGTTTCTCCGGCCGGAGCCCGAAGTAAACGTGCATCATCACCAGCGCGATGAGTCCTACGCCCGCCAGTCCGTGCAGAACGTACATCAGGCCCCAGGTCATGTCGCTGAATAGATACGGATTCCGGGGAAAGAAGATCGTGCGCACGCGGGACATCATGAAGACGCCAGTAAGAATCACCGACAGGCCGCACAAGATAATGACGCCGTGGAAGAGCTTGTTTTCCAGAGGATACTTGGCAAACTTCCGCGGCGGCGGTGCGGGCATTCCGAAAAATCGGCGAACCCTTTTCTGTGCATCGTCCAGATCGATTCGGTCCGGCCAAATCGACCAGAAATCCAGCCAAAAGGAAGCATGAATGATATGAAAGACGATGGAAACGGTTAACACGGCGCCGGCGATCCAGTGATAGGTCACCCAATTAAACTGGATGCCCACCTTCGGTAGGAAAGCGGTAAACAGCAGCGTGAACATGGAGGCTGCCATGATCCAGTGAAACAGCCGTGCCACCAGGGAATGCCGGGGAACGTGCTTGGGTATGCTGGCCAAGACCGCGGAAGAATCATCTGCCGCGAAAACCCTGGGTTTGGCGAAATACATGACGTAGATGGCGTGAACGATCAGGAAGAGCAACCCCGCGATCAACGCAACCCAGATCAGGAACCAAGCAATATGGATGGGGACATGTTGCCCCCACGGACTCGTGGCCCACTCTAAGAAGTCCATGTGGCCTCCTCGACTCCACCGATGGCGCGTTTCACGAGATTCCGCATCAGCGGGATTTTGTAGGCATTGAACTGCAGTGGAACCGCGCCTTGGACCGAGAGTTTTCCCGCCATCTCACCAGTCGCCGTATTCCGCGACTGGCCACGAACTGCATCTTCGACTGACTTCAGCCTTAACGGCCTGGCGGCGGCGCCGTTCACCGCGATTCGCATGCGGTCGATCGTGCTGCCGGATAGAACCATGGCCGAGGCGACGTTGAGGAGCGGGAAGTCCCAAACGTTGCGGTCGCGCACTTTTTCAAAATAGAATTGCGCGCCCGCCCAAGTGGAGGGAATTCGAATGGCAGTAAGCAGATCGCCGGGCTGCAGGATGTGCAGCCGCGTAATATCGATCTCAGGACCGACGAAGTAATCCTCTGCATCCACCACGCGCTCACCCTTGGGCGTGCGCAGGATGAACTTGGCGTCCAGCGCAATCAGGGCCGGGGCCGTGTCGGAGGGGTTCACTGCCACGCAGCGGTCTGCGTGCAGAATGGCGTGCTCACGGTTGCGACCCTCCGGCGTATCGGCGTAGCAAATGTTGCCGCCGGCGCGGTAGCATGGCCAACCGCCGCGGTAATACCAGCAGCGCGTATCCTGCGAAACATTGCCGCCGAGTGTTCCCTGATTGCGGATTTGCGGCGATGCCACTACTTCCGCGGCCTCCGCCAGCAGACCATACTTTTGCTTGACGACGGGATGATTCACCACATCGGTGAGCGTGGTCATCGCACCGATCTCAATACCATCGCCTGTTGTCCGAACTCCTCGCAGCTCCTCAATTCCGCTCAGATCAACCACAGCCTTGGGCTTCCTGATCCGATCCTTGAGCCAGTCGAAGCTGTCCATCCCTCCGGCCAGCACCCAGGCATCGGGTCCATGCTGTTCGAGAAGCTTCTGCGCATCGGCCACGGAGCCCGGCTGATAGAGTTCGAAGGCGGGCATTACGTCGCGTATGACAGCCATAACTCTCCTTCCAAATCTCACTCAAATGTGGGCCATGAGCGGATGCTGCATCGGACGGCCCGCTTCGAGCGATGTCAGAATCGTGTCGGCGTTCACCGGCGCGCGCTGAAAGATCTCGTCTCCGAGAGCATCTGAGAGCGCGTTCAAGATCGAGGCACACCCGCCCGCAACCGGCGGCTCGCCGACACCACGCGCGCCCACCGGCGTCTCCGGATCCGGAATGTCCAACGCGCTCCATTGCATGTCGACGGGAACATCGAGAATCGTCGGCGGTTTGTTGTGATGGAATCGCTTGGAAACCATTTCGCCGTAGTGCGGATCGAACACCCACTTCTGACCAATCGCATGCCCAATGCCCAGGACCGAGCGGCCAAGCACCTGACCACCGAGAGCTCGGGGATGCATTACTGTGCCGACATCGGCGGAAGCGAGGAAGTCGACGATGTAGTATTTGCCGGTTTCAACGTCAACTTCAACTTCCGCAAAGCTGGCGACGTAGGAAAATGTCGAACCGTCGCGTGGGTAGTTGTCCTTGGCCGCCGCCACTAGACCTTGCCCCGCCAATGCTGCCACCGACGCCTTCGTCAACTTGTGGAGATCAGCGGGCGCTTCATGGCCGTCGTAGACTCCGCCCAGTTGAATCGCATATTTCGCGGCTTGCGCCAAAGTCATACTGGCGCCACCGCCCTTTCGGAACACACGCTCGTTGGCGACTTCGTATTGCTCCGGTTTGCCGCCAAGCTTCTTCGCCGCGATTTCCTGGAGCTTCTTCTTGGCATCCATCGCCGTTGCGTACGCTGCCCGCGTCATTGCATGAGTGGTCTGGCTGCCGCCCGAGACGCAGGTGAAGGGAAGGTTCTTTGTCGTGTTTCCCCACACGACGTCGCATTTCTCCCACGGTACGCCGAGAACTTCCGCGCCCGCGCGATGCACGTCAATCACTGATTCCGTTCCAAGGTTGCCGATTCCGGATTGAAAGATCACACGACCTTCCGGCGTGATGACGAGAAGCCCGTCGAAGCCGATCGTGCCGCCAACGTAGCAGCTGAGTGATACGCCGACGCCCCGAACTTTCGTTCCCATTCTTTTCGGAGCGCGCGCAACCCGCTCGCTCCACCTGAACTGCTCCGCGCCGCGGTCGAGCGCTTCCTTCAGGAATGCACTGGTCGCATACTGCCGTTTTCCTTGCACCGCTGGACCGAACGGCGCCTTGCCTTCCGGGCAGTTGACGCGGCGAATCGCGACCTGGTCAACTCCGAGCCTGCGCGCAGCTTTTGCGATGATGGGCTCGATGATGACAATTCCCTGCAGGCCGCCCGGGGAACTCTGCGCACTGCGGGGCGGCGTATTCGTCAGCACCGTGACGCCGCGCCAGCGCATGGCTAGCGGTTGGTACAACAGAGAGACGATGCGGCCCGATGAAGGCGCATCACCCACTGCGTCGTATGGACCGTTGTCGCAAATCACGAACATGTCCAGAGCTGTAATCCGACCTTCTTTCGAGAACCCGACTTTCATGCGTCCTTGAAAACTAGGACGGGCGCGACCGATGAATGTTTCCTCTTCGCGGCTGATACGCATCATGACCGGAGCATTCGTTTTCTTGGACAGAAGAGCAGGAATGATCATCGACACGCCGCCGGTGATCTTGCTGCCGAAGCCGCCCCCCGTGTATTCGCTGATGAAGACAACGTTGTCTGGACTGATGTTCAACCAGCGTGCGATCGCGGGCAGCGTTTGCGCGGTGCTTTGCGTGCCCGTGTAAATGAAGACCTTGCCGTTCTGCCAGTAAGCCATTGCGCTGCGGGTCTCGAGCGTCTGATGGCTGGTGTCGGGTGTCACGAACGTCTCGTCGAGAACGAGGGCAGCATTCTTGAAGCCGGAATCGACATCGCCATACGACCACTCGTCGGGAGCCTTGCCCATTGGCAAACGACCGTGCTTCTCTTCCTCGAAGTCGGCTTTCGTCCATTTGAGTTCCGTGACCTCGGGCGGGCCCGGATTTTGTCCCGCGGGCCGAGTCCACACATTGCCATCTGTTCTAGGATTAGGACCACCCGGCCGCAAAGTGCCGAGTGGATCGGTCACGAACGGCAGCGGTTCGAGATCGAGTTCAATTTTCTCGATGGCTTCGGCCGCCGTAAGTTCGTCGACGGCGGCTACGGCAAGAATCGGTTCGCCCTGATAGACCGGTTCATTGGTAAGTCCGCGTTCACCCCACTTGCTGGCTTTGATCACCGTTCCGTTGTCGGTAAGGGTATCGGCCGGCGCAGGAAGATCGTTCGCTGTCAGAATGGCTTTGACCCCGGGCATGGCTAGCGCTGCGTTCGTGCGGATGCGCCTTACCCGCGCATGCGGCATGGGGCTGAGCAGCAGCTTGCAAAACAACATACCTTCCGCCCGAAAGTCCTCCGCATACTTTGCCTGACCGGTAACCTTCGCATATAGGTCTGGAGTCTGGTAGTTCTTGCCGATCAGCTTGTACCCGGGTCCGTACTGTCGTTCGGTCGCTTTAACAGTCTCAGCAGCTTTCTGGTTATCTGTTTTCTGGTTATCCAAGATTAGACCTCCGCAAATTCTCTGCACCGCGCATCATCGCTGTGAGAATCTTGTCGTAATCCTGGCAGCGGCATAGGTTTCCCGAGATGCCCTGCGCCAATTCCTGGCGTGTAGGATTGGGATTGGTTTTCAGATATCCGACTGTGCTCATAATGAAGCCGGGCATACAAAAGGCGCACTGGAAGCCCTGTTCATCGATAACGCCTTGTTGTACTGGGTGCAAAGTCCCGTCAGCCTTGGCCAGGCCTTCGATGGTCACAACTTTTCGGCCACGCACCGTATGGGTGAGTACCGAGCAAGCATAATACGGAATATCGTCGATGAGCACGGTGCAAGATCCGCATTCAGCGCGGTCACATCCCAGCTTGGTGCCAGTCAGGCCCAGCTTGTAACGCAGCGTCGACGCCAAGGTCTCCTGCTTCATCGCGTCGACGCGACGCTGCTGACCGTTGACGTTCAGCGTAATCAGACGCTCGCCTAAGCCGGCATTCACCTGCTGGCCCTGCAGGAGGGACGAAGCGCGAAACAGATAGCTCGCCGAAGAGACGGCCACACCGCTGGTGATGACGCCTTTGATGAAGTTGCGTCTGGAGACGGCTTTGGGAACTTCTTCTTCAGGCAACTCTGGGATTGCCTTGAAACTTGCCTTCTCGGTCATACCGGGTCACCTCCTACCGCGTGCAGTCGCTGTAGAATCCTGCAAGAAGAAAAGGCCCATGAGGTTTCACATTTTAGCAGTTGGATCAGCAGAAGTAATCTTCGGATTCGGAAATTTACGAATTGCCAACCTCAGAAGTGGGACAAGCAAGGCGCTCCGTAGGAGGCAATCTCGAACCTGCAGGCATTGTAGAGAAATTCTACGCAGTTGTTCCTCACCCGCACGCTCCACGAAATTACACAAAAGGCTTTCGTTTCATAGCGTGACTCCCAGGCAGAGCGCTAGCGTGTCGATCCTGCGAACATAACCTCAGGTCTGATTTTGCGTTTTCACGGACAGCTCAGTGCGAAACAAAGCGTACAGGAACTACAGTAGCGTTCGCCTCAGGATTGTAATAATCATAGAGGTGCGACGGTGCTGTCATCGCGTCCATACCGTAACGCAGACGGAACTGGAATTCGAACCGGGATCCGCTGGCTTCTGGCCAGACATAGAAAACGATGCGATCGGGTTGAACTTCATAGCTTTGGACAGAGCCCGTTCCTCTTGCCGCCTCCAGCGATTCCCGGTCTACCTCAGAACCGGGAGGCAATCCGATTTCGGCGAGCATCATCCCATAGCCTCGAAACCCTATCCGCTCCGTTTCCACGTGGCACTTCACCGCTTCCTCAGGCCTCGGATCGGTTAGATCGTATCGCACTTTCAGCCGAAGTGCGCGCGTATCGCCGGAAATAAAGTTTTCGCCGGCAGTGGAACGGGAGTCCTTCCAGGGAATGTAGTGCGAGCTGACAACCAGTGCGTTCATTGCCGAGGAATTCGCTCCGCGAACCACTTGCACAGTGTTATGGCCGGGGTGCAGGTATTGTTCGAGTTCGAGCGTCGCGGGACCCACGATGGCGGTCGCTTCCCGCAGTTGCAGGGTGGAAACGCTGTGCCCATTCACGACGATGTCTGCTTTCGAGGAGCCCGCGGTTTCATCTCCTGCGGGCATGGCGGCAATCATCGCCTCGATCACATTCTCGGTGGCTTGCGTGGAATACCAGACCGAATATCGATCTCGATGGCCGAGCAGGTACTGAAGCCCGCGACTGACTTGCTGGGCTGTGTCCGCATCCGGTTGTTTTTCTTCGAGTTTGGCAAGCGCTTCGACCGCGAGAGCAGTGGTCTCAAGTCGGCCAGTGTTTCCCCAGCCATAGAAAGGTGAAGTGTTCGCTTCCAGATTCCAATAGGTGGCGTCGCCTTCCCGATGCGCCAAGCTGCTCAGCAGAGATCGTGTGCGAGAAACATATTCGCTCTTATTTGAGGCAGAGGCGGCGATGGCATAGTTTCCTACCAGGTAAGGGTCTTCCCATGTATCGATTTGGGTTTCGAGATAGTTCATCCCCAGCTTGAATGAGGCTTCTACAGACTGAAGGCCCTTGCTTTCCTGCTCATCCTTGCCGCCGGCTTTGATAGCACTCTTCGCCCCAACCGCTGAAGCCAGAGTGCGCGTCATGTATGCCGTGAGGTTCAAATCTTCAACATCTTTTTCCTGTCCCCAGCGGTGCGTCCACGCTCCTGTCTTGCTTTGATGGGCAACAATGTAAGCCGCCGCCCGGTTGATCACACTGCGATCGACATCGATAAACTCGCTCGCCGCATCCATGAAGCGGAGGACGTACGCGGTGAGTGCCAGATCTGAAACCTTACTCTGCCAGTATGGAAACCCGCCGTCGGATTGCTGAAGATCCACAAGTTGAGAATATCCATCCTGCACCGCCTTCCTGGCGCTTGCGGCCAACTGAGCGCGAGGATTGAAAGGATCGTTGCTGCGGTTTGCCTTGGCCAGAACTTGCAGTCCCATCAGGCTCACATACGCCACAGACGTAATCTGCTCAGCACACCCCGCCGGACGTTGGCCAATTCCGTTCATCGCATCGAGAACGTGAGCGATGAGGTTGGGGTAAAGGCGCAATTCAGCATCGATCGAACCGGGAATTGCGTCGTCGGGGACTTCGATCTCCAGCGAATTGTTTGGCCCTGGTAAGACTTGCGCTGTGCTGGAGGAAATTTCCTAACCGTCGGGATGAACCAGCACTTCGCGTTCGACTGCATCTCCAGTTTCAGAGTTGTGTGCGGTCACTCGCTGCTTTCCCTTTCGCACACTGTGATCTGCCCGAAAGGAAAAGATCGTGCTGGCATCGCTGTTGGCAGCCACGGTCACGCTTTGCAGTGGGGCCGACAGCGTCGAAAACCATGACTCCGCCTTTAACTCTGTTTCTAGCGACTGGGACTTCGCCGAGTAATTACGGATGACCACGGGCAAATGGATGCGATCGCCTTCTGTCAGTATCTTCGGCGGGTCGTATTCCAGGAACAACGGCTGGAACGTTCGCAGTTCCTTCTCCGCCACTCCGACCTGCCCACCTTCGGTGGAAGCAATTACCGACATTTTCCACGCTGTGATGTTGTCTGCCATCGGGAAGCTGAAGTGAGCGTGTCCTTGTTTATCTGTAATCACTTCCGGCAGCCAGAGCAGAGTCTCGGGGAAGTACTGGCGCAATCGAGGTGTAAACAGCTGCTTTTCAGGCGGAGTCTTGTCAGGCGGTGCCGCTGGGATTGCCTTTGAGACTGCGGATGCCATTTCTGTTTGCAGCGATGACGCTTCAGCTGTAACCATTACTTCCTCGGAGCTGCCTCCCACGTCGAGAGTAACGTCGACTTGAGTTGTTCCGGACTGCTGCACTGGAACCCTCAGCACCGTCCGCGCTCGGAACCCGGTAGCAACAAACTCCAGGCGATAAACCTCAGTGGGGATATTCGAGAACGTGTACCGGCCACTGCTGTCCGTGTACTCGGTGAATTGCATGCCATCTTCCGACTCCGCCGTCACTGTGGTTTTTGCGATGACCGCTCCGGACGGATCAGTGACCACGCCGCTGATTCCACCATGCCCTCCGGTTCGCGGAGGCTCCTTCGGAGTGGGCATTACCTTGATGTCTTTGCTGCTTTGTTCGGCGATCACGCGGTTGAACTCCGCCACTGGAAAACCGCCGTTGGCGTCGTTGTTTGGGCCGTTGCTGACCACCTGGATGTACGCCAACTGCTGCGTGACCGGCGTTACCTCAGTAGTCCGGCGCGGTTGCTCGCCATATACCGAGATGCTTTGGGTGTTCACACGGTCCCAATAGCGGCTGCGTGTACTGAACGTAAAGCGGTAGGGATGGCCCCAAGGGTCGAGCAGGCGTTCAGCAGCCAACTTTGCACCCTGCAGAACGGGTTTGAGTTCGTCGGCGTTCTGGGGGAACTTTCCCGTTTGCGCAAAATGCTCGCCCAGAGCTCTCTGCAGGTCGCTGGTCTCTTGTTGGAAGTAGTGGATCGATGAGGTCCATTCGTGAACGTCATCCGGTGAAGGTTTTTCTTTTGTGCCGAATTCGCCGTCAGGACCCGCGCTCTCAATGCGAATCTCAAAGAACGCACCAGCAATTTCGAAATGATACGCGTAAGGGTGTCCCCAAGGGTCGCGGAGCCCGTCCAGGTCGATCTGCTGCTTCTTCATCTCCTCGCGGAGAGTGGCGTAATCGCGGATGTATTTTCCTTGGCTCTCGTAAAATGCATGCACTGCGTTGTCGATCGCGACACCGGTTTGATGGAAGTACGGCCAACCAAAACTCAAAGCAAGAAAGTCGTCTTTCGTGTTGGGAGTCTTGTCGACACCGGCGCTGAAAAGAGACAGTACGTCAAATTGGCCCGACACAGAAAACACCATCCGATACGGGACGCCCCATGGATCGACTACGCGGTCCAGAGCAACTCCGCAATTATCGAGCTCAGACCGAAGATCACTTTCGTCCTTCGGATAGAACATCCTTGCCTGATAAACCTCGTCCAGAGCTCCCTTTAAGAGCTGCGTGCTGTTCTTCAGCGCGCCGTCGAAGTGGGAAGCCGCCTCGCGGCCGTAGTCCGAGGCACCTCCAGCGATCGACAAATCGCCTTGGAGCGCGCGATATCCCGAACTGAGGATCTCCTCAGCTACAAGATCAATCCCTTCCGGAAAGGGTTTACTCGAATCAAGATTGAGCAAGTCGCGATAGGTGATGCCGCCGACGTTTAGATAGTAATAAGGCGAATAATCGTAAACCGAGAAGCCATACTCGCGGCCAAACTCTTCGTCGGTTCGCACGCGCTCAGCTACGGCCTTGTCGAAAACCAATACTCCTAGGGCGCTTTCGACTGCGCTTCCTTCGGGAGTCAGGATGTGCAGGTCGGCAT
>Ga0210391_10005320_pt1 | contig 10612 bp, 8 predicted proteins | sample IncBWC12OmetaG_FD_160573 | JGI IMG/M metagenome (GOLD analysis project Ga0210391, IMG submission 160573) | Forest soil microbial communities from Barre Woods Harvard Forest LTER site, Petersham, Massachusetts, United States - Inc-BW-C-12-O ...
AAAAACGTGAATTGTCCTTGTTGATTTAAGATCTCGATTTGCATGAAGTCCGCGAGCTGTCGAGCGAATGCCTGCACGCTCTGGTCGAGCTGTCGAAGATCGTGCTCAATATGCGTGCGCAACAGCGTCTTCATGCTGTCGTTGGTGAACTGCGATTTGAGTTCGGCAATCGCGCCCTCTGGATCACGTAAGAGGCGAGCTAGCGCCGTGCTGACGCCGGTCTTCGACCGGGCGCCTTCGAGCAGGATGCAGTAGAAAATTTCAACGTGATAGAGATGGTCGCGCTTCGCTTCAAAGAACTTCCGTCGCTGGTCAATAGCCGCTTCGACAATCGGGTCATCATATGTTGCGAATGGTATGTCGGGGCGGTTCGATTTGAAGAGGTATTGGTAAACATGGAAGCCTGGGCCAAAGGCTTTCAGCGCCGCCTCCAACCGCTTCACTGCATACTCCTGCTCCGAGCGGTCCAGACTTTCGTAGTCCACGCCGGGAACGCTGAGAATCATGCCGACATCACCGCTCTTGGTAAGGAAGGCCGTCTCGTTCCAGAAGCCATAGAGGTTGATGTGGTCGTTGAGAGCCGCACTCTCTTTCCAGGGCTTGATGACTTTATCGAGACGAAGCATCACACTACCTCCACGCGGGGAACTTGCTGCTTCGCGGCGTCATAGCGCAGCTTGTATCGTTCAGACTTCGCCAAGATGCGAAGGAACGCCGGATCGCTGTTCGTGACCCAATGGCCGAAGGCAAAGCCGCCTATGAAGACGGCGATGCCGGCGAGGATGGAATTGAAGAGATTGAAGGCCCCCACCGCGCCGACGCAGACGAAGTAGAACAGTGTGCGCTCCACACCCAAGTAAGTGAGCGGCTTATGCAGGCTCTTGAAGACTCGATTTGTGCGATGCCTCTGCTGCGCTTTGTCGGGCATAAGCTCCTCGCCTGAGGATGGACGGTTAGAAGAGCGCTATACGCCCCAGAGCCAACTCAGTACATTCACTGCGAGAACGGCAATACCCGTTCCCGCGGCAACCCCGGCGAGCGCCTTCTTTGCACCGGGTTCGCCGTGTGCGAAGCCGTAGCCGCCGATCACGATGGCGACCAGACTCGCAACCTTCGCAATGGTGCCGGTGAAAAGACTTTGAATGGCGTTAAAGCCGGTGTCGAAGGGTGAACCTTGTGCCAGCGCGGCTACAGGGGTGACAAGAAGGAGGGCAAGAAGAGCAGCGGTTGTACGCGCCCGCTTCGACCGAAGAAGGCGCCAGATTTGGTGGACTAAGGGGACTTGGGACCAATGTGGCATATGAACCTCGGGCAATATCTCAAATCGTCTGCTTTTGGCGAAAAGCTAACCTCACTCAATCACGATGTCCAATAATGTCTCGTTATAACGTTATTCCTGGGAGGAATAACTCCGGAACATCGGAGTGTTTCGGGAGGTCAATTTGGAGTCGAGGCGAACTTGAATAGGCTCTATCCATCTCGCAAGAAGTGACATAGCCATCGTCACTTCGCTAAGTCTTCGATTGCCCCCACATGGTCTCAGCATCTTGGCGACCGTCTAGGATGAAGTTGAATAGCACTGGGACACGGCTTGGATTTACCGCACCTCAAAAACTTCTCGCGCTTTCGTCAAATGATCTTGTTGTCCGTAAGCCTCGCCTTGTCAATAAGCTCCGCATCCGCGCAGTGGTTCGGTCAACGAGAATGTCATGCGATGGATCGGCATGGAGCCGTCCGTTATAACCGGCAGGAATAACGTTATAACGAGAGGTTATTGGACACGGCGGCAGGAACGGGTCAAGTTGGTTGACTATCGCTGGCCCCATACAGACTTGACCAACGGAGGGGGCAGTGGTGGAACTCCCGGTTCCCCGTGCTCGGCTTCGACAATGGTTACGGAGCAGGTGTGATCAATGGTGAATTGTACTCATAGGAACCCTCGCCATTGAACTAGCTCAGAAGGACAGCAGGTCTCGAATGTCAATGTTAACCAGTACGATCCTATCTCCTTTGCGGGTTGAACCCGAGCACTATGTCAGTTCCGACGAAGCGGCGAGCTTTCTTGGACTCAATTTGCGCACAGTTCAGCGCCTAGCGCGCGAAGGAACGATTCCAGCTCACCCTTTCGGCGAAAGAAGCCGTAAAACCTGGCGATTCCTATTGTCCGAGTTGGACGCGTGGATGAAAGCCAAGGTAAACTATTCCCGTCGTCCGTGCCGTTCCGTAGGGAGGTAATACCAACCCATGGGAAGGACACGGTATCAAGAAGGAAGCCTGCGTCTTGAGAGTCGCAAGCGAGGGAAAATATGGCGGCTTCGTTTCCGCATCAGTCGCGCCGACGGGAACAGGGTCGAGCACGCGATTGTGATCGGAACACAGAAAGAGCTGCCAACCCGCGCCGCTGCACGCGAATTCGTCAAGTCGCTTTACCTGCCAATCAACCACCCGGCTCCGAACAACAATGGCCGCCCCGTGACGTTCAGCGACATTGCGGGTCACTACATCCAAGAAGAACTCTCCGAAGATCAGAACCAAGCATCCGCTCCGAAAGCTTATTCCACGACAACAACCTATCGCCGCTATCTCCGCAAGTGGGTTTTGCCACGCTGGGGCGATCAGGCAGCCTTGATGATCAAACCGCTCGATCTAGAGAGCTGGCTGAAAGAGCTGGGGAGGAAGAGCGGGCTCGAAAACCAAACCCGGTCGAAGATCCGACAGGTCATCGGTCTGGTTTACAAACACGCCCAGCGTGTCGGGTTTCTGCCTCGCACAGAACAGGCCAATCCGATCCGCTTTGTCCGCCAGTCCACAGCCAGCAACTTCGACCCAATCATTTTGACTCCGGCTCAAGCCTTCGCGATCATCAACCAACTGGGGTTGATGCTGCGCACGCTTGTGTTGGTCACCGCGGCGACTGCGCTACGGATCTCCGAGATCCTCGCGCTACAGTGGAGGGACATCGACGTAGAGAATCAATGCATTTACGTCCGGCGAGCTTACGTCTATGGGAGATTTGGGAAGCCCAAGTCCAAGGCGTCGAAGCGTCCCGTTCCGCTACATCCTCTACTCGCGGCCCATCTGCTCAACTGGCGCCGGGAAACGCCGTACAGCAAGGAAGAGGAACTTGTGTTCCCCTCTTTCAAACTGAAGGGCAGGAAGCCACCGCGAGCGAACATGCTCTTGTCCGATCATCTTCGCCCTGCGGCCCTGAAGGTCGGTGTTGTAGCGCCGCCCCGCGCATTTGGATTTCACACGTTCCGACGGACGCTGGCGTCGGTCCTGGTGGCCAACAACTACGATCCAAAACTCGTGCAGGAACTACTCCGTCATTCGAACATCAAGACCACCCTGGACGTCTATGCCCAAGCCATTACACCGGCCAAACTGGAGGCACAGGGAACGTTCCTGAGCCAACTACTAAAGGGCTCATGGATGGAGAAGGCACCAGCAACGAGCCTCGTTGTTTAGCGCAAACCCTCGTTTTGTGGGCATATTGTGGGCTAGCTCAAATCGAGGGATTCCGAACAAGTGCTTTGAAATGTGGTGGCCAGGGACGGAGTTGAACCGCCGACGCCAGCCTTTTCAGGGCTGCGCTCTACCACCTGAGCTACCTGGCCACGTGTCGAAACCCGCTTAGCCACCGCGGGCCGCGAGGATTGTTCCCTTCACCCTGATTATTGCTGGATTCAAACCGAATGAAACGGCTCGTTGCCGAACACGTGCGGAACGCTTCGATTATAGCAATGGCTGCGAGTTCGCTCAATGTCACCGACCCCGCAGGTTATATGACGGTCCCATTTATCGCCGTCATCAGGCATCGGTTGATCCCGAACCAGTACGGAATCTCGCGGTAATCGGCAGCCGCGAACACCGCCAAGTCGGCATCTTTACCGGTTTCGATGGAACCTTTCCGATCCGCGACTCGCAGCGCCCAGGCGCCATTAATCGTGGCCGCAGCGATAGCTTCCGCCGGCGACATCTTCATATGCGTGCAGGCCAGCGACATTGCCATCGGCATACTCAGGGTCGGCGATGTGCCCGGGTTATAGTCCGTCGCCAGCGCCACCGGCACGCCCGCATCAATCAGACGGCGCGCCCGAGGATATTCGGTTTGCCCCAGAAAATAATTCGCCCCCGGAACCAGAGTGGCGATGGTGTTGTGCCTTGCCAACTGCGCGATGTCGTCTTCGTTCACATGGTCCATGTGATCGAAGGACGCTGGATTGAAGCGCAGGAACGGCTGCAAAGGTGTCTCCGAGAGCTGGCCCATGTGAGCTCGCACGCTAAGGCCATGCTGTTCGGCGGCTTCAAAAATCTGCTTCGTCTCTTCCACCGTAAACGCCCCTTTATCGCAGAAGACATCGACGAACCTTGCGAGCTTACGCTTGGCCGCCAGCGGAATCATCTCCTTACAGATAACCTCAACATACTTTTGTGAGCGACCTTGAAATTCCTTTGGGACGACATGCGCCCCCAGCAGAGTCGCGACCACCGTTCCCGGCCAGCGGGACGCAGCTTCGCGGATCGCTTCCAGCGATTTCACCTCTGACTCAACCGTCAGCCCGTAGCCCGACTTCGCTTCGACCGTCGTGGTGCCGTGCGCCGCCATGTCGCGCAGTGCGGCCAAAACTTTCTCCGTCAGAACCCGCTTCCCTGCCCCGCGCACGCCATCGACGCTCGACCGTATCCCGCCGCCAGCCGCAGCGATCTCTTCATAGGAACCGCCTTCAATGCGCTTCTCGAAATCCACCAGCCGGGGGCTGACGAAAACAGGATGCGTGTGCGAATCGACGAACCCGGGCAGAACCACTTTGCCCGCGCAGTCGATCTCGATAACTTTCTTGCGATTCTTCTTCAGCCAGGGGTCGCGCAGTGCGTCTTTGGTTTTGCCGACGGAAACGATCTTGCCGCCCAGGCACAGGACAGCACCGTTCTCGATGATGCCGAGTTCTTTGAGGTCCGGGCCGCGGCGCGGCCCGGGCTTTCCGGAAGAAGATCGAACGGGGACAAGCTGGCCGATGTTGGCCAAAAATAGTGCCGATTCCTTACGCACTCAGCCTCTGCACGCTCCGTGCCTCCGTGTCTCCGTGGTGGGTGTTCATTTGTCGGCCATCGGCACCTTCACGCCGCTCTTCTTGGCAAACTCCTTAGCCTCTTCATATCCCGCATCCGCATGCCGAATAATACCCATGCCGGGATCAGTCGTCAGCACGCGCTCGATGCGCTTCGCCATCGCGTCCGTACCGTCGGCCACCGTGACCTGCCCGGCATGCAATGAGTAGCCAATGCCCACGCCGCCGCCGTTGTGAATCGATACCCACGACGCACCCGCGGCCGTGTTCAGCAAAGCATTCAGCAGCGGCCAGTCGGCGACCGCGTCCGAGCCGTCTTTCATGCTCTCAGTTTCGCGAAACGGAGACGCCACTGACCCGCAATCGAGATGATCGCGGCCAATCACGATCGGCGCCTTGATCTTCCCTTTCTTCACCAGATCATTCATCGCGAGGCCGAACTGCGCGCGCTCGCCATAGCCCAGCCAGCAGATGCGCGCCGGCAGTCCCTGAAACTTGATGCGCTTGCGGGCTAGATCAATCCAGCGCCGCAGGATCAGGTCCTCCGGGAACAATTCCAGCACAAGATCATCGGTGACGTGAATGTCTGACGCCTCTCCCGACAGCGCAACCCAGCGGAACGGTCCTCGTCCCTCGCAAAACAGCGGACGAATATAGGCGGGCACGAACCCGGGAAAATCGTACGCATTCTTCACGCCGCGCTGAAAGGCAAACGTACGGATGTTATTGCCGTAATCAAAAGTGACCGATCCCATTTTCTGCAGCTGCAGCATACCTTCCACATGCGCTGCGATCGCGTCGAGCGATTCCTCCTGATATGCCTTGGGATCGTTTTTTCGTAACTCGACTGCCTCGGCCAGCGTCATGCCGTTCGGCACATATCCGTTCAGCGGATCGTGCGCTGAAGTCTGATCAGTGAGAATGTCAGGCACCACGCCGCGCGCAGCCAACTCCGGAATAACGTCCGCACAATTCCCCACCAGCCCGACCGATACATTCTCTTTCTTGCGCACCGCATTCTTAAGGATGCGCAGCGCTTCATCGAGCGTGTTGACCATGAAGTCGCAGTATCCGGTCTTCAGCCGCTTCTTGATGCGCTCGGGGTCAACGTCGATCCCCAGAAACGCCGCACCCGTCATGGTCGCGGCCAGAGGCTGAGCTCCGCCCATGCCGCCCATGCCGCCGGAAACGATCAGCTTCCCTGCCAGATCACCGCCGAAATGTTTCTCGCCAGCCGCTGAGAACGTCTCGAACGTCCCCTGCACAATTCCCTGCGAGCCAATGTAGATCCACGAACCAGCCGTCATCTGGCCGTACATCATCAAACCGGCGCGCTCCAGTTCGTTGAACTTCTCCCAGTTCGACCAGTGACCCACTAGATTGGAATTCGCAATGAGCACACGCGGCGCATGATCGTGCGTCTTGAACACGCCGACCGGTTTGCCCGACTGCACCAGCAAAGTCTCGTCATTCTCGAGCTTTTTCAAAGTTGCGACGATGGCCTGGTAAGCCTCCCAACTGCGGGCCGCGCGCCCGGTTCCGCCGTAGACGACAAGATCCTGTGGACGCTCGGCAACCTCGCCATCGAGGTTGTTCATCAGCATGCGCATAGCCGCTTCCTGCTGCCAGCCTTTGCAGGTGATTTGATTGCCGCGGGGCGCGCGAATAGAGATGGGAGCCTGAATTTCAGTTTCGACGGCCATGCATAGATGTTACTTGCAGAGTGCGGAAGTATTCAACGGGCAGTATTAATGGGAAAGTATTCAAGGTTTGAGCGCAGCGCGGAATGAAAAGAGAATAGATCGACTTACTCCCATGTGTTGTACGCCGTGCCTTCAGTCGACATTGCGGTTGATGCCGAATGCACCTGGCAGATGCCGGGATCCTGCTGGTCGATAGAATCGAGCACCTCACACTGTGGGGTATCCCAGTTGGTTTCACCCGTCATCGGATCCTTGGGGACCTGGTGAATGTAGCCCGCAGACACCAGATCCTCCAGCGACTGCGGCGCCTTTTGCTTGTCGAGCGTGTACTGTTGGACCAGTTTGTTCAGTTCGGCCAAGTCGTTGCGCAGCACGGATTCGCGCGCTCGCATGATCGACTGGCTGTAAATTGGAATCGCAATCGACAGCAGGATGCCCATAATGATGATCACGATCATCATCTCGAGCAACGTAAACCCGAAGCTGCGCCTGCTTTTTAGCGTTCTTGCCATCTACCAGTCCTTATACTTCGTGCCGTCCAGAGCCTCACCCTGCGATTTGGTGTAAACGTCGAAAACGCTCTGTCCGCCCCAGGAGTCGGAATCCGGATCATCCTGCATCGAGCGCAAGCCCCAGTCGGTCGTGCCCGTCATGGGATCAAGGGGAATCCTGCGCAGAAATCGAACTTTCTTGCCGTTCACATCTTCGCCCTTCACCAGAGTTTCGAGATCAGGAGGATAGTTCTGGCTGTCCACCTTGGTCCGGAATCCGCCCCGGTCGGCCGCATCTTTGTAGCGGTCGATGGCGTCGCGCATCTCCCATAAATCGTTTCGCAGCTGTTTCTCCCTCTCGCGCTGCACCACCACCCGCGTCATTGGCACCACCATCGACGAGAGAACGAGCAGGATGGCGGTAGCGATGATCAACTCCAGAAGGGTAAAACCGCAGTCAGGTCTGGCTCCCCGCCCGCGATGGAATCTGTGTAGCTTCATCTCGAAATCCTGATCTCGAAACTCTGGACGATCGAGACCGCGCAACGATCCTATTGCACGGTCACCGACGCCTGCGCTCCATTCACCGTAATAGCCTGCTGTCCGGGGTCGCGCGCTCCACCCCGGGTAATAGTCAGGGGAGTCTGTCCGCTGGCCTTCGCCTGGAATGTCATCGTAACGACGGCGCCCTGCCCTGAAACTCCGCCCGCTCCCGGCGGCCGCGTGGCCGTGATCTGCAACGTTCCTGTCGTCTCATCCTCGCGGTGCACTAGAGCCACAGCTTGCCCATCCTGCGAGAGGAACCCGCCATTCGAAACGTTCACCAACTGCAGTTTGGCCGGATCGTAATTCATCTGCACCGGTACCGAATAAACGTTCTGCGCCCCGGAAATCAGCAGGTTCACGACAAACGTGTTCCCTTTCACCGCTGTGATCTGCTCCGGCTCAAACAGGAAGTTTGTCCCTCCCGCCGCCGCCGGGTTCGCCGCCTGATTGGGAGTTGCATTCACAGGTGGATTGGCCGGCGGTTGGCTTCCCGGCGCCTGCGGCTGCGCCGCCGGCGCAGCGGGCGCTGCTACATGGCTGACGTGCCGCAGTGCAATCGTGTTCGCGGTGCCAATCTCGATTTGGCGCTGGTTCAACTCACTGATCGTGTTTCCGCGAATGATATGCGGCGTGATGGCGAACACCGTCTCGTCCTGCTCTTTATCCTGCGTCACCTGCCCAAAGAGGTATCGCAAGATCGGAATCTGCGCCAACCCCGGAATTCCGGCCAGGGATTTGGTCTGGGAATCGTCAAAGATCCCGCCAATCAAGCTCGGTTCCCCATCCTTCAGCCGGATTTCGTGCTCGATTTTCTTCTGGCCGATAATGGGCTGGCTGATGCCGCCGATGCTCGACTGCCCCACCACCGAGGAGATTTCCATGGTGATCTTCAGAGTCACTTCACGGTCGGCGTGCACGTGCGGAGTCACGTCGATGTTCACGCCTACATCCAGGTATTGAAACTGGGTGTTGACCAACGGATTGATGCCCACGCCGCCAATGCCGGGCTGGAACGATCCCGTGGCCACCGGCACACGTTCGCCGATCTTGAGCGTCGCCTTCTGATTATCCAGCGCGCGCACCTGCGGATTCTGCAGCATTTTCGTATCGCTATCGCCCATCACCGCCGACAGGTTGGCGGAACCAATCGCCACCTGAAAATCGGTCGCGTTCAGGGAACCTAGAGTATTCAATTCCAGCCCATTGGAGCCGGTGGTGCTGGTGGTCGTACCCGCGGTGGTCGTGGTCGTAGGAGTCGTAGTGTTGATGTTGCTCTGCAGGGTGATGGTGGCGCTGCTCGGCGGGAGGAATCCCAGAGTGCGCGATTTGTCTTTGCTGATCTGCAATACCGCGATGTCGACAATCACTTCCGGGCGCGCCCGGTCCAGGTCGTCCACCAGCTTTTCCGCCAGCGCAATCTGGTCGGGCGTGCCCCGCACCACCAGCGCATTCTGCGAGAGCAACTGCTGCACGCGCTGCACATCTAGCACGGCGCGAATCGCGTTCACCACATCTTGCAACTCAGTGGGCTGCGAAATATTGGAAAGATAAAAAGTCTTGAGGACGCTCTGCTCCAACTCCTTGCGCTTGGCGGGATTGTCCTGCGCCACGAAGATCGTGTTTCCAGTCACCGGACGCCAGAAGGTCTTTGATTCCAGCGCCGTGATCTCCAGCGCGTCTTCCAGCGTGACTCCATTCAGCTCGACCTTGATGCGGCGCGAGGTGTAGTCCGGATCGAAAAGGACGTTGATCCCAGCCAACTGCCCGATAGTTTGATAGATGACCTTGGAATCTTCGGTGAGCTTTACCGTGATCGGGACGTTTGAGATGGGGGCAAGTTCGATCGGACCCGCTGCATCCCTGATCTCCTTTTCCAGTTTGCTCGGCGGACCCGCGGCCTGCGGCGGAGGATGGCTGGCATCGTTAATCATCTGCAGCGTGCGCTGCAGTTCCTGCTGCGCGATAGCAAGCGAAGGATCGATCTGCGCGGCTTTTTGAAAATCGATCAGCGCCTCCTGCAGTTTGCCCTGATCGCGGAGTTCCTGACCCTGATGGACGATCGTCGCCGCGGCCTTAAAGCGCAACCGCTGGAAAGAGGACTTATAACGCAAATCCTTTGGTTTTAGATCGTAGGCCTGCTTGTAAAAATTGTAAGCCGCTTCGAAGTTCTCCCGCGCCTCGGCGTCCTGGCCCTTGTCATAGGCAGTCTTGGCCTTATCGGCGATGGCCGGCAGTATGGCGAGTATTACCAGCAGCACAGCGGCCGCAGGCTTCAGACGTCTCATTCGCATTCCTCGTCTATAAAATCTTCGCCGGTCAAGCGGACTTTACCCCACCCGCCGGCGAACCAGGGATTCGCTCTCATACTCGCGCGACCGCAAAAGAGCGCTTTCGCTGCGATTATAGCATCGCGTTTCCCAGCTCTCCGTGTGACTGCACCTGCGAGAGTTCTACTCTTTGGTCTTAGTCCAAAAGGGGATAGATCGTCTTCGGGTCCCGACGGCGCCGTGCCTTATAGTTGTTATCCTAATAGTTGTCATCCTGACGCGGGCGCTCTTTGCCCGCCGAAGGACCCAGGCGAGCCGCGCGAACCGTCGCGTTCTTTGCGACGCAATAATCGCGCGTCTGGCTCGCTTCCCTATCCTGCCGCAGACCGTTCCACACTGTTAAGATGAATCCGAACCCATGCCCCGCCAATCCACCCACCAAACCAAGCCCAGCCCGGACAAATCCCCCCACCGCGAACCGACAGCCTCCGGCCAGCGAGACGCCGCCGTTAATAGGATCGCTTCACATAACT
>Ga0210391_10005322_pt1 | contig 10611 bp, 6 predicted proteins | sample IncBWC12OmetaG_FD_160573 | JGI IMG/M metagenome (GOLD analysis project Ga0210391, IMG submission 160573) | Forest soil microbial communities from Barre Woods Harvard Forest LTER site, Petersham, Massachusetts, United States - Inc-BW-C-12-O ...
GCCGACGCCCGTCCCGAGCACCGCGAGATTGTGCGCGAAAATGGCGGACGAACTTCCCAGCGTCAGACGGAATCCGTTGATCAGCGATTCCGCTTCCGGTTTCAGTTGTGCTGGCACGCCGTACAGAATCAAGTCCGGGTTGATTTCGCCGACCACGCAGACATCGAGCGACATTCTGGCGGCCCCTGTTATTTGGTTTCCAGCATTACCACACGGGATAAGTTGCGCGGCTCGTCAGGATTCAAACCCTTCTTGATTCCGGTGTAAAAGCCGAGCAGTTGTCCGGGGATGACGCTGGCAGCCGCACGGGCTATTTCCGGCACATCGAGCGACAATTCGACAAAGTAATCGGCGGCGCGACGAATCATGGAATCGCCGGCGTTGCAGACGACCAATGTGGTGCCGCCCAATTTCTTGATTTCCTCAAGGACAGCTACTTCCGCCGCAAATCCCGATTCGCTGATGATGAAGGTGATGAGCGTCTCGGGGCTGACGATCGCTTTGGGACCGTGCCGGAATTCGAGCGTATGAAACGACTGCGCGTAAGAACAGGACATCTCCTTCACTTTGAGCATGCATTCCTGCGCGATTCCGAAAAACGGTCCTTGGCCCAGAAATACATAGTCCGCAAAGGCGCGCGAGTCCGCCAGCGACTGGATGGTGCTGTGGATTGCCTTCAGCCGGCCCGCGACCTGGTCGGGAAGTTCGCCCAGCGATTTCAGGACGTCGCGGTGATTTCCGCGAATTGCCGCAAGCGACTGCAGCGTGATCAGCATCGAGGTGAAGGACCTCGTCATCACGGTGCTTTTTTCATCCGCAGCCGGCAGTTTGATGCAGTGCGAAGCGATCTTTTCGATGGGAGTATTGGCACTGCACGTAATCGCCAAGGTTTGCGAGCGGAGTTTCGTTTCCAGATATTCGGCGGCCTGCAAAACCTCCGAAGTGTAGCCGGAACGGGTAATCAGCACGGCCTGGCAGCCCGCCGGAAATAATTGCGGGAAGAGCGTGATTTCCGATGCGGGGAGCGCGCGCGATTTTTCGCCGGTCAAAATGGACCAACTGGCCGAGGCGGCCTGGGCCAGATAAAAACTCGATCCGCAGCCGATGAACACCCATTCGATATTTCTGGGGAGCTTCGCAGCGAGCGATTGCAGCTCAGCGGTCTGCTCCATGGCCTGCAGGCACGACTTCCATGTGGCTGGTTCCGAAAGAATTTCGGCGATGGTGTGCGCGCCAACTGGTGCTTTCAAATCTACCAACTGTTCCTCCGCAGGGTTTGCGAAATCAGAATTTACACTACGACAACTTTAATATGCGCCGCGCGCAGCCCGCGCAGGTGCCGGGCGGAAATTTTGCTGTCCGTGATGGTGTGATGGACGGCCGAAGTGGGCGCGATAAAGGAGAGGCTGCGCCGGCCAAATTTGCTGGAGTCGCAGACAATGATCGCTGTCTTGGCGTTTTCCATCATCACGCGATTCGCGCGCGCTTCCAGCAGGTTCGGCGTGGTAAGTCCATACGCAACATCGAATCCATCCACGGCGAGAAACAGAAGATCCGCGGTGACGTGCCGGAGGGAATCTTCGGTGAGCGGCCCCACCAGCGAAAACGAATTCCTTCGCAGCACGCCGCCCGTTAGAATGACCTCGACATCCGTGCCGGCCAGTTCGGCGGCGATGTTTACGGCGTTGGTGATCACCGTGAGATCGCGCACATGTTTAATAGCACGCGCGATGGCGGTGGTGGTGGTGCCCGAATCCAGAATCACCACGTGGCCGGGGCGAACCAAGCGCGCCGCCGCGGCGGCGATTTTGAGTTTCTCGCGGCGGTGCAACTGCTCTTTTTCATGCAGCGTGGGGTCCCGCAGCGCGGTTGCGTCGATGGGCAGCGCGCCGCCATGTGCGCGTTGCAGACGGCCCATTTGGTGGAGCGATTCCAAATCCTTGCGAATGGTGATTAGGGAAGTGGAGAAACGGCGCGCCAGATCCTTGACGACCACGCGGCCGTCACGTTGCGTCAATTCGAGTATTTTTCGGCGCCGCTCTTCCGCGAGCATGGATAAAAGCCTGCTTTCGAATTCTTACTTTTTGTTACTATTTCGCACCAGAGGATGGTAGCTTGGCACAAATGCCAGCCAGGAGCAAGGATTTATGCCCGGTCGGGCCATCGTTTGCGTGAGCGCCAATCCGGCTATGGATCGCCGCTTGCGCATGGCATCACTCGCCGTGGGCGAGATTAATCGCGCCCACAGCGCGCAGGGCCTGGCCGGGGGTAAAGCCGCGCACGTCGCGATGGCCACGCTCGCACTGGGGGCCAAGCCTGTGTGGGTGGGATTTCTGGGCGGAGCGATCGGGCAGGAATGCGCGCGGCAAATGGAAACCCTGGGAATTCGCCTGCTTGCGATTCCCACCGTCGCTGGCACGCGCGTGAATCTGGAAATTATCGACGCAACAGGACGCGTGACGGAGATTCTGGAGCCCGGCGCGGAGCCGACCCCGCAGGAGCGCGAAGAATTTCTGCAGCGGTGTGCCGCAGGACTGCGCGAGGAGTGGAAGAAGGCCGTTGTGGTGATTTCGGGCAGCTTGCCCGCGGGCGTTGGATCCGATTTTTATATTTCGCTGATTGCGGCGGCGCGAACTGCAGGCGCAACTGTTTTTGTGGATACAAGCGGCGAGGCTTTGCGCGCTAGCTCGCAGGCCCATCCGGATTTCGTGAAAGTAAATCGCGCCGAGGGGGAAACGCTCCTCGGCCGGCCGCTCGCGACAATTGAAGAAATAGCCGCTGCGGCGCGCGAGATCGTTGCCCGCGGAGCGGAAAGCGCCGCGATTACTTTGGGACGCGAAGGATTGATCTGGAAGGAAGCAAAAGATGGGCCGGTGTGGAAAGCGACGCCGCCGCACATGAATGCAATTTCGGCGGTAGGATCGGGCGATGCGACGTTGGGAGGTTTTGCATACTCCGCTGCGCAGGGGATTGCCGGCGAAGAGGCTCTGCGCCTGGCAGCGGCGTGCGGCGCTGCCAATTGCATGGCGTCCGCGCCGGGAAGAATCGAACTTGCCACGGTGCGCGCGCTGATGCCACAGATCGACATCCAGCGGCTAACTTCCTAGCGGAAAGTCTGCCGTGCGTGCTCGCTCGCGACCGGCTTACTTGGCGGAGTCCGCGATCCCAGGAATCCAACGCACGGCATTATCGTGAAAGAGGCGGCGCACAACCGGCTCAGGCAAGTTCAATCCCTCGATTTCGCGGCCCCTGAGCTGCAGCATCTGATCCGTAGCCAAGAATTTCCAATCTCGCGCGTAGGTATCTTGCCAATCCTTTAAAGCCTCGGGCGTGGTTTCGTTTGCGAGGAATTCCAGGTCCGTGCCGTACACCACGCGGTCCTGATACTTGATAAGGAAGTTCCGCACTTTCTCGCGCGGCTGCATCATTAAATATTCCATACGCGCCGCAGTATCCACGGCGAAATTGGGATAGCGGTCAAAGTGCCTGGCGATTTCGTCCACGTCGGTTTCCATGCTTCCCAGGTGCGCGCCAACGACGCGCAGTTTCGGATTTTCCTCGAGCAAATGGTCGCGCGCGGCCAGGATGACTTCCTTGCGCGGGTGATCCGGATGAAGATACATGTACCACTCAGGATTTTCTTTGTAGTAATCGTAATCGGGACTGTCTGGATTGGGCGGCTGCCAACAGGAGGAAGGCTCGGCAACGTGCGCGACGAGGGTTTTGTTTTCCGCCGCGATCGCCCGGTAGATGGGCGCGAAGGCCGGATCGTCGGGCATGACGTAGTTTCCGTCCGCTGTCTTTAGTTCCATGCCGATATTTTTCCAGATTTTTACTGCAATCGCGCCGTCGGCAAATTCCTGGTGCAGCTGCCTCACGGTATTCTGCGCAAAATCCTTCTGCTGGAACGCGAAGGGATTAAACGTGACGCACAGCCTGGCGTGGCCTGAGCTGGACTTCACGAAACCCTTGGCGCGCGCGACTTCGGTGGCCAGATCATTGTAGATACCTTGGGTATCGGCGACGCAGATGTCCAGAACGTGCAATTGCAGGCGCGCCATCAGAGCCGTGAAGGCGGGATCGGTCTTGAAGGCGTGAACATGGGTATCGACAGGAGCCAGCGCCGCGAATGCGTGGAGTGCATCATCCTTATCATTATAATTAGAGGCGGGCGCGCGTTCGGCTGCCGCGGCCGAAAACATCGGCGGGCCTAGAATCCAGTTTGCGTGAAGAGCCAGCGCAGCCGCCACAGCCGCGAGCAACAGTAGTAAAAGAACTTTTTTGAATTGCGGGCGCATACACTCCATCAATGCTTGGCGCCTCCTGAACGCGAGCGGCTTTTTGGCGATTCATTTCTGTCCGGCTCGACGGACGGTTCGCGCACGTCGGCAATGATCAGCTCTACGCCCGCTTCGCGAAGCGGCCGCAGATATTGCGGGTCGGTGCCGGAATCCGTTACCAGGATGTCGATGTCCGTCGTCGGGCCCACATAAGCAAAGCCCTGGTTGCCGAATTTACTGTGATCCGCAAGGGCGATGCTCACGCGCGCGGACTTCAGAATCATCTTCTTGATCTGCGCCTCGGCTTGGCTGGCGGTGGAAATACCATAAGCCGGATCAATCGCGCTGACGCCCAGCACCGCTTTGTCCACGCGTATCTCCGAAAGAGCGCGCTGCGCCCATACTCCGGAAAGGTAGAACACATCTTTCTGAAGCTCGCCTCCGGTTGAAATCACCGAGACGTGCTGGCTACGCTGAAATTCATCCACGATCGGCGGGGAATTTGTGATCACGGTGAGGCGGTTGCGATGCAGCAGACGTCGCGCGAGCTCGTAAACCGTAGTGCTTCCTTCCAGAAAAACAGTCTCGCCATCCAATATCAATCGCTCCGCTTCCCGCGCGATCGCTTGTTTTTCGGCGCGATTGCTGCGGCCCAGCGCCTCGTAGGACGGTTGAAAATTTGTGCTGGAGGTGCGGGAGACCGCGCCGCCATGCGAGCGGACCAGCACGCCTTCCTTCTCCAAGGCTTCCAGGTCGCGGCGGATGGTGGCTGCGGTGACGCCGAGTGTGCGAATCAGTTCGGAGGCGGTGACAGTTCGCTCGCGAGCGAGCGCCTCGCGGATGCGGAATCTCCGTTCCTCGGCCAGCAGGCTCATCAAACTTCTCCGTCCCGTGTCACGATCCAAAAGCAGCCGATTGTGCCACAAGTCGCTGAAAAATGATCGCAAAAATACAAAATACATCATATTCGATAAAAAAAGTTGACAAATGTGCACAATAGGACTAATTACGTGAGCGATTAAGGTCTGTTTCTCATAGTCCTGCGGCGTGGGGTCGTCCGCAGCCAACTCCAATTAGGGAAACGCGGGCCCAACTTTGCGGGGGAGGGTTATCGGTGAACAAACTCGTGCGCTTCATTCTATCTGGTCGAGCAAGTGCCAAAAGCCTACTCGAACATTCTGGCGGCAGAATTTCTACGAGTTTGCGCTTGATGGCCCTCGTCTTGGCGATCGCTCTTTCCTGTGGCCTCTCGTGGGCGCAGAAGGACACCGGAGTAATCGCGGGAACTGTAAAGGATTCGTCGGGAGGAGTTGTCGCAGGCGCAAAAGTCACAGTGATTGATGTGGATCACGGAACCGAATTCGATACCAGCACAGAAGCCAATGGAGAGTACGTTGCCGGTCCGCTGAAGGTCGGCCGCTACACGGTCACCGTCGCCAAACCTGGCTTTAAGACCGCGGTGGCGGGGCCAGTGCAGCTGGACGTGCAAGGGCGCATCGAAGCCGACGTTAAACTGGAGATCGGACAGGTTTCGCAGAAGGTGGAGGTAACCGTCCAGAACCCGTTACTTGAAACCGAAACCAGCACGATGGGCGAGGTGATGGATAAGACGCGCATCGAGACGCTGCCGCTGAATGGACGGAATTTTGCGCAGCTCGCCCAACTCGGCGCAGGTGTCGTTCCCAGCGAACCAGGCTCACGCATCAGCGGAAATTTTGGATTCAGCGTGGACGGCGCGCGCTCGCTGCAAAACAACTTTCTGCTCGACGGGATCGACAACAATTCGAATTTGGGCGACGCGTTCAACGAAGCGTCGTACGTGATTCAGCCGCCCATTGACGCCATTGAGGAATTTAAAGTTCAAACCAACGACTACAGCGCCGAGTTCGGCAGAGGCAACGGAGCCATTCTGAACGCCGTGATCAAATCGGGCACCAACGCTTTCCACGGAGACGTTTTCGAATATTTCCGCAACGACGCGCTCGATGCTACTCCCGCCATCGTAACCATCCCGCAAAAACCGGAATACAAGCAGAATCAGTTCGGCGGCACATTTGGCGGCCCGATTAAAAAGGACAAGACCTTCTTCTTCACCGATTACGAAGGATTCCGCTTGCGCCAAGGAATTCCGCAGACGGCGGTGATTCCCGATCAGAGCATGGTGAACGGCGACTTTTCCGAGTTGCTCACCAACACTCCCGCGATGGCCATCGACCCGAACAGCGGCAATCCGACGGGTGCGGTGGCGCTGGATTGCAGCGGTAACCAGACTTTTATGGGAGAAATTTTCAACGCCCGCCAAACTCGGGTCGTGCCCGTCACGCCCGCCAATCCCAGCGGCTTGTGCGGAACGCCGATCGGCGTGAGCGGAGGAGTTCCCACTAACATCTTTCCGGTGGGAACAACCGACCCGCTGGCCTCCCGGCTGGCTGCGCTCATCCCCGCTCCGAACTCGACCAGTTCGGGATTCAACTTCATCGCCATACCCGTGCGCAGCGAGACTCGCAACAATTTCGACGTGCGCCTGGATCACAACATTTCGAACAAGGATTCTCTGTTCGGAAGGTTCAGTTACGAAAGCCAGCCCAGTTTTATTCCTTCGCCCTTCGATAACGTGCTGGATGGCGGCGGCTTTTTCGACGGCAACGAAGATTTTTCCTACCGCAGCGTCGCGTTAAGCGAAACTCACGTTTTCGATTCCACCCACGTGAACGAGTTCCGCTTCGGCTACAACCGGATCAACGCGCATCGCTTTCAAAACAATTTCGACACAAATGTTTCGGCCAACCTGGATTATCCCGGCGTCCCGTTCGAGCCGGGCACGTTTAATGGCGGACTTCCCGCCCTGACCTTCAGCGACGGCTCCGCCCCGGAACTGGGCAGCTCCACATTTTTGCCTTCGATCGAGAAACAGAACAGCTACGTCATCACCGACAATTTCACCTGGGTGAAAGGCCGCCATTCGCTCAAGATTGGCACCGAGCTGCGCTTCGAACAGTTCACGCTGTTTCAACCGTCAGCCTCGCGGGGCACGGCGGATTTCAGTTCGGGTTTCACGGACAATCCAGCTTCGCCAGGTTCCGGCGGATACGGTTTTGCCAGCTTTCTTCTGGGCATCTCCGACGGCGGCTCCATCGTGAACCTGCACAACGTTAACTATCACCGGCAAATCTATGCAGGATTCATTCAGGATGATTTCAAGGCATCGTCGCGCCTTAGCCTGAATCTCGGCTTGCGCTACGAATATTATTCTCCAGTGAAAGCCGCCGACAACGAACAAGCCAATTTTAATTTCGCTTGCGGGTGCCTGATTGTTCCCGCGGGGCAAACCGCCGAGCTGACGCCCACGCTCGCCACGCAAATCTCGATTGACCGCACTGGCTCGACCGGTCTGGTCAACCCGGACTACCACAACTTCGCGCCGCGCGTCGGCCTGGCCTTCAAAATCAACGACAAACTCGTGCTGCGCAGTTCTTACGGGATTTTTTATGGCGGCCAGGAAAACGGGCCGTATTCCAATCCAAGTCCGGGATTCAATCCGCCATTCTTCGTGACGCAGTCGTTCAACCAGCCCTGCTTGACTAATTCCGCGAACCCTAGCCCCGGACAAATAGACTGTTCGATTCCCGGATTCAATTCGCTGCAGCAAGGGTTCCCCGCGAATTCCTTGATTGATCCGAATACTCCGCTGCTCTTTTCCATCAGCCCGAATATCACCACGCCCTTCATGCAGCAATGGTTCCTCGGTTTCCAGTACGCGCTGCCGTCGAACATGGTGGCTCAGGTTTCCTACGTCGGCTCGCACGGCGCCAATCTCTTCGGCATGTTTAATGGAAACCAGGCGGTCCCCACCGCGGATCCCACGATCCCTACCGCCCCACGCCGTCCCGATCCCAATATTGATGCGGGCATTGAAACGCTGCGCTCGAATTTATTTTCGAATTACAATGGATTGCAACTTCGCCTGGAAAAGCGCTTCTCTAACGGCTTGGAGTTTCAAGCCGCCTACACCTATAGCCACGCGCTCGATGACGCTTCTTCGGCCAGCCTCGGTTCGCAGAATCAGGGAGACTTCCGCCTGCAAACCGAGCCCTTCTTGGAGTACGGCAACGCCGATTTCGACGTGCGCCACAGGTTTGTCGTCAATTTTGTGTATGACTTGCCCTTCGGCAACGGCCAGCACTTTGGCTCGAATCTCACGGGAATTGCCAACCAGATTGTAGGCAACTGGCAGGTCACCGGAATTGTTTCGGCGCAGACGGGCAATTGGTTCACTCCCACCGACGACCTGGTGAACATTTCCAATTCCGATTGCGGAGGCGAGGTGTTCAATTGCGCGCGTCCCAACGTGGTGGGAAATCCGAACGCAGCGCCGTGCGTGCCGGGAACGCTCTTTAATACTTGCGCGTTTGTGGCCAACACGCAGCTGGGCACTTTCGGAGACGCGGGACGAAACATCATTCGCGGCCCCGGGCTGCAGAACTGGGATCTCTCGTTCATCAAGCAATTTCCAATCAAAGAACAGATGCATTTCGAATTCCGCGCTGAGTTCTTCAATATCTGGAATCACCCGAACCTGCAATTCGCGGATCCTACCACGACCAATGAAAACTTTTCTACCGAGCGCGGGACTACGCAGTTTGGATTTGCTACCGCGTCGCTCGCTCCACGACTGGTCCAGTTTGCTTTGAAATTTTACTTCTGAAGCTGCATCTGGCGCCCATCTGGCGAGTCTCGAATGGAAATCGCGGATCAGATGCGCTCGGCGGGCGCCTCGCGCAGCGCGAGCACGATCGTCTGACTTCCCAGCCGGGGATGCTTGGCCGTGAGGCGCACAGTTCCCGGCTGTTCGTTTGCGCGAATCCAGACGGCGCCGGTGCCTCCCGCCAGCGCAAATGGATTGTCGCCGATGATTTCCGCAGGACCTTCGAGGGTGAGGGCGATGGGATCGTTGGCATAAGGGCGAATCGCATCGAATTCGTCCGTGACACGGAAGACGACGCGCGTGGAATCGGCGCCATCAGCGCTCAGCTCCGCGTCATCGGCACGCACTGAGAATTTCTGATCCACGCCACGGCCCGAGTACGTCTTCGAGATGACCTGCCGGCCGTTCCGATAGCCATCGATCCGCAGATCTCCCCATTCGTGGCGCGATTTCGTGAGATCAACACTGAACGGCGCGTATTTTAAATGCGCGAACTGCTCGCGATCCGGATCCGCTTCTGCGATCAGGTCCCAGTCGTCTTTCGTTTTCACATAAAGCTTCAGCTGATCGCAGTTCGAGCAAATCATCGCAACCGTAAAACGCAGCGCTTCATCGCCCGCAGCCCAATGAAATGCCGGCTCCAGCACAATCTCTTCTTCGGGATCGCATTGCGATTTGTAGAAGCCTGCGGCGGGTTTGGGTTCGCGAAACATGTCCACTACACCGTGATAACAGATGCGATCTCCCGCACCGAAATCGGAATGGGTGTTGTAGTCGAAAGCGCACCAGCCGATGCCGCCGGCGTATTGCGGATTGGAAGCGAGCTGATCGTGCACGCGCGCGTGGCGGACGGTGTGTTCGCGCTGGCGGACGTTGTCGTCAATCGTCTTCACAGGGTAGGTGTGGCCGACAAATTCCGTATTCAAATAGCGCGGATGATTGGGAGGCTTCAGCGGCCAGCCAAAATCGTTCATGGTGAAGACGTCTTCCAGAAATTCGGACTCCTGAAAATAGCGAATGCCTCCGGTCTGGCGCGTGGGGTCAAGTTTGTGCGCGAGTGCGTTGGTGCGCGTGTAGAAATCGTGATTGTCGCGGGATTCGTTGATGCGCACGCCCCAGAGAACGATCGACGGGTGATTCCAATCGCGGCGAATCATGCGACGGACGTTATCAACCGAGAGGTCTTGCCAGGCCTGATCGCCAATATATTGCCAGCCCGGAATTTCTTCCAGCACGAGCAGTCCGTATTCGTCGCAGGCATCGAGAAAATGGCGCGATTGCGGGTAGTGGGAGGTGCGCACGATGTTGCAATGCAGTTGTTTGCGCAGAATATAGGCATCCTGACGCTGCGCGCGACCTGGCATCGCTTGGCCGACGAAAGGAAAAGTCTGGTGGCGATCGAGCCCGCGGAGCTTGATCACTTTTCCGTTCAGCTCGAAACCATGATCTGTGAATTGCGCTTCGCGGAAGCCGAGACGCCGCGTGTCTGCATCCAGCACGCGTTCGCCTTCGAGCAAGCGCATGCGCACGGTGTAGAGATGTGGATGCGCGATGTCCCAGAGCTGAATGCCTGAGAGGGGGGCGAAATTCAGCACGTGGCTCTCTGGCTCGGCCGCCGCGTCGGAC
>Ga0210391_10005325_pt1 | contig 10608 bp, 9 predicted proteins | sample IncBWC12OmetaG_FD_160573 | JGI IMG/M metagenome (GOLD analysis project Ga0210391, IMG submission 160573) | Forest soil microbial communities from Barre Woods Harvard Forest LTER site, Petersham, Massachusetts, United States - Inc-BW-C-12-O ...
AGATTGCGGGCAAACCGGAAGAGCGCATCCTGAGCTACCTGATGCTGCGGTCACTCAAGCAAGCACGCTACTCAGAAGAGAATGTGGGGCACTTCGCACTGGCAGCCACAAGTTACACGCACTTCACATCGCCGATCCGCCGCTATCCCGACCTGATCGTGCATCGTATCTTGAAAAACGTGTTGCACCACTCGGCGGAAAGGCGGGAAGGGGATGTGCCAGTTGGAGTTTCATCTGCGCTCGACAGTAGCGCCGGCGTCCCGCCGGCTCATTTACAGGACGAGGACCACTCTGATTCAGCGTCGTCGGGCCGGCGGGGCGCCGGCGCTTCGCCATGGTCAAAACGCCGCGACCACAGCGCGCATCACGAATCGCTTGAGCCGCTGGGCGGGCCGATCAAAATCGAGGAACTGCACGAGGTTGCCGAGGAATCCAGCCAATCCGAGCGCCGAGCCGACGAGGCTGAGCGCGAGCTCATGGAGTGGAAAAAGGTGAAGTTCATGCAGGACCGCGTGGGCGAAGACTTCGACGGCCTCATCACCAGCGTCACCAAGTTCGGCTTCTTCGTCGAGCTCACCGATTTATTTGTTGAAGGCCTGGTACCGCTGAACACGCTCACCGATGACTTCTATACCTACCACGAGAACACGCGCCAGATCATCGGCCAGCATTCGCGCAAGACCTACCGCCTGGGACAGAAGATTCGTGTTTTGATCGACCGCATCGATCCCGTGGAAAAGAAAATCCAGTTCGCCGTCCTCGAAGAAGCGCCATCCCGACGATCGCCTCGGCCATCCTCGAAGAAGTCGAAACGCAAGCGCCGCTGACAATCATTCTCTCGAAACTACGGCGCTAGTGGTAAAATTCTCTGGTCAACCCCATCCGTTGCGGATGCGAAGCAGCGGGTTCCTTCCTAGTCGGGACGTGGCTCAGCCTGGTAGAGCACTCGCTTGGGGTGCGAGGGGTCGGCAGTTCAAATCTGCCCGTCCCGACCATTACTCTTTTCAAGCTGTTACGCGCTTTTCACTCCGGGCCGAAATTGTAAGGCGAGGGGTCAATCCGCGCAAGGATTTTCCTGCTTTCAAACTCACCCGTTAGACTAGAAACATGAACTGTTGGGCAGCGTGTTTAGGTGGTTGCAGTGACAAGGCGTCTCGTGAGCATCTTGTCTCTGAGAGTCTCTTTCCTGAGGGTGAAATTCTGGTCCAGGGATTCCCTTGGTGCAAAGATGAACCGAAGCGAATCGGCATCGCGGGATTGACAGCAAAGATTCTTTGTACCCGGCACAACAACGATCTTTCACCCGTGGACGAAGCCGGAGCAAACGCCTTCAACACCCTGAGGGAAGTGGGGCGGCTTGGCGAATTCCGCCTAAAATACAAACCGCGCCAGTGGCGCATTGCAAAGTTCCGCATTGACGGTCCTTTACTTGAACGTTGGTTGCTGAAAACGCTTATTAACATTTGTTGTGATCAACAGTACCCCATTGGCCGAGAATCAAACGTGGCGGGACGGCCCACCGATGAACTGGTCCGTGTAGCATTCGGACTTGACCCCTTCCGTGGCCGCGCCGGGCTGTCTGTCGTAGTGAGGATTGGTATGAACCTACGTTTTGAAAATTCCGTTATGGCGGTAACGCTCCTGAAGGACGATCACGTCGAAGCCGCTGCATTTCTGTTTTATGGCTTCACGATGCTCCTGTTTCTTCACCCCGAAGGGGCTCCGCCACGACTGGATGGGATTCGAGTAGCCGGAGAGGATCTCGGCAACTGTTTACAACAATTTCACTGCAAGAAATTTCAAGGGAAGATGGGTCACTATTTGTCGCATGTCGTAAGGATTGATTGGCCCTGAAATAAGGCGTCCCCGGATTGGCGCTGCCGATTATAGCGCGGTCCGCGTCCGGGCCATAACAAGCACACCACGATACCGCCGATAGCGCGGCTTGACCCTGGAGAATCGCCGGGCAGAAGCGAGCGGCAATCCCACGGGCTGCCGGAGCACGTAGGGCTTCCCGCTGTCCGCGGCTGTGAATTTACCGGCTGCGTCAACGTAACCGCGCCCCACACTACATTTAATCTTGCGGACTTGGGCTTGCGTCATGGGGATAGAATCGCCCGGAACCCGCGTCCATCCCAGAGTCCGACCTACTGGTTACCGGGCCATTACCTCCAGCGTTCGCAAGTTCGTGTTTCCTTCGCCAATTTTTGCGTTACCGATTTTTTTTATTTATGCTTTTCACTTTTCGCACATTCTTTAACCTGTTGCACTGAATACCACTTACGTCTGCCGCAAAAATTACCGTACCGGTACCAAAGGTACCGTGAGCCGCCCGGCCCGCGTTATTTATCAACAGCTTGCCCTCGAATTTCTATAGGACAAAATTTTAGCTCTCAAATTTGCAGCTCTCCACGCCATTTGTGACTATCGCAGTGGGACTTCTTAACTGGACTTGGCAAACTGACTCACCACAAATTATGGACACCGCGGATAAAGAATCGTTGAGTTACAAAATTTCGGCCTTCGGCCAGCTTGTTGTGTGTGCCCTTTTCAACGAGCACAAGTGGGACGGCGAGCTGATCCCGCTGAGTCACTGCATACCCTCTGAGGAAGTCCAGGCGAACTATTTAGCCCGCGGCCTTCGCTTCTTGGGCACGCTCGGCTTTGTCGATGGTCGCTTTTGCTGTGCGTGGGAGTGTCCGGTCCCGGATAACGTTATGGAACGGCTGGTCCGTGCTTACGCCGAATACCTTTATTCAACGCTGGTCACGCACGCACCCACGAAGGCGGCGGCGGATGCCAGCGTGCAATGGCTTCGCGAGTTGGCCCAGCTCCCAGATAACCGGGACAGGTCAAAGGAGAATTAGCGTGCGCTTGACCATCGACATCGACATCCCTACTCCGTTACATGGCGAATTAATTGCGGCTGCCAAGGAAGCCCGGTGTAACCCGGAGTTGTTTGCCGCGGAGTGCCTGGAGTCAGTCCTGGCGAGCAGAAGGCTTCCTTTTGTGCGGCCCGCGGCACAAGGCGCACGGATTGACACAAGTTTTGACCTGACTTGAAACGGTAGTCAGGCAAGGGCGGTGCCCTAACCCGCCCGTGAATTTTTACCCGGTGTAGATGCACCGGGTCATTGCGCGACAGGCATCCGCTGAGAACCGATGCTTAGGCGCGGCGCAGTAAACCGGACGCACGGGGGAGCGAGCGACGGTATCTCACAAAAGAATTGAGGCATTAAATGAACCTATTCGCATTAAAAGCACAACGGGAGCACGCCCTTAACAAGGCAGACTCCATCGTCCGGGCAGCGGAGAACGCCAAGCGCGAATTGACTTCCAGCGAGAGCATGGAAATTGAAACGTGCATGTCGGCGGTTAACTCCCTCACCCCCCAAATCAAAAAGATTGAGAGCCAGAATACGATTCTCAAGCAATTCCCAGGCGGTCAGATCCTCGTTGACGGCGGCTCCTTCGTCCAGCAAAACCGGGAGAAGAAGGTACTGTCACAGGACTACGTGGACGGCTTCTGGAGCTACATCTCCAGCAGAGGACAGAACGTCTCCGCGGCTCTGTACGAAGGATCTTCCCCGGCAGGCGGGTATGCTGTCCCGGTTACCGTGGATGACCAGATCGTACCCCTGGCACCCAATGAGATGGCCGTGAGACAGCTCGCACAGGTCATCCCCACCGCAATGGACATTAAATTCCCAACCAAGTCCACCTTCTCAACCGCAACCGCAAAGGCTGAAACGTCCAGCTTCACCGAGTCCGAAATGACCATTGGCCAATTCACTCTGTCCGCTTACATGGCCGGAGTGCTCGGGGAAATCTCTTGGGAGTTGGCACAGGACGTGCCCGCTTTCCAAAACTCCGCGGTGGATGACATGATCCTTGCCCAACAGATGTACGAAGAAAACTTGTACGTCAATGGCACTGGCAGCGGTCAAGCACAGGGTTTGATTGGCAACGTGGGCGCGGGTGTTACTGAGGAGCCGGATTCCAATGGCAACTTGGTCACAATCAACGGCACGTTGGACATTCAGGGCAAGCTGAATGAGGTTTATCACCGCAATGCTTCCTGGCTGATGCAGCGGGCAACCGGCATCATTCTGCGTAAAGCCCAGGCACAGTCCAACTTGTTCTTTCCCGCGTTTACCAGCGTGAATGGACAGGACTACCTCCACGGCTTCCCTATTCAGTATTCGGCGTACATGCCCGCGGCAGCTCGCGGCGCGGCTCCGATTCTCTTTGGGGACTTCAAACGCGGATACATCATTGGCGACCGTGGCGGCAGCGGTATCAACGTTAAGGTGCTCGATCAACCTTTGGCTTCGCAAGGCTTGATTCAGCTCTTGGCGTATCGCCGGACGGACGGACGTGTACGCCGTTCTGAAGCGATTCAGGAATACACCGTGGCAGCTTCGTAAGAGGCAGTCACCTTAACAGATTAGTGGCTACACGGTAACGTGGGCCACATTGCGGGAATAAAATCACGGCCTGCCGAGCCGCCCGCCCACAGCCCGCAACGGGTTTGCTGCCCGAATTCACTGTGGACAGGACATCGGCACAATCGGAGGGCCGCTTCGCTCGGGGAGGAGCGTGGCGGCCTTCTTAAATCTTTTTCTCCCGAGGTAGTCATCATGGCGCAACCGGTTTGGACACTATCAGTAGATTTACAGACGCGCACCGCAACCTTCCAAACCGGAATGGCAGACGCGGCTAAGGCTGCCCGCGGCTCCTTCAATGACATTAAGTCCGGCGCGGAGGACATGGCCCGCACAACCTCCGGCTCCATGATGGAATCACGTCACGGCGTCATGCTGTTGGGTGAGGAGTTTGGAGTCCACCTCCCGCGTGCCCTCACTTCGTTCATTGCGAGCATTGGCCCGGTAGGTGAGGCAATGGCCGCGGCCTTCCCCTTCCTTGCAATCATCGTGGGAGCCACGCTGTTACTTGAGCATCTTGCCAAGCTGAAAGAAGCCGGAGAGAAGCTAACCGAGTCTCAACGTAACTTTGGCACCACGGTTGCCAACGTCCTTAGCGGTCTCAATGACAAGTTACTTGAGGCGGGCATCCGCACCGATGAGCTAAACCATGACCACTTAGGTGCTCTGGAAAAACAGTTACAGCTTATTGACCATGCGAGCCTGAAGGACTTGGCCGGAGCATTTGACACGCTCGCCAAGAGCGCGGACTTGACCTTTGCACAGCTCAAGACATCTTGGTATCAATTCGGCGCGGGGTCAACAGGCGCGAAGCACGCGCTTGAGGAATTCAAGGCGTCCTATGAATCCTTGTTTGCCAAGGGCGCGGAGGGGGAAGGGCAGGCCGCGGACTTGTTGGCAGGGACGCGCAAGAGTGCCGAGCGTGTCCTTGAGCTACAGCATCAGATCCAGGCCGCGCTTGCGGAGAAGGGCACAGAGGGAGACTTCGGGAACCTAACCAAAGTCCAGGCCGCGGAGAATGAGTTAAAGCAACTCGGCGCGGGCTACACCCGTAAAGAGATTGAAGCACAGGAGACGTTGGTTGACGCACTCAACGCGCAAGCGCAAGTCCAGGACAAGATTAACGCGCTTAAGAAGGCACAGACGGACAACGCCGTACATGCCACGGATGACAAGATAGGCGCGGACTCAGACAAGGCCGCACGCGAGCAAGCACAGAACCAACGTAAGGCCGATGAGGATGCGGAGAAGCTAAGGGAAGAAGCCTTTAAGTCCGCCGTGGCCGGGCTGCAAGAGAGTGAGCGGCAGAAGATAGACGCAACCAAGCAAGGCTCCGCCGCCCGGCTCGCGGCGATTGACTCGGCTATCAAGGAAGAAGAATCCAAGGGCTTGCAGGAGACGGGCTTCTATAAGTCCCTTCTCACCGGGCGCGTTGAGCTGGTCCGGCAGATGGCCCAAGAGCAAGCCAAGCTAACCGCGGAGGCGGGCAAGGAATCCGCGGAGCACGGCGCGAAAATGGGCGAGTTGCAAGTCCAGGCGGACAAGCAAGCCGAACAACTCCGCATGAGCCAATACCACGCCTCCGCCGCGGAGCGCGTGGCGAGCGAGCAACGGCTCGCAGATGAGGAGTACGCCGTCCGGCGTGACGCGGCTGCAAGAGAGATAGCGGCCCTGGACCAGTCTGAGGCGAATTATCAAAACAAGCTGAAGGCTCTCCAGGATAAAGAGACGGAACTGGTCCAGGAGCACGAAAACAAAGTGGCGGCTATCAAGGAAACGGCGGAGGCTGCGAGTAACGCACGCATCTTGTCCGCCGAACAACGCCGCAATGACGCAATCGCTAAGGGACTATCGGATGTACTCATGCGGCATGAAACCATGTCGAAAATGGTTGTGAGTCTGGGAGACCAGATGGCGCAAGGGCTAATACAGAACGCCATGAAAATGATTCTCGCGGATGACATGACCAAGGCGCACGATGCCGCCCGAGCAGCCCGACAGATGTACTTAGCCGGGTCGCAATTCCCGTTCCCTACAAACATTGTCATGGCACCCACACTCGGCGCGTTAGCCTTCGCGTCCGTCATGGCGTTTGAAGAAGGCGGCATAGTACCCGGCGTGGGCCGCGGGGACATCGTGCCCGCCATGCTGGAGCCGGGTGAAGGTGTCCTCAGCAAGAAGGTCATGGACCGGCTGAGTAACGAGAGGCAGAGCGGCGGCAAGAGCGGAGCGGAGGTACATGTACACAATCACTTCAGCCCTCAGATTCACGCGGTGGACGCCGAGGGAGTTGACAGGATGCTCACGAAGCACCACGGCACGTTTGCAAAACACATGACCAGCCACGTCCGAAAGATGAATCAGTAAGGGAGGTTTTGATGGACGCCGTTGACGAACTAATCGCACACCGCAAACAGTTTGGCACTTTAAGCCCGATGCTGAGGCGCGTCCACGCGCTCCACAAACGAAACCCGCATCTGTTGGACTTCCTTGTTCAAGAATTGCGAGACGTGCGGGACAGCGGGTGGACATGCGCGTCCGTTCGCTCACTTTGGGAGCATGGGCGGTGGGTGTTAGCCAAGCGCAAAGGGCCGGGGGAAGACTTTGAGATGGCTAACGAAATTGCACCGTACTACGCCCGAATGCTCTGCATACTGCATCCTGAATTCAACGGCTTTTTTGTGGTGAACAAGAGCAAAGCGGATGCCGACTTTGGCACCATGATCGAGCCTGCCACGAAGGATAAAAAGCCCGGTTACATTCGCCGGTTGCTGTGGGCTGAAGGCTTGGCATCGGTGCCCTGGTCGGGGGAGCCTGTGAAAGTCCGCCATGAGTTTGGGGTTGAGATTGAGCGCGGTTGGCAGCCTACCGTGAAGCATGAGCCTAAACCAGTCTCCAGGCGTGAGCGGGTAAGGCGGGCCGGTTGACCAAAAAGCAGAACGACAAAACCACGTCCACTATTAGCTGGACCAACTACCGCGGAAAGGAAATAACGCGGGAAATCAATCTCGTTAGGGACATCCGGGACTTCCGTGGCACGCCGGGTTATTCGATGCTTGTGGTTGCTTTCAATACTCAGCTTTCAGTCTCCGACATTAAGCTGTTTCTTGACATAGAAGCCCGCGATTTTCCGCTTGTGAAACGGTCACGAAGTTGGATTCAGCGGCGGCGATGGCTCTTTCAACCGCCCGGCACTGCCAACTACAAAAACCCGCCGTCAGATCCAGACGGCAAGCACGCTAAAGCGTGCGCGATTATGGCCGCGAATCCTACGTTGTCAATCAGAGGCTTGTCCCGTCTGTTGAAGGAACACGGGATTAAACGCTCTCCAGAATGGTGCCGTCACCACCGGGGAAATGCCGTACTGCCAACTCAGCCGGTCATATAAGAGAGCAGAGAGCAGACAGACACCCGTCCACCCGTCCCCACCGTCCGCTTACCCTGCGGGACACGGACTGTGTGGACAGGATTCGGCATTTGAATTAGTGGGCAAAAGAAGGGTTAGCAGGCGGGGCAGAGCGGGTGAGTCTGTTAATCCCGGTAGAAACGGGGCATGTCCTCTCGGCACCTTGTGTCAAGTTACCAATGGCGTAGAGTGGGAGTGTCCCGTCGTTCAACGGAGAGGACACTCGGACTTGGCGTTCTTCGCAGGGCGGCCAATTAAACTAACCGAGGATGCGGGTTCGATTCCTGCCGGGACTCCACCACAATAACCGGGATTATAGGACCGCCGCAAGGTGCCCCTAGGTACGGGGTAATCAAATTTTTGGCCCTCCAGGATAGTGATTCCTACGCATTAGAGCCATTCCCAGGGAGCGGCGGCATGTCAATGGCACTACCCCGGCTTGATAAATCGGGCCGTCTGTAGCCTATTGATTCTAAAGGCATATTCTTGATAGCGAACGAATAGCGAAGAAAACGCGGCTAAGTGCCTTTGTTTGCAACAGTTCTCAAAATTGAAAATATTCTTGTTTGTGTGGGAAAAAGGGATGCGGCGGGCTATAAGTCATTTGTTGTCAAGATTTTAAGGGTCGCCGGGTAGGAGTTGCCTTGTCTGACTGGCTTGGCCGGGAGCCTGGGACCGCTGCGACCCCAGTCCCCAGCCCTCCATGTGTCATCATTTTTACCCCGTAGGAGTCATACGTAAAGTGACGTAGTAGTAGTATATAAATCAACAAGATACAGATAACTCCCCACTCGCGCTTGTAACGAAAAACTGATGACACCCCCTCCGTGCATTGGTTAAGCTATTGATTATATTAGGGTTAAGGGTGTCATCATGCTGTCATCATTTTCACCCTATCCTATTGATTTCAAAAGGATTACTATGCGTTTGCCGTCCGTCTCATCTATTAGAGTTTGTCTTCCTCTGCAATTCACGGAAGTGCTTGAATTTTGGCACCCGAGGGTGTAGTCCGTTCTCCGGCAAGCCAGCGCCAAAAATCAGGATGCATCCAGCCGAAGTAGCCCGCGGCTAAATTCAGTTCTGATAAAAAAATGTATGTAAGCTGGAAGCCGGGTAGCGATTTAATCTCATTTGCAATCTGGACCAGACTTGCGTCAGTGTAGAGCACATAATTTTGTGAAGCATACCGGTAATAATCGGCTCGCTGGACTAAGTAGCTTTCGAGAATGCTATTGAGATTCGGCACAGCATTCGTGCCGGAGCCAAACGGGTTTACCCCTAAATGCACGTATCTCCGATTCATTTGGACTCCGTGCTTTCGGGCAACTGGTCTTGCTTTCCGCCCGTTAGTTCCGCTGGAGGATGAACGGCTGGTTTAGACGGAATCTCGATCTGCTTCGTGCCCTGTGCGGCGGTTACTTGTAGCTGCTGAAACTCTAAGAAGTGTGCGCCCTCCAGCAGCGCCGCGGCAGGGTTTTCCTTGCCGAACTTAACATTCAGATCAGCAATCCGCAAAGCCACAACGACGGCACCTACAAGGGCGATACCGATAAGAATGGGTTGACGCAGCAGGCCGCCGCAAATGACTCCGGCTAGCATGACTACCTCAAGCACCCATGCAATTGACGAATTTCGGCCTACGACGCCCGGCCCTAGCTTCGCGCTCTGAAGTTGGTGGCCGCTAATCCCGAGCCTCTCCATTAACTCAACTATTTGGTCCCTCAGGCTCATAGAAGAATCCAGTGTACAACTCTCAACATCGGGACAACAGAGAAACCCGCTCATGCACCGCCTGTAAATCTTCCGTCATCAGGTTCGCATACCGGCGCGTCATCTCCAGCGTGGAATGGCCGAGCACCTTCTGTAAGTGGAACACACTGCCGCCGCGGCGGAGATAGTTGACGGCGAATGTATGCCGGAAGGCGTGCAAGGTTCGCGCCGGTGCTTTGAAGCCAAGCCGGGTGCAAAGCAGCTTTGCATCGCGGAGCACGTTGCGCCGCCCAAGCCTTGTTTCCGTCCGATTGGCAAACAATAGTGAATCCAGCTTCCGGCCAAAGTCCTTGATGAAGCGAAACAGGGCTTTTCTCAGCTCAAAAGAGAACGGGACCACGCGCTGCTTGCGTCCTTTGCCGTCCAGAGTTACCAGCATGTTCTCAAAGTCAATCTCCCGCACTCGCAGCCCGAGGGCTTCAGAGATTCGGCAGCCGGTGTCCAACAGAAAAAGAATGAGCAGATGCAAACGCCGTTGGTACTTTCCCTTGGGCTTCCACGTCACAAGCTGCCGGACTTGTTGCGCGGTGAAGGTGGGCAAGACAAGCTGAGGCTCTTTTAGTTGCTGGATCTTCAGCGCGGAGCCGGACCACTTCAGGTAAGCATTGATGGCCCGGATTGCCGAGTTGCAGCCGGTTGCCTTTAACCCCTTCTCACGCATACGGAGCACGGCGTCCGTCAATTCCTCTTGCGTGGGTGATTCCGTAGGCAGCCATTTGAAGCTGTGCTTGTACCACTCCAGGGTTGCGGGTGAGACGTTGGACAGGAATTGACGTTCGCGGGTGAATTGAGAAAATCCCATAGCGGCCCTCCAAAGGCGAGTACTCAGATTTGGAGGAAAACCGCGTAAACATTGGGCTTTGGCTCAGCCTGGTAGAGCACTCGCTTGGGGTGCGAGGGGTCGGCAGTTCAAATCTGCCCGTCCCGACCAAATTTCCCTATCGGGTGGTACTTCCGAATAAGCGCGAACCAAGAAAAGCACTTTGA
>Ga0210391_10005326_pt1 | contig 10606 bp, 10 predicted proteins | sample IncBWC12OmetaG_FD_160573 | JGI IMG/M metagenome (GOLD analysis project Ga0210391, IMG submission 160573) | Forest soil microbial communities from Barre Woods Harvard Forest LTER site, Petersham, Massachusetts, United States - Inc-BW-C-12-O ...
CCTCTGGTATTTCTTTCTCACGGCGGCTCTCTCCTTTAAAAGGGATTCGCAACCCGAACTCTATCCGAGTTCGGGCGAGAGCCGCTGCTTCTTGTTCTCAACTTTCAACTAAATGTGGGGCATCCTCTTGACGGGAAACCGCTGGATGGAGTTTTCGTTATGTACAGTATCGAAATTCCAGAAGGGCTTCTTTTTGGGCCTCACCTTGAATTTGACAGGCTTTGTACAAAGTGTGTTCGGGGGAGGAGGCGGTGGAGCGGCCAAATAGCCGACTCCGATCATTCGCCAGACTGAATTCTCGGCAGACTTTCCGGACCCCACCGCTCCGCGCTCGACAAAAAACCGTCAGGGTCTATTCCTGTAAATTTGGCCGACCAGATACACGCTTGGATCACACGTTCTTGCAAAGCAGGTACTCCCGCGTCTGCGCTCGCTCTCAGCTGTGTTCTCCATTTCTCTCAGCCACGCTAATTGCTTCTGAAAGTCAAGGAGCGTCCGTGTACCCCGCGTGTACCTGGCTCTCGCTGTTTGACCTATTTGCTCGCTTTTGGCTGTTCGGGGAATCAGCAACTTACGCGTCTTTAACATCGCTTTTAGTTCGATCCCCACCGCCCCTACCAATCATCCCATTTGCTCACAATGACTTAGCGGTTCAGCGAGGCGGCAAAAGGCGGCAATAAGAAATAAATTGAGCCTCATGGGTGGCACCTTATGGCTCTCGCGAACGAGAAATCAATTCCAATCCAGAAGCACTGCACTACAACTTAGGGCTTCCAAATAACTTTCGAACTTACGGTGGAAGTTCAGGAGACGATAACCCCCAGTTTAATCTACTAACATCATATGGTACGACCGTCGCGGGGGTCACGGCTGTAAACGACAATCCCTTTTCCGCTACGATGTACTTGCTGTGGAGTCCTGGTCTTGCCAACTCGATTTACGTTCCACTCGGCCCCTTTACCTGGCAATGGGCGGGGGCGGCCACCTACAACACATCGAGCCAAACGTGGAGCTTGTCGTCGGGCTCAGGCAGTGCAACTGCTTTTCAGAGTGGCACGACGTACCCGGCCTGGACCAGCGTAGTTCCATTTACCGGCGCCACTTGTACATTACAATGACCGTAGCGTTCTTCGTTGCAAGGAGGTTCACGATGTTCGTCTCCTATGTCCTGCGCGCCTTGGCGTGCCTAGCCTTAGTTGCGGCTGTATGCGCGGGAGCAGCCCAAAGCCCGTTCTCACTAACGATACAGGACCAGCTTTATGGACCGACAGTTAAGCTCGGGTCGCATGTGGAACTCAAGCTCACTTTGACAAACACCTCGGCCAGCGGAATCACTTTTTGGGACAGAAATCGGTTATGCGACTATCAACTGGACATTCGCGATGGCAGCGGCCGCCCGGTGCCCGAAACGAGCTTCAAGAGCGAACTGAAATGCGGCAGCGGATTCAGGGTTGCGTTTGGTAAGAATCAGATCAGAGCGCTAAAACCATCCGAATCTTTCACTGACGTGATATTCATCGACGAAGCCTACGAGCTGAGTCATCCAGACAAGTACACGATCCAGGCGAGCCGCGCGATACCCCCTGAACTTGGACGTGGGTCTGTCAGATCGAACATCATAACTATTGCTGTCACAGATAAGTGAAAAATACGGCTGTGACGAGACCACTATCTAGCGCTTTCGGTTCCATGCGGCCTGGCGAGTCGGGTGAGGGGGCGTGATTGAAATTGCGCAACCGACGGCTTAATGCTAAGCTGCATAGCACATGAAGATACGGAGACTGTTTCTGAGGTCGGCGCCGTCGCCGCTGGGGCCACTGGAGAGTCGGATTATGGAGGTGTTGTGGGCGGCAAATGAGCCGCTGTCTGTTGCGGCGGTGAAAGCCGCTTTGGATTTGCGGCGCGCCGAACTGAGCTACTCTACGGTGCGGGCGGTCTTGGCGAATCTTACGGCGAAAAAATATCTGCGACGAACGAAAGAAGGGCGAAATCACCTCTTTGCGGCGGTTGAAACACGGGAGCAATTCCGGGAGCGGGTAGTAAACCAGGTTGTGAAATCGATGGCTGGAGATTACCGAGCTCCGCTAATGGCGCACTTGGTCGAGAGTTTGGCGACGGATCGGCAAAGCATCGAGGAATTAGAGAAGCTGATTGCCGAGAGGAAGGCGAGGATAACGAATGAGTAGTTGGCTGCGTTCCGACATCAACGCAATGGCGGCAGGACAAGGCATGGACTTGCTGACTTTCGTGCTGGTTCCCCTGGCAGCTGCGATGTTGGTGCGGACGGCAGTGTATTTTCTTGGTGCGGCCGTGCCGGTTTCACGGGTTCAAGTCTGGTTTGCGCGGGCAGCAGCTGCGATGCCGGGAATCGTATTCCTTGGGCTTGGGCCGACCGTCTTTCGTTCGGCACACGCCCGTCCCGGCCCGATGCTGCTTTGCATTTTGCATTGCTATGGATTGTTTGCTGTTTTTGCCGGAGTGCTACTAAGCAGGATGTTCGCGTTCGGACGGCAGTTCGCGAGTTGCCAGCGACTACTAGAAATAACGGAAGCGCCATCGGAACGGAATGCCAAGTTGGCTACCGAGCTTGGAATTCGGCTACGCGTGTTACCGAGCCAGTTCTCGGTATGTGTCGTGACAGGAATCTGGAAGCCAGTCGTGGTGATTTCGCGGGGAACGCTGGAAAGCCTCTCATGGGAGGAGTTACGAGCAGCGCTTATGCATGAACGGGCACATTGCCGGGGACGCGAGACTTGCTGGGCGGCGGGGCTATGGTTCTTAAGCGGCGCGACATTTGCGCCCGTGCGAAGCGCGTTCGACGCGTACAAGAGGGCTAGCGAGTTTGCAGCGGACGGGGAAGCCATACGCGAGGTGTGCTCGGTGACGCTGGCTTCAGCGCTGGTCGCGGTGGCGCGGTCGCGAAGGGACCGTCCACTGCTCGCGGGGTTGGCGAGCAGGGAAAATCTCCGGGAACGAGTCGCTCTGCTGGTTGGCGCCGAGGATCCGAAGAAGGCATGCCGCGGAGCGGGAGTGCTTATTTCGGTGGCTCTTGCTGCCGCCGCGACCTTGCCATTAGTAGGCGGAATAGCGCGCAACTTTGTGCATGTATTTTGCCGGTAGCCCAGGAAGGGACTTCAGCGCAAAAATTACGACCGCAACCGACCGACGAACTGCTAACTAGGTTAGCAGATAGGCGTCCATAGCACTTATGGCGAAGGGTCTTAAGGGTCTTGGCGGCACGAGCACCGGCTGAAAGCTGCCGGCGGCGCAGAGTTGGAGGCATGATGCGAATGCTACGCAGAGCGGGCTGGATACTTTGCTGCTTACCGGCATGCATGGCGGTTTTTGCCAGCGTAAGTCGGGCAGCGCAAGCGCATGGACCGATCCTGGTCGGGCCAAATGTGATGGTAAGCCGGGAGTCGGGCTATCCCAATGTCGAGCTGATGATCGCGGCTAATCCGAAGAATTCGCGCAACTTGATCGGGTCGGCCATTGTAAGCACCCCGGTGCGAGACAAGTGCATGGTCTACACCAGCATGGATGGCGGCAACACGTGGGTGATGGTCGATTTGCCGCAGCTGCCGGCGGACGGGTCGGGAAACGCCCAAGTGGCATTTGCTCTTGACGGGACGGCGTATTTCAGCATGCTGGGACAAATTGCGGCGGAAGGCGGGCGCAAGCAGTTCGTGATTACATTGCTACGGTCCGACGATGGCGGAATAAGTTGGCAGAAGATGGACAGCTACGGCGCAGGACACGGGCCGGACCACGACCAGGTCGCGATGGGCGCCGATGGAACGATTTATACCACCTGCTTGTGCAGGTTTCCGGCTGCGGCTTGGAATATTGGACTCTTTGTGGGCCGCAAGCATGGCGCGCAGACCGCAGGACCAACAAAAGTCGTGGCCGGGTCCCAAAAAATGGGTATGCAGACTTTGAATCCGCTGGTGTTCTCGGACGGGTCGCTGTTTGTGCCCTACTACGTCTTCGAGCCAAAGCAATTGGAGGAACGAACGAAGCCGGAATTCGACGTGTATTCAGTGATGAGCAGAGACGGCGGGGCGACCTTCTCGGCACCCGCGAAGATCGGGACCCAAATACTCAATCCCTATGTGCACGCTCCAAGCCCCTATGCGTACGTTGTATTCGCTGTGGACAAACGCAGCGCAAAATTCCGGGACCGGATTTACATGCTGGCGGCGGAAGCCCTGGACAGCAGGTACCTGCTGAAGCTCTCGTATTCAAAAGACCGTGGAGCAAGTTGGTCCGAAGCCAAGATAATCGCGCCGGTTGAAGGCGCCACTCCGTATGCCAATCAATACCAGCCGCAGATTGCTGTTAATGGCGACGGCGTGGTCGGAATGAGTTGGTTCGATACGCGGGACGCGGCGAGAGGGGAGAGCTATCGGGAATATTTTACGGCTTCACTTGATGGAGGCGATACATTTCTGCCTGCGATGGCAGTATCGTCTGAAGCGTCGCGAATTGGCTGGGCAGGCGGAGATGTGCTGCGTGCCACCATTGATTCGCCGAGCATCAATGCGAAGGGTGAGATCCAGTTCGCGATGATTGCCAGTAGCAACAGCCATCCGAACGGTGGCGATTACATGGGATTGGTGGCCGATGAAGGTGGGATGTTTCATCCCTTCTGGAGCGACACGCGGACAGGAAGCTTTCAGGCGTGGACGGCTGCCATACGGGTAGGAGGGAGCAGCGAAGAAAACGCCGTCGAGGCGGCGACCGGCGCGAGCCGAGCAGGTGGGGCGCTAGGGAAAAGGCTGGAGGCGGTTTTCGATCCCAGTCGCTTCGATGCGCTCACAGGAATCGAGGAAATTCCTGTGAGGTTCAAGAATATTTCCGGGAGCGCAATCTGTGGACCGCTGCAAATTCGCGTACGGGTGTCTGGAGAAAACACTGCGCCGCGGATTCTGAATGCTAGCAATGGGAACGTGCGTGATCGGGTGGAGTTCGATTACTCGCACGCTATGGGAGGTTTTTTATGCCTGGATCCGGGCGCGGTGACCGAGGCGATTGTGTGGCGCGTGAAGTTGGCGGATGCGGGGCGAACATTTGTGTCGTTCACACTGGAACCCGCGCAGGAGTGAGCCGCACACGAAAGGGCGAGGCCGTCACCGCTGTTCTTTCCAGAAGGATTGCAAAATTAGCCCAAAACACGGCGCCGATTCTCATTCGTTCCGAGTCTGCTGTAGAGTGAACTCCAGTCGAACAATCGATTCTATCGAGTAACAGGCCACATGGAAGCTATGACGCCATGTTTCAACGACGCGGGTCAGAAGTCCAGTTCTAGGAAATCACTTGCTAAGCCCCGGTTTTTTCCCTCGTCCACGTACCTTGATAAACTGCAGATAGTCCGTTTAAAAAGTGTGCGCCAAACCTGAGAGGAAACTCCGCTACGTAGATGATTTTGTGGCTGGAGTTACACTCGAGGTCTACACATTTCAATTGGTTTTCCCAAAGCGCGGTGCAACAGGTTCATTATCAATCACTTCAGAACAACAGAATTTCGAAGATTTCAATAAGCCTCGGAATCTGGTTCGGGACCAGGAGGTCGAAGGTTCAAATCCTTTCGCCCCGACCACTTTCACTGACCGCCGGATGCCAAGGTGCGGCCGTCCGGGCTGAACGCGATGCTTATCACCGTGTCGGTGTGGCCTCGGAGATTGAAACTTGTCCAACGTGTCTAACAGTTGTCAAACGACTTGAACAGGGGTGTCAGATACTGGGACGCATCTGCCTCGTGAGCAGGAGCGCTGGATTCGGACGCGTCCGTGGTTATTCAAGAGGTTCGACTCGAGTTGCGCCACCGAAGCGAAACCGATTCTTCGGAAAGTTTGGAGCACGTTTGGAGCGACTGACAGGTGATTATGTGCGCTTGCCGCGTTGACGGCATTGGAATTCGGTCGAATGATGGCGGCGATTTGGACGAAGCATCTGTTCCGGAGTGCACCTATAAAGGAAGAGTAGCCACCGATCTGCTGCAATCGGCGCCAGATTTCTAGCCCGGACATTCCCGCCATCGGGTGTTAGCGGATTTGCCCGGCCCCACGTCTCATCGTCCGACTCGCACCAATACATACTTCATCAAATTGTGTTTCCGCCGATACGAATGATCTGTCGACGGCACTCTCTGAAGAGATTCTATCGAAAACCGGAAGGGCACCATGTCGGTCAACGATGAACTCTGGGGCACCTTCGCAGTGGACGACCATTTGCGCCAACGCGCGTTCGTCGCAGAAACAGTGCTTTTCGATCGGCTTATCGTTCCGCGCCCTCCGCCAGATGATGAAGAGCAATACGCGGAATGGGTCGCGGCAGGATGGCGCCCCAAGGAGCTTGAAGAAAAACTCGCGGCGCTGGAAGACTTGCCAATAGGCGTTCCCCACGGTCGAAGCGCTGCGGATGGAGGAAAGCACCTCACAAGTCAGGATAAAACGGCTGGCGTGATCCGTGGCCGTTAGCGGATAGCAGTATTGGTGATTTCCCAGCAAGGGCTCGCCTTTGTAGTCGGTACACCAGAGCCCACTGGGTTCCAGAGCCCAAACGCAATATCATTTTTCCTTGAATGAAGCCCCGTAGCAACAATGTTGACACGCTAAGAATATTTGGGCATCATGTTGATACAAAGTAGTTACAGGGAGATCATGCGACATGAGGGCCGTGGTTAAGAAATGGGGAAACAGCGCTTCGGTGCGGATTCCGGTCGCCGTTTTGCAGGCGGCTCATTTGGATCTCGATGAGCCCGTTGACGTGCGTGAGGAATCGGGACGCATTGTCATCGAACCAGTGAGGCGCAAGGAATATGATTTGGCCGAGCTTGTGAAGGGGATCACTCCCGAGAATCTTCATGCGGAGGTCGCTTTCGGCGGTCCTGTTGGCAAAGAGGTATGGTAAATGGCACGGTCCTATGTGCCAGACGCTGGCGACATCGTTTGGATCAGTTTCAGTCCGCAAGCGGGACATGAGCAAGCCGGACACCGGCCAGCGGTTGTGCTGAGCCCAGCCGCCTACAACGCGAAGACGAGTCTGATGGTCTGTTGCCCTATGACGACACAGATCAAGAACTATCCGTTCGAGGTGCTTGTTACCGGCGGCAGTCCGAGCGCGGTGCTGGCGGATCAGGTGAAGAGTCTCGATTGGCGGAAGAGACGGGCTCGGCGCAAAGGGACAATATCGCCGGCAGAGCTGTCGGAAGTGCGGGCCAAAATCCGCGCGTTGATAGGTTAAATGTCATGTTCGCTTTTCTTGCCGCCACCTAGACTCCCAAGAGAGCCAAAACCAGGCGAAGAGGGCAGACTGCGGGGGATCGGTCGGCTCGTCACTGGCATAAGTGCAGCGTTTAAAACCGAAGTTCGTTACAAGGCAGACGCAATATTTCCGCAACCCGGTCATCCACAGCCACAGCCCGGGGCACAGCTTGACCAGCAGCAGCTGCCGCCGGCACGAGATGGATCCGCAACTCTATTTCATGCAACTGCTCAGGAATCTTCCCTCGAGGCCGGCTAACGACATTGACACCTGGCTTCCCGATCGCTGGAAACAAGCTCACGCTGCCAGGTGCGAGGCTTTGGAAATGCCCCCTCGATTCCTGAACCCTGTGCTTCACATATCGCTGAAAAGACTACGTAATCTCGCATCTGTGACTTCGGACTTGGGAATGGTTGTCGCGGCGAACTTACTGGCGAGAATCTCGTGGTAAATATCGTGACCGACAACCACGAAGTTTGCTTGTTCGCTTATCAGGTGTTCCGGATAATGTCGCTTCCTATACTCAACACGGTTTCTAGCGAGGTCAGAGTCAGGAACCTGCAGGATGCAGGACTTTTGACCGTCGTGCTTGGCTTGGTAGGGAATAAACTCGCGGGCAAAACTACGGACGGCGGATGCGCCGTCGAAGGAAAGCTTTCCGATAAAGTCGGCATCGATGCCCGCACTAGCCCAGCAGTTAAAGTACACCGAACACTCGTGTTCACCGTAAATGAGGAGGACATCGCCTTGAGGGTCCTGCCAGAACTCGAGAGGAATAATATTGGCGTCTATCATTGTCATCCGGTGGTCCTTTATGTATGACTGAGCTGTGATGACGACTTGCCCGAACGCAGAAAACGGCCCTGTTTCGCTGCGGAAGCAATTTCATTGTAATGCCAAAATGCTACGCCCCGAGTCACGACCATCTTTCGCAAGATGTGGTTCACGTAGCGCTCATGTTTGTCCTGTAAGTGAAGCCAAGAAAAAGCGTTATTGGATTGAGTGTTCATGGTTCGGGATCAGGAGGTCGAAGGTTCAAATCCTTTCGCCCCTACCACTTTCTCCCTTATTTTCATTGGGTTACTCATTATGCCGTTGTTGTCTCCAGAATTTGTAGCCCAAATATCGATTCTGGAAGCACGATACCGAATCCAAATCTTTTCACTTAGTCTTGCCGGTAATCAACATCTTCCAAAAGTTGCTTGCCCATACCTCACGGCCCGGATAACTGCCAATCTGATACCACCAAAAAACGAGCTCCTAGTGCAGCACCAGGCAGCGATCGTTACCGGATGGCGAGACGGGGAGTCTCGGCGACGCGCGCGGCATAGAGCCCGGTCCGGCGGGCGCCGGACACGCCGTCACTTCACCGTGGCGGCGACGGCCATGATCTGCTTCTCGATGGAGGCTCGCAGGTCCTTGGGGAGCATGTCGGCCTGTTCGAGGGTTTTCCACGCAGCCGTGGTGCGCTCTGCCGTCTCGACCGCGATCTGCCAGAGCGGGCTTGCCGGAATTCTCGCGGTGTCGGCAAAACGCCGCATCTGGTCGGGCGTGATTTCGGAAAGGCTGCGGCTGTCGCCGAAACTCAAGCCGAGCGTGTCGTTCGGGATATAAGGCAGCGTGGCGACAAAATCGTAGCCCGGCGAGAGCACGGGCTTGCGCCGGTCGGGGTACAGCAGCGACCAGTTCTTGAGATGCATGTCGCCATTGCCGATCAGCACGGAGAACACGAGCCTCCGCACGAATTCATAAGTGGATTCCTCGCCGCTCTCCGCCCACAGGACGGCGGCGATATTCGCGTAGCTGTGGAATTTGTACTTGTGGTTCGGATATTGCCCGAAGACTTGCGCGAAATCCTCCATGTGAACGGGCGCTCCGTTGGGAATGCGATCGAAGCGCTTGACGGCGAGCGCCTTCCCTTCCACTGTATGGGCCTGTTCGGGCAGTCCTTTAATGCTTGGGATATCAACGAGTTTGTTGTCAGGGACGCAGATGCCAACGCGCCGGGCCAGTTCCAGCATGGCGAATTCATTCTCGGGAAGGGCCCTGTAGATGGCGGAAGGCAGCTTGACGATCCACGATCCTCCCGTGCCATCCACCGGAATGGTCAGGCCGCCGGAAGCTTCCATGACAGCTGAGAATTTCAACTGCACCCCGGCAAGGGAAAAGCGCAACGGCTCTTCGCCGCCATGGCCATGACCGTCTTCGTGTTGCTCCTCGTTCTGATCATGATGAGCCTCGGGCGGTTGCGCCTGGCCCTCAAGCGGCGCAACGACAAGCGCGCCGGGAAGATCGGCGCCGAGGACGGCAAGGAGAAAGAACTCGCGCTCGGGACTGACGTTCGCGCGCTCGGCGAGGTACTCGCGCAAATGTCCTTCGGGCAGAAGGTTCGAGAAGAAGGCCGGCACACGGCGCCCGACCGGGCGGATGTTTGTCACGAGCCCGCCCGTGCTGCCTTTGAAGGAAAGGCTCAAAGTCGGGCGCTGCCGGTCATCTATATAGTCCTGCTCGAACCCAAAAAGCTGGCGGTCGCCCGCAAGGCGGGTGATGATTCCGATCTGCCGCCCGTGCAATTGCACGGAAAGGGCGTTCAGTTTTTTCGGATCAAACTTCATCGCGCGGCTCCTGCGTGGTGTCTTCGTCGCGGTCGCCGTCGCCGGCATAGAGAGAGCGTTCCTCGCCTTCGCCCGATTGATCCTTCATGTGGTCGCGCACGAGCGACTGCACTACGGGCACGAGGGCGCGGGGCACCATGAGAAGGTCGCGATCCAGCACGCGGACAAGCTCGAGAAGCGTGTCGTACCGGGGCACGATCTTCCCCGACTCGATGCCGGAGATGTGCATCTGCGGCAGGCCGAGACGGCTTCCCAGTTCCCTCTGGCTCCAATCGCGCTTCTCGCGCGCTTCCCTCAGGGCTCGCCTCATCTCGGCAGGGAGGCCGTCCAGACGCAACGGTTTGATATGCGTTGTTATATTCTTCTTCATACTTGATATAATACAGCATATCGAAACCAAAAAGCAATCGATATGCGGAGTTATATTGCAACGAAGGAATGATATAATTTAGCATATCTAATTCGGTTATCGACTTTGGATAAAAGCGTCAGCAGGAGGTTTGAAGCGTGCGCTTATGACGGAGTGATCGGACCCCGTCATTTCCGTATATTCGATCTGCGACCCGTTGACATTCTACAGGGGAAGGCCTAATCTTCAAGTAGAATCTCTACAGGAGAGCGTCTTGAGTCCGGAACAAACCAATCTTTTGCAAGGGACGCTGGACATGGTGATCCTCAAAGCCCTGCGCTTGGGTGAAATGCATGGCCTCGGAATCTCTCGCAGG
>Ga0210391_10005327_pt1 | contig 10606 bp, 10 predicted proteins | sample IncBWC12OmetaG_FD_160573 | JGI IMG/M metagenome (GOLD analysis project Ga0210391, IMG submission 160573) | Forest soil microbial communities from Barre Woods Harvard Forest LTER site, Petersham, Massachusetts, United States - Inc-BW-C-12-O ...
AATTCGTTTAGTTTCATTCATAAGGCATATCAATTTTAACAGCGGTCCCAAAATTAGGTTTGCTTTCGATCGTGCTGTTCCCTCCGGCCAGGATGGCCCTAGTCCTGATATTCGAGAGCCCAAGCCCCACCGAATCCATCATTGGTTCCCCGATTTGGAACCCCTTCCCGTTATCCTGAATACACGTTGTAAGCTCTTTGTCATTGTAATCAAAACGGATTAATGCTTCGGAAGCTCCTGAATGCTTAATGATGTTCTGCATGCTTTCCTGTATGATCCTGAATAAAATGAGTTTCTTGTTTTCGACAATATCACGTTCCCGTCCTGCTATCTCGACCTTTACAAAAAGGACCCCCGACCGATTTATACGCTCTGCCTCAGTACAAACAGCCCCGTGAACACTGAGCGTCCTGATCCGGTCGCTGCTTAGACTTTTGGCTATATCCCTCAGGTCGCTCATTGCCTTCCCGATATTCTGCTTGACCTCCTCGAGCGCTTCTCCCTTCCAGTCCTTGCTTTCCGTCATTATACTTATTTGCACCTTGGCCAAACTCAACATCTGCCCCACGTTGTCGTGGATTTCCTGGCTGATCCTGTTGAACGTCTCTTCCTGGATTTCCAACTGCGATTTCAGGAGGGCCTCGGAAAACCGCTTCTCCAGGTCGGCGATCATTTGCCGGTGTTGAAATTTCTTCTTTTGATAAAAAAGCATGATCCCCACCACCATGGCTATAATCAAAAAGAGTACCCCGATTAGGCCCAGGCTGGTTACGATCAGTTCTTCGTATTGGTCTTTAAAGGGCATAAGTAAGCGTATATGAAGATACTGTACATCAAAATATTCAAAATTTGAAGGGCGCTCAAAACCACCATTGCCGTTGGTTGGTAATTTGCCTCCAGATAGTTCAACATCCCACTTACCGGTATTTCACAACAGGAATAAAAAAGGATACCCACAGCAATCCAGAATTCAGGGCTAGTCTTAAAATCGATCAATCGATCCGAAATAAAGGCCTCATAAAAATACCCAATACACATTGCAACGGCAAATGAGTCTCCAAAAAGAACCATATATACATTCCATTTTGCAGTGAACCCCGCAATAAAAAAGGTAGTAATAACCCAAACTATGGGCAGTACCGCTATAAAGCAGAAAATGACCTGCCGCATCCAGCGTTTTTGAATGATCATCTTAAAGTAAAAGGCATACAATCCATACTCCAGGAGCATATAGATGTCATATACCGGGTAATTCGTACTATGGTGAAAGTTGTGCAACCAAATTGGGACCGCAAACTCAGTCGCCACGGCAAGGCCGATCAGGATCGAAAATAGCCTCAAATGAAACGGGAAATGCAGCTTGAAACTTATCAAGCTGCATCCGAAACACATATTGAGGGTTATCAAGTAAAGTCTAATAATGATTATTCCCATATTAAAAGATGTTATGGAAGAAGAGAACCATCGCAGTTACCAGGCGGCGGAGGACAGGGTATGCCGGTATCGCTGCCACCACTTTCAGTGAGGAAGTTCTTCTGCGATTTGGTCAGACTATTCAAATGGGTCCTACTTATATCGCCAATAAACATGGAAATGTTATTGTCCTCATTCCCCAATTTAAAAATAAGACTTAACTGATAAGGATATTCCTCTTTATCCAAAAATGCCGCAAACCATACGTCCACATATTTGTTTTTCTGGCAACAATTGCGACAATGTACAATATCATACAGGCCATTCCCCAATAAATGCCCCCTGATAGCATCCATTGAATACCAAAGAGAATGTGTTTCGTTGAAGTTGTCACCGACATGCCTCCTTCCATCCTTTTCGAAAGCAGCCAAATAATCTCCTTGCGCTTTCGAAACCCACGTGGACGCATATTTCCGTGGTATAGTAGTGACGGAATTCCTACTTACCACCATGATATTACTCGTATCATCTTTGTGCACCTCTCCAATCCGTTGAGTTGGGACATAAATCACCGCAAATTTTCCATATTCGTTATCCGGAACGTAATCGGCCCCTGATTTTGCATCCCCCGAAAGGGGATACTCGACAAAATAGGCGCGCACCCCATCATATCCATTCACCTTATTTACGATCCTCCCAAGCAACTCCTCCATCCCTGCAATGGAATATCGGACACTGCTGCCACAACCTTTCATACCACAGCTGGTAGTTTTTAAATTGAACTGGGCTATCCTCCTTTTGGAATGACCATTCGAGATCCATGTCCACGGTACAGTAATTAGGCACCCACAGTCCTTATGGTTGCAATGTTTTTGTGCATTTAAGAAACTTTGCTGTTCCGTAGTAACAGTTTGTTTCTGCCCGATCACAAAATGGGCACACAAAAGTAATAAGGGGGTTATGAACTTTCTCATAATTGACGTTTTTGGTCCTGCAAGATGGCGCTCAGTGGCATTTCCTACAAGGGTGATTTCACCCATTTTTCCCAGTGTAACCACCTTTCGTCCATCTATCAGGCCTTCCCGCGTCCGTAAAAAAATCGACGAATGCCCCCTGTCGAAAAATCTCCTAAATCTTGAATAAACGCCGCATATTTACAATATGACCCAGGTCCGGAGACACCTTATTTTTTGGCTGACCTATTGTCTGCTTGTATTCCTCAGTAGCCTTTATCCCTGGGGGCCCCACGCTTTTTTGTTTTTCCTCGTCTACAAGATTGCCCTGATAGACCTGATTTGCTTCCTTCCCCTGTCGGTCATCACCGTCTATACGCTGCTACTTTTTTACTTCCCGGTCTTTATCCGAAAAAGCAGATATTGGTTGTTCCTTCTGGGACTCTTTCCCCTGGCTGTCGTGAACGTTTGTTTGGGGTATTATTTGAGCCATATTTATTTTCTACTTACCAATCCCGGACCCTATGGGTCCTGGATGGAGCTTGCTTGCTGGCAAACGGCCTATCTTCGGGGGGCCAACCTTGCCATGTCTACCGGCATCATTGCCTGCGGTCTTAAGATTGTTATGGAGTGGCGTAAAACCCAACAGGCGAGGACCGAACTCGTACTAAAGAAAGCGGCGGACGACCTCCGGCTGGCGGGAGTCCAGGTGATGCCCCAATTCCTGTTGTATACGCTCGAGCTGCTTTCGGATGCGATTACTCAGTCTTGTGAAGAGGCTTCAAAACTGATTCTACGGTTGTCGGACGTTTTCAGTTACGTCCTTTATGGAAGCCGGGAGTCCTACGTTAGCCTGCAACAAGAGCTTGATATCATCGACCAATTGGTGGAAGTACGACTGGAAGGCCAAATCGAAGGCAAATTCATTGTCCCGCTTTCGGTGTTCTTTTTCATCACGCCATTCCTTGACGAGCACCCCGAAATATGGATCGAGGCCGGGGAAGGGACCTTATCGGTCCGGTTGTGCCTTTCCGGCCATGCCGACAAGACCTGCCTTATCCCCATGTATAAACCGCTGACATATGTCCCTGCATAACTTTATCTTCTCTTCCAAACCCTTGTACAGGGTGGGCAGGCACGGAGCTTTCTGGCTGGCCAGGATAGGATTTGTCACGTCCGCTCATGGCTTTTTTCATTATGATTCGGAAACCACCATAGTGGCAAACCTATGGGGGTCTTTAAGAGTTGTTCCAGGTCTCATCTTATTAGGCGATATCCCCCTTTGCTACCTGGTTGCCTATGTGCTTGCGCCCCGTTTCCTTGATCGGAAAAAATACGGGGCGTTCATTTTGCTAACCATCCTGGGTACGCTCCTGTTGCTCGTCGTGACCATATTGTACATCTACCGGATGGAGAATTGGAGCGACCTGAACCCTCACAACGAACTATTCGAGGCGATATGGCTAAAATCATCAGCTTTCTTATTTGCCGGCGCCATTATTTGCCTGGTATTTCTATCTTTGAAAATGTTGAAAAACTGGAGGTGGGAACAAGCATCCTTCGAGGCGCTTGTCCAGGCAAACACCGAGGCTGAGATTCGCTTGCTCCAATCACAGGTCCATCCCCACTTCTTTTTCAACACGCTCAATAATATCTATTCTTTTACCTTGGAAGAATCACCCATCGCCTCAAAACTGGTACATCGTCTTTCGGAAATATTCCGGTATTCCTCCAAACATTCCAATGCGGCCCTGGTGCCTCTGGGCCAGGAATTGCAGGTTCTTGAAAACTATATCGAACTCGAAAAGGTTCGCTATGGGGAACGGCTGGATTTGGAAATCGATATTCAGGGACCTATAGCAGGGAGGGCACTCGCTCCCATGTTGATGTTGCCCTTCCTGGAAAACAGTTTTAAACACGGGGCCAGCCGGACAGTTCAGTCGCCCTGGATAAAGTTGCGCATCCATGTAACGGGCGAGACCCTGCGCTTTATCCTCATCAATGGCAAGCCCCCGGATGCTCTCCACGTACAACGAAAAAAGGGCTTAGGCCTGGCCAATGTCAAAAAAAGACTCGACTTGCTCTACGGAACGCGCCACCACTTGCAATTGGCGGATACAATCGATACCTTCACCGTGAGCCTGCGTTTACCCCTATGCCCTCAACCTTGAAGATACGATGCGTGGCCGTGGACGACGAACCACCCGCTTTACAAGTGATGGAGAAATTCATCCGCGCCGTCCCGTCCCTGGAATTAGCCGGGCTCTGCAACAATGCCGGGGAGGCCTTCCAGATGATCGAGACGCACGGTGTGGATTTGCTTTTCCTGGATATCCAAATGCCCGGAATCTATGGAACGGACTTCCTCAGGTCCCTCGTGCGACCGCCCCGAGTAATATTCACCACCGCCTTCCGAAGATTCGCCGTCGAGGGCTTCGACCTGGAAGCCGTAGACTTCCTCCTGAAACCTATTTCCTTCGAACGCTTTTTAAAAGCCGTGAAAAAGGTGACTAAATCGGCGCCGGAGCCGGCATTTCTGGATATACGGGTAGACAGGCAAGACATCCGGATTCCTCTAGTGGAGATCCTTTATATCGAAAGTATCCGCGATTATGTGAAAGTGGTGACCCTCCAAAAAACTTTCTTGTGCAAGCAAACCATCCGGTCCCTGGAATCGAACCTCCCCGGGAGTCAATTCCTGCGCATCCACCGATCCTTCATGGTTTCCAGGGCTAAGGTAGTGTCTTACGAGGGGACAGTCCTGCAAATCGGAGGATACGCGTTACCCGTGAGCAGGAGTTATCGGAAACTCGCGGAGGCCTTCCGGAATCAGGTACCTTAAATTAATTAGATGGGGATATGGTAATCCTCTCATCCCCGGAAGGGGCGAAATGGTTTACCACCAAGTCCCCGCTGGCATGGCTCTTAACCATCCCAACAATCTTCCCGTTTATGTAAAGCCTATATCGCCCATCCGGCCGCAGGCGATGGAAGACATAAATTACCGAAGATGCCTTATCCAAAGTCTGCACCCATTCCATCGCATCCGTGCTCCAGTTTTTTATATCCAACGTCAACCGTTTGTCCGAAACTACCTCCAAAGCAGCGCTCGAATTCCCCCCATCAAAATAAGATAACCGATTCCCTGCCCGGTAAAATCCAAAATCCCTGGATGAGATCACCTTGAACAACCGATCAGAAACCGCATAACTATCACTATCCAGGTCGATCGTCAGCCCGTCCCCCCTGAAATTATATTTCAATGAAGTACCCGCCAGCTCCGGCATCATATGCGGTTTGAGGTAAAAGCGGTTATAAAGGGGGTTAATCCCATAGATAGCCTGGTACAAACCCACTATCGCCAAACTATTGCCGGACAAGATATCATCCCCCAGCCCATCCTGTTTGAGGCGTCCATACCGCTGAAAGGTCAACCCGTCCTTCCCGTACCTATCCAACACATTCCGGACATACTTCAACGCCACCGCAGGTTTGTATGCTGCATACGCCGCCACTCCAATGGAGCCCCAGGATAAAAACAGGTCGCCGTTCTCATACGCTGGAAATGGGAATTGCCAGTCGTTTCCTTCACCGGGTGCATAGGACGTCATGCATAGTGGCCAAAAGAAAAGCTGCTCCCGCTGCATTTGGGCCTCGATCTTGTCTAAAATTAGGTTCCGCCGGATCGTGTCATCACATATGCCATAAACGATGGCCATGAAATTGACGGGCGTAACCATGTTGCGACCGTGAACGCTGCCGTCTTTATCGATCCAATGCACATAACAAGTGTCCTGGGGGTCCCAAAAACCGCCCTCACTAATAGGTTTATTAAAGGAGGCTTTCAACCTGGCGGCAAAGGCGTCGTATTTCTTCGCTTTTGGAGCGTTCCCCAACTGGCGCTCGATGGCAGCCCATTTGACCAGCGCGTGATATAGTTTGGCATTGACAAATGCATTCTCGTAAGAAGCCCAGATAATATCTATCCAGTCGCTTCCCCGTTTTTGCGTCTCCTTATCCGTCATGGCTTCCACCAGTCCATTCCCGTTACGGTCTCTTGCGAGGATCCAATCCAAAGCCGCCTCGCACGAAAGTTGGTGCCGCTTTACCCAGTCTTTATCGCCCGTGAGGTCATACAGGTCGGCGACATTGGAAACGAGATCGGGGTTCGAATCCATAAGGAACCCCCACTGGGCTTCGTAAAAACCATCCTTATTCACCTGTCCCGGCATCATATCCTCATTCGTATAGGCCCAGCGCGCGAAAACCCTTCCATCGGGTTTAATGGCGTGGTCGCGGTAAAAATCGAGGCAGCTTTGATAGCCCCTGAGATACGCGGGGTCATCGATGGCCAGACCCAGTTGCGCAATATATTGCTCGTGCAGGCAAATCGGGCCGTAAGGCGTGTGCCAACTATTTCCACCGAAATGCTGGGAATCGATCACGCCAATTCTGGCAATCGTGTTTAATACGGCGCTTACTTCAGTACCATTGACACCGGTAAATTTGCCACGTCCATATTTTTCATTGAAATTGAAATAACTGAGGGTAACGGTTTGTACACCTGATTCCATGGTAAAAGGCGCCCAAACATCCGTCCTTCCCCTGATAAACCGCCTCCGATGGGTGCCGCTGTCCAGACGTGGCAAAATCGATGCAGAGGAAACGGTCACCGCATAGGTAAGGCGGTTGTCTGCGGTTTTGGCATACCTCATCGCCACTTTTTTACCCGGCGCGTCCACCGCAACCCGAAGGCCGTTTCCCGTCCTACTGTTCCAGAAATCGGAAGTGGTAGTATGAACCCCATATGCGCAGACCGTATCGTTAAACAAGGAAAACCAGGCCAGACCTCCATAACCTTGATAGGCCCCTTCCCAGTCTCCAATGTCGTCAAATTGAAAAATGGGGCTCCCTGCTTCATAAACCCGCAATGGCCTTGAAAGAGTTCTTTGGATCTCCCATTTTATTGACCGGTCAGTTATCGTAAAAGTCCATTGTTCCTCGATCCCATGGCCATATCTGATTCCGCTGAGCTTTACGACCTTGGCCGTTCTCACCAAAACCGGCGGTGCTTGCAGGTGCAATGAAGTCCCCGCATCAAACGAAGTAAATATATTGCTGCTGACCATTTGCCCATTTACGATCATCGACCTGATACAGGTTGCTTTATCCCCGTATGCCAGGACTAACGTTATCTTCGGGGTAACGATGGAAACTTCTTGACCCGTTGCCGGTAAAAAGGAGATGAAAAAGCAAAGACAAGCGGCGCAGCGTGTGTAGAAATACATAGATTAAATATACCAATGACCAACCAGGAAAAAATCGGATTCAAAAATAACCTCAAAAATTGGGGCCTCGACCTGTTGAAGGAACGCATCAACACGGCCCGCGAAGCCATGAACCAGGCCCAGGAGGCAGCTAACAGTGAAGAGAAAAGCTCTGCCGGGGATAAATATGAGACGGGCCGGGCGATGGGCCAGCTCCAAAAAGAGATGCACGCCCGTCACCTCGCTGAATCCCTCAAGGAGTTGGCCGCCCTGCAGGTCATCCCCGTTGACGCCATCAATGTCCACGGGGCCGCAGGAGCCATCCTTCGGACGGAGGGTATTACCTTTTTCATTAGTGCCGGCCTGGGAAAACAAGAAGTCGGGGGAACCACCATTTTATTCCTTTCCCCCCTGGCGCCCCTCGCTCGCCAGTTGCAAAACAAAAGGGTCGGGGATAGCATCCCCTTCGGGGGAGGGAGCCTAACAATTGTAGAAATTTTTTGAAAGAATTGCCCCTTTTTAGCACAAACTCGGCCCACGGTTTCGTCCACTTATGCGCCTGCATCTCATAATTATTTGATTTTCAAAATCATTGGAGATTTATTTTTCTGCCGATTTTAGCATAATTATGGCGTTGTCTTAAAGGCATCTTGGATTTATGGCGCTAGTTAACCGTGCATTATGACTTCAAAGTACAGAAAACTACTTTTAGTAGACGACGACGCGGATGACCGTATGGTATTCGTTGAAATCCTCCAGGAATTAGATACGGAACTCATCCTGGAATGTGCTGAAAATGGGCTGGAAATGCTTGAAATTCTGGGCCGTAACCCAGATGCCGCGTTGCCGGACATCATCGTCCTTGATCAGAATATGCCCCGGATGACGGGCAAAGAAAGCCTCATTTACCTCAAGGCAAACAGTCGCTACCGGCACATCCCCGTCATTCTATATTCGACCTATCAGGTTCGGGATTTTTATCTGGAATGCCTTCAACTGGGGGCCGATGACGTCGTAACCAAGCCGGATACCTTGGATGCCTATAAGGGGATGATCCAGCGCTTTTTGAGGGTTCCCCTCCTTGCCGCCGCCTCGTCAGGACTCGGGTAAATGCCAGAGCGATCACTATCGAGATAATCCCCTGGGTCAACACCGTGGTGGGGGCGCCTATTTTTTGCGATACTGCTCCTATCAGCAGGCTCCCCAACGGCATCATTCCGAAAATCGCCATCAATAAAATGCCTATCACACGCCCCCTCATCTCTGGCGAGGTTTCGGATTGGACGACGACGTTGCAAATCGTGAATTGGGCCATCGACCCAAATCCAGTCAATGTCGCGAAAAATAACGCCAGGGGCAGATTCTTTACCAACGCAAAACTTATGAGCCCCGCCCCCAAGACCAGGGTACTAATCAGCAGTATAAGCCTCAGATGCGTTCCCGGCTTCCTGCCCGCCAAATAAATCGTTCCCAATACCGCTCCCACCCCGATAGCACTGTTGATATACCCGAACGTCGAGGCATTCCCCCGGAAAATCACCTTCGCAAACACCGGCAACACCGTATTATAGGGCAACACAAACAGGCTGGTCAAAGCCAGCATTAGGATGATCCACCCGATCTGGGGCTCCATTTTGAGGTACCTGAACCCCTCCGCAAAATCGGCAAACCCCCTTTTCTCCGATTTCCTTTTTTTCGGTGGAGGCAATTTCATCAGGCTTAGCGAAACGATCACGCCCCCAAAGCTAGCCGCATTGAGGAGGAAGCAAACCGCGGCCCCATAAGCGTTCAATACAAACCCCGACAATGCCGGCCCCAACAATTGGGCTACGCACGCCATCGCCGTCGTCAGGCTCAACGCATTCGGCAGATGGGCCGGGTCCTGCACCACGTCATTCACCAGGGCCTGCCTTGCTGGGACGTCAAAAGCATTTATAATCCCCAGTAATGCGCTCAATGCCAGAATCGCCCAGACTTGCATATGGCCGGTGATTACCAGAACCGCCAGCAACACCGCCTGGACCATCGAGGCGATTTGGGTGATTCTAATCACCTTGTACCGGTCATAGCGATCTGCCGCCACTCCCCCTGCCACCGAGAACAGGAAAGAAGGGAATAACTCCACGAATATGGTGATCCCCAGCCAAAGCGGACTATGCGTGATCGTATATACTACCCATTGGACGGCTATGCGCTGCATCCAGGTGCCGAATTGGGAGACGGAGCGGCCGATGAAGTAGAGGGTGTAGTTGCGGCTGCGGAAGGCCGTGAAGAGGTGCCATTCGGATGGTTTGGTCATGCTGGGGGCAAAACTACGGCAAAGAATAATAGCAGGTTTAGGAATTAGTGAGTGAAGAATTCGAATGTGAAACCTATGCTTGGTACCCGGAATGTCCCAAGAGCTTTCTTCCCTGTAGAAAGCTTTAAAATTGCTAGTTTCAATTCATTGTTGAAAGTGATGTAAAAGCCTCCTTTAAATTTCTTAGGAATATCCGTTAAAACACTCTTGTGCATGAAAATAAATTTTCTCATCTTTTGAGCCAAAATATAAACAGGATGCTATCTTTTACGGAAAAACTAAATTTTTTAGCTTTTTTGTTTATATTTGTTTTCTCATATCTATATCATTGAATTTTAGAATGTTAAAAGTATTGAAAAAGCAAATCTTTTTACAAATAAAAAAATATTGAGTCCGTAGATATTGAATTCGCAACTATGGCAGATGTTCATACATCGATAACTCGCAGTTACAACATGAGCCAGATAAGGTCTAAGAATACTAGACCTGAACTCCTTGTAAGAAAAGCATTATTTGCGCTTGGTTTTCGTTTTCGACTTCATGTATCAAAACTGCCTGGTAAACCAGACATTGTCCTAAAGAAATATAATACCATAATTTTCGTTCATGGTTGCTTTTGGCACGGTCATAAAAAATGCAAATATTTCGTAGTTCCAAAAACTAACACTGATTGG
>Ga0210391_10005328_pt1 | contig 10604 bp, 6 predicted proteins | sample IncBWC12OmetaG_FD_160573 | JGI IMG/M metagenome (GOLD analysis project Ga0210391, IMG submission 160573) | Forest soil microbial communities from Barre Woods Harvard Forest LTER site, Petersham, Massachusetts, United States - Inc-BW-C-12-O ...
GAATCTTCGCGATGCGGTGCGTCGGGAGATCACCTTCTCCAGTCCAGAAGGCAAGCAGTACCGGCTCAATGACAAGACAGCAACCCTGTTCGTGCGCCCGCGTGGATGGCACCTGGCGGAGAAGCATCTTCTGGTGCAGGGTCAGCCGATCTCAGGCTCGCTGTTCGATTTTGGTTTGTACTTCTTTCATAACGCTGCTGAGTTAAAAAAACGCGGGACTGGCCCTTATTTTTATCTGCCCAAGATGGAGAGCCATCGCGAAGCGCGGCTGTGGAACAGCGTCTTCAACTTCGCCCAGGATACGCTGGGCATTCCCCGAGGCACGATTCGCGCCACGGTACTGATCGAGACATTGCCTGCGGCGTTTGAAATGGATGAGATTCTGTTCGAGCTGAAGGATCACTCTGCAGGTTTGAATTGCGGCCGTTGGGATTACATTTTCAGCTTCATCAAAAAGTTCAGTTACCGCGACGATCTTGCGCTTCCCGATCGCTCCACCATCACCATGGATCGGCATTTCCTAAAGTCGTATGTGGAGTTGCTGATCGAGACGTGTCACCGTCGTGGCATCCACGCGATGGGTGGCATGGCGGCGCAGATTCCTATCAAGCGGGACGCTGCTGCCAATGACGCTGCTATGGAACGCGTGCGCCAGGATAAACTGCGCGAGGTAAAAGCCGGGCACGATGGGACCTGGGTGGCACATCCCGGGCTAGTGCCGGTGGCTAAGACTGTCTTTGATGAACACATGCCGGGATCGAACCAGATTGCGCGGCGTAACCCGGGTATCCATATACAGGGATCTGACCTGCTTGCGGTGCCCGAGGGTGAGATCACGCGTAAGGGTCTGGAAATGAACATCGATATCGGTTTGCGGTACCTGGCAGCGTGGCTCGATGGCCTGGGATGCGTGCCGATTTATGACCTGATGGAAGACGCAGCGACGGCGGAGATTTCGCGCGCACAACTTTGGCAATGGGCACACCATGCAGGCCGGATGACCGATGGCGTTACGATCGACGTCCCGGTGGTGCTGGCCACGATTCCCGTTGTCCTCAAGCGAATTGAGCAGGAACTGGGGGCAGAACGGTTTGCTGCCAGTAAGTTCCGTGCGGCGGGCAAGCTTTTCGAAGAGATGACCTCGGCTAAGGAGCTGCCTGAGTTTCTCACTTCGATTGCCTACGCTTCGATAGACTGACCGGGAAAAAAGTGAAGGATATGCTGGACGCTTTTAGAATCTTTGCCCGTTACAACAGGGTCGCCAATGAGCGACTCTACGTGCAGGTTGGGAAGCTGGATCTTGCCGAGTATCGACGCGAACGCCGCGGCTCCTTCGGCAGCATTCACGCGCTGCTGAACCACATTCTGCTGGGCGATCGAATCTGGATGTCGAGATTTGCCGGGGGCGGTAAAACGACACCACCGCTGAATACTATCCTGTTCGAAACCTTTGCCGAGATTCACTCCGCTCGGGTAGAGGAGGACGCAGGCATCGAAGCGTTCTTCGAAAAGGTCGATGACGATTTTCTTACCAGGCAGCTGGCTTACACAAATAGCCGAGGTAAAGAATGTGTGGATAAAGCTGCCCCAGCCGTCCTTCATTTCTTTAATCACCAGACCCATCATCGAGGCCAGGTGCATGTGATGCTCAGTCAAACCGAGGTCAGCCCGCCTGCCCTCGATATGCATCGCATTCTTAATCCGTAATGAGAACACTACTGGTACTTCTTCTTCTTGGCTTGGCGATGACTGCGTTCGCCCAGGAGAATCCCCTTGCCGGCGTAATCGATATCCACGTACATTGCGCGCCCGACAGCACTCCGCGCTCGATCGATGCGATCGACCTGGCACGCCTTGCGACCCAACGAGGGATGCGCGGCCTGGTGCTCAAGAACCATTACCAGCCCACGGCATCGCTTGCCTACATCGTGCGCAAGGAAGTGCCGGGGATTGAAGTCTTCGGCGGCGTGGATCTGAATCTCTCGGTCGGCGGTATGAATCCATTCGCAGTCGAACACATGGCGGCGACAACGGGTGGCTATGGCCGCTTTGTCTGGATGAGCACTTTCGATTCCGAAGCCCAGGTACGCTATTCAAAGCAAGACCGGCCGTTTGTGCGCGTGGCTCAGAATGGCCAGCTCCTTCCCGAAACCAGGCAGGTGATCGCAGTGATCGCCAAACACAACCTGGTGATGGCGACCGGTCATACTTCCGCGGAAGAAGCGCTGATGTTGATCCGCGAAGCACGAGCGCAGGGGGTGAAGCACATGGTCGTAACCCATGCCATGCTTCAACCGATTCATATGTCGGACGCACAGATGGTGGAAGCGGCGAAAATGGGTGCGTACATTGAATTTGTTTACAACGGCCTGATCGGCTCGTATAAAGAGGCGACCTTCCAGGATTATGCGCGGGCAATTCGTTCCGTTGGCGTGGAACACTGCATTCTCTCCAGTGACATGGGGCAACCGGGAAACCCGTTGCACCCTGATGGCCTGATCGCGCTGTTCGATGGACTTAAGAAGGAAGGCATCACGCAGGCCGAGATCGATCGCATGGCGAAGGAAAACCCAGCGCGACTGCTCGGTCTACTCAGCCCGTAGAGCCTCGGTTGGATTGATGGACGCGGCACGACGCGCGGGAAGGTAGCTGGCTAGAAGCGTCGCAGTGGCCAGCACGCACACCACGGCAAGCATTGTTCCCCCGTCCCAGGGGCTGACACCAAACAGCATGCTGCGGAGAAGGCTTGACGTAGCCACAGAGCCGAGGATGCCGCCTCCTATGCCTAATACTGTGAGCCAGCAGGCCTCTTTCAGAATCAACTGATAGACCGCGGGGCGTTGTGCCCCCAGAGCCATGCGTACTCCTATCTCGCGGGTGCGCTGGCCTACCGAGTAAGAGATAACTCCGTAGAGGCCGACCGTTCCCAGCAAGAGCGCCAGCGCGGCAAAGGCGCCGACGATCCATGCGGCGGAACGATGGAGATAGGCGGATTGGGAGTCGTCGATTCTGGCAGTCATGGTGTCCTCGTCATCCGCGATGAGATTGGCATCGATCTGATGAACGGTGTTGACCATGGAGTGAAGCATCGTTTCCGGGGGTTGCACGGTGCGCAGGGTCACATAGAGGTCGCTGGTAGAGTTCTGGTTGAGCGAAACGTAGATTGCGGGCATGGGCTTCGAATCTAAAGGGCCGTCCTGAATGTCATCGACGACGCCGACAACCGTAAAAGGATGATCGGGGTCGTATTCATTTACGATACTTTTCCCCAGCGGATCTTCACCAGCGAAGGCCTGCTTGACCATGGTGCGATTGAGAATGGCGACTCGCGGCGCGGAACCGTCGTCGTGCTCGGTGAAGTACCTTCCTTGAAGCAGTTTTGCCCGCAGGGTTTCGAAGTATCCGGCGCTTATCCAGTTTTCATGCGCCTCATCGCCCGCTCCAGGATAGGGGCGGCCAACCACGCGAAAGTGGGCGAACCCCTGCGTGTAGCCCTCGCCGCTCGCAATGGCGAGTTGGCCGGAATCGGCGACGGAAACGACTCCGGGCAGCCCGGCCAGGCGGTACCTGATTTTCTTTTCCGTCTCCACGGATTGTGCATCCGTGGGGTTGCCCTGCGCCAGGATGTGCAACACGGCGAGATGATCGGCAGACATCCCGATGTCTTCATGTAGCAAGCGATAGAAGCTCTTTGCCAGCAGGCCGGCGCTGACCAGCAGGACGACGGTGATCGCCAGTTCGACGACGACCAAGCTTGCGCCTAACCTGCGCCATCCTCTACCTGCCGCGGTACGCCCTCCCTCCATCAGCCCCTCCTGCATGTCTGACAGGAAGAGTTGCAGCGCTGGACCGGCAGAGAAAAGAATGCCTCCTATTACAGAGACCAGGGTAGCGAAAAGCGGGAGTCGCAGTCCGAAATGAAGACCCTGGAGATAGGGCATGTTCGCCAGCAAAGGGCGAGGGTCCTGGCGAAGCAGAATTCGCAGGGAGCCGATGCTAAGCGCCAAGCCAAAGACACATCCTGAGCCAGCGAGCAGAAAGCCCTCGACGGCGAACTGGAAAACTAGCCTGGCGTGCGATGCCCCCAACGCACCGCGTATCGCGATCTCTCGCCTTCTGCTTTCTGCGCGCACCAGCAGCAAACTGCAAACATTGACGAAGCCGATTAAGGAGAGAAGCGCTGCTCCAGCGAGGAGAGCCATCAATGTGGGCTGCACATCGCCGAGGATCGCGTTGGCGAGAGGAAGGACAGTGGCGCTGCGATCGCGGTTGGAATGGGGATAGTCGATGGCGATTTGCCGCATAATCGATGCCAGGTCTGCATAGGCGTTGGCAACGGAGACACCTTGCTTCAGCCGGGCGATACCGTAGTACGGATGGCCTCCGCGAAGATCATCACCATGAGGAAGCCAATGGAGAGTAGCCCAATAGCCTGCTGACGCGACAGGAGCAAAATGAAAACCCGGCGGCAAGACGCCGATGATCACAGAGGGATCACCATCCAGCGTAATCATCTCGCCCAGTATGCTTTTATTTGCGGCAAATCGGTCGCGCCAGGTTTCATAGCTCAGGAGCACCACCTGCTGGGCGCTTGGCAGCTCTTCGCCCGGCCTTAAGTCACGGCCTAGAAAGGGGGCGACCCCAAGGGTCCGGAAGAAAGTGTCGCTTACTCGAGCTCCGGGTACTTCTTCCGCACCTGAAGCTGTCTTGAAGATGAAGCGTTCTGGTCGATAGACGGCGAACGAGGTAAGCGTGCGATTGAGGCGTTTTAAATCGAGATAGTCCCCGCTTGAGATGTGATAGCGGTCACCGACCGGAATGCGCTCATAGACCGCCAAGAGGCGCGATGGATCGCGGTAAGGTAGCGGCTTGACCAGGGCGGCATCGACGAATGCAAAGATGTTGGTCGCGGCCGCGATGCCCAATGCAAAGACCACAATTGCGGTGCAGGTGAAGCTAGGGCTCTTGCGCAGTTGACGCAGCGCGAAGCGGAGATCCTGGCGTATGGTTGGGAATAGCTCAGCCATGATTGAAGGTACGCCAAGGCTTGCCTTTAGCCGCTGAACTACGTCTTTCCATCCGAATCCAATCTCCTCAGAGACTCCTTACGCACAATACGCTCTTTACGCTATAGGCTCAGTCGATTCGCAATGGACAACCGAGGACGGAACGAAGACCCTTACCACGCATACACACTAAACACGCGTATTTTCCGGACGGCTCTTCGACAGGAAATCCAGGTTAGTCGCCCGGAACACCCACGATGGCAGACAGCATCAGCAAGAGCAAGATGCTCAATTAATTAATTATTTTTCTTGAGCACCTCATGAAACAAACGACTTAGCCGTCAACACCACATCCTGAGCGGCACGCTGATCGACCTCGATACTTTCAAAATAAGTTGCAACCCGGGGGAAGGAACGAAGACCCTTACCGCGCATACCACGCTTACCACGCGTATTTTCCGGACGGCCCGCCCTTGCTACTTTGCGGTCATTTCGTTATCCGTGCGGTCGTCATCGGGTAGCACGTGATCTGGATCGACTCTTACCGACGCTATCGGTTTGTCGCCCTGCCACTCGGTCTGGGCTTTGGATTCCCAGGTCTCGACCGGTGGACGGAAGCGTGTCGTCGTACCGTCGGTGTAGCGCACCTCGACGGTCGCCGGCAGCACCAGCTGCCCTTTGTTCACCAATGTCACCTGCTCACCATCGATTTTGGTGACGGCCAGATTAAAGCGCCAGTTGTGCATGTACCAGCCGCGCCAGAACCAATCCAGATCCTCTCCGCCTTCACTGGCCATCTCACGGAAGAAATCCGAAGGTGAGGGGTGCTTGAATGCCCAGTCGCGAATGTACTTGCGAAAAGCCCAGTCAAAGCGCGACTTGCCTAAAATCTGCTCGCGCAGCAATACCATGCCGTACGCACCCTTGAAGTAGCTCACAGGATGGGTGATCGGCCAGGTGTACGCATCCGCAGGCATCAGCAAGACGGGAGCGGTTGGGTCATCCAGTACTTTCAGGATCGTGTCAGGCGGCTCGCCGCCGGCTGAGTATTCGGAGTCGCGCTTGGGTCCGTAGACGCCACCCTGAAACCCGGCGGATTCATCGATGTCAATGAAGGTGTTGAATCCTTCGTCCATGAAGGCATTGCGGCGCTCATTCGATCCCACAATCATGGGAAACCAGTTATGCCCAATCTCGTGAGCGGTGATCCAGAAAAGCGTCTTGCCCTTGTCATCGATTCCGTCAAAGACAATGCCCGGATACTCCATGCCCTCGGAGAAGCCGGCAACGTTGATCGCTGCGGGATACGGATAGGGAAACCAATCCCGCGAAAAACGCTCCACCGTATCCTTGACGTACTCAGTCGAACGCCCCCACGCAGCATCTCCGCCGCTCTCCTGCGGGTAGACGCTTTCGGCGAGGCTGCTCTTCCCATCGGGCAGATTGATGCGTGCCGCATCCCAGACAAATGCCGGACTCGCGGTCCAGACTACGTCGCGGGTGTGGTCCATACGAAAATGCCAGGTCAGCGTACCCCCAGCTTTCGGCCTGGTTGCGGGATCGCCCACCTCATCCGCGGTCCGGATCATCACTGTTTTATCGCTGTTGCGGGCCTGCTCCAGGCGCGCGATTTGAGTTTTCGTGAGTACTTCTTTTTCGTTTACGAGCTCACCCGATCCGGCAACGATCATTTCGCTGGGCACGGTTACGTAATAGTCAAAGTGACCATATTCCAAATAGAACTCGCTACCGAGGTAGGGCAGTGTGTCCCAGCCACGCAGGTCGTCGTAGACACACATGCGCGGATACCACTGCGCTATGTCGTAGATATCCCCCTGTTTTGTAGCGCCCCAGGAGGTGCGGCCGCCCCAAACACCGGGAATCTGATAGTGGTATTTGATGTGGAGTTTGAGAACGCTGCCTTTGGGCGCCAACGGCTGGGGTAGCCGGACCTGCATCCGTGTGTCGTCTACCACGTAGTCGGCCTTTTGCATTTCCTTGCCGTGCTCGATCTCGACGGAGTCCGGCACAAAGCCGTCTGTGGTGCGCCCGTTGGGGTTGTCTTCGGTGTCGGGCACCGGGTTCTTCCGCCGCGGTCCTCCGTTGACCGCACGGCCGCGCGCGTCTGGCCGGTAGATGTTCTGCTCCATATGGATCCAGAGACTGGGCAGCGCATCGGGGCTGTTGTTGGTGTAAGTGATGACCTCGTCGTTGCGCAATACCTTTGCCGTGGTGTCGAGCTCGGCGTGCATTTCGTAGTCCGCTTCGTTCTGCCAATAGGCGGGTCCGGGAGCTCCATTACTGGAACGGTAGGCGTTCACCGGGTTCGGCAGGGTAAGCGGCGCGAAGGTGAGCCTTGGATCGTACGCTGCTGCCGGCGAAGGAGCCTGCGGCCAGGCAACAGGGACAAGCAACAGAACACAAGTTGTCATCAACAGACGGTCAGAGAGCATCAATTCGAAACTCCTCGAACTTCCTCAAATTTCTCAGTTGCAAAGCAGGCGTCACCAAGTGAAGCCGCCGGAGGGCGGTGGCCAAGCCTGGCAGAGCTGGCGAAGCAGAACGATACGCCCGAAGTGATAAGCATTGTGAGCTGCCAGACTTTCGAGTTGCTCACGAACGGTCATGATGCGCACCGGTTTGCCGGGTCGAGACGGACAACGAACCTGTTGGTCTTGCCTCTTCTCATCTGCGGCCGCCGCAGCAACCTTCTCCAAACCGTCGAAGAAACGTTGGCGCAGCCGGTTCCAAGGCTCGAGATCCGTATCGCTCTTCTTGGGGAATCCTGCCGCGGGCTCGGTGGGAAAGGGCGTTTCCACGCCGCTCACCCAATCCAGGGTGACCTGCTGCCAGAAGGTGATGTGCCACAACTCCTCATAGATGGTGTGCGGAGCAAACTGCAAAGAGCGATGGGCCAGCTCCTCGGCAATGCCCTCAAGTATGTGGGCGGGAGGAGCGGCTGCGCTGTCGCCGATCAGGGCCTGTGCTAATTCGTTCATAAATGTATTTTCTCGTGCTTTTCGAGCATGGCAGCAAATTGAGTGATTTTTTGTGACCGTGTCCGTGCTTTCAAGGGTCGTAGAGCAGTCGCCGGAACCTCGTCTGTTACCTGTTTCGCCTTTATATGCTTCCAACCTACCTTGGCCGTGGCGTAGAGGTAAGGGTGTACTCCGGCACTCAAGATAGTGCCAGTTTAAAGATCACGCCAATTTCAACTTTCTTAGGAGTCGCCCATGGCTTTACGTCGCTTCCCCCAGTACGCGCCGCTCCTCGGGCTCCTGACGATTCTGTCTGTCACTGGTTTGCCGGGCTCTGCCCTTGCCGCGAACCAGACCGGATCACCGAGCGCCGCTGCACACATCGTAGATACCATTAACGAGACGCAGTTGGTCTCTCTCCGCGGCCACACGCACCCACTTGCCATCGCGAAATTCGATCAGGGGCCTGTATCGGACAGCTTGCCTTTGGAGCACATGTTCCTTGAACTGCGGCGCAGCCCGGAGCAGGAAGCGCGGTTAGAGCGCGCTCTTCGTGAAATTCAGGATCCGCATTCCGCCAGATATCACTCTTGGCTTACCGCTGAGGAACTGGGAAGGAAGTTCGGCCCCGCACAGCAAGATATTGCAACAGTGGTGCGATGGCTCGAACAGCAGGGACTGCAGGTGAACCGCGTTTCCAAAAACGGATTAACCGTCGATGTCTCCGGCACAGCTGGGCAGGTGCGGCAGACATTCCACGCCGAAATTCACAACTACCTGGTAAATGGCAAACAACATATCGCCAACGCCGGCGACCCGCAGATACCCGCGGCACTGGCGCCGGTGGTGGTGGGCTTCGTGGCCTTGCACGACTTTATGCCCAAGCCGGCGCTGCGCAAACCGACGGGAAGCTTCTCGTTCCCTTGCAACGGATGCCCGGGTGGATTTAGCGGCATCCAGTTCTACGACGAAGCCCCCGCGGATCTGGCCACCATCTATAACGTTACCCCGTTGTACACAGCAAGCACTCCGATCACCGGCAAAGGACAAACCGTCGTCGTGCTGGAGGATACGGACGTCAACCCAGAGGACGTGAGCACTTTCCGCACAGCATTTGGCCTGTCTTCGTATAGCGGCACCTTCGCGCAAATTCATCCCGGCACCGGATGCACGGATCCGGGTACGAATGCCTCGGAATTAGAAGCTGCACTCGATGCTGAGTGGGCCGGGGCAGTGGCGCCCGACGCATCCGTTCAACTCGCTTCCTGCACCGACACTACGACGAATTTTGGAGGCTTTATTGCTGCCCAGAACCTGCTGGACCTGGCAAACCCGCCATACATTATGAGTCTCAGTTACAGCGAATGCGAAACCTTTGAGGGACCTAGTGGCAACGCTTACCTGAATGGTCTGTGGCAACAAGCGGCAATCGAAGGAGTTTCGGTGTTCGTTTCTGCAGGGGACGGCGGCGCGGCTGGTTGCGACAATGCCGATGCGCCTGCGCCCAATTGGGCGGTGGCGGGAATTGCGGCCAACAGCCTTGCCTCCACGCCCTACAATGTAGCCACCGGAGGCACTGATTTTCTCGATACTTCCGAAGGCACGAACAGTATTTACTGGAGCATCACTAACACGCCCAGCGGGAGCTCCGCCAACTCGTACGTACCAGAGATGACGTGGAACGATTCCTGCGCCAGCAGCGTGCTCTACGATTTCGAGGGGTACGCGAGCGGAGTATCGTACTGCAACACCATATTGGGATCGAGGTATCTTGATCTAGGCGCCGCGGGCGGTGCCCCCAGCTTTGTGTACGCCAAGCCTTACTGGCAGACGAATGTACCTGGGATCCCAAACGATGGCGTGAGGGATCTACCAGACATTTCGTTGTTCGCCTCGAACGGTTTCTGGTCGCACGCGGTCGTGTTCTGCATGTCGGATGCGGCTCAGGGAGGAGCCCCTTGCGATTACACGACCCCCGCGGACGCGTTTTCAAATAGCGCCGGCGGCACTTCTTTTACTGCACCTCAATTCGCCAGTATCCAGGCGCTGATTAATCAGAAGGCCGGGGGGCCGCAGGGGAATCCTAATCCGGTTTTTTATAGCCTGGCGAGGAACGAGTACGGGAGTGCTGACGATCCTGACAGCACCAACCTGTCTGCCTGCAATGCGTCACAGGGCAACGCGGTTTCAGCCTCATGTGTGTTCCATGACGTCACAGCGGGAAATATCACGGAACCCTGCTATGGGACCAATGACTGTTACGATCCCGTGGGCGCTGTTTACGGGATCCTTTCCACTTCAGATACGTCTCCGCTCGAAGCCTATCCAGCGAGCACGGGTTGGGATTTTGCCACTGGCCTGGGCAGCGTGAACGTTACCAACCTCGTGAACAGCTGGCCGTAGAGGAATGCTAAAGGCCGTAAGTGACTGCGTGAGAACTTTGTGGCCCCTGGAAGGGCACGGCTTCAGCCGTGCCGTAATTCGTTTGGGGGCTCCCGGGCTTTAGCCACTGAGGGCATCTTTTTATCAGCGCATAAGAGTATTTCGAGGATCGAAAAGCGTACCTCAGCGGCTTCTATGAGACGGCTGGGTTCGTCAACTGTTTTTTTGCTTTTTTCTT
>Ga0210391_10005329_pt1 | contig 10602 bp, 5 predicted proteins | sample IncBWC12OmetaG_FD_160573 | JGI IMG/M metagenome (GOLD analysis project Ga0210391, IMG submission 160573) | Forest soil microbial communities from Barre Woods Harvard Forest LTER site, Petersham, Massachusetts, United States - Inc-BW-C-12-O ...
AAGTTTCATTCGAGACGGCGACAACTTGCGGATTACGTACCAATTGGTCGATGCCAAAACCGAGAAGATCCTAGGTCAAGGAGTGATCGACCTGAAATATGACAATCTGCTTACCGTCCAGGACAAGGTTACCAGCCAACTGATCTCAGAACTGCAATTGACCTTGTCTCCCACGGAAGCGGAGCGTCTAAAGCCGGAAGCCGCGGTCAATCCACTCGCGTACGAATACTTTCTGCAGGGACTCGATTTTCATGGGCAGCACAAATTCCCCCTGGCGATCGCGATGCTTGAAAAGTCCACTGAAATCGATCCCAACTACGCACCAGCATGGGCCTACCTGGGAGCGTCATACACGTCGGACGCAGCGTTCGAGCTTGGCGGCCGTGAGCAATATCGCCGTGCTCAGGCCGCGTACGAGCGCGCTTTGGCCATACGACCGAATTTGCTTGATGCGCAAATGTTCCTCGCCAACCTTTTGATAGACACGGGGAAAGTTGAGCAGGCTGTCCCACTGTTGCGTGATGCCTTGAAAACGAATGGCAACTATGCTGCTGCCCACTGGGAATTGGGATATGCCTACCGATTCGCCGGCATGTTGGACGAATCCGTCGCGGAGTGCGAGCGGGCACGCCAACTCGCCCCCTTCGTCAAGGGCAACGGCTCGGTGTTAAATACCTACCTTTATCTGGGACAATACCAGAAGTTTCTCGAGAGCTTGCCAGTCGACGATTCTTCCTTCATTCTCTTTTACCGGGGCTTTGGAGAATTTCACGAAAAGGAGTTCGACCAGGCGTCACGAGATTTCGATCGTGCATACGAACTCGATCCCAATTTGTATACGGCGGTCGGCAAGGCCCTCAGTGACTCGATTCATCAGCGCAAGGCGGAAGGGTTGGATCTCTTGAAGGGATTGGAGAAAAAAATCAAAGACCAGGGAGTCGGGGACCCAGAAGGCATATACAAAATCGCGCAAGCGTACGCGGTTTTGGGAGATAAAATCTCTGCTCTGCGCGCACTGCGCATGAGCGTTGAATCTGGTTTCTTCAGCTATCCGTACCTTTCCAAAGACCCGCTGTTGAATGATTTGCGCCGCGAACCAGGGTTCGATCAGATCTTAAATACAGCCCGTCAACGGCACGAGGCATTCAAGAGCGCTTTCTTCAGATAGATGTCCGTCGTTCGCATCCATCCCACACCGGGTTCAAAGGATGTGTCTCCTCGTGCGTACATGCCAAATGTGGTGCGGGCGGAGGGACTTGAACCCTCATGGGCCGTTTAAGCCCTGCGGATTTTCATACCGTCTACGGCTTTCGCCGCCCGAACGTGACGCCCTTGAAGGACCCACGCCAGGTTTGCGGTCTGGACTATCCCTTCACCCTACTCCGAAAGCTCCGGAGCTTAGGCGCTGCCCGTCTAGTCTCTACACCTTCCCGGCCGACGTCTCGCCGGGCTTGGCTCGGGATTGCCGTTTAAGGTTTCCCCGAATTTGAGCAGTTCTGCATCGCCGGTTTCCCGGACGAGCACTCAAGTTTTCCTTAAGTCCGCTGCGTATGCCATTCCGCCACGCCCGCGCCTTTCGTTCCTCGACTTATGATAAATCAATCCCGATTTGCATCATTTGCCGCTCGCGACCACCGGTGTACTGCGTGTGGCGGTCAGCCCTCCAGGCCACCAGTTCCAATCGCCGGCAAGGCGAAGAAGCGCAGGTCCAATCACAATGCGAACTAGCGTTGCGTCGATCAACACTGCGACCGCTAGCGTGAATCCAAGCATCTTAATCACCAGAAAATTCCCGAAAGTGAATGCTGCGAATACGACAATCATGATCGCCGCGGCGCTCGTAATGAGCCCTGAGGTTTTGGCCATCCCCTCGGGGATTGCCTCCATTTCGCTCATCCCGCTCCTCCTCGCTTCGAGAACCCGCGCGACCAGGAAAACTTCGTAATCCATGCTCAGTCCGAAAACGATCGCAAATGCGACGATCGGCACAATAGGAAATATACTCGACGTTCCCTCAGGAACTCCGAAGAAGCGAACTCCATGTCCGTCTTGAAACACCAGAACCAACGCTCCGAAGGAGGCTCCAACCGAAAGCAGGTTCAATGCGGTAGCCTTCACCGCGGCGAAAAGCGATCGAAACCCGCTAAGGAGCGCCAGGAGCGTCCCACCCACAACCAACTCCAGTACTGGTACGAATCGCTCGCGGACAATCGTCTGATAGTCGGCCGTTAGGGCCGGAATGCCTCCTATCCGCAGCGTGGCGCCGGGTACTCCGGTAAGAACTGGCGCGCCGATCTTGCGCAGTTCCCGCACCCAGTTGACCTGATCGTTCAGCGAAACGGAAGTCGCGGGCAAGATTTCGATCAGCGCCGCCCGCCCATCACGACTCAAGAATGTGCGACGCGTCTCGCGCGAGAGGTTGCCCAGGCCGGACCGGTTACTCTCCGCCATCGTTGTCAGGGAAATCACGCGGTCGGAACGAGGGTCGCTCGCGAGCCGCTTGCTGAAACGATCGAGCGCATCCCAGCTTGCGTCCGTTTGCGCAATGGAATCCGTCGGAAGTTCGAGAATCACCCGCAACGAGTACACGATGCCCACCCGATCCATGTGTTCAAGGGTATGAAGCGCGCGTACCGATTCCGCCTGTGATGGCAGCCAGTCCCCTCGGGGAACGCTGGTATCGAGCCGCGCAGCCTGCGAGGCGAGTAAAAGCAGTGGGGCGCCTGCCAGAAAGATAGCAAGCCAGGGATGGGCCACAATCACCTTACCGCATCGTCTCCAGCGGTTTTCCATGCGCGCTGCCCTATGCGCATCCCAGGCTGCGATAAAGGGCACCCGGCCAGCATTAATTCGTGGACCCAGAGCAGCCAGCAGTGCCGGAACGAGGGTGGTTGCCAGCAGCAGGCTCATTCCCGCTACAAGGAATCCAGCCAGCCCGATGGAACGGACTTCGCTGATGGGGACAGTCAAGAGGGCCAGGAATCCGATGGCCACAGTCGCAGCTGAAATCACGAGGGTTCGACCCGCGTGGCTCGCCGTAATGGCTGAGGCTTCGAGTCCGTTTTGCCCGGCGATCGCTTCCCGGAAGCGGCTGACCATCAGTAGCGCGTAGTCGATTCCCAAGCCTAGCCCAAGCATCGTAGACAAGTTCTGAACCAGGATAGATAAGTGCCAACGCAGGGCCAGGAATCCTGCAATCGCCAGCGCGGTCGCGATGGCAAGCTGACCTGTGGCCACTGGAATCAGCGCCGCCACCAGACTGCCGAAAGCTACCAGCAGAAGTGCGAGGGTGGCAGGAATCACAAGAGTCTCGGCGTGCTGCACGTCGTCCGCGCTGGCTTTCCGGATGTCGAAATTAAGTGGCGTCTCTCCCGTCAGTTCGAGCTTCACCTTCGGATAGCGGCCTCGCAATTGGTCTTGAAGAGAGTTGTCGAGTTCGTGAAGCTTAGGGACGAGCGACTCGACGGACCCCTCGGTCGAGGCGAGTCCCACCAGGACAAAAGTTCCTCCTCCCTTGCCCAGGAAAATCGGATCAGGAAAATCAAGATGAGAAACAACCCCCGATACGCCGGGTTGCTTTTGCAGCCTCTCTTCAATTGTTGCCAATGCTTGCTCGCCTTCCTCCGAATCAGCGGAAGGGAGTCCCTGAATCACCAGTACCACGCGGTCAACGAAGGGCGAGTGAAAACGAGTCGCCAATTCCTCTGGAACTCTTCCCGCTTCGCTACCCTCAATGCGCGTTGCAGTTTCCAGATGACGCTCGGCATGAAAGGAAAACGGAACGAGGACAAGGACGGCAACAAGAACTATCCCGGCCAACCAGAAACGGCGCAGATAGGTAGGATTCATAATGTCTCGTAAAACCGGGTAGTGGGCGATTTCTTAGTTTAGGTTGTCGTCGTTCGAAATCCTAGAGGATCGGCGGAGAGATCAGCAACGAGGAATTGATCGACTACTCAAAATCGTTACCCGTTGAGCAGATTCACATCCAGCACGAAGGCCGCTTCAGACCTCAGGATTAATCCTCCTCGGAATGCTGTTCCCCGACGAAACCGGTACTGACTCGCTCGCATTCTCGGCCGCTTCGTATTACTTTATTGAGTGTTTTAAGATGCACGGTTTCCCGGAGGACCATTGCATAAACTCGCATTGCTCGGGTTGTTTGCCGCCCTTCAACTTGGTGCCCCAGACCCCCGCATCGGCTCATGGACGCTCGTCTCTGCGCAGTCGTCCCTGGATCCCCCCAACAAACTCTCCATCACGCGTCGACAGGATGAGGTCCACGTCGTAATCTCAGGCGATACCCACCTCGAGTTTACGGCGAAGTTAAACGGCCATGACGCGCCCGTACCCGGCAATCCGCTCTTTAATCAAATCGAGCTGCGGCGGATCGACAAGCATCAAGTCGCAATCACAGAGAAGAAGGACGGAGCGCTCGTGGCGACGATTCGCGACAAGCTGTCGAGCGATGCCAATGAGTTAACAAGCACGACCTCACAGAACGCCCGCGCCGACCGGATCACTGTGTGGATGCGGACCGGAGGAAAGAAGACTGCTAATGACTTATTCGCCGGTGAGTGGACCGAGGATCTGAGCAAGACTCGATTGCGGCAGGGGATGGCACTCAAGGTCGAGCCGGAAACGGATGGGGTCCGATTCTCGGGTGATTTCAGCTACAGCGCGCGCTTTGACGGCAAAGAGTACGCTCTGAGAAATTCAAGAAACGACACGGTGACCCTCCAACTTGTCGATGCTCACACCGTTGATTCGATTTACCGGCGGGACGATCAAATCACTGAAAGGGATCAGTGGGTGGTTTCCTCCGACGGAGCAGAGATGACGCTAACCACGACAGGCACATTGGAAACCGGTCAGCAGATCAAGGAGAAACTGGTATTTCGGAAACACTGACATCGCTGCGCCACGCTCGACGCCTCTGCGCGGGTATACCGCGCTACCGGCAGCTGCCCACGGCGTTGGACTCACGAAGTCCAACCGAGATGATTCCCTTCCGCTGCATGAATTTCAGGATGCCGTTGACTGTGTCTTCGAGAGACGGGTCCGGCTTGCCCCATGCCGAAGCATCCCGGGCCAGCTGGTAGCTGGAACTGTCGTAGCGTTTGAACTCCATCGCCGAGATGTTGTCCACCGATCCCACCAGAAAATCCAGCAGCGGAAAGAGTAGATCGTCTTTCCTGCATCTCCTGATGAGTTCGGGAACGAAGTCGGGGAGACTGAACACTTCAAATTGCCGGCCGGTCGCCTTTGTAATCAGCCCAGTAATATCCAGCATGTTCGCGTAGTCGTCCCTCGTAACGTGATACGTCTTATTCTCCGTGCCCGGAGCCGTGGAAATCGCAACGATATTGTTGGCTGTGATGTCCGCGGGAACGAAACTAACCTGGTTGAGAGCATCGACTCCAATGCCGTGATTCACCATGAATGCAACCAATCGCACGGCGATGTCAAAGTTGTTGCCGCCGCCGTTAACGGATGGACTCACCAGCGCGGGCCGGAAGATCCGCGTCGCAAGTCCGTGCCGGCGCGCATCCATCACCACTTGCTCCGACACCCATTTTGATTGGCTGTAGCCAAAATCGAGAAGCTCCATGTTTTCGTTGAAGTCGGTCTCGTACAGAACTTTCTTCACCGCCCAGCCGAATATGAAGGTCGTCGAGATGTAATTGACGCTCTTGGCTCGTCCTTCGAACGCTAGTCTCAAGACCTCATTCGTTCCTAGCACGTTCGCGTCGCGCATCCGGTCGTAATTGAGCAAGTAATTTACGGTTGCGCCGTTATGAAACACGGTATCGATTTCGTTCGCGAGAAAATCCCAGGAGTCCTGCGTCAATCCCAGATCCTTCTGGCCAAGATCTCCGCAAACGGGAAATACGCGAGTCTCGAACGTCTGCATCAGTTCCGCCGGGCAAGGCCCCATCGATTCCATCGCCGCCCTGAGTCTTTGCTTGCCCTGATGCTCTTCGGAAGCCCTCACCAGAACGTGGATCTTCGCATGTGTTTGTTCCAGCAGACTCTTCACCAGGAACGGTCCAATGAAGCCCGTGCCGCCCGTGAGTAGCACGTTATCCAGGACTGGTATTTCGGGCAACAACGCAGGCGCCGGAGGCTCGAAGATGAGCTTCGCGTCGCTGCGCATCATCCGCTGTTCTGCTATGCGCTGCTCTTCGCGGAAAGCCGCCAGGGACTGCCGCAGCGGGCCCAGCGCTTCTTCAGGAGCATGCTCCAACTGTTCAGCCAGTCGAAACAACTCGGCCACGCTCACCCGCTGAATGAGACCGATATCCACCTGCCTCGCCAGCATGTCAGCGTCTTTATTCTTCAACAGTTCCTTGATCTCATGCATGAACACCACTAGATCCAGGGAATCCAGACCTGCTTCGACCAGGTTGTACGATTCGGTGCCCGTCAGGTTGTAACGGGCTTTCAATACATCGAAAGGCGACTGCCCTGCAGAGTCGGACGCTGAGCCTCCATCGTCCTTTTCCCGAGAAAACTCCGAGAGAACGGTAAACTGACCCTGCAGCCACATGTGCTTGATTTTGTGGCGCATGATCTTGCCCGAACTCGTTCTTGGTATCGCTCGCGGCGCGATAAAAGAAATCAGAGCCACTTCCACGTTGAGATAATTCCGGACGGCGGCGGCAATCTTCAGAGCATCGGGAAGCGCTTTTGGATTCTTCACTTCGGCGACGATCGCCAGCGCCGGCTCACTGTCCTCATTAATCTGGAACGCCGCCACGCAATTCGCCCGGACCAGGCCGGACGCTTTCTCCACCACCGCCTCGATATCCTGCGGATAATAGTTCTGCCCTCGCAGAATAATCATGTCCTTGATGCGGCCGCAGACGAAGAGTTCGCCGTCGTGGAAGAAACCCATGTCGCCGGTGCGAAGGTAGCCATCATCGTAGGGGCTGTCATCCACCAGCCGGGCGTGAAACAGCTTGAGCGTCAGCTCCGGATTGTTCCAGAATCCCGGACACTTACTCCCTCCGGCGATCCAAATCTCGCCGATCCGACCCGGCTCCAACGCGACGTGCTTCTCCGCATCCACGATCTTTACCGTGAGGCCAGCCAGCGGAGTTCCGCAACTGACAATCCGAGTGGCCGCGCCGATTTCGGAAACCTCCGTCGTCATGCGGGCTTTACCCAGAGCGACAGCGTTCTTGTTGACCGGAATAATATTGCGGCCGCGCAGCGAAACCGCCAGAGTATTCTCCGCCAGCCCGTAGGCAACAAAAAAACTTTCCGACTTAAGCCCGTAGGCCTGAAAAGCCTGCAGAAATCTTGTGTACGTGTCTGGTTTGACCGGTTCCGCAGCAACCATCAGCAACCGCAGCGAGCTAAGATCGCAACTCTCCAGACTTTCCTTCGAAAGCCGTCCGGCGCGCAAGCAATAGTCGTAGGCGAAGTTCGGCGCGGCTGAGGCGCTGGCCTCATAAGTCTTGATCGCGTCGAACCACAGGGTCGGGCGCTGAATAAAATCGGTGGGAGCGAAGCCGTAAGTCGTGCCGCCTGTAAGCGCGGGATAAAGGTAGCACCCAATCAGTCCCATGTCGTGATACTGCGGCAACCAGGAGACGACTACCGGCGCGTGATGATCGATTACGAGCGGGCAGTTATGCAGTATGTTTTCATGTGTGACCATCACGCCTTTAGGATCTCGAGTCGATCCCGACGTGTACTGGAGAAACAGAATGTTCGAACTCCCGTTGAACGTCTCGTCCGAAACCCTATCGACGAAGTCTTCCGTTACAAGCCAACGAAGACCGGAGATGTAGTCGACGTCGACTCCGGATGCCGAGACTCCGCTTCGGGCAAGATTTGTCTTAAGGGATCCGAGGTATTCTTTGCTCGTTAAGATGCCGGCGGCCTGGCAATCCTTTGCGATGTGGATCATCTTGTACAGGGCGCCCTGGAAGCCCCGAGAACTGGGGGGATAGACAGGTACGGGGATCAATCCGGCGCGCACGCACCCAAAAAACGCGCAGATCATTTCGAGCCCCGGCGGGTAGGCGAGCAGAAGACGGTCCTGCGACGCGAAACCATGCTCCTTCCTCAAGTGTCCGGCAATCACCTTCGTCCGGTGGAGGAACGCCTCATAGGAGTAGCCCCCAATCGCATTGCCGTTCACGTCAAGGTACGAATAGAGAAGCCTGTGTGGGTGCTGATCTCCTAAACTGTCCAGCTTGTCTAAAATCGAAGCGATCATAGATCGGATCGGGACTCATGGCGGGGGCACCGCCATCCGCTAATCTCCTTTGATGAGAAGACTCCGTATAAAAAAACGAAAGTCTTGCTGCTCCTCGTGCTCAGAGGTTTACCGACTTTGAGAATTGAGGCACAGCTACTCCCTCGCCCAGCGGTAGATCGCCTGAGTCAAAGTTCTCGGTTCAATAAGCACTGAGCGTTCGATGGTAACAGAGATTTGAAAAACCGGGAACTACAAAGGACAGACTTGCCCTTCCGCGAACCCTCGCCGTTACAGTGGGTCCCGGGTGATTCTGAAATCCCCTTGATCTTCCTTCAGTTTTCGAGCTAGCATTCATGTCAAAGCCCAATTTCTCACGCTTGCGCCGGATTGCGCCAGTTCGAGATTAAACCAGTCACGAGACGAGGCGCCCTATTAAGCTGAACCCGGAGATTGATGATCTAGTCCCATCGGAGGCCGCGCTGCGGCACTCCGTGGTCGATCCCACGTGTGCGCCTTCGTTCCCGAAAGTCTTGCGCCGTCGCCTCGACGACTTCTTCTCCACCGCGAACATTTCTCCCAAAGCCGACCGCGCCATGTGGATCAAGATCGCGGCGGGGCTGGCAGTCTTAGCGGGCAGTTGGATTACTCTTTACGCGTTCAAGCCCGATTCGTGGCGATTCGTCGGTCTCTACCTCATCAACGCCATCGCACAGACGTTCCTTTTGCTGAACATCGCGCATGACAGCAACCACAACGCCATCTCGTCGGTGCGGTGGATCAACAAGGGTCTGAATTACGTCTTCGATGTTTGTGGAATCAGCTCATACATGTGGCGAATTCTTCATCATCGAGGTCACCATTCCTGCATCAATCTTCACGGCGAAGACGACGCACTTACGGGTCGAGGTATCTTACGTTTTACGCCCCAGGAACCACGAACGCCACTGCATCGATTCCAGCATATCTATGCGCTGTTAATGTACGCGCTATTTTCTCTCGATTATGTCTTCCTGAGGGACTTTGAGTGCTTTTTCTTCCCCTCCCACGACTATCTGAAAACCAAGCATCCGGCGCGGGAATACGTCATCCTCTTTGCCGGGAAAGCTTTTTACCTAACCTACATGCTCGTATTGCCTGTCATACTGCTGGGCAAATCGCCTCTGCTGGTCGGCTTGTCTTTCCTGCTCGCCCATTTGATCATCGGTTTGAGCGTCGCCCTCGTATTCCAGACTACGCACTGTGTTGATGGTACTTACTTTCCCCTGAGCCGCGATGAGTTTGACAACGGCATCTATCACATCTTCGCAACTACGGCTGACTACGCGACCACGAACGCGCTCGTCGGTTGGCTCGTCGGCGGGCTCAACCACCATATCGTCCACCATCTCTGCCCTTTTGTGTGCCACACTCACTACGCTTCGCTCACTCGGATTGTGAAGGAGACCGCTCAAGAGTATGGCATTTCTTATCGGCAACATCCCACGATGACGCAGGCGATCAAACATCATCTACTACTCTTGAAACAGTTGGGGAACGAGGATCATGTTTCTCTTCTGAAGCGCCTGGATAGCGAGGCGTAACGTTGTCGCAAAGCATACCCGCCGTCTCCCGATTCCAATCCTTCCTGGATTCGCGCGCGATGGCCCGCAATCCTGTACGGGTTCTCACGAAGTACATCGAACTCCATGGCGACACCTTCCGGTTCTATTTTGGCGGCGTCAAGGAAGCTATTGTCACCATCAACCCTGTCGTGATTCAGCATGTGCTGAAAACCAATTCGGACAATTACCACAAGTCCGAGATCCAAAAGAAGCGGATGGGCCATTTCCTGGGCAAGGGTCTGCTCACCACTGAGGGGGAGCCCTGGAAAACACAACGTCGCCTGATCCAGACGGGTTTTGAGCGAAAACAACTCGAAGTTCTGTCCTCGATCATGCAGGACTCCCTTGCTGACTCAATGCGGGACTTCGACCGGCAGGCCCGGCTCGGCCCGGTCGATATCTACCCCCTCATGATGAAGATTACCTTCGCAATGGTGGGCAGGTCCCTGTTTGGCGCCCGGCTGAAAGACGAAGACATCGACCTCATCAGCCTGGCCATCTCCACCGTGCAGGAATTTATGGTTCGGCAAACCATTCAGCCCTACCTGAACCCCTGGTTTGCCGTATCGGGCGAACTGCGCCGACACTGGGAACTGCGCAACCGCGCCTTCGGGGTTCTCCGCGAATACCTCCAGCGGCGGCGCAAAGAGGCTCCCGGCCACGATCTGCTGCAGATTCTGATGGATGCTCGCTACAGCGACGGCCACGGCATGAGCGATGAGTTAATCCTCAGCGAGAGCATGCAACTGCTGGTCGCCGGCCATGAAACCTCGTCAAATGCTTTGTCGT
>Ga0210391_10005331_pt1 | contig 10601 bp, 8 predicted proteins | sample IncBWC12OmetaG_FD_160573 | JGI IMG/M metagenome (GOLD analysis project Ga0210391, IMG submission 160573) | Forest soil microbial communities from Barre Woods Harvard Forest LTER site, Petersham, Massachusetts, United States - Inc-BW-C-12-O ...
GAGGATTTCCCGGAAAGTTCAAGGACGAGCCGCCGAATCGAGCCAACATAGAAAATCCAGGAAAGGAGCAAATCCAATGAAAGTAAAGACCAGCACCAAGGCCGGCAACGCAATGTGGGGTACGTAATCTGAAGATCCTGGCAACCACCACCCGATGAATGAGGCAAACAAAGATTCCGAAGGAGCAATCCAATGAAAGTCACCACGAATACGAAGGCCGGCAGCGCCATGTGGGGAAGCTAGTCGCCCTCAAAGCGTCCGGAACCGCAGCTAACCAAAGGACTGTGCTAGACGAACCGTACAAGTAAAAATTTAGGAAAAGGAGCAACCCGATGAAAGTCAAGACGAACACGAAAGCTGGTAACGTACTGTGGGGCAGCTGATTTGAGGCTCTACCAAGCCGTTTCAGAACACGGATCATTCCGTAGCTCGCTGACCGTAAAATGAGGATGCTCCAAAAGGCAGATGCAGCTTGGGTTTACCCCAAATCTGCATCGCCTTTCGGAGCATCCGTCAGCTCATCCCATACCCTCTAATTCGTCTTATCGCTTTGCTGTGCGGCAATCCTGGTGATGCGCGAAAATCGCGACGCGGCCTGCGCGACGGGGTAGCGGCAAGGTTTGTCATACGACCAATGAGAGTTGCTGGCCCGAAGGAATATTCCCCTCGATGTCCTTCTCAGCACCGGAAGAAGTAGATCTCCTCCCAGTTTCTGTACGCTGGCTCGTGATTCTCCAGAGATACATCGCCGCGTAGGCGCGCCACGGCCTCCAGGCATCGGCATGACGCTCCAGTTCGCGGGCACTCCCAAGAGCCATGCCGCGCAAGAGTCCGAGGTCACCAGAGGGAAACGCGTCGGGCTCTCCGAGCGCTCGCATGGCCACGTATTGTGCCGTCCATTTTCCAATCCCCGGAATTTCGCAGAGCCGATTCAACAAAGCATCCGAATCCACAACACTTTCCAGGCTGATCCGTCCATCGCACACAGCCCGAGCGAGAGCCCGGATAGTTTCGGCTCGAGCTCCGGTCAGTCCAATACGGGTAAGCTTGGCATCCGCGAGTACCTCGGGCGTAGGAAATAGATGTGTGAGACCGTTAGCCGCTGTGAACCGCTTCCCAAAACTGCTCACCATTCGACCCGCCAGAACGGTCGCCCCCTTCACCGTGATCTGCTGACCGAGAATCGCCCGTGTCGCGAGCTCAAAACCATTCCAGCATCCCGGTACGCGAAGCCCCGGACCGCAATCGACCTGTGGTGCCAGCACAGGATCGGTTCTCAGACATTGCACGATGGCCGACCAATCTGCATTCAGGTCGAACATGGTGCGGATTCGCTCGGTAATAAAGAAGAAGGAGCGGGGATCGCCAAATTGCAACCGCACGACGAGCACGTTGCCGTCTTCATCGAGTGAGACCTCAAAGCACCCATCACTACCGTTCAAAGAGATAGTGCGACGATAAGTTCCATCTACCACTGCTTCCACGCCGGGCGTGGCTCGAGGCGCCAAAAACGCCAAAATCCCATTCCAGTCGTAAGGTGGACGGAAACGAAGGCGGAAGAGATAGTGATTTTCCGGCTGTGGAGTTTTCTGTCGCGCCAAACGCCGAATTTGACTCGGAGTCCGATGATAGACCTCGCGGATTCCGGCGTTGAATCTTCGGACGCAGCCGAATCCGGAAGCCAGAGCTACCTCACTCATCCGCAAATTCGTCTCGTCGATAAGCTTCTTCGCAAAATGCATTTGGCGCGTCTTTGCGACCGCGCTCGGCGTTGCCCCCAGGTGTTGAAGAAACAGACGCCGGAGGTGACGGGGACCCACTCCAAGACGTTCTGCGAGCGCTTCTACTCCACCATCACCCAAACCGCTTTCGCTAATGATGCGCAAGGCTCGCGAAACTGTATTTGGAGTTCCCAACCACGCCGGAGTTCCAGGTGAGCATTCAGGACGACAACGCAAGCACGGACGGAAGCCTGCCGCCGCCGCCGCGGCAGCGCTCGGAAAGTAACGAACATTCTTCTCTTTTGCCGGAGGCGCGGGACAAATCGAGCGGCAATAGACTCCGCTGGTGAACACACCAATAAAGAACTTGCCGTCGAAGCGCGCGTCACGCGTCAGCCGGGCTCGCGAGCAGACTTGCCAATCCAGTTCCATGTTTTCTGAAATAGTTCCGTTTCTTCTCCATCCATGATAGTCCCGATCCAAGCGAAAAATTGGACGCTTTCGGACTGCGCTCGTCGAGCTGTCGACGCCGCGGGCACGGCTGCTGGGAGTGCCCAGCCGCGGCGACGACTCACTCTTGGCTCGGTGGTGTCGTGGCCACTTCATAACATTGATGCCGTTGATGTTGAGAGCAACGTCCGCAATCGTCCATCGTCCGAGAGCGATGTCCGCGACCGTCCAACATTTTCCCACCCCTTCCGATAGTGTCTGATTTTGCGCTGCCAGGGCTTGTGCTTTTCGATCGAAACAAGGCGATGACGATTAGAAATGCACGGACTGGCAGTTCAGTTCTTTGAATTTCCGAAGCAGACCCTAACGGAGGAAATATGCATTGCAGAAAATTGAATCACATTACCGCGATAGCGCTATTCGCAGCGCTGATGATCTCAACTCAGATTGTTCAAGCGCAGGGGAACAAACAGCCGCCCAACTATTACGTATTCAATCTGGGCGCGGCGCCCTTCGGCGGAGTTCCCGAGCCCGTCGGAATTAACGACCTCGGATGGATCTCTGGCGGTGACAACCTGGCGAGCAATACCAGCGTGCATGCCGTCCTCTGGGTCGGAGTTCCGATGGATCTCGGTACTCTAGGTGGCCCCAACAGCAACGTCTCTTGGGCAAACCATAGCACCAAAGGCGAAATTGCCGGCATCGCCGAGACTGCAGAACAGAATCCGTTAGGCGAGGCCTGGAGCTGCTCCGCCTTTTTCTTCGGTCCTGATGGCTATGTCTGTAACGGTTTCGCGTGGCAAGACGGTGTGATGACCGCTCTTCCGCCTTTTCCCGGCGGGATTGACAGTTATGCAACCGGCGTCAATAACAAGGGACAAGTGGTCGGATGGGCAGAAAACGGCGTTCATGATCCAACTTGTAACAATGCTCCTCCGTTCAACCAAGTCCTCCAGTTTGAGGCTGCCGTTTGGGGACCCCGCCTGAATCAGATGACACAACTTCCCCCGCTCTCTCCCGACCCGGATTCGGCTGCAACCGCCATCAACGACAAGGGTCAGGTCGTCGGGATTTCCGGCCTTTGCTCAAACGCAGTCGGAGGAGCGAGCGCTGAACACGCTTTGCTTTGGGAAAACGGCATACCCACCGACTTGGGAAATATTGGAGGCCAAGCCTGGAACACTCCCTTCGCCATTAATAATCAGGGCCAAGTCGTCGGTTTTGGAAATATCTCCGGCGACGAAAATGCCCCGGAAAATCCGGCCGCCTTTATCTGGACGCCAACTAATAAAATGCAGGAGATCGCCCCTTACGGCACAGACACAAACAATGCCGCTTTCGATATCAACGAGAAAGGTCAGGTGGTCGGGAACTCTTTCAATGTAAACACTGGCACTTCCCGCGCTACTCTCTGGCAAAACAATACGTTGAACGACCTGAATGCACTTGTCATCCAGCCCACTTCTCTCTATCTCACTCTGGCTCAGGGTATCAACGATGCCGGCGAAATCACCGGCAGTGCAATCGACACAGCCACCAACCAAACTGTCGGGTTCCTCGCGGTTCCAGTGTTCGACGGCAGCGGCAACCCAGCCTTGGCGGCCAATGCCAAAGCGGATGTCAACTCCCATCCGGTGGTTCTCACCGAACAGATGCGAAAGCAGCTTCCAGTTTTCGTTCGCATGATGCTTGGGGGTGCACTCGCAAAATAACCACTGAAGCCGCCCTTGATGCAGTTGGGCAACCTGCGAATCTTAGCCTCACCTACACCTGACTTGAACTGCCCGCTGTTGTCGTCGTTTCACGCGGGCAGTTCAAGTCCTGCTAACTTGCTCCTTTGTTACTCGTCTCACCGGCGAGATGCTAGGACTGAATGCACGGGTCACCTGGAGTACCCGCTTTTACATTCGTCTTGGTTTTCATGGCGTTCTCCTTTCTGTATAGACATGCGAAACCAGCCGCAAAATGCCTCATCCGTTCCGTCCGAGTTTGGCTCGCAGCAGTCAGGTTTGCCTCTTTTCAGAATAACCACGGGAATCCCGGCCGCGAAAAATGCTAAATAGTCATGAAATCTAAGCGTTGATGGGAGATGTGCAACAGCATAGAAAAAGTAAAATTCGTGGTGAGGCCTTGGGCCCATGCGCGTCCTTTGCGGCTCGATTAGCAGGGCAGGAATAACAAGAAATGGCTGAAATTAGCGATTTTGCAGAAAATTACGGCAGGTGTTTGCCGGCGATTGCTGTAGAGAGTATTTTGCTTACACTCTCAACGTCCTATCCCGCCACTTTGACAGATCCGATTTCCTCGGTGTGGGTTATTGTTCCAATCTACTGCCAACCGACTTTCGGCCGCCAGCTTCAACAACTTCAACTGACGTGCACTTCGCTTGAACCGCCCGCTGTAACGCCGTCCCCACGCAAGCAGTTCAAGCGCTGTCACCCGTTATCATTGCCGTTTTAAAGGCGGAAGCGGCTGAGGATTCAGTCCTGCTTTTACACTCGTCTTGGTTTTCATGGCGTTGCTCCTTTTCACGGATTCTTGAAGTTACAATCTCGTTGCTCTGCTTTGCTGGATCCCGTTTGCTTTCTCATCCCGTTCACTAGCCACTAGATCTTGCATGGGCTGGGAGGCTCGCCCGCCCTTACGTTAGTCTTGGCTTTCATCGGATTGATCCTCTCCTGAAGATTTCTCAGCCGATCACCCTGGCTGGGTCCTTGACTTCTGGGCGCTTTCCATTGCTCAGCTTTCACATCGTTCTTAGTTGCCGTGGGGTAGAGTGCCAGCCTTCAGATTCGTTTTGCTCTTCATAAGTGCTCTCCTTGTTTGTTACAAAGTTTGGCGCTGACAACGAACCCCCGAGCTTTCCTGAAGACTCCCGACTCTGACTTCTGCAAAAACAATCGCCGGGTTTATCCAGGTGGCAAGGGCTGGGGATTCAAACCCGCTTTCACATTCGTCTTGGTTTTCATGGCGTTTTCCTTTTCTTTTAATTTGTTTGTTCTCGCTTCCGTCTCCCCTTGGCGCGTTGCTGAGCTGTTTGCCGACGCCAACTGCCTTTGTTACAACGTGGCGATGCGCAGTCCAGCCTTCACGTTGGTCTTGGTTTTCATGGCCTTGCTCCTTTCGTAAGAGTTCTTGCTCGTATTGTCGCCGTCCCCGCTACGCCACTCTCATTCCAGCCTTCATATTCGTCTTGGTTTTCATGGCTTTCTCCTTCTCTTTGTTCCTTCAGAGCCATTCAGCATCCGAAGTTGGTGCCATCATGCTCCCGCTTCGAAAACAAGTCCATGGAGCCCATCTGAAGCCATCTGAATTGATCTGAAGGGCACTTCGCAGAAATCCGCTGTTGGCTCTCGCGAACCTGGTCAGCTACAACTATATGACCTACTACAACCAATACGAGGAGATGGAATTCGGGCAATTCCTGCATCAGGGAAACTTGATGGACGTTGCATGGGAACGCTCAGCGCTGAAGCATATCGCCGCTTCTCACACGCCAACCCTCATCATTCATGGCGAGAATGACAATGACGTTCCCATTGCCGAAGCGGAACAGTTCTTCGTTGCGCTTAAAGATGTGGGAGTCGAGACAGTTTTCCTTCGCTATCCCCGGGAAGGGCACGGCCTCTCCGAGGTCAAACATCAGATCGACGCTACCGACCGATCGATCGCCTGGTACGAGAAGCATTTCCCGAAGCCCGGCGCGGAAGGCGTGACCAATGTTCAGCCCTAGGCCGAGGTTTGTAACTCGTTCGGTCCCGCTCTAAGACAACGCGTAGAGATACTCGACGAAGGAGCGCACGGCTCCGTCAATCCCCGCAACTTTTGCATTGCTGGAATCGATTAGATAGTACTCGTTCGGAGCATGTGCCCCAGTACCGTGCCCCAGCCCAAAGTGTCCGGCTGGAAGGTTCAGAGGTTCGGAAGTGAAGATGTATCCCGGCCAGGAACCGGCGGATCGCGGCCACAGCACGGGATCAAAACCCAGCTTGCGATAGGTCGCAATTTGCGCCTGGATGAGCTTCGAATCCTGCGAGGTCTGCGTCGGATCATACCCGCCACTCATATTGACCTCGATATCGCCAAAGCCGTGCTTGGCAAGATGGTCCTTTAGAAGCGCCAGTGTACCAGCGGCCGTCATGTCGGGAACCAACCGCATGTCAATCTTTGCGACGGCGCGATGCGGCAGAACCGTCTTGCCCCCGGGACCTGTGTATCCCCCGACCAGGCCCTCGATGTTGATGGTGGGCTTGGACTCGAGCAGCACCAGCGACTCAAGCCAGTTTGTGTCATGCACCCAATGCTCGACTCCAAGCTGCCTCTTCGTCGTGGCTTCACTGCGGCGAGCAGCGACCTCCTGAATCATCTTCATTTGTGCAGGAGTAAGCGGTTTAGCCTTGTCAAAGAATCCGGCAACCGCGGGCGTGTGTCCGTCGGACTCGACAAGAGTGTTGAGCGCTTGCACAAGATGCCAGGTAGGACTATCGACCTGTGCCTCAAGGCTGGAGTGAACGTCATGTTTGGGACCTCGTCCCCAGCGTTCTCCACTCGAAACCAGTTCGAGCTCAACTACGCCTTTGGCGCCGAGTGATATCTGTATACCTCCATCCTCGTCCTGGCCCGCTTCCGGTATGAACACACCCATGCATTTTTTCAACGCGGCCGTGATCTTGGGTTGGTGAACAACCTCCGGAAAGTGGGTCGAACCAATCTCTTCTTCGCCTTCACAAACCAGCACGAGATTTACGGGCAGCTTTTTCCCCGCTGCCTTGAAGGCATGCAGAGCGCCGAGAAAAGCGGTTTCCGGACCTTTTTGGTTCACCGCCCCGCGGCCGACGCAGATCTTGCCTAACCCTTCCTTGTCCACGATCCGCCCTTCCAGCGGAGGCGATGACCACTCCGAAGGATCGAACTGTTTCACGTCATACATGAAATAGATCCCGACCGTCGTGGCCGCGCCCGCATCGAGAAGCCCGAAGACTCCCGGCTTGCCCGAGGTAGGGATGATCTCGACATTCGAGAATCCGGCATCGCGAGCGAGCTGCGCCATATATTCAGGACCCTGCGGATAGTTGCGGTTCTCGGCCGCGATCGAGGGTAAAGCGATCCAGTCCTGCAGCCGCTTCACGTTCTCGTCATGCATCTTCGGTATTTGGCTCAGCACCGATTGCACATCGGAATTGTCCGCGGAGAAAGCGGAAATCGGTAAAGCGGCGAAGGCAGCTCCAGCCAGTGCGCCCTGAATGAAATCTCGACGATTGAACCCGCTATGACTAGAGTCAGTCAATGCATCCTCCCTTGCCCGAACAAAGATGACTATCTGAGTTGGCCTCAGATTCAATTCTGGAAAGAGAACCTCTGATTTGGATCGATGGCCATCATACCAGCAGCCTTCAAAAGACCGGCAATCTTTTCTAAGGGAAGCATGGCATCACCAGACGTCCCGCTTCCTGCTGGAAATTCGTTCTCCAGAATTGCTGTGTGGTCGCCCGCCCATTTCAAGATATACTCCTCGGCAAAGCGAACCTGGCCACGAATCAGAGATTTTCTCTGACCTTTTGAGCCTCTAACAGAAATAGCAATGAAGAGAGTCCGCTTCCTCGAAACGAATGTAGAAATCTCCCGACTGGGATTTGGCTGCGTCCAACTCACTCTCCACCAAAACCGGGAAAGCGCACTCGCCATTCTGGAACATGCTTTTTCATTGGGCATCACGCATTACGATGTAGCACGAACCTACGGGTTTGGAAGAGCTGAAGGGATTCTTCGTGACTTCCTTCGGCATAAGCGCGACGCCGTGACCGTGACTACAAAGTTCGGCATTCAACCTCCCTCCGGATTGGCAGGAAACGTCCACCTTATCAATGGACTGAAGAAGGTTCTCGGCCCTTTTCCTGGGTTACTGCGCAAAGCAAAGAATCGTGGCTCCGCAATGGTCAAAACGGGCGCTTTCACTCCGCAAGCGGCTATCCGAAGTTTGGAGACCAGCCTGCGCGAACTGGGAACGGATTATGTTGATTTTTTTCTTCTGCACGAAGGCACCATCGCCGACGCCAGTAGTGAACCTCTCGTTGAAGCGCTGTTGCGTCAGGTCGAAAAAGGAAAGATCCGGCATGTTGGCGTCGGTTCTGCATTCCGAAAGTTTCAAGGCGACGCGGATCTGTTGCCCGCAACCTACGAGATCCTGCAGTTCGATGACAATGCGATCGACCGGAGTGTGGCGAAGATATCTCATCGCGACCGCTGTTTTGCAATTACCCACAGCATCTTCGTTCCTCTTCAAATTCTTCGCCAGGGAGTGATTGAACATCCCCAGATAGCTCGAGAACACTCTCTCCGCATGAATCTCGACCTCTCCGAACCATCGGCGATCAGTTCTCTTCTGCTGCAATTTGCTCTTTGGAGTAATGCCAACGGCATTGTCTTGTTTTCGAGCACAAATCCCCGGCACATAGATGCGAATGTCATTGATGCAAATGCCCTGCAGACTGATTCAGGCCCCCATGATGACCTCCCGATACAACGATTCGTCGTATTTGTAGACCAACTCCTAGCTGCGATGGTCCCAAGCCCGCGCGTTACGGGGCGGACTGCGAACGCGCGCGGCCCCGCGTGATCCGCATTGATCGCCCATGATCGCCAATGATTATTGATCTCGAAACAACCAGCGAGAACTTGGAACTGGTCTCCGATATATGCATCGTCGGCTCTGGAGCCGCGGGTCTTGCGATCGCCAGCGAATTGCTCCCGACGCGCCTGAGCGTGGTTTTGGTCGAGAGCGGCGGACGCGAACCCGAACCCCCAACCCAGGCGCTCTACGACGTTGCGATTAGCGGCTTGCCCCATCCCGGTTCCACCCAGGGAAGGTTTCGCATTCTGGGTGGATCGACCACGAAGTGGGGAGGCCAGGCCCTGCCCTTAATGCCCTCCGACTTTGAGAAGCGGGAATGGGTCCCTCACAGCGGCTGGCCGATTGTCTTCGAAGAATTAAGCGAATACTACGAGCGCGCATGCCGATTCTTACTCTTGGATCACCTGAATTTCGACACAGATCTTTTCGCCTACTTGCGAACTCGCCCACCCTCGTTTGATAAAGAACAGCTGTGGTACCACTTTTCGAAGTGGAGCCCAAAGCCCAATTTGCGCGAGCACTATTTACCGGGCATTCGCACCTCGAATGCCTGCACGCTCTTGCTGCATGCCAACGTAACTGAAATCCAACTTGAGGAGCACCAAAACCGTGTTGCCAGCATTCAAGTGCGCTCGCTCAAGGGACACCGTGCAACACTGCGAGCGCGAGAGTTTGTTTTGTGCGTTGGCGGAATCGAAACCGCCCGGCTGCTTTTGGCCAATAACAAACAAGCACCAGGGGGTATCGGCAACGAGCACGGCTTGGTCGGACGATTTTTTCAGGATCATCCCAGCGCGTTTGTCGGCTGGTTGAATTCTTCGGATCAGGCAAGAACGCAGCGGCTGTTCAATGTTTTTCACAAGCGCGGAGTGAAATACTCGGTGCGATGCACGGCCACTCCACAGTGGCAACGCGAGCATAAGACACTCAACGTTTCCATGGGTGCAACTTTTGAACAGGCTGACTCGACCCTCCAGGACGCAAAAGACGTCTATCTGGCTGTACGTCAACGAAAATTCGATCGAGATCTGCCTGCAAAGTTTTTGAGGACCATGCGGCACCCATCATCGGTGCTGCTTCCCGCATATTACTTCGCGCTGCGAAGGAGGAGCTTCGCTCCCGGCGCCCGTATCCGCATCGGACTGACCTCCGAGCAGGAACCCAACCCCGACAGCCGAATACTTCTCTCAGAAACTACCGACGCGCTCGGGATGCCGCGCGCCGACGTAGGTTGGAGATTGACCGACCTGACGCTTCACACCATACGGCAGTTCGCGCGGACATTGTGCGAACAATTTCGGCATGCCAGTATCGGAGAAATAGCCCTGGAGCCCTGGGTCCTCCAGGATTCCTCCGAGTGGACGAATCACGTGACCGATCAATATCACCACATCGGAACTGCACGAATGCATGATTCTCCGAGCTACGGAGTAGTAGATCGGAATTGCCAGGTGCATGGCGTTTCAAATCTTTTCATCGGCAGCAGTGCCGTGTTTCCAACCAGCGGGCACTCCAACCCAACTCTAACGATAATCGCTCTCTGTATCAGACTTGCCGATCGCTTACAAAAGGGCCTTCAAGGTTAGATTGCGCAAGGTGTGGCAAGCAATGATTTATGGGAAGTGGGATGGCCGACGAATTCCCAAAACATTCGTGCGTGTAACGATGAGTCATGATGATGATGGGAGGTTGCATCACCATCAGGACTCATCGCGTGTTTCCCTTCAGTTCACAACATTCAGAACGACTTGTATCGTCATCGACTGCGACGGACTTGAATCCTCGAAGATGCTGATCTC
>Ga0210391_10005332_pt1 | contig 10599 bp, 10 predicted proteins | sample IncBWC12OmetaG_FD_160573 | JGI IMG/M metagenome (GOLD analysis project Ga0210391, IMG submission 160573) | Forest soil microbial communities from Barre Woods Harvard Forest LTER site, Petersham, Massachusetts, United States - Inc-BW-C-12-O ...
AAGCAGCGGATCGGAATCAACGGACCGTCGGCTAAATGGGAGGATGCTGGTCCTTCCATGGGCGTGCGCGTTCGAATTCCGCCGCAAGCGCGATGATGCCGGCTTCGTCGCCGGGGCGTCCGACAATTTGCAGCGCGAGCGGCAGGCCCGACTTGCTGAATCCGTTGGGGATCGAGATGGCGGGTTGACCGGTCGAATTGAACGGGAACGTGAATGCGATCCACCCGTAAATTTCTTCGGGGCCCGTCTCCGGACTCGACGGCAGCGTGCCCAGGCGCACTGCGGGCCGCGTCAGCGTCGGCGCGATCAGCGCGTCATACGGCATGAGCGTGTGAATGACTTCGCGCGACGTGTTGTGCATTCCGGTGACAGCGCGGATATAGTCCGCCGCCGAAATTTTCGCGCCCCACTCGTAGGTTCCACGCGCCGCCGGTTCGAGTAGCTCCGGATTCGGGATATTCAGCGCCGAGACCGACGCGCCTACGATCACGCGCGCAAACTTGCCGAGCATCGCGCCCGGATCGAGCGTCAACCGCTCAATGCTGTGCCCCATCTCGCGGAATGCGCCGCATGCGGACTCGAGCGCGGCCAGCGTTTCAGCTTCCACCGGCCCGAGCGCGCTATGGTTGATGAACGCGAGTCGGAGTTTTTTCGGATGCGCCGAAACTTCCTCGACGAACGGCCGCGTATGCGGCCGCGCCGCGTAGGGATCTCCTGGCATCATCCCCGCCATCGCATCGAGCATAAGCGCCGCGTCGCGGACCGTTCGCGCGATCGGCCCCGTCGTCGACAGCCCGGCCCATCCTTCGCCGGCAGATGGCGCCGTCGTGATTCGCCCGCGCGACGGCTTGATTCCCACCAGCCCGCAGCACGCCGCCGGGATTCGCACCGAGCCCCCGCCGTCACTGCCCTGCGCTACAGGATGCAACCCTGCGGCAACGGCGGCCGCCGATCCGCCGCTCGAGCCGCCCGCAGTATGCTCGAGGTTCCACGGATTTCGCGCCGGCGGACACAGGCCGCCTTCCGTCGTCGGCCGCAAACCGAACTCGGGCGTGGTCGTTTTGCCGAGCAGGATTCCGCCGGAGTTCGCGAGCCGCACAGCCAACTCCGCATCCTCGGGCGCATGCCAGTTCTCATAATTCTTCGAGCCGAAGGTGGTGCGAATATCTTTGGTCCAGAGCAAGTCCTTGAGCGAATACGCGACGCCGAACAGCGGCAGCTTGACCCCTTCCGAAGCATTCATCTTCTCGAGCCGCGCCGCATCCGCCAGCGCCCGCTCGGCGGTCACCGTCATGAACGCGCCCAGCTCAGGATTTAGCTTTTCGATGCGCGCAAGAAAAAACTCGGCGACCTCGCGCGGCCGAACTTCTTTCTTGAGCACCAACTCGCGCAAATCCCACGCCTCGACATATGGATTGAGCATCACGTTCACCTCCGCCGTCAAAACCTCTCACTAGCTCAAATCAAAGCGGCCCGCCAACGCCGGCGGGCGAAGCGAAGACAAATTGAGAGAGCGTTAGAGGTGCGCCAACATCGTCGCCTGGCGTGCAACCGGTTCCCCTTCCCACGTGGGAAGGGGTCAGGGGTTAGGTTTGCCTGCACTCGGCAAGGCCTCTCTGAGACATTCGATCACGGCTTCGACGTCGTGGAGCGCCTCGTTTGAAATTCTAAGCACGCGCACTCCACTTCGACGAATCACCGCGTCACGCGATTCGTCATACCGCCACTGCTCCTCATGCACACGGCCGTCCAGCTCGATTGCCAGCTTGGCCGCATCGCAATAGAAATCGACGATGAATCCTTCGATCACTTGTTGACGGCGGAAATGGAAACCGTCCAGCGCATTTCGCCGAAGCATCGCCCAGAGAATGCGCTCTGCGGTCGTCATCTCGCGCCGCAATCGCTTCGCGAGCGAGAGCTTCTCGGGTTCGACGTGTTGACCGCGGATGATCTTGCCGTTTTTTGGGCATGGCGGTTGAGTTCAACTTACCTAACCCCTAACCCCTTTCCCACGCGGGAAGGGGAACCGGTCGCGTCATTTTACTCTTCCGACAGGCACATTCGAGTCCGATTGAGAATCGCCGTCACGCGGAGTTTCTCCGGAAACAACCGGGTGTAATCGCGCGCGATTGTCGTTAGTCTCTTTCGCGATTCACTCAGGAGACGGCTGCGAGTGTTCCCTGCTGCGATTCTCTGGATTCATGCTGCCGCTGGCGCGATTTGGGTTGGTGCTTGCGCCTGCTTCGTCATTGCGGGACTTGCGCTCTCGGCCGGCGGTGACGAGCAGAAAAATTTTGCGGCGAATGCTGCGCCTAAAATCGATCTGCTTGGATTGATTGCTGCGGCAGTCTTGTTTGGCACCGGTATGATCAACTTGATTACGGCGGGAACTGTGCGACGCTTCGTATTCTCGACCGCGTTCACGACCGTGCTTGCGATCAAGATCGCGTTGTTCATCATTATGATCGTCGTCATGACGTGGTCGATGCGCGTCGGTGCTGTTATTCGAGCGGTCGTTGCGCGCGGACGCGTCGACGCAGTGCCGGGCGCGATGAGCCGAATGGTAAAGGCGCACGTCGCTATCGTGGCGATGGGCGGTATCGCGCTGATTCTCGGAACCTGGTTAATGGGAAGTTAGATAGCTGGGGAGCTAAATGGCTGAGACACCGCCCAAGATCAACGTCGGCGCCTTCGAGGTCGCATTCCTCGCCGACGGCCTGTGGCGCAACGACGGCGGATGCATGTTTGGCGTCGTCCCGCGCGAACTGTGGAAGGGCAACCATCCTCCGGACGAGCTCAACCGTATCCGCCTGAACCTCACGTGTCCGCTCATCATGAAAGGTTCCGACGCGGTGTTGATCGATACTGGAATCGGCAACCGGCTGAGCGACGTCGAGCGCAAGATTTTCGATCATGGCGACGGCTGGCTGCCGAATCATCTGCGCGCGCTCGGGATGGAAGCCGGCGACGTCACGCATCTGATCGTCTCGCATCTGCATTTCGATCATTGCGGCGGAATCGTGCGGCGGCGCGATTCCGGCGCGCTCGAAGCTGCGTTTCCGCGTGCGCGAATCTTCGTGCAACGCGGCGAGCTCGAAGTTGCCGACAATCCGCGCAACGAGCGGCTGCACGCCGCGTATCGTCACGTCGGCGAGATTCTCGCGCCGGTGCGCACTATGCTCGAAGCGATCGACGGCGACACCGACGTCATCGCCGGAGTGCGCGCCGTCGTCACCGGCGGTCATACTCGCGACCATCAGGCCGTCCTCGTCACCGACGGCGGCGAATGTTTCATGCACCTGGCCGACGTCGTGCCGACGCGATCGCATCTTCGTGGACCGTGGAACCAGTCGTACGATCTCGACGCGCTCCGCACGATGGAACAGAAGGCGCACTATCTCGGACTCGCCGAGAAAAATAAATGGTGGCTGTCGTTCGCGCACGACGACACAGTGTTCGCAGCGATGGTCAAAAACGATCGCGGACGAATCGTGCTTGGCGACACGATACCGGTGCGCGAGAAACTTTTTCAGTAGATCGCAAGCTACATCCAGTACGACTCATCCACAGCGCGCTACGACTCATGCACAGCTATTGATAACCAGTGCGCCCGAGTGCTTTTGAGCAGCTTACTTACTTGTTGCAATTTAACTGCTCCGATATACTCAGACGCAGAATGGGCTCCCGAATTAGTACGGCCCGAACCGTTTCACGCTTCCCCCAGCAGTATTCCTGCTCAATACCCTATAACCCGAACCCGAAGGAGATAGCCGATGGCGGATCTCAATAACTTCGAGCGAGTGATCAAAGAAGACCGCGCTGCACGCGAGTCGAAGCAGTGGCGTGGCACCTTGCTCGAATATCTCGAGGTCGTGAAAGCCGACCCGATCATGACCAAGCTCGCACATGCGCGCATCTACGATCTGATCATCTCGGCCGGGCTTCATCCGCTCGCCGACACTGACGATCCGCGCACGAAGCGGCTGTTCAAGGATGAACCGCTCAAGGTATTTGATTTCTTCGCCGACGAATTCTTCGGCATCGAGCGCACCATCGCGCAAATCGTCCGCTACTTTCATTCAGCGTCGCTCAAGGGCGAAGAGAGCCGCCAGGTCCTCTACCTGATGGGCCCGGTCGGCTCGGGCAAGAGTTCGCTGGTCGAGCGCGTCCAGCGCGGACTCGAGCAGATCGGACTCATCTACGCGATCGAAGGATGCCCGATGAACGAGGAGCCGCTGCACCTGGTGCCGCGGCATCTGCGGCGCGAATTCGAGAAGATGCTGGGCGTGCATATCGAGGGCGACCTGTGCCCCGTCTGCCGCTATCGGCTCAAGTCCGAGTTCAACAATCGCTATGAGGAATTTCCGGTCGCGGCGCGCAACTTCTCCAAGCGCAATCGCGTCGGCGTCGGCGTGGTGCCGCCGGTCGATCCGAATAACCAGGACACCTCGGTGCTGATCGGATCGGAAGACATCTCGAAGCTCGATCAATACTCCGAGGGCGACCCGCGCGTGCTCGAACTCAACGGCGCGCTCAACGTCGGCAACCGCGGTATCGTCGAGTTCATCGAAGTTTTCAAGAACGAAACCGAATACCTGCACGCGATGATCACGGCGACGCAGGAGAAAGTGATTCCCGCGCCCGGCCGCCACGGCATGGTTTACGTCGATACCTGCATCGTGGCGCATTCGAATGAGGCCGAATGGCAGAAGTTCAAGGCCGATCACACCAACGAAGCGATTCTCGATCGTATCGTCGTCGTGAAAGTGCCGTACAACCTCCGCCTGTCGGAAGAGGTGAAGATCTACCAGAAGATCATCAAGAACTCCGATTTCCGCGCGCACGTCGCGCCGCACACGCTCGAGCTCGCATCGATGTACGCGATTCTGTCGCGCCTCGAGCCAACCTCGAAGTGCGATCTGATGACCAAGCTGCGGCTCTACAACGGCGAGGAAGTCGTCGAGAAGGGACGCACCAAGAAGATCGACGTGCAGGAACTGAAGGAAGACACCAAGCGCGAAGGCATGTCGGGAATTTCGACGCGCTTCATCATGAAGGCGCTCGACAACGCGCTGTCGGACAACGTTACCGGCAACTGCATCAATCCGATCAACGTGCGCGAGGCGCTCATCTCGATGACCAAGGAGGGCGATCTGCCCGACGACACGCGCAAGCAGTATCTCGAGTTCCTGCAGGACACGCTGCACAAGGAATATCTCGACCTGCTCGAAAAAGAGATCACGCGCGCGTTCGTGTACTCGTACCAGGAGCAGGCGGAGTCGCTGTTCCAGAATTATCTCGATCACGCCGAGGCGTACGTGAACAAGACTCGCGTGCGCGATCGCAATACCAACGAAGAGTTGTCACCGGACGAAGGCTTCCTGAAGTCGATCGAGGAACAGATCGCGATTATCGGATCGGCCGCCGACGGCTTCCGCCAGGAAGTGATCGCGTACCTGTGGGCCACGTCGCGCCGCGGCGAAAAGATCAGCTACAAGAGCTACGAGCCGCTCAAGGAAGCAATCGAGAAAAAGCTGATGACCAGCGTGCGCGACATCTCGCGCATCATCACCAAGGCCCGCACCCGCGACGAAGAGCAGGGCGAAAAGTACGGCGCAATGGTGAAGAACCTGCTTGAAAACGGCTACTGCGAATCCTGCGTCGATGTAGTCCTGAAGTACGCCGCGAACAATCTGTGGAAGGATTAATCTCGCGGATGGCTCAATGAGCGGCGATACTATCTTCCGCGAATATCGGATCTCCGACGCTGAGCGCTCTGATCGTTCGGCCGGTGATCGGCTAAGGCATCGGCAGAAGGTTCGCGAATCGATTCGCGAGAATATCGCCGATATCATCGCCGAAGAATCGATCATCGGCAAAGACAAGGACCGCGTCATCAAGGTCCCGCTGCGCGGAATCAAGGAATACCGCTTCGTCTTCGGCGATAACTCTCCCGGCGCTTCGCAGGGCGACGGCGATTCGCGCCCCGGCCAGGTCGTCGGCAAGACCGGCAAGGACGGCCCCGGCAAAGGCGACGAGCACGCGGGCGACCGCCCCGGCGTCGACTACTACGAAACCGACGTCACCCTCGAAGAATTAATCGAGATCATGTTCGAGGATCTCGAGCTGCCCAACCTCGAGCGCCGCGCGCTGCGCGAAATTCAGTCCGAGTATTCGTCGCGGCGCAAAGGCTACCGCAAGGTCGGCATCCGCATCCGGCTCGACAAGCGGCGCACCGCAAAGCAGCGCGTCATGCGCATGCTCGCGGCCGAGAAGCGCAGCGACGCGGCAGCCCGCGCACTGCAGGAATCGCAGGCTGACCGCGAAGACGGCGCCGATGCCGACGTCGAAGGCGCCCTCGACGAGATCGCGCTGGACGAAGGTGCGCTCGACGAAAACGGAAGTACGCTGGACGAAGAAGCACTCGCCGATTCGCCTGGCGTCGCCGCGTTCCAACGCGTCCGCCGCCGCTTCCCGTTCCATCAGAATGATCTGCGCTACAAGCACGTCGAGGTCGACACCAAGGAAGAATCGAACGCCGCCGTCATCTGCATCATGGACACCTCGGGCTCGATGGACACGATGAAGAAGTACCTCGCGCGCAGCTTCTTCTTCCTGCTCTATCAGTTCATCTCGACCCGCTACCGCAACGTCGAAATCGTTTTCATCGCGCATCATACGGAGGCCAGCGAGGTCACCGAGGAAGAATTCTTTCACAAGGGTGAATCGGGCGGCACGTTCATCTCGTCCGGCTACTCCAAAGCGCTGGAAATAATCGCCGAGCGCTACCATCCGTCGCTGTGGAACCTGTATGCGTTCCATTGCTCCGATGGCGACAACTTCGACTCCGACAATCCCGCCGCGCTCAAGGACGCGGAAGAGTTAGCGGAGATTTGCAATCTGTTCGGCTACGGCGAGATCAAGCCACTCGGCTCGCGCTACTACGAATCCTCGATGCTCAACGTCTTCCGCCGAATCCAGGCGCCGAACTTTCACACCGTGCTGATCGAACGCAAGGAAGACATCTGGCCGTCGTTCAAAGCGTTCCTGGCCAAGGACCGCGTGAAGGAAGGATCATGAGCGCCACTCCAAACTCAGGCGTCGCGCCGCATATCACGAACTGGAGTCTGAACGACCTCGTCGAATGGGACGAGCGCATTCTCGAAAAGGTCGCGGAGTTCGGCCTCAGCTGCTATCCGCAGGAGTTCGAGCTTTGCGATCACACCGGGATGCTCGGCTACATGGCGTACTCCGGTATGCCGTCGCATTACCCGCACTGGTCGTACGGCAAGTCGTACGAAAAGCTCAAGACGCTTTACGATCACGGAGTCAGCGGCCTGCCGTACGAGATGGTGATCAACTCGAATCCCGCGATCGCCTACCTGATGCGCGACAACTCGCTGCTGCTGCAGATCCTAACGGTCGCGCACGTTTACGGGCACAACGATTTCTTCAAGAACAATTTCACCTTCAAGTCTGCCACCCGCGCCGAGCTGACGATCGAGGCATTCAAATCCGCGGCGATGCGCGTGCGGCGCTACGTCGAAGATCCGTCGATCGGAGTCGAGAAGGTCGAGCGCATTCTCGACGCGGCGCACGCGCTTTCGTGGCAGTGCCGCCGCAACTTCGCGATTAAGAAGCTCTCGCCGCTCGAGCAGATGGCTCGCGCCGAAGACACGGCGCAGGGACAGCCCGATCCGTTTCAGAAAATCCACGCGCGCAAGACGGTCGAGGTTCCCGATTTCCACAAGGTGCCGCTCGAACCTGACGAAGACCTGCTGCTCTTCATCCGCGATCACAATCCGTTCCTCGCCGACTTCGAAAAAGACCTGCTCACCATCGTCGATGAAGAAGCCAAGTACTTCATCTCGATGATGGAGACGAAGATCATGAACGAGGGCTGGGCGAGCTACTGGCACAAGCGGATTCTCGAGTCGCTCGATCTGCCGCAGGGGCTCCATCTCGAATTTATCGTCAATCACAACCAGGTCGTGCGCCCGATTCCCGGCCAGATCAATCCGTATCATCTCGGGCTCAAGATTTGGGAGGATATCTATCGGCGTTACACGACGCCCACCGCCGAGGAAATCAAGCGCGACGGCCCCCCAACCAAGACCGGCGCCGAAAAGATCTTCGAGGTGCGCGAGGTCGAGCGCGACGCGTCGTTCCTGCGCCGCTACCTGACCGAAGAGCTCATGCGCGAGATGGATATTTTCGAATACGAGGCGCGCGGCGAAGAGCTGGTGGTCAGCAAGGTCGCTGACGACGACGGCTGGAAAGAAGTCAAAGCGACGCTGATCAAAAGCGTCGGCACCAACTCGATTCCGGTGCTCAAGGTCGAGGATGCCGACTTCGGCGGCAACCGCACGCTCTACGTCAAGCACGATCACGACGGCCGCGACCTGCACATCGAATACGCCGAGAAGAGCCTCAACTACCTGCAGCGGCTGTGGGGCCGCGAAGTCGTGCTCGAGACTGTGCTCGACGGCAAGCGCTCGCTGCTGTGCAGCAACGATCGCGGCTTTTCGGTTCGCGCGCTCAAGTAAAAATTCCTGGCTCTCCGCCAGCGTTCGTCAAATAAGCCCTGCGTAAGCTCTCGCGGACGGGTTTTGCGACACGTTGCTTTAGATTTGTGGGTCTTATAATTTCAGGCACGGACGATGCGGTTCTCGGGTCGGTTGCAAGGAGGCGCGGATGATGGAGTGGCCGAAGTGCCAGAAATGTAACAATGGCGCGCTGATTCCCCTGTCCGACTATGGGCAGGAGGGTGCGTCGGTAATGTTCAAGGCTTGGGTTTGCACGAATCCCGACTGCGGTTTCAGCCTGCGCGTGGACAAAGGCGAAGTTACGTACGGCCGGCGAATCGAGACCAAACACTAATTAATTTCCAAATCGTGTACTAAGGGGCAGTCCGCGCGGGCTGCCTTTTTTTATCGCGCGTTGGCACGCGTGAAACATCCGGCGACGGCCGTCGTCTTTAGAGTGTGGCCTATTTGTTTCCAAATTGCCGCGCGGGACTTCCATTGGCCTCGATCGCGGCGATCGCGTGCTTGCTCTCCGGATGCATGACGTACGGCGAAACTGTCGCTTACAACCTCTATCAAACCGACGCCGACCGCTGCTCGCAAAATGAAGCAGACGCGTGCGTGGCGATGCTCCAATCCAGTTGCGAAGCGCCCGCGCGCATCTGCACCGATTACGTCCCGGAATTCAAGGCACAGGCCAGTAAGCAGCTCTCGCAAAAATGCCAGGCCAATGATCAAGCGTCCTGCCAGGCGCTCGATGCGGTCGCATGCGACAACGGCGACTCTGTCGTGTGCGCTCGCCTGAACGAGGACTACGGCAAACTTTACACGTCGTGCAAAATGGGCGGCGCGGAAGATTGCGAATCGCTTTCGCTGGCGGTATGGCCGAAGGCACAAACCGCGCTCGCCGTCAGCGCGTGTGAGAACGGCGACCCGATCGCGTGCCGAGTCGCCAGCTCCAGCGCAAGCGCGATGAAAGTGAATATCGACAAGAGCGCGCAGTTCGCGACGTTCTAGTATTCACCGCGGTCTCAGGCGCCCGCGTCGGCGTAAGAAAACTTCGTCTTGATTTGCTTTTGCGGCACCGCTGCCCCATCAAGCTCGGCGTATGGATAGATCAGATAGTTGAGCGGCTCGCCTTTCTGCGGCGGCTTCAGCACGAGATCACGGCCCATCGTGAACGCGACCCGCGCGGCGTCGAGATGCCCGAAATAGTAGTCGTGCCTGTTGGGATGCTTCGACGCCTCGGACGCATCGACTGGCACCCACACTCCGCCGGAATAGAACTCCGCCCAGCAGTGGTAACCGGGGACGTCGCCTGACTTCGCCGCGCCGATCGGAAAGCCAATTGTAAACCGCGCGGGGATTCCACGGGCGCGCGCCAGTCCGATAAACAGCGAATGAAAATCGGTGCAGTTGCCGTGACGGACGTCACAAGCGTAGAGCGCGTCGCCGCGGCCCCATCCAGTGCCGCTCTTATCGTACTTCATAATCGAAGTGACGTACTCGTAATCGACGCGCGCCTGCTGCAGCGGGGTCACATCGGTCTCGGCCAGGTTGGCGCTGACTTGCGCGATCCTGCCCGTCAGCGGCACCAGCTTGTTGGGCTCGAGGTAGGCGGCGAAGTTTCCATCGGTGGGCTCGGGAATGTCGCGCGCCGCCGCGACCATGTCGGCGGATTCTTCGCGCCGCGTGACCACGAACGTCATCGTAAAGGGCACCGACGCTGGGAGAGGCGCCAAAGCCTCGAGATGCGCGATGCGATTTCCGTTAGCACCCTGGCCTACAATCTCGAAATGCACCGGCGTATCAATCTTGAGCTGGCGGATTTGCTGGAACGCATCCTCGCGAGGCAGCGGAATCCATGCTTCGAACTTCTTTGCCGACGCGTTCGAAACCGGAATGTCCGCATGATAGGTGAAATCGAAACTCCGCAATCGATCCGGCTGAGACTCCGCACGCACTCCGGCGCACAGGAGAAGCAGAAGGGTGACGACGGCAATCGAAGCAGCTGATCGTTTCGCATTCATCTCTGAACTTCCTATAAGAACGAATAGACGGTCGCGTCGGTGAC
>Ga0210391_10005333_pt1 | contig 10599 bp, 11 predicted proteins | sample IncBWC12OmetaG_FD_160573 | JGI IMG/M metagenome (GOLD analysis project Ga0210391, IMG submission 160573) | Forest soil microbial communities from Barre Woods Harvard Forest LTER site, Petersham, Massachusetts, United States - Inc-BW-C-12-O ...
CAGCTCATTCTCGGACCGCAACTCACTGGATTTCTCAAAGCATATCCGGCGCTTAAGGTGGACCTGATCACGCGGGAGGGTCTCGGAGATTTGATTTCAGATGGATACGATCTGGCAATTCGCTTCGGCGAGCCGCGCCCATCCACTCTTGTCGCCCGAAGATTGCTGGACACGAGAGTTCTTACCGTAGCCTCGCCTGGCTACCTAAAGAAGCACGGCCACCCTACCGATCCACAGCAACTCGTCGCGGAACGACATCTGATGATCGATTTTCGAGATCCAGAGACAGGCCGCCCCTTCGATTGGGCATTCCGTAAAGGTCGAAAGGAGATCAAGGTTGAGACGCAAAGCCAGCTCATGCTGAGTGACGTCGCAACAATGCACGCTGTGTGCCTGGCAGGATATGGGATCGCTCAGGTTCTCGAACTCGGCGTGGACGCCCATCTCTCGAGTGGACGACTGGTGACCCTCTTTCCGGATTGGGAGGAGGAACGTTTCCCCCTGTATGCCTACTATCCCTCGCGCCAATACCTCGCACCAAAGACGCGTGCGTTTCTTGAATTCCTATCTACGACGGTCCAGGCTTCGCGCTCGCGCAAAACAATTCCAGGCTGAATTCGAAACCGCGACCAGGATTCCCAACATCTTGGTCATTGCTTCTCCAGTTCCAACTTGGCCAGCGTCGCAATCGGAACTTTGATGTGCGAAGAAGAACGGCCTCCTAAAGGCGCTCGATAACGAGATGCGAGCCACGCCATTTCGGAAGTTCTTCATGCCACGCCGGTACGCAGGCAAGACTTGCGGTCGGCGAAGCGGTAGCAGCAACGTTCCAACTCGCTTGCACAGCCTGTTCACTGATCCGCGTGCCCAGGAAGAAAGTCTGAGGGCAGCCGGACTCCGGATGGAAGATTCGGAGTTGCGTATCAGGTGCCATACAAGAATGTAAATGAGAAGCTGCTCCATCTAAGCCATCTGTTGAGGATCGGCAGCCCTCGAGATACGTACAGGCAGGGAGTGCTGCAGGAGGAAGACCTCACACTGTTCAACGGCGCTCAATCTCGGGCTCGGCAGGATGTGGACACGCTCAACAATCACGACAATCGGCTGGACTTTGTGTTATGTAGCTCTGTTATGTAGCTCCTGTGGAGCCGCTCTTGCCTGTGACGCCATTGCGGTCAAAGCGCTGAATCGGGAGGCAGACAAGAGGCAGTCCTGCGGGTATTTCGCAACTGCGGACTGACAAACGATCAAGATCGCGCCTCTCTGAATAGAGTAGGCGAGTTCATTTACAGTTTTTTTGTTATTTTCAGGGCGGTTCGCAACACCTTGAGGAGGCGTGTAGGAGTAGTGCTTCGAGCCTCGAACTGCTGTGCGCTGATTGCTACGCCTCGCGCGAAACTCCGGCCACGAGCGAGCCCAGCTCTTTTCGAACTCCGGGACATACCGTTGGACCCAACGCATGATGGCCGTGTGAGCAAGCTCCAATCCACGTTCTGCCATCATCTCGACGAGATCCCGGAGGCTGAGCTTATAACGAAGGTACCAACGTACACAACAGGATCACCTCACGATCGAAGTGCCGACCCGCAAACATTGCCTTCGTTCCCTTCCCACTACTCATACCAGCACCAAGCTCCCCAAAATAACACTGTATCCGAATGGGGAACTCGCTATTTGCACCAGGGCCCTCAATTCAGTAAGGCTTCCAGAACCTACCGACAGGCGCCTGCCTACGCTCGCGCCGCTAGCGCGCGGCCTAGACTCTGTATCGTCTTCCTCAGCCAGATGTGAGCCGCATCCGTATTCACGCGAGGATGCCATACCATCACATATTTGAAAGAATGCAACGGTTCAGGCGGCGCGAGAAATCTGATACGGCGATCGCGGGCGTATTTGAGTGCGAGGCGACGAGGAACAGTGGCGATTAATTTTGTCTGGGGAACGGAGTGAATTGCCGCCGCGAAATACGGCACATGCACGACCACATTTCGTTTGTGGCCAAGAACCGCCAAACGATCGTCTGGAACAGTTTGGGAAGCTCCCAGCGTGCTGATGCCAATATGCTCCCCATCCAGATATTGTTTTAGCGTGAGTTTGTCCCCGCGAGTGCGGCCCGACGAAACAACGCAAACGAATTCCTCTTCGTACAACTCAAGCCGCTGTAGCGGCGACGGCGGCATCTTGACTTCCTCCGCATCGAGGACAAGGTCGAGGCTTCCGCGCGAGAGAGCTTCAAACCGATCGGAACGCCAACCATTTAGCTCCAGCGTCACTTTCGGAGAGACCGGCAGGACCTCGCGGCACAAAAGCGGAGCGAAGACGCTGGCTGCGTAGTCGGTTACAGCGATCTTGAAGCGGGCGACCTCTTTCATCGGATCGAACTCTCCACCACTAATAAGCCGATCCAGTCGGGGGAGCATAACTTCCAACTCCTGCATCAACCGTTGCCCCTGTGGAGTGAGCTCGTAGGAGAGCGCGGTTCTGACGAGCAAGTCGTCGTGAAACAACTCGCGCAGCCGTTGAAGAGCACGGCTCACTGCGGGCTGACTCAAGAGCAGCCGTGAAGCGGCCCTCGATACATTGCACTCTTCGGCCATCACAGCGAAGACCACTAACAGGTTGAGATCGGCTTGACGCAATTGTGTTAGACGCATAAGTGATATTAGCACTATGCATTGGACTTATAGCGCGTGCGGTCGTCATATGGTCACAGGCGTTGCGGAAAGCGGCGCAAAGGAGAAGGTCATGGCAAAGATTGCAATCGTAACCGGAGCGTCACGCGGGATCGGCAGAGAGATTGCCAAGCGTTTGGCGATGGATGGCTTTTCAGTCGTCGTCAACTATGCTGGCAACGCCGCCAAGGCACAGGAGGTGGTCAACGAGATCGTCGGTGATGGCGGTACGGCGACGGCCATCCAAGCCGACATATCGAAGCTTGACGATGTACAGAACTTGTTTAGATCCACCAAACAGCAGTACGGGCAGATCGACATTGTTGTGAACAACGCCGGCATCATGGGGCTCTCGCCGATCGCGAAGGGGGACATGGATGTTTTCGACAAAACCATCCAGACGAATTTGCGCGGGACTTTCATGGTGTTCGCTCACGCGGCGCAGCACATCTCTGATGGTGGCCGGATCATCGCGTTCTCCAGCAGCGTGCTGCTGAAGGCCTTTCCGACCTACGGTGCCTACATCGCAGCCAAGGCAGGCGTCGAGGGCCTAGTTCATGTTCTCGCTAACGAACTCGCGGGACGCAACATCACCGTCAACGGCGTGGCCCCTGGCCCCACTGGAACAGAGCTGTTCTTGAACGGAAAGACGGAAGAGGACATTGCAAGACTCCGCAACCTGTCTCCCCTACATCGCCTCGGTGAACCAAAGGATATCGCGAATGTCGTGTCGTTCCTCGCCGGCCCGGACGGTGGATGGGTGAACTCGCAGATTCTCCAAGCCAACGGCGGCTTTGCATATTGATCCCCCAGCTACTAAGCGCACCATCAATCCCGGGATTGGAAGCACACTCCAAAGGAGGAGTCATGAAAAGCGTAATCGTAGTCACAGGAGCATCGAGTGGATGTGGTGCGCTCACAGCTCGCGAACTGGCCAAGGCTGGTCATACCGTATACGCCGGCATGCGCGAGACTACAGGCCGCAACGCCGCACAGGTTGAGGACGCCCGCACGTTTGCCAAGGACAATAATGCAGATTTGCGGACGGTTGAGATGGATGTTCAGTCCCAAGACTCAGTAGATAAGAGCATTCAGTGCATCGTCGCCGAGCATGGCCGCCTGGATGTTGTGATTCACAACGCGGGTCACATGGTCTTTGGGCCTGCCGAGTCCTTCACGCCAGAGCAACTTGCCGAACTCTATGACGTGAACGTACTCAGCACGCAGCGCGTCAACCGTGCGGCGCTGCCATTACTTCGCAAGCAAGGTATCGGCCTCGTTCTTTGGATCGGAAGCATCAGCACTCGCGGTGGTACGCCTCCGTATCTTGCACCGTACTTTGCGGCTAAGGCCGGTATGGACGCGCTTGCCGTGAGCTATGCGGGAGAACTTGCTCGCTGGAACATCGAGACTTCCATCATCGTTCCTGGCGCCTACACTTCGGGTACAAATCACTTTGCCCATGCGGGCCATCCGGAAGACCAGGCACGGCTAGCTGAGTATGAAAATGGGCCGACAACAGGACTCGACGAGGAGATCATGACCGGCTTACAGAGCGTCTCGCCTGCTGGCGCCGATGTGATTGAGGTCGCGAAAGCAGTTGTGCAGGTGGTAGACCTGCCTTTTGGCACTCGCCCCTTCCGCGTACATATCGACCCCGCGGATGACGGCGCTCACGTCGTCAACGCCGTTGCCGACCGGATTCGCGTGGAGTTCCTTCACAACATTGGCCTAAAGGATTTACCAAAGCCGTCCAGCGCATCGAGCAGCAAATCTTGAGCGGAAAGCGAACTGGTTTGGGCACGAGCAGCCAGGGCCAATTGCATGATATGGCCAGCCACAACCATCTGAAGGCGCTTCGCACTTTTTCAAGGGAGCAGTTGTGGCCGCACTGTCTACATCGGCAGGAGGAACAAACGTCATATCGCTACAGAATCACGATTGAAACACTCGGCTCTCGGACCTCGCAGGGCGAGGATGAGGCGAGTTTGCAGTTCTGCACCGACAATCACGACAACTTGCTTGAGATTGTGGAGGCGATTCGATCGAAACGCCTGCTCGACAAGGACAAGTCTGCATCGTTGGCGATCGGCCTGAAACTTTTCAGCGAGGTCATTCTTGAAATGAGAAAAGACCAGATGTTCGCACCGCTTGTACTTCCGATTCGCAACTTCATTGAGCAGCTGAAGCGTGTCAAGGTCGAAGACAGAGCTGGCAGGCCCTAAACCGTGCTGCTCGTGGCTGACAAAAAGAACAATTGTACGAGTATTAACTTGAATCGTTTGCCAAATGCTCGTCGGCCACAACCGTGGCCTGACTATCGGCATCTAGGTCATGTGCAAGCTATGTCGCAAATCTCAGACGGGGTATATGCATGAGCCTGTATACCAGTAGAACCTTGCCGAGTGAAGCGACAGCGGACGCTTCCGAGGCCTCTGAAGCCGGGCCGAAGGACTCCTCCCCGTCGCACAGCGGAAATACTCCGTGCGGAGTTTTAAGGCCGAACTAGACGCAGACCTATCCGAGGAACTCGAAGAACTCGAACAGTATGGTTTGCTGACTGAGTTAAGCCGCCGTCGCTTCATTCAAGGGTCCGCGGCCCTCGCAGCTTCTTTGGCTTTCAGTATGCCATCGCCGGCCGAGGCGCAAGATACCGCGCACGCCAGATCGGTCACCCTCAAGGTGAATGGCCAATCACAGACGCTTTCGCTCGACCCGCGTACCTCTCTGCTGGATGCTCTCCGCGAACACATGGAGCTGACCGGCACCAAGAAGGGTTGCGATCATGGTCAGTGCGGAGTCCGTGTCCTCGAAAAACCGTATGTAGCTCCGAAGACCGCCAAGAGCCAGAACGAAGAGCCAATAAGAGTCGGGCCGATGAGGAACCTGGGTAGTGGCCAGTAGACGAGCAGGATCAGGAGAGTTCCAATCAACCACGGGGCACCGGTAGTGCAGGCAACCGCCTTCGCGCAGCCAAAGCTGCGGGGTACCCACCGGGACAGTTCCTTTCCCATCAAGAACATGGAGAGCGGAAGCAATACGAGCCCGGTTGCTGATGTTGCATACTGGATGATCTTCGACGCCCCGATGTGGATCTGAGCACGATATTGAAGTCGCCTCCAAACGCCGCTCCGTTAACAGGACCGAGAAATGAATAGATGCCTACGATAGCCAGCATCAGGAAAGCGAGACCAGCCGGGCTACGCTTATGACGACCCGCCGCATTCCGGATGCTGAAGATTGGACCAGCCGTGGCGATGGCAACGACCTGTCTTATCGAAGTTTGTACAGTAACCAAGTGATTCCTCCCACGGCAAGGAGTAGTACAGGCGAGTCACAGGGGTTCGGCGGCGCCGGAGACAGAACGTCGTCGATGGTGAAGCCTCCATTAGCCTCGAGAGTTACCCCAGTCTGGGGCCGAAAGTATCTCCTCACTGCTGCTCCCGCGCCCGGCGTATGTCCAATGTGCATCAACTAGTCAACTTGATGAAAGATTACCCAAAGACCAACGAAAACACTAAATTCCAGCATGGTGAGAGGGAAGAATCCGCATACCAGGCAGTACACCCTCCCTGGCGGCAAGTTCACGCATGCCATGTGGGGCGCCTTTAACTGGCGGTATGACAGCGGGCTAGTTGCCGACGAAACCATGAGAACCAGAAGCAGCAGGTACGACGAAGCTAGTTCGGTATCGGTAGCTTTTGCCTCGGCGGCGGTGGTGCAGTGGCGTTTGACGGCGTCTGGGTTGCGCCTGTTGCGCCGGCTTGCGTATTGGCATTCGACATCGACGCCAATTCCGATTGACTATACTTCGGCGCACTTACATACCCATGGATGTGATCCTTGCTGACGCTGTTGATCACCAGTTCCACCGGCTGCGGGCTTTCGGGGGTATAGAACATCACTGGCTGATAGAGATTCACGTGCTTCTGCGATAAATTGCGGTCGTCTACCATCAGGTCCAGATCGGCATACTGATGCTTGTCGTTGGCCTTCTTCAGGCGGATGCCGAGCGGGCCATTGCGTTGAAACTGCTTCGACTTGCTGATGTCGAACTCGTAGTAATTGCGCTCGCCTTTCTTCTCCAGGACCACAAGCTCATCGTGCGTTCGGGCAATCGAGCCCGTTAGTTCCGTACGAGTACTCGTAAGATCATTGCGGGTGTCTTCAATCGCTTTGCCTTGCGCATCGAGTTGCGATTGCAGTTTCTTGAGACGCGGGTCCACAGCAGTGTGGTGTGGAGCGCTAGCAGTCCGATGGACCACGATCGTGTCCGGAGCTGGAACAGGGGCTGGAGCAGGCTGCAATTCAGGTCGAGCAGCCAGAGCCTTTACCGTCGCCGTGAGGCTATCGATCTGACTGCGGGTGGCGTTGATTGAAGCAACCTCCTGAGCATTCTCGGCGGCCAGGCTCTGCGCAACCCGATGTTCGTGAAGAGCATAGCCACCCAAACCCACGGCGAGCACACCGGCAGCTGCGCAAGCAACGACTGGTTTGGAAACAATTCGGCGCGGTTGGTTTAGATAATTCTCCATGACGCCTCCACAAACTTGAGGACCCAGAGAAACTAAAAAACCATAGCACGTGATGTTCCAATCCATCCGAAGGCAGAAGTATCTGGATTGCTGACACTTGCGCTTGGATCGCCAGAATCAGGGCGACGAAGTTACACGACCGAGGAGAATGTTACACCCCGCCGTGGGTCTGGTCGCTCCAGGGTCTCGTCGCTTCGGAGTCTTCGATGCCCGCAGCGAACCAGGCATGGGTTCCCGCCGCATTCCGGATGAGGAGCACAGGGGAGTCACAGGGGTTCGGCGGTGCCGGAAACAGAACGTCGTCGATGGTAAAGCCTCCATTAGCCTCGAGAGTTACGCCAGTCTGGGTTGAACCGGAAGCGGTGGCGCTGGCGGCAGGCCCACAAAAGAGCGTGGCAAAAACGTTCAGCCCAGCGCTCGTTCCGAGTTTTACCGCCAACTCGTGAAATGCGCTCTCAGGCAGACCTGCTTCATGCCGGTTTAGCCCGGCGCACTGACTTGGCGATTTTAACACTTGTTGAGCGTTGTTCGAATGAGGCGCGGATTACTCAAAACGATAGCGTAGAACTTCCAAGATGGCCCGATACCCAATTCGCCGGTAAATGGAATTTGACGTGGGATTGGCAAGGTCCGTATACAGGGCACAGCGATACCCGGCATCACGCATGTGTTTCGAAAGAGCGTGAACACATGCGGCGGCGTAACCGCGCTTCCGCTTCTCAGGCGGAGTGTAGACCCCAGCCACCCGGACTACGCCTTCAACTGGCCTTCGGCTAACGGCCATCGACATTGGTTCTCCGCCATCCCAGAGCCAAAACTCTCCCGCTGCCAACCCCCGATCAACGCGAAGTTCGGTGCCGTCTGCCGGCTCATCAATCTCGATCTGAAACGCCCGAGTCCAGTGAATCATCAAGCTGCGGTCTCTCGGAAGTGCCTGGTGGAGCTGACCCTCAACGCCGGCCACTTCTCCTACTTCCAACAATTCGTAGAGACGGTTGCCCTGAAAGGGCGTGGCGGCCGATTTGCGCCGTTCGCTCCAATGCCCAGCGAAAGTGGCTGCTGTTGCGGCATCCCCGTTTATTCCGGGTAGAGAGACATCCGCTTTGACGATCGCATCCACCATGGCCGTGGCCACTTGCTTGTCCATGGGTGTGAGAGTCGCGGCAAAGGTCAGAGGCGACTGAAGGACCACGCCGACCACCTTTTCCCGTTCCATTGCTACCCAATAGCGACCTGGCTCCGGCTGTGCGACGCGGGCATGCAGAAGTGTGAGGATCAAATTGTGCAAGACTGGCTCCGACGCCAGGAATTCTCCAGCCCTCCTCAAGACAAAGACCGGATCTTCATAAAAGTCGATTTGGATGCCCATTTTGAGAGATTAAATGAGCCCAGCCTAGCGCTAGGATGCCGGAATGCCCCGCGCCATTTGAAGCGAGTTGCAGACAATCCCGGAGATAGACAACCTCAGTTGTTGCGAACAGGACAAGCACTCATTGAGCTTGGTCTAGAGATTAGGAGTTGCCCTCAGAAACGTCCATATAGCTAACAACCGTTTACTCACCACATGCCGACTTGTCATTCCGGATTACACCCGCACTGAGCGGCAGGTTCGGACTGGCCAGCATGGACTGCAGTTCAGAAAAGCGCCTGACAGATGAACACAGCTAGAAGCGAGCAAACAAAGAGGTCGGAGATCATTGCGACCCATTCCTTGAGGTTTTTTCTCCTCTGTACAACGTGAACTAATCCGGCTAGCCCGTAATAAAGCCCTCCCGCAATACCAGCAGGCGCGGTCCAATCGACACGGAACAGGCTGCAGATGCCGAGAGTTCCAAAGGTCAGGTTCGCGAATCCGATTTCGCGAACCAGGAGGAACGAGGCAGTATCGTCGATGCCAAAAATTTCCTGAGCGGTAAATCGTGGTTCGATGACTTGTCTCAGCCCCGCGATCATGAGCCTTATGCCCACCGCCCAGAACGTCCACCATCGACCGATTAAAGGGAGGACCGATAAATTTGAGTGATGGACGACAATGTCAGTGCAGAGAGATGCGGACGGCAGGATGACAAGCAGGGAGATGATCATAAGGAGGTACATAGTTCTAATCTCCCGATGGGTCGCATTTAGCTCGATGAGCATTCTCAACAGAAGGCCTGAAGCGAGGTGACTTACGGAAATTGGTATCCGGAGAAAACTTCGCGTCTAGGCCAAAACCTGCGTCGAAATCTCTGCGACGCTAAGAAGTTGGTCCTAGCCCCCGTGCTGGTTCTCCGTGATGGCAGCCTGCTTCAACTCTTCATCCGCCTGTACGAGCAGGTCTTTGGCTCTTCCTGCATGGCCGCCAAGCTGATAGTCGTTATCTCGCTGTGCTTCGTCGATCCGCTGCCAGGCGCCGAAACGATGGACTGCTGTGCGGCCCGCAGATTGCCGTGCCGGTCACCGATGTTTACAACTGGAGTCTGTGCAAAGATCGCTCCGCTGCAACCAAGGACCAGACCTAGGGCCGTGCCGATAAGCATGTCTTTCTTGAAAACCATGATGACGTCTCCTTTGAGTAGGTAGGGATGATGGTTGCGGGCAGTCGCGAGTCACAACTGCCGCGACGGCACCGCGTTTGTTCGGCCTGCATCTACGGATCGTAAGAACGTATCGCAGAAACGAAATCGTTAAGAACAACATTAGGAGAAGTGGTCGACGGAAAGAATAGAGGACACTACACAAACACCCATGTAGTTCCACACAGATTGATTAGGAGGGTCTGCCTACTCCATTCGAGCACGACGCCAAGCTTCCAAAACTGGGCAGTGCCGTAGGTTCTGGAAAACCAGCATTTCGTCGCCAGCCGCTCAGCTTCGAACCAGAATTTGTTTACGGAAGCCTAGCAGACATTTCGGTATTGATCGCCTCGTCAATGAGTGACTCGGCGATTTACCAACAAATGACTAAGCAAAGTGACTCCCCAACTTCCAACCAGCTGCCGTTGTCAGTTCAGTCCTACGCGGCGCACCAAATCCTGAAAGCGCGGGTCGCCGCGCAGAGGGTCATACAACGGGAAGACTTTGATGTATATCAAAATATTGGATTGTTCCTCGTAGGCCCGCTCAAACCACGCAAATGCCTCATCGTTGTCGCCGAGCCCCAAATAAGCATTCACAAAGGCACCCGCAGGAACGTAGCCAGTCTGCTGGCGCTTTTTCAATTCTCCAAGGAGCCGAAGTGCATCAGGTCGTCGCCCGGCGTCGGCATACGCCCAGACCAGCGCACTGATAACCCCTGGGCTGCGATCGGAAGCAGCAGCGGCCTCCTCCAGCACGGGGATTGCCTCTTCGGCTTGATGGTTGCTGATGAGCGCCCACCCAAGCGGCCAGAGGGGAAATCTGTCGTCCGGTCTT
>Ga0210391_10005337_pt1 | contig 10595 bp, 8 predicted proteins | sample IncBWC12OmetaG_FD_160573 | JGI IMG/M metagenome (GOLD analysis project Ga0210391, IMG submission 160573) | Forest soil microbial communities from Barre Woods Harvard Forest LTER site, Petersham, Massachusetts, United States - Inc-BW-C-12-O ...
TTCCCTCCACTAACTCGGCGATGAGCGCCCAGTTCGCTTTGCGGTAGTCCTCATGGGTTATGTCCAGAAACTGAAGTGTACGCAGTTCCTCCTCCGTGTAACCCAACATTGTCTGGTAGACATGATTGGTGGCCAGAAAGCGGCCGTCCATGTCTGTCAGCGCAACGCCTACAGCAGAATTCTCAAAAACGGATCTCCACCGCTCCTCGCTTTTCCGTACGGCTTCTTCGGCCCGCTTTCTTGGGGTAACGTCGCTCACCGCCCCGACGAACTCAATGCCTCCTGATTTATCCCACGAGGCATGAGCCAAAGTGTGGACATATTTGAGGGAACCGTCCGGCATCAGCAAACGATATTCATGCTCAAAATCCTTCCCATCCTGCGATGCGCGCTCGATGGTCTGTTTCACGAGGGCCGCGTCTTCCGGATAAACCCGTTCGAGAAAAAGCTCCACGGTCGGTTTCGTCGTTTGCTCGTATTGGAAGATTTGAAAGGTTTCCTCTGACCAGAAGAGTTCTCCGCTCGGAATGCTCCAGCCGAAACTACCGGTGTGACTGAGTCCCTGAGCTTCTGCCAGGTAACCCTCACTCCGTCTGAGTTGTCTTTCTGCGTTTTTGCGCTCGGTAATCTCTCGATAAATGAGGTAGACGGCTATCTGGTCGACGCCGAGTGAAAATTTCTTTGCCACAACGGAAACGTCAAAGCGAACACCACCTTTACGTTGTCGAATGACCTCCAATTCAACTCTCTTCCCCGAAGTGAGCAAAGCCCTGTACTGGAGAGACTCGTCGCGCAATTCCTCGGGCACTATTAAATCCGGAAGCCACTGTCCCGCAACCTCTTCTGCGGTGTACCCGAAGATTCGTGTGAACTCCTGGTTGACCCGCAACACGTGAAAGTCTTCGCCCGTCAGGATCACCGCATCGGGTGATAGCTCAAACAATCCATCGAGCTGCTCTTTCCGCCTGCGTAGGTCTTCATTCGCTGCCGTGAGCTCTGCCGTTCGGTCCACGATCGCGACCTCTAGAGCCTCCTTTCTCCGTCTTACCCAGATCATGAGTATTGCAAAGGTCAGGAACACCAGCTGATAAAGAACGCGAGAGAGCCTGCTGGTTTCGCCCTCGAAGATGAAGCCGCGGATCAGCGACGAAAGCAAGACTGCCACAATACCGGGCTTCGTGCCGCCATACCAAAACGTGATTGCTATTGCGGACAGTGCAAATGCAGCAAACGGATGAGGTAGATTGAAGTGGTGAAACAGAAGATCCAGCAACAGAGCGCCGGCGACCGAAGCGAAAGCCAATCCATAGCGGCGCGCGAACGACGCACCTGGCCGCGTCAACTTTTTTGCTGTAGCTGAATCAGCCATGGTTCAGCCCTTCTCTCACCCTTAGAATCTAAGCTACGGTGGTGTCTGTACTGATTTTTACTGCAGCTCCGTTCCAATGGCGGCATAACGCGCAGTGTACTACTGAGAGTGGCTCGTAAGATCGTCCATGCGGTTCAAGCGCACCCGATCCCCTCGGAATCGCAAAGCGAGAAAGGTTCCGGGAGCGTCCGCCGACGAGTGCGGGGAGTAGTAAAGCGCACGCGGTGTGTGAGTCGCGCCGGACCGCTCCGCATCGTGAACAGAATATGCGCTTTTCATTTGCCTTGAGCAGGGTGGCTCCTGCAAATGCGAGACACGAAGTCGGTTTGGCTCTGTTCCTCATCACCAACGTGGCAGTCTCTCGCCCAAGTATGCCTAGTTCCTCATTTGAGAATGGATGGGCGGACGATGTTTCCTTGTTCCTGCGGTGGTCACACTTGCATACCGGGGACGACCCGACGCAGGTGTTTTGCGAATTAAATCAAGTGGCCGACTGAGCGCTATTACGCGACCAGATTGCCTCATGACCACTCCTGACTTGTCGGTATCGCCGCGTCGACGTTCAGTGCCGCCCCATTCTTCAATGACTTTAGCTGGTTCGTTAATTGCGCTCAGTTTCGCTTATTTATCATAGACTTACGGTATTCGCAGGAAACTCAAAATCCGCCGAGGGCAACCTCGTGGGAGTTCGCCCCCTTCCCGGCACCAAGATTCTAAAGAGTCAGTCGACTGCCGATTCCGAATCCGATGGAATTCGGGCACGCCTGCAGCGGTGTAGATTACCGGCGAAGCGATAACCCAGCAGCGTCGCCACTCCTCGAAGCACACCATTCCATCCCGAATCAGCCCGTCCTACGACTCTGTCTTCACTTCGACCTTCTATGAAGACACAATAGTCGGTATCAAAAAGCTCCACTCGGTAGGTTCGATACTTTCGTGTGGCCGGTCGCTACCGGACGCACCGTCTATCTCGGAACAAGCGATGGGAGCCTCTATGCCTTGCAGTAGGGCATTGGCACGGTTCGCGGCGTCCCCTGCTTTTTCAATGATCCCAGCGGAATTGGTCGCTTTCCTCAAGCGTTCTCGGCAGAGCTATACCTTTGCGGTGGCTGTTCAGCGCCAAAAAGACCGATGATCTCGCGCTCTGGCTCATATGAGCCCGGTTTAGAGCTATACTGAGCTAGAGGTGACTGTCCGTGGTTGCACCCGAATTGATCGCCGAGATTCTCGGACTGCAGGGTTCAATTCGAAGTGTAAGCGACCTGGAGGCCGCGGTATCGGCTGGCCTGCCGAAGCGATCTCTCGAGCGCCTCTCCGCGAGGCTCCACTTGGATCGCAGAGTCGCAAGCGCATACAAGTTCAAGGTTGTTCCGCAGGCCACTTGGAAGCGGCGCAGCAAGCGACTCTCCGTCGATGAGAGCGAACGCACAGAACGGCTCGCTCGTGTGCTGGCCCATGCTGAGTATGTATGGGATGACCGTGATCATGCCCGCGAGTGGATGAGCAAGCCGCATCGCGAGCTCAATAACAGCACACCGCTGGAAGTTGCCCGAACCGAACTGGGCGCTCGCAGGGTAGAAGATCTCCTCGACAAGCTCTATTACGGTTTGCCCGTCTAGGATGATTGCTTTCCGCATCGCTGATGCGCGGCATCCGATCTTCGACCCAACAGGAGCTACGTTGCACGGAGGTCGCTGGAACTCCGTGGGCGCGGGAGTGATCTATGCGGCGGAGACGTATGCTGGTGCCCTGCTCGAAATTCTGGCCCACTCCAATCTCTCGCAGCCACCAAAGAACCATCGAGTGGTTCGAATTGAAATACCACTGGGTGTCAAGATTGAGTCAGTGGTGCAAGAAGAAGTGCCCGGTTGGGAAGCAGAGGATGCAGGCGCATCCCGCATCTACGGTGATGAGTGGATCCGTTCCATGCGGACTGCAGTTCTTCGGGTTCCAAGTGTGATCACACAGGGTCGCGAGTACAACCTCGTACTAAATTCCGAGCACCCAGACTTCAAGAGGATCCAGGCAGGAGCGCCAGAGGTCGTTCATTGGGATGCCCGGCTTTTCCAAAGGTGAATGTCGATCACCGCCGGCGATGCTGGCGGAACGTTCCGCGGAATGCTTCTCGGGGCCCGAGGAAGGACTTGTCTGTGTGCCTCTCAGTTTTTGTTTTGCGAAAGGATAGCTTTTTTGCCGAAATAGCTGATCAGGTAAAAAGAGGCCCCCAGCGATATGACGTCCTTGAAAAGGAACAGGCCTAGAAAACTCATGTACCTCATGTACCTGATCCCGTGAACAGCAATAATCGCGCCAGGAGTAGTGATAACCATGGTGCTGGTTACAAAGAACATGAGTGTAGTGATGATTCCGCCGATGATACCGGCTTGGGGCTTCACATAGCCGGCAATAATCAATATCGCGGCAGCGATCTCGGTGAGGCCGATGACATCGGAGCCTATATAGGGACCGAGTAATTTGAAATGCCACGAGGTCAGTGGGCTGTTGGAGACCAAGGGAACTATGCCCTCGGCTCCAGGAGCAGTGAGCTTATAGGATCCAGCCCAAAGGAGCATAACAATCATACCGGCACTGATGATCAGGAAAGGGATATTGCGACCGTCTATCAATGCCGCCAATTTGGTTAAATTGCTTTTGGCTTCGTCTGAGGGGTCGGCAGACAAAACCAGGCCTCGTTTCGCTGCATTCGTTCCTTGTTCTGACAAGACCTGACCCATGGTGAATCCTCCTTCGGCGGGTGACGCGATTGTTTTGGCGATCGGCCGATAGGCGCCCTTTTAATACCGAGCGATTGGATTGGTGCGAGCAGAACAGATTTTGCTCGTCCTGCGGTGCCTACTTGCCGATTCCCTGACGTAACGCGGGTCGGTCGTGCGGATGCAGGCGAAGTACCAAACCACGTACCGCGTCCCTCGTGGCAGGGTTTCCGAGCTAAGTTCTTTCTACTCTGCGGATTCGAATTGCAGCGTCCAAACAGACTCAATCTCCGCATCTGACGAAGCTGCGACGGATATCGGACAGTGGCGGAGATTAGCTACGAGGGTCGTCATCGGGTCGACTGCCGGGGTGTTACCGCCGGAGGTCGTCGACGAAGGTCAAAGACTGCCTATTGTCTTTCAGCACGGCGATCCGGCCATTTGAGACGAGGTCTTCATACATGGTGTTCGCCATCCGCGCCGTTCGGCCTTTGCTCAAACGGCCGCTCCTGCTAGTTTTGTTCTGCGTGGCTATTCCCCTCTGGGGCCAGGATCCAACTGCGTTCAAGACGAAGGATCCCGGAAGAGGCTTCGTCGAAGCCGGCGGAAACTGGCGGCGGAAGAACGAGCGAAGGCGGGGGTGAACCTTACGGCGCAAATCGCCACCGTCCAGGCTTCGAGTGCGGTCATGAGGATGCGAGACCGTCGCCGGTGTTTCCTGCTGGTGTTCGCATCTGCTCCCACAGCGAGAACGCGGCACAAGATATCATGAGTCGGCAAGGCCCATCGTTTTAAGCGGAGAGGTCAAAATGAAAAATGGTCCGGTACGCGTCGGCATCATTGGTTCCCAGTTCCAGGCCGATTGTCACGCCGCCGCTATCGGCATGATCGCAGCCGATATGTCGGTGGAGGCTGTGGCTTCCCCCACCGCTGCTCACGCACAGGCGCTCGCAGACCGCTTTAAGATTGCACGTGTCTATCACGATTACAAAGAACTGGTGCGCGATCCGCAGATTGAGGCAGTGACCATCACTGCTCCCAACGCACTGCATTGCGAGATGACTCTTGCAGCGGCGGCGGCCGGTAAGCATGTCATCTGCGAGAAGCCGCTTTGTGTCACACCCGCCGAGGCGGATCGGATGATCGAAGCCTGCCGCGCCAACGGTGTATTGCTGCTATATGCTGAGGAACTCTTCTTCACACCAAAGTATGCCAAGGCGAAAGAGATGGCCGACTCGGGAGCCTTTGGTAAAGTGCACCTCATCAAGCAAAGCGAAAAGCACTTTGGTCCCCATGCCGAATGGTTCTGGGATGTAAAGCAGGCAGGCGGTGGGGCGCTGCTCGATCTCGGCTGCCACGGGATCGCCTTTGCTTACTGGTTTCTTGGCCGCCCCAAAATGGTCAGCGCTTACGCTCATCTCGGAACCTATGTCCACGGCGACAAAACACAACTTGATGATGAAGCTGTCACGATCATCGAGTTCGAGGGCAACGCCTTCAGTATCATTGAGAATAGTTGGGCTCGCCGTGGTGGCATGGACGATCGCGTGGAAGTCTACGGCGAGGGCGGCCTCACCATCGCAAACCTTCATATGGGCAATGCCCTTCCAACCTATAGCCAATACGGCTTCGGGTACGCTGTCGAAAAAGCACCCACCACCACCGGTTGGACTTATCCAGTCTTCGAAGAGTTGTGGAATTATGGTTTCCCGCAAGAGATGAGCCACTTCGCTCGTGCCATCCGGGGAGTGGAAGAGCCCCAGGCTACCGGCGAAGACGGCAAGGTCGTCTTGGAAGCGGTGTACGCTGCCTATGCCTCGGCGGGCTTGGGGCACAAGGTGCTGCTCCCCTACAAACCAACGGCAGAGCGCCCCGTCGATGAATGGCTGAACCGGAGAAAATAGATGACCACCCCAGCCATGCTGGATAACATCCTGGCGCAACCTGCATCGCATCGCGCCGTGCTCGCCCTTCACCAGGGCGCCGGCCGCGCAAACCTGCGTGCGTGTGCCGGGAAAATCCGCAACGGCCAGGGCAGGGTGATCGTTACCGGCATGGGCGGCTCCCTGTTTGCCGCCGTGCCCGCGGTCAGCCATTTGCAGCAGCAAGGCTATCTCGCGCACGCGGTGGAAAGCGCAGAACTACTGCACTACGGCAGCGCGTCTCTGCGGGCCGCAGATCTGGGTATAGTGATCTCGCGTTCAGGTGAATCCATCGAGCCCGTTCTGCTCGCCGAAAAGATGCGCCACGCTGGCATGACGGTCATCGCCGTCACCAATGTCCCTGGCTCCAAACTCGAACAGCTCGCCCACCTGACCCTGGCCATCGGCGCGCAGGCCGACAAACTGATCGCTGTGCAGACCTACACCGGCACCGTGCTCACCCTGTTGCTACTCGTAGAAGAGGTATTGGCCGGTGACAATCATCGATTCAGCGAAACTTGTGCAGCAGTCCTGCCCACACTCTCGGCGCATATCGACCGATGCCTGCGCGCCGGCGATTCCTGGCAAGACCTGCTCATGGGCGGCACGCTCTACCTCCTCGGGCGCGGACCGGCGCTTGCCTCTGTCCACGAAGGAGCGCTCCTGCTGCACGAAACAGCGAAGACGGCAGCAGTCGGCATGTCCTCGGGGCAGTTCCGGCACGGGCCCGCTGAAGTTGTATCGAAGGATTTCCGCGCCGTGGTCTTCGGCACCCCACCGCAAACGCAAATCCTCGATCGTTCCCTGGCCGACGACCTTTTTTCCCTGGGAGCAGACGTTCGTTGGATCGGGCCTTCCGCGAAGCCTGGGGATGGAGTCCCCCACGCGCCCTCCCTGGTGGACTGGCCCGAGATACCGCCGCTGCTTGCGCCCTTGTTCGAAATCGTTCCTTTGCAAGTGGCAGCGTATCGTCTCGCTCTTTGGCGGGGAATCACTCCCGGTGATTTTCGCTACGTCTCCGAGGTCACCTCATCGGAGTCAGGTTTTCTCGCTCCCCCTCCGGCCTCCCATGCGTGACCAACTCAGGAGCTGAACATCGGCAGGTCAAGGTCCAAGTCGAAGAGAGCTACTGCAGGCGTTGACCCTGGCTTCCGCGGCCGGCACTTTTTCCGGCTTCTCGCGCTGGAGTTTTGCATTTGCTGAAACTAACGCCCAGCACCACCAAAGCGTTGCTTCCCCGGCAATGGTGAATCCGGTATATCGCCCGCAATTCTTTACTCCCAACCAATACCGCACCGTTAAGCTGCTCGCCGAGCACAAGACTGTTCTCTCCATCCGGTAACAGCTCCAACTTGAGCCGCCCCTCTCCCCTTGTCATCCCGGACGAAGTGAGGGATCTGTAGTGCGCCCAGCGGCCCTCTCAAAACGATCCCGGGAAACGATCCGACCTAAGAATTTCCTTCGGACCAAACCGCCATTTGATTTCCTGATCTACGCAAAATTCTAATCCCGACCAAGAGAGGGATTTGTCGGCATGACAGAGGAAAGGCGGGATAACAAAGCCAGGGTGGCTACCGACCTTAGTGAGTCGGATGGGAATTCCTCTGAACTAGCCGGCTGAGCCGCCTATGGCCCTCCAGCCAGCCGCGCAATTATGTTTTGCTCTCTGCGATGGCCCTATTTTTTAATGCCTTCATGTACGCGAAGCCATACGCCTGTTCCGGATAATGCCCACCTACAACCTCCGGCGTGTGGTCGAGGATCACGATGCCGTCGAATTTGACCTCCACCAACGCCGTCATGATCTTGGACATGTCGTAATACCCGTTGTCCATGAAGGTTTCGATGAAGTGCGGCAGGGGTGCACTCACATTACGGAAATGGATCTTCCAGATCTTCTCCGGCCCGAAATAGCGGATCATCTCCGCCGGGTCCTTCTGCGTGAGTTGAGGACCACCTTCGTTCCAGGTTCCGCAACATAAACAAATGCCGACGTTGGGACTATTCGCAATCTCCATCGCTCGCTTATAGCCCTCAAAATTGGCAAAGATGCAGCGCGGAACTCCGGCCAATATCGGCTCCGGTGGATCATCCGGGTGAATTCCGATGCGGACACTGTTCTCTTCAGCAACCGGCGCCACCTGTTTAATGAAGTAGGTGTAGTTCTCCCAAATCTCTTCCTTGGAAAACGCCCGTCCATGAGAAAGCGGCTCATAAAACTTCTTATCGCCCCAGATACCCACTTTGTTGGGGCTCGCCATATCGAATTCTCTGCCAGAAGCGCCACGGATAGTAGCTCTACCGCTGCTCCAAATGCCGTTGCCCATATGGGCATAGGTGGTGTAGTAAATACCGGCCTGGCCCAGGTTGCGAATGTATTGTTTGTACTCCTCGATCTTCTGCTCGCGCCCGGGAAGATTGAGTGTGACCTCAGGCATGTTGTGCACGCTTGAGTTGCCGATGTTCCAGACCGTGATCCCGGCATCCGCATAGCGCTTCTTGATCTGCAGAAAGCCTTCCGCCGTCCGAAGGTCGGGCGTGGATGCCACACTGACGTATTCGGCGCCCATCTGCTTTAGAAAAAGCAAATCATCGTCAGTCGGATTGGCCACACTTTGCGCACATAATTTGATTCCCGGAGCACTCGGATGCACGGTCGCCGACGCGGTGCGGGACGATGTGAAGACTCCGGCGGCACTCAGCGCCCCTCCGACGGCCAACTTGACGAACTCTCTTCGATCGGGAGCGAATGCTGCTTCTTTATTTTCCATGTCACCTGCCCATCCGAGGAACAGCCTTAAGAGTAGGGAAAACCCCGGCCATGGGCAAGTCCGACCGCGCGCGAGGTGCGTATCCAGCATTTCCCGCGCATCGCCCGGCACTCTTGTTGAACTATTCAGAGACCTTATTGACCTCTGGCGCCGAAAGAGTCGGCCGTCGCTCGGAAGAACTCCTCCAGCGTTTGCGGATTCCTGCCAGTGATCGCACGGACCGCATCGGTAGGCCGGGCGCGTGTCTTACCTTTTCGAAAATACTGCCAAAGATGGGTCAGATGATCGAGCGCGTGAGGATTGATTCGCTCCTTGACAGCTTCCGCCCACTGCTCGTCTGTGATCGGCACGTAGCGAATCGGTCGTCTGATAGCCTTACTAAGAATTTCGATAATCTCCCGCACCGTCGGAGTTTCGCTCACCACCGGGACGACCTTTTCCGAGGGAACGTTGGAGCCAGCCAAAAGGGCTGCGGCCACCCAGGCTACGTCTTCGGCGCCGGCTAGCGGAATGACAGCATCACCATCGCCCCAGGGCAGGAACGCGGCATCTTGTTCGGCCACGCTCCGGCTCACCAGCGCGCGAACGTTTTCGTAATAGGGCGGCGCTTGAATATGAACGGCCCCAACATTTGCCCAGTCGAAAATTCGATCGGCGAGCCGATGCTGCAAATTGCGGAATGAGGGCGCGTAGCGAAGATCTCGAAATGCCGGATCATCAGATGTGCCCTGAAACTGTGAATTGTTCACCACCAGTTCCAGGCCTACATCGCGAGCTGCTGCAGCAAAAATGGTGGCGGCTTCGAGCAGTCCATCGGTTACCGGGTAGGTAAAGTAGGCCCGTTTCACATCTTTCATCGCGGCCGCAACTGAGCCTGGGTTGAGCAGGTCGCCCTCGAAAAGCTCCGCACCCTGTTGGCGAAGCTCGTTAGACCGGGCATCGAGTTTGTGAACAAATGCGCGAACGGGGATGCCCTGGTTGAGCAAGAGACCCGTAACGAGACGTCCGGTGGACCCCTGCTGACCGCCTGCTGCGCCTGTAACCAAAATGGGCTGAGACATGGAAGTACTCCTCTCTGACCCATAGGATGATTGTAATCATCCTATGGGTTCGGATTGTTTTTACGGGTGAACGCAGCACCGTTGCTTCGTCGGATGATCTCGGGCATCCTATGATGAACTATGCGTTACCCACCCGAGCACAAAGCGGTAGTCCATCAGAAGATTGTGAAAGACGCCTCACGTCGTGTACGCGCGGAGGGTCTGAGCGGCGCAGCGGTTGCGGCGGTTATGCGCGACACCGGTCTGACCCATGGAGGCTTTTACAAGCACTTCGGGAGCAAGGATGAGCTAGTCATCGAGTCGCTCCGGGAGGCCTTCCGGGATATCGGCGACAAATTGGTTCGCGCGGCAGAACAGTCGCGCTCCGAGGCAGCGTGGAAGGCAATTGTGAAGTCGTATCTAAGCCTGGAATACTGCGATCACGTCGAGCGCGGCTGTCCGCTGCCCGCGCTGGCCCCCGAAATGGCTCGGGTCGACGAGACGATGAGGAGCCAGGTACTGGCTGAGCTCGTCAACTACCGGGATCGAATGCTCCCCTTTATGCCAGGCCGGCGAACTGCCGACAAGGAGCGCGCTTTCTTTGTGATTTTTTCAACCATGATCGGAGCAGTCGAGATCGCGCGCATGATGCCTGATCGTGCGACACAAGAGAAGGTGCTGGCAAGCACAAGAGAGTTCCTCTTGCATAGCTTTTGATTCCGGAGTCGATAAGTTTTTTTTGAATCCATAGGATGATATGTATAATCCTATGCAAGCAG
>Ga0210391_10005338_pt1 | contig 10593 bp, 11 predicted proteins | sample IncBWC12OmetaG_FD_160573 | JGI IMG/M metagenome (GOLD analysis project Ga0210391, IMG submission 160573) | Forest soil microbial communities from Barre Woods Harvard Forest LTER site, Petersham, Massachusetts, United States - Inc-BW-C-12-O ...
GTCCTCGACCTCTACCAGTTCAGACAGCGCGACGGAGGACGAAGAGGGCGAAGAAGGCGAAGTGTCCGACGAGTATGCCGCGGACAAACTCGCCAAAAACGCGAAACAAACGCTGGACAATTTTCTGGAAGGTTTGCGCTCAGGAAGACCGTCGCTCTTCGCTGAGTTTTTTGACGACAGCTCTCAATTCATCGATCTCAAGGGCAGTCGCTGGGTCGGCCAGGAAATCGAAGCCCACGCCGCCGAACTCTTCGCGCCCTACGCCACAAAAAGCGCGACCTGCCGCGCCGAAAGCATGCGCCTGTTCTCCCGCGTATTCATCGCCACGCTTTTGTGGGATACGCCCGCCCGTCCCTTCAAACTCCTCCACAGGATGACCGTCGTCATGGTCGTCGATTCCGGCATCTGGCTCACGCCCATCGCCGAATCATAAATCGGCCGGCGCAGTCTACACACCGCACTAAGCCCGCTGCTCGCCCGGAATCCCCAGGATCTTTCGGATCTTACTGCGCTCGATGATCTCGCGCGGCGATCGTCCGCCCACCCGGTTCGCCCATCGCATCAGTTCCTCGTACTTCACTTCGTGCTGTACGGGAATTTCGCTCACCGACACGCTGATCCGGTGCGGCTCAAATGGAACGTTCGCCCATCCTGAATTGCGGATCGCCGCGATCCCCGTAGCCGCCGCTTCAAACAAGGTGGACGCCGTCACGCGCACCGAGTGCTCCGTGCCATCCGAGTCCACCAGACTCACCTTGCAGCTTTTCTCGGCCATGGGGCCATCCTACCAGCTTCGCCTTTTCTTCGCCTAGCGGAAATTTGCGCCGCTCGAGCTGTGGCGAGAGGCGAAATTGCTGCGCAGTCTCGGTGCGTGCGGTTATATTGTCCCGGTATGTCAGCCGCGCAAGCGTCTCCTCAACGGCAGCAATCCGCAGAACGCTTCCCTGCTAAACCTCAATCTGAACGGCTGATGTGTCTCGACATTTATCGCGGCCTCATGGTCGCGGCCATGATCGTCGTCGACAATCCCGGCAGCGACGACAAAGCCTACTGGGCCATCAAGCACGCGGAGTGGAATGGCTGGACGCCGGCAGACTTCATCTTCCCTTCTTTCTTATTCCTGGTTGGCGTTTCGATCGTGCTCTCATTCTCGTCTCGGCTTCGTAGAGGCGAATCGCGCCGCCAGATTCTGCTGCACGCCTTTAAAAGAAGCCTGGTTCTGATCGCCGTGGGACTTTTTGTAAACGCCTCTCCATTTATCGGTCTGGACGTGCACACCTGGCGTTTCGAGGGAGTGACCCAGCGCATTGCGCTTTGTTATTTCGTCGCGGCGATTCTCGTGCTGTGGTCGGGCTTTCGTGGACAAGTCATCGCGATCATCGTTTGTCTGGTGGGATATTGGGCGTTGCTGCGTTTTGCGCCGGTGCCCGGACTCGGCGTGCCCGGACGCGATATTCCGTTCATGGACCCCGATAAAAACATCGCCGCATGGCTTGATCGCAAACTGTTCATGGGACACCTCTTCGACGGGACGCGCGATCCGGAAGGTCTGATCAGTAGCATCCCCGCCATTGGAACCACGCTGATCGGAGTGATTACCGGCCACTGGCTCACTTCCAATCGAACGCGCGGCACACTCGCCGTGCGGATGCTTCTCTTTGGAGTCCTCGGCTTGGCCGCCGGTGAAATCTGGAACGTGTGGTTCCCCATCAACAAACATCTTTGGACCAGTTCGTTCGTCCTCTTTACCGACGGCTTTGCTCTGGTATTCCTCGCTTTTCTCTACTGGCTACTGGAGATCAAAAGATGGCGCGGCGCCTGGACGATGCCAATTCTGGTGTTCGGTATGAATGCGATTGCAGGATTCGTCGCCGATTCCTTCGTCTACGGCCCCGGCTACAGCTTCACGGTAAAAGCTGCGAATGGCACTGCCGTCGCGTGGCACGACGCGGCCCAGGCATACTTGGAATCCATCGGCGCGAGCCCCGCCAACGCTTCGTTAATATATTCCGCGGCTGCAGTTTTATTTTGCTGGCTGCTGCTGTGGCCACTCTGGCGAAAACGAATCTTCCTCAAAGCATAGGGTGCGGACAACAAAAACCCCGCAATGCTCTTTCGCACCATTCCTTTATGAAACTCGGTGCGAGTGGTCGTATGATTCTTCCCGCCCCCGTGAGCCGACCGCCGATCATGTCCAACTCGCTGAATACTCGCTGACGGGAAAAAGAGCGCAATGTCCTATCTCACTAGTCCTCCCGAAGCGTGGGAGCAGGAAGAGGACCGGTTCCTCAAAAGTTTAGTTTCGCACCTGTCGTACGGGCGCCGCATGGCTATGCTGCTCACCGTAGGCATGGTCGCCGCCATCGAAATTTCCAACCGTCTCTCCATCAACGTGTTCCTGTCGGACATGCAGGGCAACGTCGGCGCCAGCTCCGATGAAATCAGCTGGGTGATCACCCTTTATAACGTGGGCTACCTTTGCTCCATCGCAATGGGCGCCTGGATGACGCGCATGATTGGCACCCGGCGTCACTTGCTGTTAAGCATCAGCGTCTATTCCATCGGCGCGATGGGCTGCGTGCTGAGTACGGGCAGCCTGGCGCAACTGCTGACTTCGCGATTGATTATGGGATTCGGCGGCGGGGCGTTTCTGGTGCGCGTTGTGATTCTCGCGGGGATGCTGTTCCCCGGAAAATCCAGAATGATTGCGGTCACGCGGCTGTACCTCGTTCTTGCCGCTTTTGAAGTCCCGTATCCCATCGTCATGGGGTGGGTGACCGACACGTTTCACTGGAATTACGCGTTTCTGGTCGATTTTCCTTTCCTGGCGATCGGCGCGATTCTGATTTGGAACATTATCCCGCCCGGCGATCTGTTCGTTCGCAAGAAAACGGGCCGCCTCGATCTGTACGGCGCGCTGCTTTTGATTGGGTCGCTCGCCTGCCTGCAAATTGCCACCAGCCGCGGCGAGCAGGATCTGTGGCTCGAGTCGTACTGGGTTGCGGCCGCACTGGTTGGGGCTGCGATTTTCTTCGCCGTGTTTCTCTGGTGGGACTACCGCCCCGAAAACACCGCCCCGATTCTCCATTTACGCATGATCGTGCGACAAGCGAATCTGCGCTCCTATTTTCTGGTCATCATGATCGTGGGAGCGTTCTTCGGTGCGGGGCTTTATGTGGTGCCGCAATACCTTCGGTCCGTGCAGGATTACAGCGCGTTGCAGGCCGGCGGTTTTATTTCGATGTACACGCTCGGGCTGGGATTAGGCTTACAGAGCGCATTGCACGTGCTTATGCCCCGGCTCGGTCCCATACGTACGCTGGTCTTCGGATTGCTGCTTTTGGTCGGGCTTTACCTCGGAATCTGCTACATCTGGACGCCCGATACGCCCACTGTGGTGTTGGCGCCCGCGATTTTCTTGCAAGGCTTTTGCATTGGGCCCGTTATCCTCGCCGCCGGCAACGTTGCCTCCGCCAATGCTCCGATTGCGAAAGTGAATGATATTTCCACCACCTACTTCTTCGTACGCCAACTTGGAAACACTTTTGGAGTCACCGCGGCGACCGTCTTGTTCGATCGCCGCATGACGCTGCATTCCTCGCGCCTTCTGGACGCGGCCAATCGTCTGGAACCTACGACTCGCACTACGCTGTCGCAGTATGCCAATCTGATTTTCCGCGACGGCGGCCCTAACAGCAATCCCGCACTCGGCGCATTGCAGCTCTTTCAAGCGCAAGTGATCACCCAGAGCAGACTGTTCTCCTACATCGACGTCTACTTCGGCTTGGCGATGCTGGGCGTGCTCGCGCTGATCTCGATCGGCATTACACGAGCGAATATCAAGACTAGCGTCGTCCGCTTTTTTCATCCGTGGTGAGCGGGTGAATTTGGCCACAAGACCGTAGCATCGGATTGTTCGTTTACCTTACGGGCAGCCATGAGAACTCTGCATAACGATCTCTATCCTGAGTTGACTTCCGTGTTGCAACGATTTGTCGCACGCGTCGAGGGCGCGCTACGAAACAACTTCGTCGGCGCTTATCTCGTTGGCTCGCTTGCTACAGGCGACTTCGACCTCGACAGCGACGTCGATTTTCTCGTGATAACGAAACTCGAACTCTGCGACGCAGAAGTGGAGTCCCTAAATGCGATACACCGTGACATCCACGCTCTGGGAAATTACCCTGCCGAGCATCTGGAAGGGTCGTATCTCACTGCAGAGCTGCTAAACCGGCCTGATACGGTTGGTGTACAACCGGTGTGGTACGTCGATAACGGAAGCACTTCGTTGGAGCGTTCCGTTCACGACAATCGATGGCACGTTCGATGGATTCTCCGCGAGCGAGGCATCGTGATGAAGGGGCCGGAACCCAATACTTTGCTGCCGCCCATCTCGATGGAAGCCCTGCGAAGCGAGGCTTCGACGTCGATTCAGGAACTCGCCGGACGATTTCTCGCTGAAGTCGGCCGGTCGGTCGGATGGTTCAACACCCGATTCGGCCAGTCATTCGCAGTTCTGACGTGTTGCCGCATGCTTCAAACGTGGTCCACCGGAGCCGTGGAATCGAAACTCTCGAGTGTGAAATGGGCGGAACAGTGTCTTGACCCGGCGTGGCGTGGCTTGATCCGTGGGGCATGGGCTGAACGGCGAGGAATTCGGTATGGCGAAACAGTTCGCCAGCCAGCCGATGCCGGACTGATAAACGAAACCGCCAAATTCCTGGCTTACGCTGTGAGTCTCGTAGCTTCACAAGAGCCAGCTTGAAGTTGTGCTATACCAAACGCCTGGCGAGGAAATCTCGCGCACACAGGCCAAATATTCAGGAGGCATTTTATGAGCGATACACGCGATAGCGGCAAAATCCGTTTGGTTCGGAAGTCGGATTCGTATTGGCGAGTGACGATCGATCTTCCGCCTCTCAACATTTTCGGCCCGGCGAATATTCCGCAGCTGGAAGAGGTGGTGTCGGCAATCGAAAAAGACGAGCACGTCAAGGTAGTGGTGTTTGACAGCGCAGTCGAGGGATTTTTCCTCACGCACTACGATTTCCTGGCCGCGCCCGAAGAGTCCGCAAAGTTTCCCGTAGGCCGCACCGGATTGCAGGCTTTGCCGGACATGCTCGCGCGCCTCAGCCGCGCGCCCGTCGTATCCATCGCACTAATTCGCGGACGCGCAACAGGCGTTGGCAGTGAACTTGCGCTTGCCAGCGACATGCGCTTTGCCAGCCGTGAAAGGGCGATCCTATCGCAATGGGAAGTCGGAGCGGGCCTCGTTCCGGGCGGCGGACCGATGGCTCGGCTGCCGCGTTTGATCGGCCGCGGTCGGGCTTTGGAAGTATTGTTGGGAGCGGATGATATCAACGGCGAGATCGCGGAGTTGTACGGCTATGTGAACCGAGCGCTGCCTGACGGGGAGCTCGATGCGTTCGTCGATCACCTCGTCGCCAGAATCGCGTCCTTCGATAAACAAGCAATCGCTGAAACGAAACGCCTCGTCAATCTCAACAGTTTGCCTCCTGACGCGGAAATCGCACCGGAGTGGGACGCCTTCATCGCTTCCCTGGCCCGCCCCGCCGCACAAGAGCGCATTCGCACTCTCTTTGAACGCGGCTTCCACAAACCCGGCGATGTGGAAACCAGGCTTGGCTTCCACGTGGGACGCCTGGGTTCCGTCGATGAAGCGTCGGCAGCCTCCGGCTCGTCGCGCTAACTGAAGCAGCCGATTGCTGATCTTTAGGGAGAAACTAGGATGAAAATGGCGAGGCTCGGTTTCGCGCTGCTTGTTATCGTCATGACGTTCGGCGCCGCAGTGAAAAGTGCCGTGGCGCAGGCCGCGGATGCGCCGCCCGCGCCGGTGCCTTCGCAGATTCTCACCGCGAAGAAAGTTTTCATTGCGAACACCACCGGAGAGATGGTGCTGCCTCCGGGAGATCCCGACATGACGTACAACGAGTTCTACGCGGCGATGAAAAGTTGGGGCCGCTACGAGCTGGTGAGTTCGCCCGCGGATGCGGACATGGTGCTCCAGGTTCAGTTCGCGTACATCTACATCATGCCAAGCCCCGGAGGGTGGGGTACGAACTTCGAGTTTCGGCTGCGGATGCTGGACCCGAAATCGGGAATTGTGCTGTGGGCTTTCACGGAGAGCATGCAGCAATCGAGCAACAAAACGAAGGCACGAGCATACTTTGAGCAGACGTTGGCGACTCTCGTCACCGATCTGAAAAATCTTACAAATCGCACTCCGGCGAATCACTAGGAACCGCGATGCCGCGACGTTTAGAAATTCGCATCGTCCTTCTCTTTCTCTGCGTCACGTGGGCGTGCGCGGCCTTCGGCCAGGTGTCGCGCTCCGTCCGCCTCGTGGAAATCACGTCAACCATGAACGCGCCGCGACCAATGAGGGCAAACCCTCATCCGTCGGCAGTTGTGATACCAAACGAGATAAACCTCTCGATCGTCAAAGAGGGGGATGTTTACAAGCTGAATGGGCAGGTGGTCGATCCCAAGTTGATCGCATCGCTGGTCGCCGCTCTCACGGCGCCCGCGAACCCGGGCCTACAGCTCGACGACCTCGGCGTCACTCCTGAATGGCTGAAGGACCACGCCGCGTCCGTCGCTGAGCGCGTTTCCGAATTCACCTACGCAGGCGGCGGACACGTCCCGCAAGCCGCGCTGGAATCGACGTTCGCCGACCCCGCGGTGCTGGACGAGATTATCCCCGAGCTCTTCGAACACCGCCGGAGCATTTGCGCCGACTGCACACACTCTCGTGTCGAGGTCACAGTCGAAGTCACCTTCGACGACGGCTCGAAGCTTTCCGCTTCGACGTCGTCGGATTTTCCTTTCATGCTCCCGTGGGTTCTCTCGAACGCGACGGCTTACAATGCCTCGCTCTCGCGCGCCGTCGCCGCGCTCATGCCCGAACAATCCGCCAATCGCTCGCTTCTTCTCTCCGACGACTTCGACATGCGACTCGGTCGCGCCGCTGTCCCGTACGCGTTAAAACTCGACGTTGAGCACCGAACCGGTAACACCTTCAGCGCGCTACGCACCAAATACACAATCGACGCCGCATACATCGGCGAATTTCAGGATCCCGCGTTGCGCGCTCCAGAACAGCCCAAGGTTGAGAGTTCGAGCGTTCATTTCCAACTGAGCCGGCCCGATGCACCCGGGATATTTTTCGACGACGAGCTTGTGCTTCCGTACACGGATGGCAACGTCGCCGGCGTCGATGGGTTTTTGCAGCGCGCGCCACAATACGAGCAACTCGTTTTGTCCGTTCCCTGGCTGAATGAATTCGTAAAGCAGAACAAAAGAGTCGTGCGTCCCCGGCTGGCGTTTTCTCACGGCGTGTCGCTCAGTAACGCGGCGGCGCAGGTTTTCACCAACGATATGCACCTACTCGGGCGCGATAAATTGGTCGCCAAGACCGAGGCAGCACAAGACCAGATTGCTCTGTTGATTGTGGGATTCGGAATGGAGGAATCGGACTGGCTGGTGTTCCCTGATCACCACATGGTCCTATGGCGTTACTTTCAGACGCCAATCTACGGCAAGCCCGACCTGCTGAAATGGAAACCTGCGGAGTTCCCCGGAAGGGCGTGTGCACAAACCACCGCTAAATTCGTCAGTTGCGTCGGCACCGAAGTGTCACCGGATGGAGCTTTCATCGCTCCTGAATAGGTCGAATCAATCACTCAGCGCATCGCCCTGGTCGCGGGGTTGTAAAATAGGACGGCGAGCGTAAAGACGCTCGGCTCAGTCAGGCGCAAAAAAAAACGCAGAGCGTCCGCCGCGGTGACTCGCAGCCTACGATTTGAAACGGAGAACACGATGTCCAACAGCATATCGACGTTGCTGCTTCGAAATCTGAGCGGCGTATTTGGCGAAATCGATCCCGTACGTCGTCGCGCGGCAATCGACGAGCTCTTCAACGAAGACGCAGTCTTCTACGACCCCAAGGGCGGCATATTTCGTGGCCGTGACGAGATTGATCGTATTGCTGGCGTTCTAAAAGCAACACATCCAGACTTTAAATATCAGCCGATCGCCCCGCCCGAAGAATTCGGCGATGCTGGACGGGTTCGATGGGTATCCGGGACTCCCGGCAAGCCACCAGCGTACGCCGGCACCGATTTTGTCGTCGCCCGAAACGGTCGCATCGCTTCGCTCTATCTCTTTTTTGACGATCTTCCCTGAAACAACACGCGCGAATTGAATTGGATCGAACGCTTCGTTAGGTCAGTTGTAGAATTTCTGTGGCGACAAAGCGGGCCGTGACCACCGCAATCCCCCATCAGAAAGGCGAACTTGCTTGTTTGAAACATTCGAGCCCGACGAATATCGAATCACCACCGATCCCGCACAATTTGATCTCGACGCAATTCATGCGTATCTGACTCGCGCCTATTGGTCGCAAGGTATTCCCCGCAAAACGGTGGAGCGCGCCGTCGCCAGTTCCCTATGCTTCGCCGTGCTTCACGGAAAAGCGCAGGTCGGTTTCGCGCGAGTCGTCACGGACTCCGCTACCTTCGCGTATCTCTGCGACGTTTATATCCTTGAAGAACACCGCGGCAAAGCTCTGGGAAAGTGGCTGATGGAATGTGTGATGGGCCACCCTGCGCTGCAAGGATTGCGCCGATTCAGTCTGGCGACTCGCGACGCTCACGGCCTTTATCGCCAATTCGGTTTTCGCGAACTCAGCAACCCCGACGTGATGATGGAAATTCTCCGCCCGGACATTTATCGATAATCCTGCTTCGCCTGCCAGTGGACGGACCTCGAGCATGAATCCAAATGACCCCAGCCGCACAGCCCTGATGATCGCCCGGCAGCGTGCCGGTCATCAGCTGCTCGATCACGGCTCAATCCTAAACGATCCATTCGCGATGAAGATTCTGCGTGAAGACGAAAAGGACGTGCTTCAATTTGCGAACGCACACCCCTTGGCAAGCATCGGACGGCTGATCACCGCCGCGCGAAGCCGCATTGCGGAAGATGCTCTATCAGCGGCAGTCGACAAAGGAGTTCGGCAGATCGTGATCCTCGGCGCCGGGCTCGACACGTTCGCCCTTCGAAATCCGCATGCCGCACAAGCGGTCCGTATCTATGAAGTGGACCACCCCGCAACGCAGGAATGGAAACGCCATCGCGTGGCTGAAGCGCAAATCGCACTTCCACCATGGCTTGTTTTCGTGCCGGTCGATTTCGAGCAGGACGATCTGGGAGAAAGTCTCGCCGCCGCAGGCTTTCAGCGGAACTCGCCCGCGTTTTTCACGTGGCTCGGGGTCGTGCCCTATCTCACGCAGGACGCGATCGGCCGCACTCTGGATTACATCTCGTCGATCCAGAACTCGGAGGTCGTGTTCGACTACATGCAACCTCCCGAAGCATTCTCCGCAGAGCTGAGGCAATTGGAAAATCAGCGCGCGGAACAACTCGAGAAAATCGGTGAACGTTCAGCCACCCGCTTCGACCCGGCCGGCATTGCAACGCTTCTTCGCACGCACGGATTTCGTGCCATCGAAGACATCACTTTCCAGCAGATAAACTCCAGGTTCGGCCACGCGATCCAGGGCCTCGCACCCGGAAACGCCGGCCTTCATGTTGTCCACGCCAAACACTAGTTGAATTCGGCGCAGCATCTCAGCTGCCTCACTATTTCTTGGGCTGCGAAGTGCTGTAAGCCCACTTCGGGACCATCAGCTGCGCTTGCGCCGGATCGACCGCTGCCAGTTCCACCTCGCCATTCGGTACTTGCGACGCTGCGCTCCGTGCCAGCGACGCCGGATTCGGTTGTGTCCGGAAGTAATACACTTTGCCTTCCTCCGCCGTGAATGTAATCGCGGAAGCGTTATTGTCCCGTCGCGATTTCAAGGAAGACTGCTGGCTGGTGCACAGCCGGTGCTCACCAGGATTTACCGAAAAATACGTATAGGACTTGTGTTCATAGGCTCCGAGCCACGCGCCATCCACACCCACGCGCGTAATCAGGCCCCCAATATGAATCGCCGTGTTGTCCAGTTCCGAATCTCCAAACACATACACCAATGCCCTGCCGGATTCCGGCGTCGCGGTGGGATGCGAGTGTACCTGCCGCTGGACTTCAAATTTAGCCTGGTCGGGACCACACGCCGTCTGCATTTGCGGCGACACATTATCCTGAGCCCATACCGTCGTTGCCGCCGGCCCAGCACAGGCAAGAGATACACAGAGAAAAAACGCCCGAAGACTCAGCTTCATAGGGATTCTCCTGAACATTAGGACGCGCCAGCCAGGTTGCGGTTACGCAAAACGGCTTCCAATGTCGCCTTGACGAGTATGTTCAGAAGAATGAGCCGAGTCTTAACGCCTGGTAAACACTGCCGGTTCAAACGGTCGATGCAACACCATCTGGTATAAAGCTGTTTTTAAAGGTGGTGTTTATGAAGCCAAGAAAACGGTTTGGGCTTTCCGCGGAGCAGAAGATCGATGTGTGGCGTCGTTGGAAGGCAGGACAGACGCTGCATGAGATCGGGCGCGCTTTTGGCAAAGAACATTCCTCTATTCGTTGTCTGGTGTCGCGTCACGGTGGGATTGCTCGGGCCG
>Ga0210391_10005341_pt1 | contig 10590 bp, 8 predicted proteins | sample IncBWC12OmetaG_FD_160573 | JGI IMG/M metagenome (GOLD analysis project Ga0210391, IMG submission 160573) | Forest soil microbial communities from Barre Woods Harvard Forest LTER site, Petersham, Massachusetts, United States - Inc-BW-C-12-O ...
GCGACGAATCCTCAACGCCTTCCGCAGCACCGAAATCCCCTTCGCCGTAATCCTCCTCTTCGGCTTGCTCGCCATGACCGCGCGCAACGCCATCGATCCCGATCTCTGGTGGCATCTCCGCACCGGCCAGTGGATCGTAGAATCCGGCCACATTCCCCACTCCGATCCTTTTTCTTTCACTCGCGCCGGCCACGCCTGGATATCCCATGAATGGCTGTCCGAGATAATTTTCTTCGAATTGTATAAACGCGCCGGCGCCCCGGCGCTGATCGTCTTTTCCGCGATCATCACAACCTTCGGCTTCATGTTCCTTTATCTGCGCTGCCTTCCCGGCGGACAAAAACGGCACTGGGCTGCCGCCGCCACCGCGCTCGCCGCGCTCGCGTCTGCGCCCTCCTTTGGCGCGCGCCCGCAGATGTTTACTTTCACGCTAGCGAGCCTCCTCCTGTTCTTAGTCGAGCGCGGTGAATCTCGTCCAAAACTTCTGCCCTGGATTCCGCCGCTGTTTCTGCTCTGGCTCAATCTGCACGGCGGATTCGCCCTCGGTCCCGCTGTTCTCGTCGCCTACGGCGCAGGCGTACTCCTTGAATCGGCCACCGGCGACACACCCTGGCCAGAAGCCCGTCCCATCCTTCTGCGCATTCTGTTCGTTCTCCTAGCTTGCGCAGTTCTCGTGCCCCTCAACCCCAGCGGCATCCACCTCTACCGTTACCCGCTCGACACGCTGCGCTCTCCCGGAATGCGCTCCCTCATCGCCGAATGGCGCTCACCCGATTTCCACGCCAGCCTCTATCGCCCGCTCTTACTGCTTTGGCTGCTGCTTCTCATCGCCCTCGCGACCGCGCGCAGCCACCTCAAAGGCCGAGTCATCGTACCCTTGCTCCTGATCGCCTTCGCCGCTCTTGACGCGGCCCGCCATATACCGATTTTCGTCTTAATGGCCGTCCCGGTCCTAGCCGCCGCTGTTCCCGTCTCGCCTTTATCCGCCTCACCACGGCGCCCCGCATGGCGATTCCAAGCACACTTTGGCATGTTTGTCGTCGTTCTGATGGCGGCCTTTGCCTTGGCAAAATGGACCACTCTCGCACGCCATCAAAACGCTCGCGTCGCACAAATCTTCCCCCAAGGCGCTGTCCAGTTCCTGCGGACTAACTCCTTACCCATCAATGCTCCATCTCAACACAGAAACCTCTTCGTTTACTATGATTGGGGAGGTTACGCGATCTTCAATCTTTACCCCAACTACCGCGTATTCGTGGACGGCCGCGCCGACCTTTACGGCGACGATCTCATGCGCGAGTCCATTCGCACCCTGATCGATCTTCGCTCCGGCTGGCAAGACATCCTCGGCCGCTGGCAAGTTGAAACCGTCCTCATTCCATCATCCTGCGCCCTCGCCCAGGCTCTGCTCCTCGACAGCCACTGGCATGCCGCCTTTAGCGACTCCGATGCAATCATCCTCTCCCGCAGTTCTCCGGCGGCCCCAAATACTGACATTTCCACAAACAAACCCCTCGCCATAACAGTAAAAAGATGAAAAAATGTTTCCCATATCCATCCGTAATCTGCGACACTAGGGCGCGTATTAGGGAATGGCTTCCCAAGCTCCCCAGGATCGTAAATTTCTAGAGTAAGTAACTTCTCGAAGGAGTCTCTATGACACAGTTGTGCAAGCTCTTGTGGCGTAATGAAGAAGGCCAGGACATCGCGGAATACGCCGTGATGCTGGCGGTAATTCTGGTGATCGTAATCGGCACCGTCCGTCTGATCGGCAGCAACGCCAACACCGTTTTTTCGCAGGTTGGCAGTCAGATCGGCCAGCAGTAGTCGCGGTACCGTGTTTAGCTGGCCGAATGTAGCTCTCTGCGGCAGCAAATAGGTCCGGAGTGTTTCCGGAAGGAGTGGAATGAATCGACGGCGTCTCTTGATGATCGGAGGCTTGGCTTTAGCGGTTGGCCTGCTCGTCAGCTATGCCGTCTACAACCAGCTCCGAAACTTCGCCGGCTTGAGCGGCAACTCCGCCGCCGTCCCGGTCGTGGTGGCTGCCAACGATATTGAGGTCGGAGCAAAGCTGGCAGCCAAAGACATTCGCGTCGTCAATATCCCGCCCGCCGCGATCCCTCCCGGCGCATTCTCTTCTCCCGCGAAAGTTCTAAACCGGGGCGCTATCCTGCCCATCGGCAAGGGCGAATTCATTCTCTCGAGCAAACTGGCGGCGCTCAACGCCGGAGCTGGCCTTCCTTCGCTGATTCCACCCGGCATGCGCGCCGTTTCCGTCCGCGTTAACGATGTTGTTTCCGTGGCCGGCTTCGTACAGCCTGGCACGCGCGTGGATGTAATGGCCACCGGCAATCAGGGCAGTGGTGGCGAACCGCAGACCATCACCGTTCTGCAAAACGTCGCCGTGATCGCCGTCGGCGGAAGTCTCCTCGAGCGTCTCACCTCCGGCGAATCGAGCGCTCCCGTAATCACTCTGTTGGTGTCGCCCGACGACGCTCAAAGATTGGCGCTGGCCTCCCAGGAAGGTAGAATTCAGCTCGCGCTCCGTAATCCGCTGGACACCAAGAAAGAAGGTATCGGCGCCACCCATGTAAGCGCGCTCTACCCCGGCGAGAAACCGCCAACCGCAGACGCCAAACCCAAAGTCCACAAGATGACCGCCAAAGTTTCGGCGCCTGTGAATGCGCCCTATCAGGTAGAAATGATTCGTGGCAGCAAACGGGATGAAACCAAGTTTCCAGAAGATAAATCGCAATAGTCATACCGAACATCAATCGGGCCGTCGCTATCGCATCCATTCGCGCCCGGTCATTATCTCTGTCGCTGTCTGCATAACTTTCGATTTGCCTTCGAACGAGTTGCTCGTGCCGCCTCCAAGAGGTCTGAATTCATGAGAGCTTTCAAGCTCGTTGCAGCCGTCCTGTTTCTCGGCGCGACAACGATCTCCGCGCGTCCCGTGGCCTTCCACGGGCTCGCGCTGCATAGGTCAGCGCTCCATAGCGATGCCGCCACGTCTCCCGCTACTTCCCCGAGCCCAGCCTCGAAAGCCCAGGACAATCCCGCCGCTCCGCCCGCCACCGCAACCACTTCCACCTCCACATCCACGGAAACTTCCGGTGCGGCTCCGCTGCGCGTGATGGTCGGAAAATCTCTTCTCATCAACACTACTGAGCGCCTCAAGCGCGTCTCCGTCACCGACCCTTCCGTGGCCGATGCGCTCGTCGTCACCCCCACGCAAGTCCTCGTCAACGGACTCGCTCCCGGCGAAGTCTCCTTATTGATCTGGGATGAACTCGAGCGCTCGCGAAGCTTCGACCTGCGCGTCGATGTCGACATCACCGCCGCCTCCGAAGAAATTCATCGCCTCTTCCCGAGCGAACAAATCAGCGTCACCCCGTCGCGTTCCGCCATCGTTCTCTCCGGCCACGTGACCACCGAAGATATCGCCAAACATGCGGGCGCGCTCGCCTCCGCGTATTCGAAGAACGTCGTCAACGTGCTGAGCTTCGGGCCCGTCGGCGCCGACGAGGTCTTGCTCGAAGTCAAGTTTGCCGAAGTCGATCGCACCGCTTTGACCCAGATCGGTTTCAACCTGCTTTCGACCGGCTCGGGCAATACGATCGGCAGCACCACCACCGGCCAGTTCGGAGGAATCACCGGGCAGGGCGCCATCAACGATACCGGATCGCTCAGCCCCTTCCCCAATAGCGCGACCGTCTCGAATGTCCTCAACCTTTTCTTCTTTAACCCGCAAGTCCATCTCGGCGCCGTAATTGAGGCGCTCAAGACGCAAAACCTGTTGCAGATTCTGGCCGAGCCCAATCTCGTCGCGGTCAATGGCAAAGAAGCCAGTTTCCTCGCCGGCGGAGAATTTCCCTTCCCCGTGGTGCAGCCCGGCGCCGGCGGCATCTCCACCGTCACGGTTCAGTTTCGCGAGTTCGGCGTGCGCCTGAAATTCACCCCCGTAATTCAACCGAACGGCAACATACATCTCCACGTCGCGCCCGAAGTAAGCACTCTCGACTTCGCCGACGCCGTCACCGTTTCCGGCACGACCATTCCCGCCATCAGCACCCGCAAAGCGGAAACCGAATTCGAACTCCAGGATGGCCAGAGTTTCGTCATCGCCGGCCTCATGGACAATCGCGTTACCAACGTCGCCAATAAAGTCCCGTGGCTCGGCGATATCCCCATCATTGGCAACTTTTTCAAGAGCAAGAGCGACCAGAAGAGCAATTCAGAATTAATGGTTCTGTGCACAGTTCACCGCGTTGCGCCCAGTGTCGCCCCGCCGAAAGGTCCGACGATGCCTGTGCCCAATTTAGACCCAAAAAAGTTCGATAAAGATAAGTCAGGAGCCAACAAGTAGAATGGTGAGGATCGCATCATCGGGCGACCGATTTTAGATGACCCGATCACCCGATGGTCAGATGACCCGATCCGGAATCTGTCATGCCAGAGTTATCAGTAGCTGTATTCGCCACGGACAATGATCAGCGCGCCGTGTTGCAGGTATTAGTTGACGGCACCAGCGTGGCCTTCACCGTCTGCAGCCACGCCACCTTGCCTTTGGCCGCCAACGACCCGGTCATCCGCAAGACTCAATCCTTCGCGCCTGACGTACTCCTGGTAGATATCTCCACCGATGCCATCTCCTCCGCGCTCCGCGCCATCGAATTGCTCCATCAGGAACTCCCCAATTCGGCCGTCTTCGCCGTCGGCCCCATGACGCAGCCGCAGTTGATTGTCAGCACCATGCGCGCCGGTGTCCGCGAATATATCGAGCGCCCCACCAGCACCACCGATCTCCTCGAAGCTTTCGTTCGCCTCACCTCGATGCGCCGCAAGCCCGGTCGCGAAAGCTCCCGCGGAAAAGTTTTCACCGTCGTCAATGCCAAAGGCGGCAGCGGCGCCACCACCGTAGCCGTCAATCTCGCGCTTGCCTTGCAGTCGGTTCACCACAGCACCGCGCTGGTAGACCTGGCGCCCCTCGGCCACTGCGCGTTGCATCTCAACCTCAAGCCGTCTTTCACTGTCTCCGACGCCGTCACCAATCTCCATCGCCTCGACTCGTCTCTGCTCGATAGCTTCATGGCCCGGCACGAGCGTGGATTGCAGGTGCTTGCCGGCGCGGCCGCGCCCACCTCCGTCGAACCTTCCGCCGCCGACTTTGCCCGCTTGTTCGATACGATGGTTGGCCTGTTTCATTACATTGTCGTGGACGCTTCCTCGCGCCTGGATAGCGCAACGCGACTGGTCAGCAATCTCTCCGAAAAGATTCTGCTCATCGCCCATGCCGACGTGGCCTCTCTCTGGAGCGCCGGGCGCGTGGCGCAATATCTTGGCGAGAGCGGCTCTCGTGATCGTTTCGCCCTGGTGTTGAACCGTTATCGCAAAGTCGCCGGCTTCAATGAAGCCGAAACCGAAGTCGCCATCGGAGCCCCCGTGCTCTGGCGAATTCCCAATCAATACTTCGCGGTCTCCACCGCCATCGATCGCGGCGTTCCGTTGATGCAGCAGGGCAACACCGAAATTGCACGCTCCATTTCCGGCTTGGCTGACCATTTGACCAAGGACGATTTGGAAGTCAAACGCACCGCCTGGTCATTATTTAAAACGGTATAGTTAGAAAGGCGCCGTTCGCCCTTCGCTCAGACATAAAGACCGGCGAACCGCAAATGACTCTACGAACAGCGAACCACGAAAAGCGAATAGCGGGGTTTTCCTAACACCTGTCACCTAAGACCTGTCACCTGATTTCCTATGGCCAATCTACAAGCCTTCGAGCGCAGCGAATACCAGCAGGTCAAAGCCGATCTGCATCGTAAGATCCTCGATCGTCTCGACCTCGAAAAACTCGGCCGCACCACCGGAGACTCCGCCCGCGACGAAGTCCTCGTCCTCATCCGCAGCTCAGTCAACAGCGAAGCCGTCCCTCTCAGCTTCGCCGAGCGCGAGCAATTGTCGCGCGAAATCCTTGATGAAATCTTTGGCCTCGGCCCGCTCGAACCGCTGCTCAAAGATCCCACCATCTCCGACATCCTCGTCAACCGCTTCGACCGCGTCTACGTCGAGCGTGCCGGCAAGCTCGAAATCACCGGCCTGTCGTTCAAAGACAATCAGCACCTGATGCAGATCATCGACCGCATCGTCTCCCGCATCGGCCGTCGCGTCGACGAATCTTCACCCATGGTCGATGCCCGCTTGCAAGACGGCTCGCGCGTCAACGCCATTATTCCGCCGCTGGCCCTCGACGGCGCCTGCCTCTCCATCCGCCGCTTTGGCCGCGATCCCATCACCGCCCGCAACATGCTCGACAACAAGACTTTAACCGAGCCCATGCTTGAACTTCTCTCGGCCATGGTCAAAGGCCGTCTGAACTTGATTATCTCTGGAGGCACCGGCGCCGGCAAAACCACCGTCCTCAACGTCCTCTCCGGATACATTCCCAATTCCGAGCGCATCGTAACCATCGAAGACGCCGCCGAACTCCAGCTCAAACAAGAACACATCGTGCGCCTCGAAACCCGCCCTCCCAACATCGAAGGCAAAGGTTCCGTCCGCATGCGCCAGCTCGTCATCAACAGTCTGCGTATGCGCCCCGACCGCATCGTGGTTGGCGAGGTGCGCGGCGAAGAGGCCTTCGACATGCTCCAGGCCATGAACACCGGCCACGAAGGCTCGCTCACCACCGTCCACGCCAACTCCCCGCGCGACGCCCTGGCTCGCATCGAGAATATGGTCTCCATGGCCAACCTCAATATTCCCGAGCGCGCCATCCGCCATCAAATTGCCAACGCCATTCATGCGGTAGTCCAGGTCGCGCGCCTCTCCGACGGCTCGCGCAAAGTCATCACCGTCTCCGAAGTCATCGGCATGGAAGCCGACATGATCGTCCTCCGCGACGTTTTCGTTTTCGACCGCAGCGGAATCGACGAGAGCGGCAAAGTCCGCGGCGTCTTCCATTCCACCGGCATCCAGCCGCAGTTTACCGAACGCCTCGCCACCGCCGGCTGCCGCCTCAGTCCGGCGCTGTTCGAATCCCGGATGGAGGTTTAGCCTATGTTCATCATTGCCATCCTGGTTTTTATCGTCGTGACGCTGGCCGTCTTCGTCGCAGTCTCGCTCTTCGATGAGCGCAAGTCCCAGGCTCGCGTTCTCCGCAACCGCCTCTCCACCGTTCAGGAACGCAGCGCCGAAGCCACACCCAACGCGGCCCTGCTGCGCGATGAAGTCCTCAGCCGCATCCCCGCCTTCGACAGTTTCCTCCGCCGTTCTGATCGCGTCTCCGCCCTCCAAAAAGTGTTGGCTCAGGGCCACGTCGATGTGCGCGCCGGAAACTTCCTCATGCTCTGCGCCGCCTCTTCGCTCCTGCTCGCCGTCGTCGCCTACTTCGCCGGAGGCAACATCCTCTTCGCCTGGGCCGGCGTCGTCCTCGGTTTTTTCCTCCCCTACGCCTACGCCTCGCACATGCGCAAAAAGCGCTTCCAGAAATTTGAGGAAAAATTTCCCGAGGCCATCGACACCCTCGCCCGCGCCGTCCGCGCCGGACACGCCTTTACCACCGCCATCGAAATGATCGCCAACGAGGTTTCCGAACCCGTCGCCGGTGAATTCCGCCAGCTCTTCGAAGAACAAAAATTCGGCCTCCCCGTGCGCGACGCGCTGCTCAACCTCGCCGACCGCATCCCCCTGGTCGACGTCAAATTCTTCGTCACCGCCGTGATGTTGCAACGCGAAACCGGAGGCAACCTGGCCGAAATTCTCGACAACCTCTCCTACGTCATTCGCGAGCGCTTCAAAATCCTGCGCCAGGTCCGCGTCCACACCGCCCAGGGCCGCCTCACCATGGTCCTGCTGATGGCTCTTCCGCCGACCGTGGTAGTCGTCATGTACGTCCTCAACCGCGGATTCATCATGCCGCTCTTCATCGATCCAATCGGCCACGCATTAATCGTCGCCGGAATCACCATGCAAACCTTAGGCTACTTTTTCATTCGCAGAATCATCAGGATTCAAGTGTGATGAATGCAGAGACTTATTTGAATTACAAGACGTGGGCCGGTCGTCGGTCGCTAGTCGTTAGTCGTTCGGTGGTTTGGTTATCGACTAACGACCAACGACTAACGGCCGAAGACCGAAGGCCGGTAACGAATTCATGACAGTCGCCATAGCGCTCTCCATTTTCGTTTTCCTCACCATCGCCGTAATCGTCTTCGCCTTCGGAGCCGCCACCGTCACGCCTTCCTCCGTCCTCGGCTCCCGCCTCCGCGAAATCGGCTGGCAACGCACCAAGCCCGAGGTCAAGCCCGCCATCCGCGAGCGCATGCAGCAGGCTCTCGATCCTCTCAGCCGCGCCCTGCCACTGTCCTCCGCCGACGTCTCGCAAACCCGCCTCTGGCTCATCCAAGCGGGATACCGCAGCCCGCAACACGTCACCATCTACCGCGGCCTCCGCGTCCTCTGCGCCGCCATCGCCTTCGTCTCCGTCTTCCTCTTCACCGGCTTCAGTTCGCCTCTCCTGCTCGTAGGCCTCACCGCTCTCGGCTTCTTTCTCCCGCGCTTCGTCCTAAAGAAGAAACTAACCGAGCGCCAGCGCCGCATCCGCCTCGGCCTTCCCGACGGACTCGACCTCACCGTCATCTGCGTCGAAGCCGGCCTCTCCCTCGATCAGGCCATGATGCGCGTCGGCAACGACCTCAGCTACGCTCATCCCGAACTGAGCGCCGAATTCCATCTCTTCGATCTGGAAACTCGCGCCGGCAAACCCCGCGTAGAAGCTCTCCGCAATCTAGCCGACCGCACCGGCGTCGAAGACATCCGCTCCCTCGTCGGAACCCTCATCCAAACCGATCGCTTCGGAACCAGCGTCGCCCAAGCCTTGCGCGTCCACTCCGACTCCCTGCGCACCGAGCGCCGCCAGCGCGCCGAAGAACAAGCCGCCAAAACCACCGTAAAAATGATCATCCCCCTCGTCCTCTTCGTAATGCCCTCCCTCATCTTCGTCACGGTCGGCCCCGCCATAATCCAGCTGATGCACATCTTCGTGCCCGTCCCCGGCAAACGGTGAGCAAATTTGTAATTGATACTTTGTAATTTGTAATTGGAAACCGAGGCCGTCGCTTCTAAGAGTTTTCCATTACAAATTACAAATCGCCAATCACCCATTCCCCAGGAGTCGCCATGCCGCGCGGGCCCAAGTCCTACGCCTTCAACCGCACCCGCAATACCTACCTCGCGACCGACCTCATCATCGCGAGCACTCACTGGACCCGCTTCCGCGGCCTCATGGCCACCCGCGCCGACCAGTTCCCCCCCGGCCAAGGCCTCTGGATCAACCCCTCCCACGGCGTCCACACCTTCGCCATGCGCTTCCCCATCGACGTCGTCTACCTCGACCGCGACCGCAAAGTCATTCACCTGGAAGAAGATCTAAAACCGTGGCGCATGGCCGCCATCCGCGCAAAAGCAACCTCTGTCATCGAGGTCCCGACCGGCGCCATCCAGGAATCCCAAACCACCCTGGGCGATCAAATCGACATCCTCCAAGAACACCCCATCCACAGCGAAGCCGCGTGAACCATCGACGGCCACAAATATACGCAAGCCCCGAATTTCGGGGGTCAGCTGTCAAGCCTCCGGCAAGAATCAAGCACAACCTCTAACTCATTGATTCCGCAATATTTCACCGACCATCCCTGATTCCCAAAGATTTTGCAGAGTTTTTCTCTAACTCCCTGATTCCAAAAGATCGGGGGGTAAGGGGGGATAGGGGGTACTACCTGGCTAACATCGCGCTTCGAAACATTCAGACCACCGTCCCTGAAAAAGAATAAAAAACACCGAAGTGACCGCGAAATCAACCCCGTTTTCTGGCACACTATCACTAATCCCCAATCCCCGAAGACCAACGCAGCCCGAAATAATGTCCGTAGTCATTACGACGCCCGAAGTCGCTCCCATCCCCGAGCAGTGGCCCGATCCCCCGCGCCTGCTGGTCGAATGGTCGTCTCCCTGGGACGAATTCAAATCCGCCCTGCGTCCCGCGCTCGCGCGCCCTCCGAAAGCCCTCGCCGGAGAAGCGCCCATCGGCATCTTTCCCTATCGCGGCATCCTCATCTCCTGGCTGCTCGAGTGCCTGCTGCTGATCGCCATCATCGTGCTCCCCGAGCGCTTCGTCAGCCTCGAAATCCCGCCGCCTCCAACGCGCCCGCAATGGGATGTGATCTACTATTCCGGCGACGAACTCCCGCAAACGCAAGATCGCGGCGGCGCGCAGTCCGGCAAATCCGGACGCGCCGGCGGCCAGCAAGCTCACCATCGCACGCAGGCTATCCGCGTAGCGCGCGGCGACAAGCCGAGTGAGAAGATTGTCGACGCGCCGCATGTCAATCTTCCGCGTTCCGATTCCGCCGTTGCCAATCTCCTCGCCTTCAAACCGACGCCCGGACCGCCTCCATCTGAAGGCCTGCGCTCATCTCTGATCGCGCCCGCAATGCCGACCGTGGCTCCCATAGCGCCAACGCCCGAACTCAATTCAGACCTGAAAGCTCGCAACGCCAACCGGCTCACGCCGAGCATCATTCCCCC
>Ga0210391_10005342_pt1 | contig 10590 bp, 10 predicted proteins | sample IncBWC12OmetaG_FD_160573 | JGI IMG/M metagenome (GOLD analysis project Ga0210391, IMG submission 160573) | Forest soil microbial communities from Barre Woods Harvard Forest LTER site, Petersham, Massachusetts, United States - Inc-BW-C-12-O ...
CTGCCCGAAGCATGCAGACAGGCTCGAGCGTGGCGCGATTCGGGAGTTGGGGTCGTTCCTCTGGCCGTGAACGTTTCCGCAGCCGAGTTCGGAGCAAAGGATTTTCTCTCGGGGGTCCGGGCCGTGTTGATTGCCACAGGAGTGGAACCTGCGAATTTGGAGCTGGAACTGACCGAGAGCGTTCTGATGCAGGACGCAGAGTCTGCCGTGCGCTCACTAGGTGCCTTGAAGGCCATGGGCGTGCAACTTGCGATCGACGACTTCGGCACCGGTTACTCTAGCTTCACCTATTTAAGGCGTTTCCCGATGGACGCGCTGAAACTCCATCAATCCTTCGTGCAGGACATCACGGTGGATCCCGGAGACGCGACCATTGTGAGCGCCATGATCAGTATCGGGAAGAGCCTAAAGCAGCGGGTCATTGCAGAGGGAGTAGAAACTCTTGCGCAGCTCGATTTCCTTAAGCACCACGGGTGCGGCGAAGGGCAAGGCTATTACTTCAGTCGTCCGGTTGCGGCCCTACAGGCCGGGAAGCTACTCGAGGACGGCATACATGCGCGGGCGGTTAATTAGCGAGGACAATCGGCGAAGTCCGTCCACGAACTTCAACGCGAGCCCCTAGAACCGCCAACCTCGGACTGATCCGCGATTCGAGCGTGTTGATCTCGGCCGAGTCACCTCCTTCGCTTTAATCCCTTTGATCGAGATGGGCGTGCACGGTTTGCTCATCGAACCGGGCGCGAACCTGCAATGAGGATATCGACGAGGCGTCTTGCGCTTTGCTTCCAGTCCGGGCCAGACGCCACATTGGACACGCCGATCAGGGCCCGAAGCAAGTCGAATGGGTCGAGGTCTTTACGGATATCGCCGCTTGTGATGGCGCGCTCGACCAGCGCGTGAATTGCCCCTGAGATCTGAGAGCGCGAAGATTCATAGACCTTTGAAGGGCCTCCGACGAGAGTATTTAAAGCCGGGGCGATGATCTGTTTTGCCGCAATGTAGTCAACGAACAACAGCATCCAGGCACGCAACGCTGCTATCGGCGCCATTTCCTGAGCGAGTTTCTGCTCTGCGGCAGCCAACTTTTCAACCTCGGTCCGATAGACCGCCTCGAGAAGAGCATCGCGCGTAGGAAAGTGGCGATACAAAGTTCCCGCCCCCACGCCGGCCTGCTGGGCGATCTCGTCCAGGCTGGTGTTTGCGCCTGAGTGGGCGAAGGCCTCCTTGGCTACTTCCAGAAGGCGCTCGCGATTGCGCTGGGCATCCGTGCGTGGCTTGCGCTGGGCGGGTTGCGGACGTTTCTTGGGCATCGAAAATCCTGACCATTGAAAAAAACCTTGCAACCGGAGAGAGTCCCCGGTTATCTAAGTATACTACGGAGACAGTCTCCGTTTTATCCAGTTCTGAGGGTTGGTCAACTGCAGTTACTGCCATGGGTTCAAACGGGCGGTACAGGGAGGAAGACATGGTGGACGTATTCGGCGCGACTTCAACGACAGACGAGGTTTTATCCGGCGTGAATCTGAAGGGTAAGCGAATCCTGGTTACGGGCGTTTCGGCCGGGCTCGGCGTGGAGACGGCGCGGTCTCTTGCGGCGCACGGCGCGCACGTCGTGGGTGCAGCACGGGATTTGGCCAAGGCCCAAACGGCGACCGCTCGAGTGCGTCAAGACGCAGCGGCGGGTGGCGGGAGCTTCGAGATGATTGAACTCGATCTGGCGAGTCTTAAAAGCGTGCGTGCTTGCGCCGAGAAATTGCTCGCAAAGGGCGAACCGCTGGACGTGATCATCGCGAATGCGGGCGTAATGGCCACACCGTTTGCAGAGACCCTCGATCGTTTCGAGACGCAGTTCGGCACGAATCACCTGGGCCACTTTGTGCTGGTGAACCGGATTGCGCCCCTTATCCGCAAAGGAGGGCGTCTGATTAACCTCTCTTCGGCGGGACACCGCTTCTCCAATGTTGATCTCGAGGATCCCAGCTTTGAACGGACGCCGTATGAGCCCTTCATCGCATATGGCCGATCGAAGACTGCGAATATCCTTTTTGCAGTGGCGTTCGACCAAAGGCATCGGGCGCGCGGCGTGAGAGCCGCGGCTGTGCATCCAGGGGGCATACAGACCGAGCTGGGCCGCCATATGGACCGGAGCCACCTGCAGGCGATGATTGACCAGATGAACAAGCAGCTGGCGGCAGAGGGTAAGGCACCTTTCCAGTGGAAGACGATTCCGCAGGGAGCCGCAACTTCGGTGTGGGCCGGTGTGGTTGCTCCGGCTGACGAGATTGGCGGCCGATATTGCGAGAACTGCCATGTGGGCCAACTTGTGGCGGACGATGCAACGATCAGCGCCATCAGCGAAGGAGTGCGCGGATACGCGCTTGATCCAGACAACGCCGAGGCGCTCTGGAGGAAAAGCGAAGAGCTCGTCGGCGAGTCGTTTTAGCCATTCAGGGTTCGAACGACTTTGATGCGCAAGAGCAATCCATGGAGAAGAACAGAAATGACGACACAGACGGCCCTGGGCGGCAACTATGCGCTTGCTGGCAGTTCGATGACTTTGAATCGCATGGGCTACGGCGCGATGCAGCTGGCCGGTCCGCAGGTCTGGGGACCGCCGCGAGATGTGGACGGTGCGATGGCAGTTCTGCAGGAGGCGGTCGCATCCGGCGTGAATCATATCGACACCAGCGACTATTACGGTCCGCACGTGACCAACCAGATTATCAGGCGGGCCCTTCATCCCTATCGAGATGGCTTGGTGATCGTCACGAAAGTGGGTGGACGACGAGGGGACGACAAGTCATGGCTTCACGCCCTTTCGCGCCAGGAGCTGATCGACGCCGTGCATGACAATCTCCGCAATCTCGGGCTCGACGTACTCGATGTCGTGAATCTACGGGTCGGAGGAGTCATGGCGCCGACCGAGGATTCGATTGAACAGCCACTGACTGTGCTCGCCGAACTCAAACGTCAGGGACTGATTCGTCACGTCGGTCTGAGCAATGTGAGTCCCAAACAGCTGGCTGAGGGGCAGAAAATTACGGAGATTGTCTGCGTGCAGAACTTTTACAACGTGGCAAACCGGAACGACGATGGCCTGATCGACGACCTAACGAAAGAAGGCGTCGCGTATGTGCCGTTCTTTCCTCTGGGAGGATTTACGCCGCTACAGTCGTCGGTGCTGGATGCGGCGGCTCGATCGCTCAACGCCACGCCCATGCAGGTCGCCCTTGCGTGGTTGCTTCAGCGTTCGGCGAACATCCTGCTCATTCCCGGAACATCTTCGGTCGGACATTTGCGGGAAAATCTCCAGGCCGCCACGTTCAAGCTTCCCGCCGAAATCGTCGCCAGTCTCAACTCCCTTGGCAAAGGCCCTGGACGGGCGACTTCGTCCTCGTCCTGAACACACTTATTTTTCATTCTCGTTGAAATATCCCGGTCGTTGATCCGTCTACAAAGGTAGATGAGTGATTCGCTGATAATCGGGCGAACAGTTCGCGAGCAGGACCGACGGATCTCGGAGGTCGTCAAGCTCGAGCGAGCCAGACTCCGGAACTTCATCCGCAGACGTGTGTCCGATGAGAGGGACGCCGAGGACATTCTGCAGGACGTCTTCTACGAACTGGTCGAAGCCTACCGGATGATGAAGCCGATCGAGTTCGCCAGTGCGTGGCTCTACCGCGTGGCGCGGAACCGCATTACGGATCTGTTTCGCAGGAAGAAACCAGAGGTCCTGGGCGCCGATCCTGTACGAGGGGAGGCCGATGAGGAAGCGCTGCTGCTGGAGGACCTGCTTCCCTCCCCTGATGCCGGACCGGACGCGGCGTATGCGCGGAGCGTTTTGATCGAGGAGCTGGATGCCGCTTTGGGTGAGTTACCCGAAGATCAGCGCCAGGTGTTCCTCGCGCATGAGATCGAGGGTCGGAGTTTCAAGGAGCTCGTGCAGTCGACCGGCCTCAACATAAACACACTGGTATTGCGGAAGCACTATGCCGTGATTCATCTGCGCGAGCGTCTCGAAGCCATTCACAAGCAGTTTCAAGGAACGTGAGGACAACATGATGGGACGATGGATTCTGCGGGGAGTGAAAATCGCGATGCTGGTGCTGGTGGTTGGAACGGCACTGAGTTTCGTGATCATGAGCCTGTGGAACTGGCTGATGCCTGCGCTGTTCGGGCTGCACCGGATCGGTTTCTGGCAGGCTCTGGGGTTGCTGCTGCTGGCCAAGATTCTGTTCGGAGGGTTGCGCGGGCCGCGCGGCGGGCACCTGCACTGGAGGGGACGCATGATGGAGCGCTGGGCGCAGATGACTCCCGAGGAACGGGAGAAATTCAAGGAAGGGATCAAGGGCCGCTGCGGTGCATTTGGTTCACCCGCCGCCGAGCCGAAGGCCTAGCGCCATGCGAATGAACTTCGGAGAAGTGCTCAACATTCAGGATTTGGGAAACCACTCGGTGGCGATAACTGTCGAGCTGGGGATCCTGTTGGCAGGCTCGATCGATGTCACGCCCGATCCGAAACGCAGACATTTTTACGAGATCGAAGGCTACCGAGCCGTGTACTACGTGTACGTGTCACCTGTAAGCGGGACAATCTTCTTGGTCGCTGCGTGGGAAAACGTCACGGCGCCTGAAGCGGAGCCGCATATGGCGGGTTCCCTGTCATCGTAAGCTGTGCTTCCGACCAAGCCGTCGCGGTCTCGCTCCCCCACAAGCACAGCGCTGGAATCCACTATGATTCGTTCCTGGGCGAACCGAATTTCACTGCGCAACACTGCTTCAGGCCGGCCTGCGTCGCGGAATTCGAGACATCGCCTGATCGCCTTTCTCGCCTGCGTTACGTCGGTCGACATTAGGCGGCCCGCCGGCCACCGCACAGACGATTGGCGCGCTCCGCCAAACCCTTTTCGAGCTGATCCTTCGAAGCCTGTGTTGCGGCCTTGGGTAGAAGCGCGTCGATAACGATGGCATCAATGCGCGCCCGAACGTCAGTGGCAGTTCTTGTAAGTCGACTACCCGCCGCCGCAAGCTCCACCCTGGCCGCCTCGGAGAGAACGGGTACGGCCATCTGCCGCAGATGCGTGGCTTCGAGCTTGAGCGCCCCACCACCCATCGCCGTACCGAGTGCTTCCATTGACGCTCGACACCAGACGCTATTCAGCAGCGCCTCAAGGGCGTGACGACCCAGACCCTTCTGAGATCCCCATAAAGTCGAAAAATTGGCGTCGATCAGCACGGGCGTTTCGAAGTTGGCCTCGGCCGACGGCAAGCTGTGATTGACCCGCGGAATGAACACAGCGGGCAAATGACGGGGCGCAAAATCCGGCAGCATGTACCAGAAGCGCGGCGTGACTTGACCGTTGCGAGATAACCGCGCATTCGTGCGAACGGCGGAAAGATCGGGAATCATTTTTTCGCCGACGCTTTCTGGCGGCGCGGCGGACGCACCGCGCACGTAGCTCGCGAGTTCATCCGGCATGATTTCTGGCAGCGCTTCCCCGCTCGCAGCGTAGGCCGCATTCGCCTCAGCCGCGATGTGATAGTCCTCCGGTAGAACCCACCCCCGCAAATCAAGAACGCGTCCATCGGGGAGACGGCCGTCTTCCATCGCCGTCATTTCAGATTGCCGTCGCAGTACGGGCCGCAAGACATCGGCTGGCACGGAAAACTCTCGTTGGTTAAAGAACGACGAAGCCCTGACACGCATTAGGCCGGGACCCGCCGGACCACGCGCACTCAAATAGAAAAATCGATTGCATCCTGTCCGCAGCCCCTGCCCCACACTGACACCTAACTCTTCGAGCCTCACTAGGACGTCGGGAGAAAACGTTTCCGGCAGCGCACTTCGCAAGGCGTCTGGGACGGTCACCTGTGCGGCTGAGCGCGTAGTGAGAAATAGCGGGAGATCGTCGCCACGGGCCTCAAGCGTCTGATACCAGCTCCGGTGCTCTATACGACTTTCAAGATCAGTCCACTCATCGCCGAGATTGAAGAGGCGCGTGCCGATTCCTAATCTTGGCTGTTCACGCCCAGCGCGCACCCAAGTTGCAAACTGTTCTTCCGGAACTTCTCCCGCAAAACTCGCCCCTACCAAGGAGCTTACGCTCGCGGCTTCCGGCGCCGCCTGCACCCACACTGCTTCCTGCAGGTCGGTTCTCGATGTGAGGGGTCTGGAGATCTCTTCCTCCGACAGACGACGTGCGACGAGAAGATGCGTGCGCACAAGGGCGTTGGAAAACCAGCCGGGCTGCACGTCCTCCACGATGCATTCCAGAGAGAAGCAGCGCAGAAGCAGGTAACGAATCACATCAGCGTAGTTTCGGGTCCTCCACGTGGCTGGAACAACGAGCGCAAGGCGCCCCCCAGGTCGAACCATAGCAGCCGCGAGAAGCCAGGCCGGCACGGATAGGTCAGCGAGCCCCGAATAACCTTCGGCCAGTTCCTTCCAGACGCTCCTTTCCGCACTGGAAAACCGAGTATTGATAATCGAACCCAAGCCGGAGCGCACTCCTACCGCTATACCACTATTTGTATTGCGGGCTTGATAGCGGACATAGGGCGGATTCGTGATGACCAAGTCATAGCTGCGCAAAGGTAATCTCTCTACGGAAACGGGATCGAACGCGTCGCCGGCAATGACCGATTGCGCAAGTTGGGTGGTCCCAGAAGTTTGCGCTAGCCGCTTGCGGCACGTCGCAGCGGTTATTTCGTCGATCTCGACGCCGTCCAGCCGATCAAGCGCGATACCGCGTTCACATGCCGCTTCCCATGTAGCGTCGAGGAGGTCGCCGTGGCCGGCCATCGGATCAAGCACGGTGCGCGTCTGCGCATCAAGAGCGAGGTGAGCGAGGAGCTTTCCGAGCTGAAGGCCTGAAAAATACTGGCCTAAGTTCTTTCGTTGTTCCGGCGCGAGCGACAATTCATAGTCCCGAGCCGCGCGTCGGACAACATCGAGTGATTCAAACTCGCGCACCGGCGATATTCTCCGATAACGACAGCCCAGCATGCCAACGGTAAAAAGTGTCGGCATCGAGCGGTACCTGCTGATGATGGGTCAAATAATACGTCACGAAACGGGAATAGAGGCGTTGCGCGGTTTGCTCGATTGGATCCGGAATCAAAGCTGCTTCTTGCCGTAACTGTTCGGCGACTTTCCAGACGCTTTCAACGGAGCGCTCAGTCTTCCTAGAACGATCGCTCAGAAGTAGAACCGGGTCACCGCGAACCGCACCATCGGTTGTTACTTGCTTGAAGCTACCTTGGGTCTTGTCCAGAACACCAGCACATTCAACGCTGAACCCGGCATCCTCGTATGCCGACTGAAGCGCGTTCCACACTTCTGAGGAAGCCGAATGAAAGACAAGCGTCATCTTGGCGTTACGCTTCAGGATGCGCCGCATCTCCGACAATGCGCGCGTAAGTAGAGATTGATATTCTGCGACTGTCTTGTTCTGGTCTCTGCTTACGATGGTTTCATCCGTTCGGTCAGTGAACTGATTCAGCCAGGCCTCGTTGACGAAGTTTATCTCGGCATACGGAATATTTCCTCCGAACGGCGGATCGACAAAAATGTGGTCAACGCTTCGGTCGGGCAAGTCGATCGAACAGGCCGAACGCTGCTGCACATCGACGCTAGCCTTGCGCCCGTGGATAGTTGTAAATGCGTCGGTGATGGTCGAAAGCTTACGGCGCAACCCAACCGCAAGGTTCTTCTCGACTGGAAGTCCGCTGATATACAGCACGCCTGGTTGGGCACTCGTCAGAACAAGATCTTTTTGGCCGGTCTTGGCGACCACGCGCGTCATGATCGTGGCATGAGATGCGTTGTAACTGAGGAGCCAGAAACGAAGCGCGTCGCGAAGAAGATCGTCATAGCAAGCCGTGCGTTCCCAGAGTCGGCCGAACACAATGAGATTGCGCCGGGTGTAGAAGTGGTGGAGGTGTGTGATGCCTTGGTGATAGCCCCGTCGGTACAGATCACCCCAGGGTATCTCGATGCGCGGAACCGCGCCCGGAACCGGCTCACCGGCGACGCGGGCTAGTAATTCAGAATCTTGATCCGTCACGGGACGTGACCACTTTTTCTTGCCGCTGGTTCCGTGTAGCCAAACGGGCTTGCGCGCTCGGAGCTCGTTTCGCTTGCCGATAATGTCGTCACGTACCGTCTCAGTTTTTCTGCGAACGTTATCGACAGCCGTTTCGTGGCGACATGACGGGCACGTGAAGTGCGGAGCAATCGCGGCCGGGTCGCGGGAAACACACGCGTCCCACATCGTGACCTCGCGGTCGCAGTGAGGGCACGACAAGAGATCCGACCAAATCATATAGCGAATTTCGCCTTCTTCGCCCTTCGAGCCGGAGGCAGCATACATCCAGCCCTCATCCTTCTCCGTGGCCTCGAGAATCTCCCGAGCGGCTTTGTTAAAAGCATGCGGCGCTGGAGGATTCGTCAGAGTTCGACTCACAAAAGCGCCCAGGGCACCGACTTCGTACAATACTGCGTTACGGACGCCCCACTGCACGTTCAGCCCTAGTCGCTTCGCCTCCAGGCAGAGTTCATCCGAAGGATTTTCACATAACAGTGCCGCTAGTCCCGTAGTGCCGCTCCCGGCAAATCCGTCGAATACTGTGTCGCCCGGTTTCGTATGTGCCGCAATGAAGAGGGCTATGGCTTCAGGAGAGATTTTCGTGGGGTATGGAAACGCGGAATACAGAGAGCTTCCTCGCTTCGCCGGTAAGGCCCTCGCGTAAAGAACCTCGAGAGCTGCCCCTGTTTCTTTCTCGCACCTAGTCACGCTAGGCCCCTCCCGCAAGAAGGCCGCTGAACCGCTATGGTTTTTTAGGTGACCTGGCGAACAGCCCACGAATCGTTTTCTCTTCTCACAAGAATTCTGGCATCCCGTACACCTCAGGTGGAAACGCGAATGAGCCGCCTGCCGGGGCCGTTATCACCTCGGACTCTCCCGTTTCCCTTCCCGGTGCAGTCGAGGATCACGATCCTCCGATTGCGATGCACCACCTTATACTGTGTCGGCGCGGACCGGAATTGTTAAATGAACCTCTCGGTGGCGGAAATTGCAGCAGTTCTCATGGTATTGGGATCTTCGCCGAGAGTCCACTATGGGCGAACAAAATACGAAACGATTATCCTCCGCTTGGTGAGCACGTCCTCGGTAGCCCTCCGCCGCACGGCGGACTCGGTTGACGATACAGGACTCGAACATCCACCGACTACGGGACATCGAAATCGCTCGAGCATCGACCCTGCCAGACAGCCCGCTCAACGTTTGCGTCCCGGGCGCAGGAACTCCGGCATGAGCGAGCCGCAGATGCACATCAGCAAGGAAGGAGACCGTAACCTCCGAACGCTGCTGGTGCAGGGGGCGCACTGCCCGCGAACGACTTTAGCCTGTGAGACTGCCGCAAATAGACTCCAAGCTAGTGTTGCGTCGACCCATTGAGACCGCAGCGTTAATCAGGATTTGGCAATCGTTCGCTGGAACATTTTAGCTGCGCATCGATTGTCTCTTGGCTTTCTTGAGAAGCTTCGTCGCTTCTTCCGCTCCAGCTTCGGTTACACGTTTCGATTTGCACACCCTCTCCAAATGGGGAATGGCTTTGCGGGGATTGCGTTCGTTCCGGAGGTAATGCTTGGCGATCTCTAAGTTCGACTCGTCATCGCCCAACCGAACTGCTTTCTTAAACCACCGCAACGCCCGGTCTAGGTTCTTCTCGCTTCTCCACAATATCCCGATATTATGAGCCGCGCTCGATACCCCTCGCCGATATGCTCGCTTGTACCAATACAATGCCGCGGCGCGATTGCGACGGACTCCCGTGCCCGCGTCGTAGAAATTACCGAGGTTCAATTGGCAGCCTGTATCACCCGCCTTCGCAGCAGCAAGGTACAGTCGGAAAGCTGCCCGGAGTTCTCCCTTTTCCTCGTGCTTGATCGCACGAATAAACAGTGCATCGGCATTCGGCTTCGGAGCCTGCTTTGTGTGCCGATGTGATTTCGCCATGGGATAATGCTAGATGATCTCTAGACTACTGCCAAGAAATTGCGCCCGAGAGCTGCGCGGGTCGGGCTAACTCCTGATTTAGTCGGTGATACGCGCTTGCGCTGTTTGCTCGGAATTCGTTCCCCTGGTTGGTGTCCTTGAATCGCAGGGGACGCACTCGGGCCGTATTAGGAGGGCTACGGATTGGATCGAAAGCAACCTCCGCAGAGGACGGGAGTCTTTGACCACGCTCGACACATACATGCACGCAATTCCGGACTCGCAACGCCGTGCGGTCGAACGAGTCGCGGGAGTTGTGTTCCCAGATGTTCCCAAAACCGCTCCGGCCTCTAGTACGACCGGACGGGTCAACTGATTGACTGGCAGTTAGTTACGGGGAAAAAGTGGTGAGCCGGGTAGGACTCGAACCTACAACCCGCTGATCACTCAAGAAACGCTAAGTGGTTGGCTCTTCTTGCATTTCCTTGCGTGTTGTAGGACGGTTTTACGTGGTGTTTTGCGGGGTTTCGTTCCCAAATTTGTTCCTACAACTTCGGGCTGAACACTTTGGAGAGGGACCGAAACCGGG
>Ga0210391_10005343_pt1 | contig 10589 bp, 8 predicted proteins | sample IncBWC12OmetaG_FD_160573 | JGI IMG/M metagenome (GOLD analysis project Ga0210391, IMG submission 160573) | Forest soil microbial communities from Barre Woods Harvard Forest LTER site, Petersham, Massachusetts, United States - Inc-BW-C-12-O ...
TCAAAGTACAAATAATGCAGCGTGCGCGCGGAATTGCGCGTCAGGCCTTCGGCGCTGGTGAATTCCGTCATGATCAGGCCGCAAGAACCGAGCGACCGAATCACGCGGCGAAATACCGTGTCGGTGACGCCAGCCATCGGCGCCAGGATCGTCGCCGGACGGATCACTTTGTTGCGAATTTTCAGTTCCGCGGGAATCATGATTTCAGCCGATCAATGCCCTCGTGCTGCAAGCAAGTCGCAAAGCAAACTAACAGAGCCGGCAAGAACCCGGCGCTACGAACCCGAATCGTTACGCCGCATCGTCGCCATCTGCGCCCAACGCCGCCGCAGCGGCGCGCACGCGCGGCCCTGCGGCGTTCAGTTGCGCGAGCAGCGCATCCTTTGAGCCACCGAAAAAATTCTCGATCACTTGGACCAGCGCGTGCGTGCGCGCAGCTTCGGCGCTCAAATTAGGGCTGTATATATAGGCGCGGCCAACCTTGCGACGCTCGACGACTCCTTTGCGCGCCAGTCGGTCCATGATGGTCATGATCGTGGTGTAAGCGCGCGGCCGTCGCGCAGCCAGACGATCTCGAATCTCGCGCACCGTGCCCTGGCCCATCGGCCAGAGCGTGTTCATGCAGTCCAGCTCCAGCGGCGCAAGGTCCAGCACTGAGCGGCGCGGCGAGGAAAGTCGTTCGGTTATCCCTGTCATGAATGAATGTTCGCGAGCGCGTTCACGTTTACCGCCTGGCGCCCGGATTGCGCGACGCACCGGGCGCAGTCGATTGTGCCGAGCTGCTCGCCGCAGCATCCGCCGAACGTCCGGTATCCTCGGCGGCCAAGAATTTGTCGGTGCGCAAGAGCGCGCGATGCAGCGCAGGATTTCGCTCGGTCCACTCCTCGTTTCCGGAGGCACCTTCCAGCGTCGTGCGCATCGCCGCCATTTTCGAATCCATGTCATCCAGAAAATGCAGCGCAATCGCTTCTCGCGTCTGCGGCAAAGAAGGCGAGCCAAATTCGTAGGTGCCGTGATGGCTTAGGATCAAATGTTCGATCAAGATCGCGAGCGTCTCCGGAAAGCCGGCGATCGCCTTGATCTTTTCGCGCGCCAGCAGCGTACCGATCGTGATATGGCCCAGCAAGCGCCCAGCCGTGGTGTAATTCGTCGCGCGCTCATAGCTCAACTCATCAATCTTCCCGATGTCGTGCAGCACAATGCCCGCCAGGAGCACGTCGAAGTCCAGTTCAGGATAATGCGCCGCAACAGCGCGCCCCAGGCCGATCAGACTGACGGTGTGCTCGAGCAATCCGCCGACAAACGCGTGGTGCATACTCATCGCGGCGGGCGCGCGTTTCAGCTTCGGGACGATTGCGGGATCCGTCACCACGCTCTCCAGCAGCCGCTTGATCCAAGGATTCTTTACCGCAGCGACCGCCGCGCTCAGATCGCCAAAAAGTTTCTCGACGTCATGCTTCGTGTGCGCGAGAAAATCGGCAAGATCGTAATCGCGCACAGCCGCCGGAACAATCTGCTCCAACGTCATTTCCTTCTGCCCGTTGTACAGTTTAACGCGGCCGCGAATCTGCACCACGTCGTCCGCTTCGAAAGTTTTCGCAAGCGCTTCGAAGTTGTCCCACATTTTCGCGGGAATTGAGCCAGTGCGGTCGCGCAGCGCCAGCTCCAGCCAGGATTTCCCGCTACGTTGCGATGTGCGGATTTCTTTCACGGCCACAAGGAACAACGATATGACGGCTTGTCCGTCCTGGAGGTCGGAGACGTAGTGCGATTTCATTGGCCGTTAACTTTGGGCAGCGGCACTTTCTTCTTTTCTTTCTTCTTCTGCACCACGTCGGGTGTCGGCTGCACTTCCGTAATCACGCTGGCACCGGCCACTGCGGCGCTATCCGTGTATCCTGGCTTCACCATCACGTAGCTTTCTTCGCGCAGCTGCCCCAGATAATCACGCATCTGCGGTTCCATTTTCTGCATATATAGGCGGTTCATGATTTCGTTTTCCACTTTGTCCATCGGCTGCAGACCGGCCTGGAAGTGATTTTCCACTTTCAGGATCTCGAAACCTGTCTTGGTCTGGATTACGTCGGTGATCTGGCCTTTGTCCATTTTGAACACAACTTCTTCCAACTTTTGGTCCAGTTCACCTTTGGGAAAGGTTCCCAACTCTCCTCCCCGATCTTTCGCGGTACTGCCTTCGGAATAGCGCTTGGCGATTTCGCTGAACTCATCGCCCTTCATGACGCGGTTGCGTAAATCCTCCGCCTTCTTCTGCACGGATTCGATCTCTTCCGGGCTTTTGCCTTCGGTACTCAGGAAAATTTCGGACAGCACCACCTGCTCCGGCCGCGTGAATTCCTGCGGGTGCGCGTCGTAATACTTTTTTACTTCGTCGTTGCCAATGTTGATGTGCGAGCCGACTTCCCTGCGCACCACTTCCTGCGTGAGCAGTCCGTTGCGAATCGTCGTCTTGTAATCTTCCCAGGCCAGGCCGGAGCCTTCGACGGCCTTCTCAAGCTCCTCTAAGCTGTTCATGTGGTTCTGTACACGTACTTCGTCCAAGCGTTTGATTACGTCGGATTCCACGCTGATGCCCATATCTTTCGCGCGCTGCACCATCAGCGACTGGTCAATCAGCCCGCGCAGCAAATCCTTCTGCTGGTCCTTGAACTCCGTCATGAGCTTATCTTGCGCGCAGCCCTGGCAATCGTGTGCCACTTCCTCACGCAGCTGCTCTTCGGCCTTCTGATAGTCGGACATGGTGATCACGTCGTTGTTCACGCGCGCGATAATCTCTTCGACCACCAAGGCCTTGGCCTGAGCGCGCACTCCCGCAGGCAGCAGCGCGGCGGTTACGACCAGGGCGCCGCCGAATATCAAAATGGAAGCAAATTTCCGATTTTTCATGGGGTTCCCCTGCCTCAAATTTTATCCCTACGATTGTAGTTGTAGCAATACGTTTCTCGTCGCGCCCATCGGTCCGCCCTGGATGCTCTTCCAGTCGAGCCATAGCACTCCCGAAGGGTCCAGGCGCATGCCCCGGCGTTTGCGCAGCAGTTTCACGACGTGGTCAGGCCCCACCGGCGTGTCATCATAAAACTTGATGGCCACCTGGTCTCCCTTGCGGTCTATCGTCGCCACCAAAAGCTTCTCTGCCAGCGCCTTCAACACAGCGTAATCCAGCAGATTTTCCACCGACGCCGGCGGCGGGCCGAAGCGATCCTCCAGTTCCTGGCGAACTTCCGCGCGCCCGGCATCGCTGGTGACCCCGGCGATGCGCTTGTAAATCCGCAGGCGCAGGTTCTCGCTATCAATATACTCAGGTGGGATGCGGATTTCCTGTCCTAGGTTGAGTGTGGCGCGGCGTTCGGGTGTGAGCGCCTCGCCTTTGCGCTCGGCTACGGCGCGCTCCATCATCTGGCAGTACATATCGAAACCGACTGCTTCGATGTGGCCGTGCTGTTCGCGGCCTAACAGATTCCCTGCTCCGCGCAGCTCCAGATCGAGGGCGGCAATGCGGAAGCCGGCCCCGAGGTCGCTGAATTCTTTTAGAGCTGCGAGGCGTTGCCGCGCGATCGTCGTGAGCGTTGTGTCTGGCGGCACCAGCAAGTAAGCGTAGGCGCGCTGATTCGAACGTCCGACGCGGCCTCTCAACTGGTACAGCTCGGAAAGGCCCATGCGATCGGCGCGATTGATCACGATCGTGTTCGCGCGCGGAATGTCGAGACCGTTCTCGATAATCGTGGTCGAGACCAGCACGTCCGCCTCGTCGCGAATAAATTGCAGCATCACTTTTTCCAGTTCGGCCTCGCGCATCTGGCCGTGGCCCACCACCACGCGCGCTTTCGGCACCAGGCGCTTGATCATCGCCGCGAGGGATATGATGGATTCCACGCGATTGTGCACGAAGAAGACTTGGCCATCGCGCGCCAGCTCTTCTTCGATCACACGCTGCACCAGCGTTTCGGTGAATGGGGCGACCGTGGTCTGAATCGCCAGGCGATCTTTGGGCGGCGTTTCGATCACGCTCATATCGCGCAAACCCACCAGCGACATGTGCAGCGTACGCGGAATGGGCGTCGCGGACATGGTCAGCACGTCCACATTTTTGCGCATCTCTTTTAGGCGTTCCTTATGGGCGACGCCGAAGCGCTGCTCTTCGTCCACCACCAGCAGGCCGAGGTCTTGAAATTTTACGTCCTTGGAAAGAATTCGGTGCGTGCCGATCAGCACGTCAACTTTGCCGGCTTCCACTTCTTCCAGAACTTTTTTTTGCTCTTTTTCCGTGCGGAAGCGGCTGATCATTTCGACGCGCACGGGAAACGCGGCAAATCGCCGCTTGAACGTTTGATAGTGCTGGAACGCCAGCACTGTGGTGGGCGCGAGCACAGCCACCTGCTTCGAGTCGGCGACGGCCTTGAACGCGGCGCGCATGGACACTTCCGTCTTGCCGTAGCCGACGTCGCCGCAGAGCAGGCGGTCCATTGGCAGATTCGATTCCATGTCGCGCTTTACGTCTTCAATGGCGCGCTGCTGGTCGGCGGTTTCTTCGAACTCGAACGCGTCGTCAAATTCGTGGGTCCAATTCGTGTCCGGCGGAAACGGATGCCCCACCGCCATTTTTCGCTCGGCGTAAAGTTCCAGAAGTTGCTCGGCCATGTCGCTGACGGATTTTTTCACGCGCGACTTGCGCGCTTCCCACACCGTCGTTCCCAGGCGGTCGAGCTGCGGTTCCACCCCGCCCAAAGAGGTGTACTTCTGAATCAGATCGAGGCGCGCCAGGGGCACGTAGAGTTTCGCGTCGCCGGCGTAGCGCAACAGCATGAACTCGCCGTTTGCGCCTTCCATGGCGACTTGGCGCAGGCCTTCGAACTGGCCGATGCCGTGGTCCACGTGGACGACGTAGTCGCCGGGTTTCAGGTCGCTGAAATCGCTGAAGAAGCTGGCGGTTTTCGGCCTCGCGCGCGAACGTAGCGACGGCGGTGCTTGCGTTTCGAATAGATCTGCGTTGCCGTAGAGCACTACCTTCGCGTCGGTGAAGACTACGCCTTCGGAGAGCGGCGCTTTGGTGAGCAACATCGCTGAGCCCGGCGCGTTGCTGCCTTCTTCTGCGAGGCGCGTCACCGTGGCGTTTTCTTCGAGTTCGCCCATGCGGTATGGCAGTTCAAATTCGTGACAGATGTCGGCGAAACGCTCCAGCTCCCCGGTGCTGGCAGCGGAAACCATCACGTTTTCACCGGCTGCGATTCTGTTGCGTGCTTCCGCGATGAACGCTGCGACATTTCCGTGATAACGCGTGGTTGGCTGCGTGTGCAGCGTATGGGTTGCGTCCGCACCGTCGTGACCCGAAGCGGCGGTGCCGTTGCCAGTTTCCGCCGCCTCGACCGCCAGATGCTCAATCGCGAGGCGTGGGGCCATCTGCAATGCCAGGTTCCACTCCTCGTCGTCGAAAATAAATTTGCCGGGCGGCTCGGCCAGCGGATCTTCGATTGCATCGAACGCCTCCGCAAGCTGCGCGCGATATTTTTTGACCGACGCAGCCAGCAGCGATGGTTCGTCCAGGATGATCAGTGGATCGACGGTGAGATCGAACAAAGTGGACTTGCGATTCTCGCGCAACGCCTCACGAAATTCCCACCCGGGATAAAATCCACTCGGCGTCGCATCATCTTCTCGTCCGGACCCAGCTGAAACTCGCGCGCGCTCCAGCACCTCTACGTGGCGCGGATATTCCGTGAGCGGCATCAGGGTCGCGCGCTCGACGGGATTCGTCGAACGCTGCGTGTTGGGATCGAAAGCGCGAATGGATTCGATGGTGTCGCCGAGCAGCTCGACGCGCACCGGCTGCGGGGATTCCGGCGAGTAAATATCGATGATCCCGCCGCGCACCGCGAATTGCCCGGGCATCTCGCAGGTGATCTGCTTGTCGTAACCCGCGCTCGATAGGAAATCGATCAGCTCCTGATGCGGAATGGATTCATCGCGCGCGATGGTGCGCGCCAGCTGGGAGTAGAATTCGCGGTCGCGCATGCGCCACACCGCGGCCTGCACTGGCACGATTAGCAGATCCGCATCGCCAGTTGCAAAACGCCACAGAGCCACGGCTCTGTCTTCGGAAATTTCCGCGTGTGGCGAGCGGTTTTCGTAGGGCAGCACTTCGTGCGCGGGCAAATGCGCCACGCGACGTCCCGGCTTGCCAGTCACCGCGCGGTAAAAATAGCGCACCGGTTCGAGCAACGCTTCGGCGCGCTGGTTCGTATCCACTAGCAGCACCGTAGGCCGGCCCAGCTCCGCAAACGCCAGCGGAATCAGCAGCGCTTTCGCGGAATCGGTGAGGCCGGCCAGGCGCACTTCGCCGCCACTGCGCCGCAGCGCTTCAAATGTCTCCTCGACCACCGGGCGGCGTGCCACCCGCGCGAGAAGCTCGCTGACCAAAGGAAGAATCATGCTTGAATGTGTGTAATCCGTTCGACCAGCCGGGAGGTTGAATAACCGGGTTCGAGCGGCAGGCGCACCACTTGCACGCCCGCCGCAGTTACAGCGTCGTCGTCCACGCACGCATTCTCGCTCGAGCTTGCCTCACCGCCTTGCGCCAGCACTTCCGGTGCGAGGCGCGCGATGAATTCAGTTGCGCTGGGCCCGTCGAAGATCGCGACGAAGTCCACAGCGGAGAGTGCCGCCAGAATTTCAGCGCGTTCGTCGGCTGGAGTGATGGGCCGCGCGGCCAGATTTCGAGCTGCAGCTGCCGGAGCTGGGACGCTCGGCGCGCCGATGAGTTTCGCGGCTTGTTCCGCGGCCACCCGCACGCTTTCGTCGCTTTGCAGCGCTACAATTAATATTTCGCCCAGGCCGCGCGCCTGTTCCAGCAAACGGACGTGCCCGGGATGAAGCAGGTCAAACGCCCCGGCCACGCACACCACGCGCTTTCCGTTGCGTTTCCACTCCTGACGTTGGAGAATCAATTCAGATTGCGAGACAACTGCCAATTGCCCATTCCTCGATCCGCCGCAGCGGAGAAGCACAAACACATTATTCTACCATGTCGCCCGCAAATGCCCCGGAGCGCCCGATGAAGCTCTGGCAAATCATGCTCGCCGTGCTGGGCGTAATATTTCTCGCGCTCGGCTCGCGCTGGATTCGCGTCGCGGAGTTGCCAAAGCAGGAGTTGTGGCTGGACGCGGGCGGGTGCCACACCCCGATGACCGTGCTCGATCCTCCTGCAGATGTAAAACCTGCTGGCAGCATCGTTCTGCTGCACGGGCTTTCGGCCAATCGCCGCCTGATGATGTATCTCGCCGAAGATTTTGCTGGCCACGGTTTCCGTGCCTACGCGATTGACCTGCCAGGCCACGGAGACAGCCGTGACGCATTCTCGTTCGCGCACGCGGAGGAATGCGCCACCGCGGCGGTCGAATCTCTGATTCAGCGCGGCCAGCTCGATCCCAAGCGCACGATTTTGCTGGGACATTCGATGGGCAGCGCCATTGCCATACGCATGACCGATCGCGATCCGCTCGCCGCCACTATCGCGCTTTCGCCTGCGCCAATGAAGGCGCCGCAGCGTATGCCCGCCAATTTGCTGGTGTTCAGCGCCAGCGCGGATTTGGGCATTCTGAAACGCGTAGCGCAAGGATTGTCTGACGCAGCGGGCGGCGAGCGCACCGCGCCGGAAGATTTCGTGCAGCAGCGCGCATTCGATTTGCGCCGGCTGACGCGCTCGACGCACACCAGCCTGCTTTCCGACCGCCGCGTCGCGCACGATTCCGAAAAATGGGCGATGCAAGCGCTGTTCCCCGATATCGCCGCGGACACGCTCACGTTGAATCTGGACCTCGCCACCTACGAGACGTTCGGCCAAGGACGCAGGCGCTTGGCCGGCGGCGTGCTCGGATTTCTGGGCATCCTGCTGCTGTTTCCGTTGGTCGTAAGCTGCGCTGCAAAATTCGCAGCGCCAGCGCCAGCTGTCGCAATAGACGCATCAGACACCGCCGCCTCACAAATCGAATCGCCGGGAAATCATCCGTCCACGCGCCTGCTGCTCGGCGAAACTGCGCTCGGCGCGATGATCGGCGTCCTAGTACTGGTCCTCGGCGTACCGCTGAAATTTCTGCATCTCTACACCGGCGCGTACCTCGCGTCGCTGTTGCTAATCGTCGGCATCCTGCTTCTCGTTTTCAATTTCGGGTTCGCCATGGAATATGCGTCGCTGCACGTCAGGCCGCTCGCCGTCGCGGCCGCGTTGGGCTTCGCCACGTTCCTGGCCATCGGCGCCTGGCTGAACTGGCAGCTCGACGACGCTTGGCTGAACGCCCCGCGCTGGCTACGCTTCGCAGGCGTGCTGCCGGTCGCGTGGATTTACTGCTTCGCCGAAGAAGTCGTGCTCGGTCCCGTGCACCACGGCCTGGAACGCGCCGTGCGATTCGCAATTTTCCTGGTGCTGCGCGCCGAATTATTTCTAGCCGCCACGCTCGCCTGGTACTTTTTCGCCAGCGGACAGGTGCTCATCCCGCTGCTTTTCGTCTTTCTGGCGGCATTTTCCATCCTGCAAAGGCTTGCTACCGATGCGTTACGGTCTCGCACCGCGTCCGCCGCGGCCGCGGCATTATTTGGTGCTATACTCGCCTCCTGGTTCATTGCCGGTGTTTTCCCTCTAACTTGAGCCGGGTCACAGCAGGGGACATGAAAGAAATAGCGATTGTCGGCGGCGGTCCTGCCGGTGCGCTTTGTGGCGAACGACTGGCCAGCGCCGGTTTTCAGGTGACGATTTACGACGAGCGCCTCGCATGGGAAAAACCCTGCGGCGGCGGCTTAACTCATAAAGCCATCGAAGCTTATCCGTTCCTGCTCGATTCTCCCCAACCGAAAAAAATCGTGCGCAAGGCGGAGCTGATTTCCAGCAGCGGCCATCGCGCGCAATTTGAAATGAACCATCCCATCGTGATTTATGCGCGAAAAGTGCTGAATGGTCTGCTGCTGGATCGCGCCGTCGCCGCCGGATGCACAGCGGTCTGCTCGCGCGTGACGAATGTCAACACCAGCGGGGCGCGCGTCAGCTTGATAGCCGCGGGCGAAGAGCGTTTTTCTGACTTTATTGTTTTGGCCGCTGGCGCACGCAATCAGCTGCTGCCGGAAACCACCGCCCTCGGCTCGAAAGATCTGGAAGTCACGATGGGCTATTTCGTTCCCACCGAGGAAGACATCATCAAAATAAAATTTCTGAAGCAGTTTGAAGGCTACCTGTGGTCTTTTCCCCGCGCCGATCATCTTTCGGTGGGCATCTGCGCGAAAATGGGACAGACTTCGACGCCGGTGCTGCGCAGTCATCTGGATGCATTCTTCGAGGAAGAAAAAATTCCTCGCGCGGGCGCGCAGTTTTACAGTCACGTGCTGCCTTCGCCGCAAGCGAAAACGATTCGTAGCCGCAAAATCATGGGGCGCAATTGGGCGATGGCTGGCGACGCGGCCGCTACCGTGGATCCCATCACTGGTGAGGGCTTGTATTACGCGCTGCGCTCGGGCGATTTGCTGGCGCAAGCAATCGTCGCAGGCCAGCCCGAACTTTATCCCGCGCAATTGCGCGCGGCTTTTTCCGCGGACCTAGAATTCGCCGCCAACATCGCGAAGAAAGTATTCCGCGGAAATTTTCTGGGCAGTGCCATCACCACGCGCATGGTGCAGCTGCTGAATTATTCGCCGGCATTTCGCGACTTGATTCGCGATGTGTTCAGCGGGTCGCAGGATTATCGCAGCCTGAAGCGCCGCCTGTGGGCTCAGCTGGGAATCACCGTCGCGGAATTCACGCGCAGCTTTCTCGATCCACGTAACATCGCGCGCGCTTCCGCACCGTCGCCTGCGAGCGATCGCGAACCTGCGCAATGAAGCGCCGCGCCGCCAAGCCGCGCAAGCGCAGCAGCAGCGCCGCAAAGAAAGCAAAACGGGGTACGAAGATTTCACATGCAGCGCCCGCGGGAATGCCGCGCCTGGGTCTGGCATCCGCTGTGCAGCGCGTGGTTCCGCGCGAATGGACCATCGCCGCGTTCGATCCGCGCCTCCCCGCCGTGCTCTCCACTCCGGCAATGATCGGCATGATGGAACTCGCCGCGGCGCAGGCCGTGCAGCCAGAGCTGGCCGCTGGCGCGATTACGGTGGGCACGCGGATTGAAGTGGATCATCAGAAGGCGGTAACGGAAGGCGCGACCGTGCGCGCCGCGGCCCGCCTGGTCGGCTACCAGGGACGCTTTCTTGTCTTCGAAGTCGAGGCCCGCTCCGGCGATTTGGTTCTGGGCCGCGGCAAAGTTTATCGTGCCGTCATCGAACCGCAGACGTTTAACGCTCGTGCGACCGCGCGCACGCATTCCTAGCAAAGGATTCGTAACGGTTGCGTAGCGCCGCCGTCCCGCCGACTCTTTCGTTTTCACCCCGAATAAAACTCTACCCACGCCTGGTGAAAATCCTTCGGTTGAGCGACGCTGCTCCCCGTGCTAACCTTCCCTCTGCGTCAGACGCTCGAGTGGCGGAACTGGCAGACGCGCCGGACTCAAAATCCGGTGGCCGCAAGGCCGTGTGGGTTCGATTCCCTCCTCGAGCCCCAT
>Ga0210391_10005344_pt1 | contig 10588 bp, 7 predicted proteins | sample IncBWC12OmetaG_FD_160573 | JGI IMG/M metagenome (GOLD analysis project Ga0210391, IMG submission 160573) | Forest soil microbial communities from Barre Woods Harvard Forest LTER site, Petersham, Massachusetts, United States - Inc-BW-C-12-O ...
CTGCTCGATGTACTACGTGAACCAGCGCTGGCTGGGTGGTCTGCTGACCAATTGGATCACCGTGCAGAAATCCGTGAAGCGGCTCAAAGAGCTCGACGAAATGGCCACCGATGGCCGTTACGATCTGCTTCCGAAAAAAGAAGTGATCAAGCTCGAGCGCGAGCGCAAGCATCTGCAGGCAAACCTTGCCGGCATCAAGAACATGACGCGGTTGCCCGATGCGATCTTCGTGATCGATTCGAATAAAGAGCAGATTGCAGTACGCGAATCGCGCAAGCTGGGCATTCCTGTGGTCGCTGTTGTCGATACGAACTGCGATCCTAGTGAAGTCGATTACGTGATCCCAGGCAACGACGACGCGCTGCGGGCAATTCGTTTGTTCACGTCGAAAATATCGGAGTCGATTGCCGAAGGCGTCCATGCTCGCGACGACAAGCAGATGGCGGATATTCAGGCAGTGGCCGAGCCTGAGACAGCGGTTGCGGATCCGGCGGCTGAAGAGCTGTTTGCTGCTGTTGCAGCCGATGGAGCGACTGCAGCTCCCGCTGGAGTTGACGGCGCGGGTCTCGACGCCGCGGCTCCTGAAGGCGAAGAGATTCGCATGGAAGACGTGCTGGGCAAGGGAACGCGCAAGCGTCCATCACCCGCCACGGAAGACGTCGACGAACTACAGGCGGAGACGCGCCGGTTCTAACTGTTGACGAATTGCGACCATCACATCTGACCCGCGCAGCCGGTCTGTGCGCGGGTCGAGTTTTATAACAGCAAGTTTCACGAAGGAAAAAACCTTAATGAGCACGACTATGGCAAACATTTCTGCTGCGCAAGTGAAAGATCTCCGCGAAAAAACCGGAGCACCCATGATGGACTGCAAGCATGCTTTGACCGAAGCGAAAGGCGATCTGGAGCAGGCGATTGTTCTTTTGCGTAAGAAGGGTGTGTCCGTGGCTGCCAAGAAGGCAACCCGTGTGACCAGCGAAGGTTCAGTGGGCCACTACATTCACGCCGGCGGCAAGATCGGAGTGCTCGTCGAGGTCAACTGCGAGAGCGATTTCGTGGCGCGCACCGAGGACTTCAAAGAGCTGGTCCACGACATCGCCATGCACATTGCGGCGAGCGATCCCAAGTTCGTCCGCAAAGAAGACGTCACACCCGAAGCTTTCGAGCGCGAAAAGGACATTTACCGCGCGCAGGCCGCGGCCAGTGGTAAGCCGCCTGCCATCGTCGAAAAAATGGTAGCTGGCAAGATGGAAAAATTCTACGAAGAGGTCTGCCTGCTCGAGCAGCCCTTCATCAAAGACCAGACCATGAGCATCTCGCAGCTGATTGCCGCCAAGATCGGCAAACTCGGCGAGAACATTGCTGTGCGCCGCTTCGCCCGCTTCAAGGTGGGAGACGCTACCGCCACCGTCGCTTTTGTCACCAGCAGCCCTGACGGCGATGCCGGCGAGGCATCTGCTCCGGTTGCTAAATAGCAGCCGAATAAGAGCGGGCGCTGCGGCGCCCCTTTTGATTTATGCTTCCTTGTACCTGATTGTCATCCTGAGCGAAGCGAAGGATCACCCTGTCATGTCTGCACCGATCTTCAAGCGCATCCTGCTTAAAATCTCCGGTGAAGCCCTTGCCGCGACGCAAGGCTTCGGTATCGATACCAAACGCATTCATGAAGTTGCGGCTGAGCTCGCCGACGTGCACAATCTCGGCATTCAGATGGCGATCGTCGTCGGCGGCGGCAATTTCTTTCGTGGCGTTGCCGACCAAGCCAAAGATATGGATCGCGTTTCTGCCGATCACATGGGCATGCTGGCCACCGTCATCAACGCACTCGCGCTACAGGATGCTCTTGAAAAGCAGAATGTCTTCACCCGTGTGCAGACGGCCATTGAGATGAACCAGGTTGCGGAGCCCTTTATCCGGCGGCGCGCCATCCGGCATCTGGAAAAAGGGCGCGTTGTCATCTTCGCCGGTGGCACGGGCAATCCCTATTTCTCGACCGACACAGCCGCTTCGTTGCGAGCCATGGAAATCAAGGCCGATGCCATTCTCAAAGCAACTAAAGTCGATGGCATCTATGACGCCGATCCGATGAAGGTGAAGGATGCGAAAAAGTTCGACACCCTCACTTATATGGACGTGCTGAAGCAGGGCCTCAAGGTGATGGACTCGACCGCGATCTCTTTGTGCAAGGATAACAATCTACCCATCATCATTTTCAACCTGAACCATCATGGCAATATTCGCCGCGTGGTGCTCGGTGAAAAGATCGGTTCGCTGGTTAGCGCGTAGCGTAAGGTCAGAGGTTTTTGATGTCATCTGGAAGGAACTGTTGGCATGAGCGAGAAAATGACGGAACGAAATAGAGCCATCATTGTCAACGTTGCCATCGTTGTAAGCTTGATGTGGTGCTACTTCAGGGGATACCCGCCGAAGATAATTCTCGGGTGCGGAGTCTTCCTACTTGCCTTTGCAAACGTCCTGATGTACCTGAAGTGTCGGCGGTCATCGACGCAAGTCTAGGGACTATCGAAATCTAACCTCCGACCTCTAACCTAAGCCTTGCTATAATCTACAGTTTTGATCTCGATATTCTAGGAGCCCCGAGCTATGGCTCATCCTGCCCTGAAAGAAGTTTTTGCCCAACTCAAAACCCGCATGGATAAAGCAGTGGAAGACTTCCGCCGCGAGATGGCCGCCACGCGCACTGGGCGGGCCAACATTCACATGCTCGACACTGTCACCGTCGACTACTACGGTTCGCAGATGCCGCTCAACCAGGTTGCCCAGATTCATGCGCCCGAGCCGCAGATGATCACCGTGCAGCCTTTCGATACGTCGCAGCTTGCCGTGATCGAAAAGGCGATCCGCGGCGCCGATCTCGGCCTCAACCCCATGAATGATGGCAAGCTGGTACGTGTGCCCGTACCCGCGCTGACCGAAGACCGCCGTAAAGACATGGTCAAGCATCTGCACAAGATTCTCGAAGAGCATCGTACCGCGATTCGCAATGTGCGGCGTGATGGCAACGATTCGATCAAGAAAGCGTTGAAAGACAAGAAGCTTTCCGAGGACGACGAGAAACGGGCTATGGACGAAATCCAGAAGCTCACCGACGACGAAATCAAGAAGATGGAAGAAATGAGCAAAGGTAAAGAAAAAGAAGTTTTGGAGTTCAAATAAATCTGTAGTAGAGACGCGGCTTGCCGTGTCTCCCTCGACACACCGCGTCTCCGCTCGCCGCGGGAGACGGGACAAGCCTCATCCCGACCGGTGAAACACTATTTCACCGTCACCTTTACCGTAGCCGTTGTCCGTCCATACTGGTTCGTTGAATAGAGCGTGTAAATTGTCGTTTTTGTCGGCACTACTGTGGCAGAAGTTCCCCGCATGACTCCAATCTGTGGCGAAATGATATTGTATTCACCGTTGGTGACGTTCCAGCTTAACGTTACTGGCGATCCCGGCGCGACGCTCTGCGGGCTGGCCGTGAAGCTCGTAATCGTCGGGTTGGCTCCCTGCGGAATGTTAGCTGCCGTATAGATCGGATTCATCAGCACAACTTCAAATGCCGATGCAGGAACCTGCTTCAGCGCGCCAAGGTCGTCATTGTCCCAGCGGCTGTCCGGAGCTCCACTGACAAACATTGAGCTGCCGTTGTCAGCCATGATCATTCCGTACTGTTGCAATGCCGTCAGAATCACTTTCGATTGCGCAGGAAATCCCGAGATGTCGTAGCTCGCTTTTAGGCGCAAACGCATGCCCATAGGAGCCGCGTAAGGATTCGTAGAGTTTGCCGCCCAGTGGCTTGCCGGAGGCGTGAACGCCGCCTGGCTGTACTGCAGCGTGAAGCGTAACGCATGCTGAATCGCACCCTCAGCATACTCGTCATAGCGTGCCAGGCCGGGAAAAATCGGTAGGCCCGCTGCATCGGCTGATGTCCACGTATATGGTCTTTGCTCACCATTTAACAAATCCCACACGGCGGCCGATGCGGCGTCCCAGTTTCCGTTCTTGAGCATGTGTGAATCGTAGAGCTCGTAGAGCCAGCAGTTATCACGATCGAGGACGAGCACATGCCGGTCGCCACTGCCAGGCTTCGGATAGCCCTCGATCGGCGCGTCCGCAGGAACCGGCATCGGTCCGGGATCGCTCTCGTCGCCGTAGGCCGTGAAATTGATTTTCACCAGCGGCGTGCCGCTCACCACGATGTAAGGAATTCCAATCGACTGTCCGGCGTAAAGGCCCGAACCGAAATCCGGATGCAGCGGCGTATTCGTGCCGATGAAATTAATGATTGAGTCCGAATTAGGATCGACAGGCGAGCTGGCGATGTTCTGATTCCAGAGGTTCTCGGCAGGAAATGGGATGAAACCATTCAGACTCGCGCCGATTCCGAGACCCATGCCGCTGCATCCGGTCTGCGCATGAAGCGCCGCACCAAAAAGAACAATCGCAAGCCACGAGGAGAGAAATAATCGCATTGAAGACTCCAGAAGAATGTCGAATTCAGGGTGGCGATAAGCGCACGATAGCATGGCGCCAGATCGCTGACACCACTCGGATGTACCATCCTCGCAGCGCATAGGGCCAAGCGGACGAGTGTCCGTTTTTCAAGCGCGATTGGGTCCGATTCCGTCATCGATTTGGCCGGCTTCGGTCGTCGACTGGTCTCAGCGGAGGAAATATAAATGTGCTAACCTCAGAAAAACTTACCGACGTGGGCAACGCGGCCACGTTTTATTCCGTCTGTGTTGAAGTAGAACTTTTTCGGGCGTGACTCCCAGGGAAGAAATTTGGCCCTGCCTTGGACGGTTCTCACTCTCTACCGTATAATTACCGTTTTCCTAACTCTAGTTTTTCGAGGTAGTTGCGATTCATCGTCGTCATCATGCTATCCCTGTGCGCGCCCCGCGGCATGGCCACGACATGGGCCCGCAGAGACTCTCTTCCTGGTCTCCATCTTCCTCCACTACAAGGGTTTGGAGGCATAGTTCTGTCTGGAATACTCTGCTCGGTTTCCTGGCACTTTTGCTGCTGACTGCCCCGGTTTTCGGCCAGCAGGACTTGATTGTCGGCATCGTCGTCCACGGCAACCGCCGTATTCCGGCCGACACGGTTAAAGCACGTATTTTCAGTAAAGTCGGTGACGTCTATGACCCCGCTGCCATCGAGCGCGACTTCAATGCGCTCTGGAACACGGGCTACTTTGAGGACATCCGCTTTGAACGCGAACAGAGTCCCAAGGGCTGGATTATTCACATTTATCTTAAAGAACGACCCACTATCCGTGAGATCAACTACCTTGGCCTGAATGCAGTTTCGACCAGCGACGTGCTCGACCGGTTCAAGGAACGCAAAGTTGCGCTTTCGGTGGAGAGCCAGTACGACCCCACGAAGGTCAAGAAGGCTGAAGTTGTCCTGAAAGAACTGCTCTCCGAGCACGGGCGTCAGTTCGCCACCATCCGCACCGAGATCCGTCCCATTCCTCCCAATGCCATCGGCATCACTTTTGTCATCAAGGAGGGACCCAAGGTTAAGGTTGGGCACATCCGCTTCCGCGGTAACAAACACATCAACGACCGCACGCTGCGTGCGGCGATGAAGAACCTCAAGCCCATCGGTATCCCACACTCCATTTTCCTGGAAAACATCTTCGCCAAAACTTACGACGCGACCAAACTCGAAGAAGATACCGAACGTGTCCGCGCCGCATATCAGGATCGTGGCTATTTCAAAGTGGTGGTCGATGATCCGAAAACCGAAATCTACGACACCGGACACACGGGCTTCCACATTCCCTGGATCCAGCCCGGAGAGGGGAAATCAGTCGATATCACCATGCCCATTGCCGAGGGTGATCGTTACCGGCTGGGTAGTATCACCTTCAAGAACAACAAAGCGATTTCGAACACCGCCGCCTTGCGCAGCCTTTTTCCGATGAAGGATGGCGATATCTTCAGCCGCGAAAAAGTTTCTACCGGCCTCAAAAACTTGACGAAAGCCTACGGCGAAGCTGGATTCATCAACTTCACTCCGGTTCCGGATACTAAGTTTAACGATGAAAAAAAGACCATCGATCTCATAATCGACGTCGACGAAGGCAAGCAATTCTATGTGCGCCGCATCGAATTCGAGGGCAACACCACCACCCGCGACAAAGTCATACGGCGCGAAATCGCACTGGAAGAAGGCCAGATCTATAACTCACGGTACTGGGAGCTGAGCCTGATGCGCCTGAACCAGCTCGGCTATTTCGATCAGCTTAAGCCGGACGATCCCAATACCACCGAACGCCACCTCGATGAAAAGAACGGCACTGTCGACCTGACGTTAAAGGTGCACGAAAAAGGCAAGAACAGCATTGGCCTGCAAGGCGGCGTCAGCGGCCTAGCCGGCGCTTTCGTTGGCCTTAATTACGCCACCAACAATTTCCTTGGATTGGGCGAGACGCTCTCTGTGCAAGCCAGCCTCGGCAGCCGCCAGCGTGACTTGGTGTTCGGATTCACCCAACCTTATTTGTTTGACCGGCCAATCCAGGCTGGCTTTAATGTCTACGCCCGCAAGACCAACTATGACCAGGCGCGGCAGTATGCCATTCAGACCGGACAAAATCTGAACCTGCCCTCGGTCTACCTGCAAAATCTTCAGAATTATTCGCAGTCGAGTACAGGCGCTACCATGAGCGTGAGCTATCCATTGCGCCATTCTTTCAAGCGCTTTGGCATTGCCTACTCTTTTGATCGCTCTTCACTGGTTGCGGTCAGCAACGCTTCCAAACTGTTGTTTGAGAATCTCAACTTCCGTGGAATTACTGGCCCCAACGCGCTCGACGGCATCATCACCAGCAAAATTACTCCCAGCTTTACCATGAATACCCTCGACGCGTCGTATGCGCCTCATAAGGGCAAGAGTCTATTTATTGGTGGAGAGTTTGCTGGCATCGGTGGCACAGTTCACACCATCCGGCCCATCATCCAGTTCAAGCAGTTTTTCCCCATGCAAAAGCGCCGCAATGCGCTTGGGTATAACGTGCAAGCCTCCTTTATCACAGGCTACGGCGGAATCGTTGCGCCGCCGTTTGAACGCGCCTACCTCGGTGGCGAAAACGATTTGCGCGGGTTCGATATCCGCACCGTTTCTCCAATCGCCTACCTGCCCAGTACGCAGAACGTAGCTCTCAGGAACCCGGATGGAACATTCGTCCCCGCCAATCCACGGTTCCCCGTGGTAGCCGGCAGCAACGGATCATGCGCCAGCAACTGCTGGAACATCCCGGTGCCGTACTCGCAACTCGTGACCCCCGGTGGCGACTTCAGTATTCACGGCAACCTCGAATACCGCATTACCATCGCCGGGCCGGTCGCGATCGCACCCTTTATGGATTTGGGCACAGATCCCATCCTGCGTCCGTCGCAGTTACAGATCAACCCGGTGCAGTTCAACAATCTCCGGAGTACTCTGTACGGATGTCCAGTGTTGAACACGGCTTACGCCTGTTCAGGTGGGCAACTGCTGAGCCCAAGCCTTATCCAGCCGAATCTCTCTCCGGTTCCTGGCACCAATTGGGTTCCGCGCATGTCCCTGGGACTCGAGTTGCAGACGATGCTTCCAGTAGTGAATGCGCCCTTCCGCATTTACTATGCCTACAACGCCCTGCGTCTTGATGGCAGCGCAGCCCCGAGTGTGCCGATCACTCCCAACATGTTCCCGAATAGCGGTGCTGGACTTTATACCTACAACACAACCCTCTCCACCCTGGGCTCCAGATATACTCTTCTGGAACCGCGGAAGACGTTCCGCTTCTCGGTGGCGACGACCTTCTAAGACAGCCGTCAGCCATCAGCTTAAGACTGCTGCTATTTGCGAAAGTTGTGCCTGAAAGACTTCTGGAAAGGTTTTCCTGAAGACTGATGGCTGACTAAAAGCGGTCAGCTACTCGATGTGTACCAGTCCACTCGTCGCGCCTGATGCCGGCGCTGGCCCCTGGGGCGCGCGCCACGCGTCCACCACCGACACCTGATGCACGCACGATACGGTGCAATGCGGAGCACATGACTTCTCCGTATAGAACTCGCGGCGTATATCCGCAACTGTGTATTTCTCCAACGGAATCGCCGGATAGCCGCGCTGCTGCGAGCAGTAATGCACCAAGCCATCCTCGCAAATGTAGAGATAGCGCGCTCCAGCGCGACAGCGCCACTGATTGGGAAGGCCCAGCGCGATGTTGTCCTGGAAGGCATTTACACGGGTAAAGCTGCGTTTCTCCAGCCCCTTCATCTCGTGGTAAACGCGCTGCTCGTCGTCGTTCAACGGCTGCACTTGCCCCGAGCCGTCGTGGATGATCCCCACGGTCGAACTGAATCCTAATTCCAAGGCACGCTTTCCAATGGTGAGCGCGTCCTGCGGATGGCTCACTCCTCCGCCGACTACGGAATTAATGTTCACGTGAAAATCCGCATGCTCGGCCAGCAGTTGCAACTTCCGGTCGAGTACCTTCAGACTCTTTTTGGAAACGTCGTCAGGATTCACGTTATCAATCGAAATCTGGAGCCATTCCAGACCCGAACGATTCAGTTTCTGGATGCGATCGGCTGTCAGTAGGTAACCATTCGTGATCAGCCCGGATACAATCCTGCGTCGCCGCATGTGGTGAATAATGTCATCCAGTTGCGGATGAAGCAGCGGTTCGCCGCCGCTGATTGTGATCACGGAAGTACCCAGATTTCCTAAGAGATCGACCCGCCGGAGCATCTGATCGGTCGGTACGGGCTTGGAAAAATCATCGAACTCATTGCAGTAAGTGCACGACAGGTTACAACGCCGGATCGGGATCAGATGTGCCAGCAGAGGGTGGTCGGTCGACACAACCGCCTTCAGGATTTGCCACAATCCATGAACGTTCCGCTCCGCGGCTTTTACTTTGCGGCGCCATGCCACTGACCTGATTGTCATCCGATTGACCTGTTCCTATTTCACCACATCAGCCGCGTAAGTGCCCATTTTCCCGCAGTATTCGGCGCAAAAGCGGGGTCGAACGGTAACTTGGTTCTCATCTCCCAAACTCGCCCCATCTGCCGAAGTGAAACATCTTGCAGCAGTTTCGTCAGCCCGCTCCGTCCTGGCTGCGCAATGCGACTGTTATTGCGAGATTTACGCGGGATTCGTGCCTCACTCAAACGGCCTTAAATTTGCTGCCATTTGGCTATAATGTCTATAATAGTGATAGATATTTAAAGCGAGAAACCGTGGTCAATCCCCCAATCGACGTGCTCATTATTGGCGGCGGATTCAGCGGAACCATGCTCGCTGTGCATCTGCTGCGGCGGACTACGTCCCTGTCTATTGCCGTCCTCGATCAAACCTCGCTCCCCGGCCGTGGTCGTGCCTACCGTTCTCCCCACAGATTTCATCTTCTGAATGTGCCCGCCGGACAAATGGGTGCGTTCCCCAGCGGTCCGGAAGATTTTCTCCAGTGGGCGAAAAGTAACTATGACGCCTCCATGCAAGCGCGCAGTTTTCCGCCGCGCAAGGTTTACGGAGAATATCTCGGAAGCGTACTTGATCGCACACTCGCCGAGAGAGGCGGCGACCGTTTTAACTTGATTCAGGACGAAGCGCTGTCACTGCAGCGTCGTAAGAATAAGGATAAAAGTAACGATAACGATAACGACAAACTCCCCGTGCAGCGCCTAGCTGTGCAATGCAAAAACGGCCCTGAACTCCTGGCGCGCGCCGTGGTTCTGGCGACGGGCAATTTTCCACCTGCCTCACCAAAACTCCCCGGCCTCGAGTCCGGCAATTCTCTTTATGTGCAATTCGCGTGGGTAGAGAATGCGCTCGATAAACTGCCTCAGAACGGCAGTGTGCTGCTGCTCGGTTCCGGTCTCACGAGCGTCGACATGATCATGGCGCTCAAGTCAAAAGCCTTTCGAGGCACCATTCACGTGCTCTCGCGCGAGGGTCTCATTCCCAGCCGCCATCAGCAAACTAAGCCTTGGCCCGTTTTCTGGAACGAACAATCTCCGCGAACTACTCGGGGCTTGCTGCGCTTGATTCGGAATCAGGTGGCCGCTGCTTCAGAAAAGGGAATCGACTGGCGAAGCGTCGTCGATAGTTTGCGTCCCGTGACGCAGCAGATCTGGCGATCGCTCCCCATCCACGAGCAAAGACGATTTCTGCGCCACGCTCGCGCGCAATGGGATATCCATCGCCATCGCTTGGCTCCGGAAATTGCCGACATTTTTTCCGATATGGAGGCCGAAGGGCAGATTCGGTTTCACACCGGACGGATCACAAGCTACGCCGAAGACCACAACCTGGCCGAAATCGTCTATCAGGAGCGCGGTGCCACCACCGCAAAGCGCCTCCACGCGCATCGGGTCATCAACTGCACCGGATCGGAAACCGACTGCCGGCGCATCGACGACTCCCTCATCACCAGCCTCTTCGTTCAGGGACTTGCTCGCCCCGATCCTCTGTTTCTAGGCCTCGATGTTGATCCAGACGGAGCGCTCATCGACTATGAGGGCGTGCCATCCGAGTCGCTCTTTACGATAGGACCAACTCGGAAAGGGCAACTATGGGAAACGAC
>Ga0210391_10005346_pt1 | contig 10587 bp, 11 predicted proteins | sample IncBWC12OmetaG_FD_160573 | JGI IMG/M metagenome (GOLD analysis project Ga0210391, IMG submission 160573) | Forest soil microbial communities from Barre Woods Harvard Forest LTER site, Petersham, Massachusetts, United States - Inc-BW-C-12-O ...
CATGCGCGATAAAGCTGTCGACGAAATCGCAGGCGTGCTCTTCCCTGCCGCCGATTCTGTGATTCTCACCGAGCCGTTGCAGCCACGCGCCATTTCCGCTCCGTTGCTGGCGGAGATGACTGCGCACCTGGCCCGCGAGTTGTCGGTCGTTCGCAATCCCACCGAGGCGCTTGAACGCTCCATCGCAATGGCCGGGCCGGAAGACGCAGTTTTCGCCACGGGTTCGCTGTACCTGGTAGGCGATCTGCGCTCATATTGGCATACGCGCCGCGGGCCCCGGGCGCCGGCAACCGCACATTCGTCCACGGATCGCTCGATCTAAACGCCTTATAGCTCTTCCGCGAAGCGTACGCACCCTATCCGAAAATTCGGAGACTTCCGCGCGGTCTTATATGCGTTCTGGCCAAATTGGCTGTTGGTAAAGCATCTGCAGCTACCTAGAATCACCGAGATGCCGGCTCAAAGTCTCGGCCGCAAACTCTGAATGGGACGTGGAACATTCGACCGCTTTCCTACGTTTATTTGTTTATGCAGCGAAGCGAAATCACGGATCGCACGTCTAACCTCCACATTGGGGTGGTGGCTCGCATGACACGCGATGATCGCCGAAAAATGCTGGAGTCCTTCGGACGTGCACCCGCTTTGCTTTCCGCCAGTTTGCGCCAGCTCCCAAAAAAAATGTGGCTCTATAAGCCTGCACCCGAACGCTGGAGCATTCACGAAATTATTCTCCACCTGGCCGATAGCGAAGCAAGCTCCTACGTGCGTTGCAGGCACCTGATCGCGGAGCCGGGCCTCGAAGTAGCCGAATTCGATCCCGCTCGCTGGGCCGGAAACTTGGGCTATTTTCACCAGAGCACGCGCGAAGCCCTCGAAATCATCCGCCGCCTGCGTAAGATGACGTATCAGCTTCTTGTCTCCGTCCCGGAACCGGTCTGGTCCCACACGGTCGAGTACCCCAAGGAAGGCCGCATCAGCCTGGAACTCTGGATCGAACGGCAGGAGCGCCACATCCCGCACCACATGGATCAGATGCGCCAGAATTACATCGAATGGATCGGCACGCATCCGCCGCGCAAACCGGCCACCCGGCCCGACGGTTCAGGCACTCCCATCTCGCTGTCGGCTGGCTACTGCTGATCCCCGCGCTCGGTCGCTCAGGCAGGCTTTGCTGGGGCTGCGCACGCTGTGCCCGGCCAGATGGCTTGGCTGCGCCAAAATCACTCGCCGCGGCTTCGTCGCGTGAGGGCGCCGGTTGCCGTGGCAGGCGCGCGATGATAGGATTGCCGTTCCATGGTCGCCCCTCCCAGCCACGCCCCGCGCATAGGTGTCCCATATCGCACTAAGAATGAGCAGGTTACGAGCAAGACGGACAAGATTGAAAGGTATCTAGCTGCCCTCCGCCAGGCTGGCGCCGAGCCCGTGCCCGTATCGCTTGAGCTGCCGGCATGGGAGCTCGGGCAGCTCGTCGAATCGCTCGACGGATTCGTTCTTTCCGGCAGCCCCGCAGACGTCGATCCCGCGCATTTTGGCGCCCCCAGGCAGCCGGAATGCGCCGCGGCCGACCTAGACCGCGAGCGCACCGATTTCGCGCTCCTGAAGCACGCCTTCGCTGAACACAAGCCCGTTCTGGCCATCTGCTACGGGATCCAGAGTCTCAACGTCCACTTGGGAGGTACGCTTCTTCAGGACATCCCCAAGGCTCTTGGAACTGAAATCGATCACGATTGGGACGATGAGCAGGCGGCCCCGGACACTCTGCATGAAGCCCAGCTCGAGACCGGCTCGCAACTGGCCCAGCTGAACGGTTCGACCCACGCGGTCATCAACAGCTCTCATCACCAGTCCATTAAGGAACCAGGCCGCGGCCTTCGGGTCACGGCCCGTGCCGCTGACGGTGTGATCGAAGCGGTCGAATGGACTGGCGACTCGAACTGGGTGGTGGGCGTGCAATGGCATCCGGAGCGATTGGCAGACAAGGACGCGCTGTCGCAATCGCTTTTCCGCGGTCTCGTTGCCGCCGCAGCTGCGCGAAAGGCTGTCGCCCGCACCTAGTCGCGCGTTCGCCAGCGCTGGCAGCACCGCGGCTCGCAAAGAGTTCTCGTTTTTCAGCGCTTTACTCGCATCTGTTCATGTTCTTCTTGGGGGACACATGATCTCGCTGGCAGGCAAGGCGGCGCTGGTGACGGGCGGATCGCGCGGTATCGGCGCCGCCACGGTCAAAATGTTCGCGCAGGCTGGCGCGGACGTGGTCTTCGGCTACCATCGCAATCGTGAAGCCGCCACGCACGTCGAGCAGGAAGCTCGAAAGCAAGGTACGCGCATCGAATCCTGTAAGGCCGACCTCGGTAAGATGGGGGAGGCGAAAAAGCTGGTCGATTTCGCGCAGCAGCGCCTGGGGAGGCTGGACATCCTCGTCGCCAATGCGGGCATCTGGAACGAGATAGACCGACCGATCGAGCAATTGAACGAGCGCGAGTGGGACGAGATGATTCGCGTAAATCTGAAAAGCGTGTACGCGACCGTGCATCACGCCGTCCCGCATATGATCGCGCAAGGCGGCGGCCGCATCGTCGCCGTCAGCTCGGTAGCGGGGCAGCGCGGCACGGCCTTGCATTCGCACTATTCCGCCACGAAAGGCGCAATGATCAGCTTCGCCAAGGCATTGGCCCAGGGGCTGGCCGGCCACAACATTCTGGTAAACTGCGTGGCACCCGGTTTCGTCAACACGGACATCTGGAAATCGGCTCTCGCGAAAAAAGGCGCTGACTTCAAGAAATGGCTGGCGGCATATCCGCTGAAACGCGTGGCCACGCCCGAGGAAGTCGCCGGCCCAATTCTCTTCGCCGTTTCCGATCTCGCGACGTACATCACCGGCGAAGTGATTAACGTAAACGGAGGTTCTTTCCAGTGCGGGTGAGGCGCGGCGCAATACTTTCGGCAATGATTCTTGCAGGTCTGTTTCCGGTCGGCGCGGCGACGATTGCCTCGGCGCAGGACGATCAATACCTGATGCCGGAGCAGAGCGAAGCAAAAGCGCGCGAGTTGATCAAACAAGCCGTAGAAGCGCTCGGCGGCAGCGCCTATTTGAACGTCAAGGACGTCACCTGCACGGGCCGCATCAGCACCTTCGATCATTCCGGCGAAACGACCGGCTTCGGCAAGTTCATCGACTACGCGCAGCCGCCCGACAAGGAGCGCCAGGAGAACCTTCCGAAGCGCAATATTATTTCCGTCTTCAACGGCGACAAAGGCTGGGACCTGGATCGCGGCGGCGTCAGCGACGCGCCCCAATCCGATCTCGCCGATAATGAGGAAGACATCAAGAAAGACATCGACAACATTCTCCGCCACCGCGTTCACGAAAAAGACATCGTCCTTCGTTACGGCGGCACGGATGTGGTGGATCTGATGCAGGCACAATGGGTTGAGCTGGTCGACAGCGACGACCGCACGATCCGGATTGCTTTTGCGGACAATACGCACCTGCCGATTCGCAAGGTCGTTGAAACGCGGAACCCGCGCACCCGCTTCAAGACCACCGAAATCGAATACTACTCGAATTTCCATCCCATCGACGGGATCCAGACACCGTTTCAAATCACCCGCGAGCGCAACGGTGCGAAGGTCTATCAGGTCTTCTTCGACGTATGCCACTACAACACCGGCGTCGCCGACGCGCTCTTCACAAAACAGTCGCTTGATGACCGCTGGGCCCAGATTCCCAACAAAGACAAAGTCCGCGATAAGAAAGAAACCGACCGCCTGAAACAAAAAGAGCAGGACGATCAGGATTCCGGCAATGGCTCCTCCACCAGCAAGAATTAGCGACACCGTTTTTCCGGAACATCTCCTCTGATCTCTGGTTTGACAACAGTACTCACCAACCACTACATTCAAACCGCTGCGAGACCATTGCCAATTTCTTCGGCGGGGGGCGCGATGAAGCTCGGTACAACGATCCGTACGATTGTGGTCCTGATCGCTGGCGCTCGCCTTGGCGCTCAATCTCAAGCGACCGATACGAAGGAAAAGCTGAGCGCTGCATTTCCGGGAAAGACCTGGGAGGTCACAATCGACTCGCCGGGATTTACGGTTCAAACGGACGAACGCAAGTCCGATGGCCGTCAGTATTTAATGGCGAACAACCCGGCCTCCGGTCTGGTGGTGTCTGTGACTCTCCAAGCAACCAACGGTCCTGCGGACGCGAAGACCTGTCCGGATTTTCTGAAGCAGCGCGCGGCAGGCCTCTCCAATCTTGGCCTCAAAGACGTGAAATCGTCCGAAGTCAATTCGATGGCGGTGATCGAGTATCTGATCCCGAACGTGGGCGGGGTTCCCGTTCAGCAAAAGAATGTCGTTCTCTGCGCCGCCAGGGAGAACGTGTTTATCGACGTTCACCTTTCCAAGGTCCAGTTCCATCCGTCGGATGAGTCTGTTTTTCTGGACCTTCTCAACCGGCTTCATATCGAAGAACGAGGCACGCCCGCCGCGTCCTCACCGGGAGGCGCCGCCGAAACCAAGACGAGTATGGAATACTTCGCGGAAGGCAGCCGCTACTACGTCATGAGCGACCTCAGCCACGCCATCGGCCCGTTTGAAAACGCCCTTGCTCTTGAAAAACATCAGCGCCAGATGAGCCAGAATTACTGGCGCGTGCTGGTCGACAATCTCGGCATGGCCTACGGCATCACAGGCGATTTGCAGCACGCCGAAGTGACGCTGAACTACGGAGTCAGCCAGGATCCCAGCTACCCCATGTTTTATTACAATCTCGCCTGTGTCGCCGCAGAGCGCAAGGATATGAACAAGGCCATGGACTTCCTCGGAAAAGCGTTTGCCCGGAAAGCGAACTCGATCCCCGGCGAGGGAATGCCGGATCCCCGGCAGGACGATTCGTTCCAGCGCTTCATGTCCAACGATCAGTTCCGCAACTTCGCTGATTCTTTAGAATCACCTGCCAACTAGGCGTCTTGGCCTAAATGTTCGCCGCTCGATTGGCTGATTCAGGTGCGAGCGCGGTATAATCGCCGGATGCGATCTTCGCAGAAAAGCCAACAGATACACGGCACGACCGTTTTGTGCGTGCGTAAGGACAGCAAAGTCGTGCTCGCCGCCGACGGACAGGTCACCCTAGGCGAAGGCGTGATCAAGCACAGCGCGAAAAAGACGCGTCGCCTCTACAACGACAAAATCGTGGCAGGCTTTGCGGGCAGCACCGCCGATGCGCTCTCGCTCTTCGGCCGCTTCGAAAATAAGCTGCAGGAATTTCACGGCAATCTGGCCCGCAGCGCCGTCGAGCTGGCCAAGGAATGGCGCACCGACCGATCGCTCCGCCATCTTGACGCGCTGCTGATCGTCGCCGACGCCAAAGGCACCTTCCTCCTCTCTGGCAACGGCGACGTGATCGAACCCGACGACGGCATCTGCGCCATCGGCTCCGGGGGTCCCTACGCCATCGCCTCCGCCCGGGCCCTGGCCAAGCACACGAAAATGAGCGCCAAGGACATCGCCCAGGAAGCCATGCGTATCGCTAGCGAAATCTGCATCTTCACCAATGCCAATTTCAGCATCGAAGAACTATGACCCGCACTCGGAGAATGACATGGTGATCTATCTGTCCGGAGACCAGCAGGCGGCCGAGCCAGAGCCCCTGCCGTCGTTCGACGAGCTGACTCCTCGCGAGATCGTAGTCGAGCTCGATAAATACATCGTTGGCCAGAATGCCGCGAAAAAAGCGGTCGCCATCGCCCTGCGCAACCGCGTCCGCCGCCAAAAGCTTCAGCCCGAGTTGGCCGAGGAAATTCTGCCGAAGAATATTCTAATGATCGGGCCCACGGGCGTCGGCAAGACGGAAATCGCCCGCCGACTCGCGCGGCTCGCCGGATGCCCGTTCGTGAAGGTCGAAGCGTCGAAATATACCGAGGTCGGTTACGTCGGCCGCGACGTCGAATCCATGGTTCGCGACCTGGTTGAAACCGCCATCGACATGGTCCGCGAGGAAAAGCTGGACGAAGTCGCCGAACGCGCCGAACAGTCCGCCGAGGAGCGCCTGCTTGATCTTCTGTTGCCCTCTTCGCCGATGCCCGCCGACGGCACGCCCACCACCGAGTTGCAGCGCCGCGAACAGGTGCAGCGCACGCGCGACAAGCTCCGCGTCCAGCTCCGCGAAGGAAAGCTCGACCAGCGCCTCGTCGAAGTCGAGGTCCGCGAGCGCTCCATGCCCTCGTTCGAAATCATCACCAATCAGGGCGTCGAGGAAATGGACATCAACGTCAAGGACATGCTCTCCGGCATGTTCGGCCAGCAAAAAAAGAAGCGCAAGATGACCGTCTCGGAGGCCTTCGATTACCTGATTCAGGAAGAAGAGAATCGCCTCATCGACATGGATCAGGTCACCCGCGTCGCCGTCGATCGCGTCGAGCAGATGGGAATTCTTTTCATCGACGAAATCGACAAGATCGCCGGACGCGAAAGCGGCCACGGCCCCGACGTTTCCCGAGAAGGCGTGCAGCGCGATATCCTGCCGATCGTTGAAGGCACCACGGTCAATACCCGCTACGGGATGGTCCGCACCGACCACATTCTGTTCATTGCCGCGGGAGCGTTCCACACTTCGAAGCCGTCCGATCTGATTCCCGAGCTCCAAGGCCGCTTCCCCATCCGCGTCGAGCTCAGCTCTCTTTCCGAGGCCGATTTTATCCGCATCCTCACTGAACCTAAGAACGCCCTGATCAAGCAATACGTCGCCCTCCTCGATACCGAGGGCCTGAAGCTATCTTTCAGCGACGACGCGATCGCCGCCGTCGCCCGCTTCGCCGCTCGCGTCAACGAACAGACCGAAAACATCGGCGCGCGACGCCTTCATACGATTCTTGAAAAAGTCCTCGAGGAAATTTCCTTCGAGGCGCCGGAAATGAAGAAAAAAACCGTAAAGCTCGACGCAGCCTACGTACAGAAGCAGCTCGCGGACATCGTGAAAGACCAGGACCTGAGCCGTTACATTCTGTAGAATCGCGAAAATGGAAAATCGCCTTGGGAACACCGGTCCCCGGACCGGTGCCTTTGTGTCAAAGCTTCGCGCGATAGCGCTTTCGGTTGCCGCTTTCCTACTCAGCTCGATCGCCATTGGCTGCGCCGCCCCCGGCGAGCCCTACGAGCGCAAGCCGCCCACTCCCGTCGCTGTTACCGACCTCAGCGCAGTGCAATCGGGCAGTGACGTCCTGCTCACTTTCACGCTGCCGGAGCAGGGCGTTGACAACCGCCCGCTAGCCGAATTACCCACCATCGAAATCTATCGCGATTTCTTTACGGCCCCCGCTGCGGGAGAGCCCGCACCTAAGGCGCCCGCGCGACCCACGTTGCTCGTCACCATTCCCACGGCCATGGAAGATCACTACGCCGTGCAAGGCCATATCCACTTCACGGATTCTTTGCGGCCGCAGGATTTCGCGCAGCATCGCGACAGCCTCGCCGTTTATACCGTTCGCACGCAAATCTCGGAGAAAAAGCCATCGGCAAATTCCAACGTAGCGTCCGTCCACGTCTTCGCGCCGCTCGATGCAATCACGGATCTAAGGACTGAAGTTACGCACGCGGCCGTCGTGCTCACCTGGACGCCACCCACCCTATCGCCGGCCGGCTCCGCGCCCACGGTCGGCGTCTATCATATTTACCGCGGCACTCCTGATTCAGCCACCTCGACCGGGGGCGCAACGGCGCTGACGTCCCCGCTCGTGAAGATCGCTGATGCCGAGGGCCCGCCGTTTCAAGACACGCAATTCGAATTTAATGCCTCCTACGTGTATTCCGTTCGCAGCGTCGCGCAGTATCCCATCGCAGCGCTCGAATCGGCGGATTCGAACCTGGCGGTCGTCACCCCGCGCGACACGTTCCCTCCCGCCGCACCGCAAGACCTGATCGTCGCTCTCGTCCCCGCCCAGCCCGGTGCGCCCGCCCATCTCGAACTCTCCTGGGCCATCAGCTCTGAAACCGATATCGCCGGATACAACGTCTATAGAAGCGAACAGGCGGGCGCTCCCGGTTCGCGCGTCAATACGGACCAGTTGCCGACGCCTGCATTTCGCGATATGAATGTCCAGCCCGGCCACCGCTACTTTTACTCGGTCACTGCCGTTGATCGCGCGGGAAATGAAAGCCCCGCCAGCGCGGCAGTCTCTGGTGGCGTGCCGGCGGAAGGTCAGGTAGCGCCATGATCGAAATTCCGCAAGACTTAAATCCGATACCCAGCCGGCCCGCGACGTCAGGCTCCGTGATCCGCACCGGAATTTACTGCGGATCGTTCCTCGTCCTCGCCATGCTCGGCGCGCTCGTCGCCGCCAATCGCGTGCCCGCGCTCGAAAAATACGCATTCGAGCGTAACGCATCCTGCTACACGCTCTTTGTTCTGCTGATGCTCGTCCCCGTGGTTCGCTTCCTCACGCGACCGATTCAGATGTTTGCTTCGGCGATGCTCGCCTGGGGAATGTGTGTGGTCGTTTATTACGCGGCCGGCTTCTACTTCCGCGATCTCTTCTCTGTGCTGCGGACGCCTTTGCAGGCGCTGGCTGAAGGCACTGTCGTGTACGGAATTGTCGCCGTTGGATCCTGGGTCTGCGGTATGCTGTTTCACGCTTTAAATCATCCTTTGGCTCCGGGCCGAAAATCTGCCGCGCGCGAGGCGCGCCATCACCGATGAAACTCTGCCGAATTCTTCCGCTCGATTACGCATCGTCCCACCAGGGCCAGACACAGGCCGAAGCGTACGCAAATTCCCATGCGGGATTGCTCGAAAACGGCATCGTCCGCGAAATTTCCGGCGAGATTTGGGGCGAACGCAAGCCCACCGGCCGCCAGTGGCCCGTTTCCGCCGTGAAATTCGTGCCACCCTCGTGGCCCACCAAAATCATTTGCATGGCTAAAAACTACATGGATCATGCGAAAGAAATGGAAGCCGAGACTCCCAAGTCCCCCATCATTTTCTCCAAGCCGCCCTCGTCGATTATTTCTCCGGGCGATTCGATCGTGCTGCCGAGAATTTCCAAGCGCGTCGATTTCGAAGGCGAACTGGCTTTCATCATCGGCCGCCGCTGCGTCCATCCGAGGCCGACCGACGACATCAAGCCCTACATCTTCGGCTACACCTGTTTGAACGACGTCACGGCGCGAGACATCCAGCGCATGGACGGCCAATACATCCGCGGCAAGGGTTTTGATACGTTTTGCCCCTTCGGCCCCGTCGTCGAAACCGATACGCCGTCACCGGACACCACCATCGAGACTTTCGTCAACGGTGCCCGCAAGCAGTCGGCGCGCGTCTCCGACATGGTGTTCTCGATCGAAGTCCAGTTCCGTTGGATCGCCGAAGCGATGACCCTCGAGCCCGGCGACGTAATCACCACCGGCACGCCCGCAGGCGTGGGCCCGCTCGTGGCTGGAGATGTAGTCGAGGTCCGCGTGGGTAACATCGGCTCTCTTTCAAACCCCGTAGTAGGCCCCAAAGACTGAAACCAGCCCGTCCCACCGTCGCAGTTGTAGGGGCATCCGCCGCGGCAGATCCCCGGCGCAAATGGTTGGCGTGAACGAATCCAACTGCCCCGGCGGCTGGCCTTCGAAGGTTTGAGCGGGCCGACACAGCCGGTCAATTCCCCATTCGCCCGCGTCTCGCAAGCCTCCTCTGTACCAATTCCGCAACGTTTACTCCCCTACACCACGCACGCCCGAGATGCCTTGTACAACCCCGCGTCTGCGCTAAGATACCATCGTTGAAAAACTTTCTCTCCGATTGGCAAAACCTGATTCCCGTGGCGGGATTGGTGATTCTCGCGGCCGTAGGGGTGTTTTTCTGGTTGCGCCGCAAACCACTTGACGACGCCGCAATCGAACGCGAGCGCCGCGCCTATTTGAATCGCGTCGGCCGCATCGTTGAAGGGCAAGTCCTGGAGGTTGTGGAGCACGCGCGTGAGGCGGCGCCGCCTGTGACGAAAAGCCCCATCGAATCCCGGCTGCCGCTCCGCCTTCTTTACTACACTTACGCAATCTCCGGCGTAACCTATGAGACCGCCCAGGACATTACCGGCCTCGAGGAGCGACTCCACCTTACTCGCGTAGCCGCCGGCCAAACCGCCAGCGTAAAGTACGACCCCTCGAACCCCAGCAACTCGATTCTCCTCGCCGACGATTGGTCCGGCCTCCACTAGGACCTTTTCGGGCTTGTCCAGAGAGTAAATTTCGGCTCGGCGTTCACCTAGTCTTTCGCTTTTCATTCATGTAACATTCCGGGCGAATCAACTCTAAATCCGAAAGCAGAAACCGAAATGGCGAAGACCCGTGTGCGCGAAAGAACTTTGCTCGAATTGCTCGATACCCTGATCGAGCAGCACCACCTGCTGAAGCATCCGTTCTACCAGGCCTGGACCGAAGGCACGCTCTCCCGCGAGTCGCTTCAGCTCTACGCCCAGCAGTATTACCACCACGTCCGCTCGTTCCCGGAAAACCTGCGCCAGCTCGCAGGACGCGCCAATGGCGAGCTCGCCGGAATCGTGAACGAAAATCTTGCCGAAGAGCTCGATCCCGCCGGCTCTCATC
>Ga0210391_10005349_pt1 | contig 10583 bp, 6 predicted proteins | sample IncBWC12OmetaG_FD_160573 | JGI IMG/M metagenome (GOLD analysis project Ga0210391, IMG submission 160573) | Forest soil microbial communities from Barre Woods Harvard Forest LTER site, Petersham, Massachusetts, United States - Inc-BW-C-12-O ...
TGGCAGTACGAGTGCATGTCCAGATTTCCCGCCATGATTTTGTGCAACGTATAGAAAGGCGCCCAAACGCCTTGGCCATCGCTTAGCCTGTCAAAAAAACTCTCCGGGAACGCGCTCAGGTATCCGGTGCCTTTCGCTTCCTGGCATTTCGCCAGTTCCGCCACCACTGCCTCACCTTTCGTTTTCAATTCCTCGTCGCCGGTGCTTGCATACGCCAATGCGCATGCAGAAAGAAAATTTCCCGTGAAGTGTCCGCGCAGCTCGCAGTCCGGCGCTTCCCATCCGCCCAATGGCTCCGCCGTACTGGCCAGTCCTGCATTCACGCGAAAATTGTGCACCAATCGATTTACCGGCAGAGAGTGTAGATACTTCAGATTTGCCTTGGTGGCATCCAGAAACGGACCGTCCAGCAGCCGCACTTGCGCCATGGGGAATGCCGCAGCAAGAAACGCGACGCGAGAATCAGGAGTTTGGTGCCGCCCATTCTGCAGTAGAACGTTCTCCAAAGCATCGCTCGTGAACGCTCCCGCAGTTTTCGGAAGACACGCCAGCGCCGCCGACGACATGACCGCGGAAACAAACTGCCGTCGCGAAACACCGGTAGGAAACTTCACGTCGTCCTCCGAACTTCACTTCGAGCTGCAGCGCAGCACAGCACTTTGAACCCGATTTCAAGGAAGCGTTTACTCAACTCATCACAGCTCGCACCGAGTTCATGTAGCAGTTCCCTGGTTTGGTGCGATTCGGATCGTCGGCAGGTCAACTGGCGTGACGGCCCTCTACGGAATATATCTGATTGCGGATTTTATGCAAGTACTTTACCGGGACGCGAAGTCTCGTAAGTGCTTGCAAATACGCATGTTACGCAGGAAGCGACACACTCGTCAAACTCCCAGCGCTCGCCGCACTTCTCTCCGCGTCGTCTGTTTCCTTCGCCGGAGTCGCCCTTGCGCGCGAGACCAAAACTCGGTCAGAACGCCACCTCCAACGCTTTCCCTTCAAACACCACCTTCCGCACCGCTTCACCCAACTTTACTTCAATGTCCCGACGCCCCGGACCCAGCATCCGCGATCCCTCCGCCAGCTCCAATTTCAAAATTCGCCGCGCATCATTCCACCCCATCTGAATTCCCATCCACTCGCCCTTCCGGTAATTGAAAGAATTACCGTCGTCCTCGTACAACAAAAACGAAGCATCCCCTCCCGCATAAACAGAAATCGAAATCGGCCCCTCCACCTTCTCATCCGTAAATTGTTTCACCGGCCCCAAAGGCAAAATCGCGCCAGCCCGCACATACAAAGGAGTCGTCTCCAAATCCACCGTGCGCGTGATTTCCCGCCCGCCCTTCACGCGCTCCCCGCTCCAAAAATCCCACCAATCCCCGCGCGGCAAATAAACCGTCCGCGAAGTCGCGCCCTGCTCCACCACCGGCGCCACCAAAATGTCGCGGCCCCACAAATATTCATCCCCGCGCGCCACTGCGACAGGGTCATCCGGATAATGCAGCCACAGCGAACGCATCACCGGCATCCCGGTCTTCGTGCACTCGCGCACCGCGCTATAGATGTACGGCAGCATCCGGTAACGCAGCTCCAGATATTTCCTGCAAATTATTTCCACCTGCGGATTGTGCAACTGGCTCTCATCCGGAAGTGCCGCGCCGCTATAATTTCGTATTTCCGTCGGCCCCGTATCGCCGGTGTTCCAACCCCACGGCAGCCGCAATTTCCAAGCGCGCCCGTGCGAACGAAACAGTGTGCAGAACGCGCCAAACTGAAACCAGCGCACAAATAATTCTGCCGTGAATTCTTTCGTCGGCACAAATCCGCCGATGTCCGTCCCCCAATAAGGCACGCCGCTCAACCCTGTGTTCACTGCGATCGGCAAATGCGTCTTCAGCGTTTCCCAAGTCGAGTACACATCGCCCGACCACAAGAACGACGCGTACCGCTGCATCCCCGCGTACCCATTGCGATGCAAAGCAAACGGCCGCTCATTCGGCCGGTCGACCTGCGGTCCTTCCCAATACATTCGGTTACGCACCAGGCTCGATGCAATATCCAGCGGATCACCTTCGTCCGGCCACCAACCATCCACACCCATCGCGAAATCCTTGCGGTGCGCATCCCAGTAACAACCCGCCTCCGTTTCGTCATATTTCGTGAGGTCGCAAGCGTCCTGCGCTCTCCCCGTCAGCTTGTCCGTCAAAATCACGGTGTGTATCACCGCGCGAAAATTATCTTTGTGCAATTCCGCCAGCATCTTCGGTGGATCCGAAAACGCGCGCACATTCCATTCAAACGCGCCATTTTCCGTGTTCCATCCGTTGGGACAAAATCCCGTGCTCAGATAAATCATCGCGTCGCACGGCAATTTCTTCTCGCGAAATGTTTTCGCTTCCGCCAGAATTTCCTCCGGACTGCCCAGCGTCCGGTGCGATTGCAGGTAACCGAAACTCCACAGCGGCGGCAGCTCGGCATTCCCCGTCAGCCGCGCGTATTCGCTCATGATCGTCGCCGGCTCGCGCGACGCCACGAAAAAAATGTCCAGCGGATAAGCCGCATCCGGCCCGGCCGGCAAAAACTTGCTTTCCGCCCCCGAAAAATCAAACGTCCCGAACGGCGCATGAAAGAACATCGCCCAGCCCGCCGTCCCAATCAGCCAGGGAATCGGGACGCGCCCGCCATTCGTCTGCAGTTTGTAGCCGCCCTGCCCGCGCTTCATCGTGTCCACCGACCCGCGACGATCGAATTGCGGCCCGCCCTCGCCCAATCCCAGCAGCGGCGAATTTCCAGTCGCGAAAGAAACCACTCCGCTAGCCCGATCCACCTTCAGTTGCTGAATCGCCGCGCCATCCGGCCCAGCAATCGAGAACGCCAGCGGGCTCGGCGAAATCTTCACGCTCAGATCGCCAGCCTTCACGCTCCGCTCCGCGAATTCCACACTCAGCGTCGTCACCGGCCCGTCCCAAGCCTCCTGTACCAACGATCCATCGCTGCGTACAGCGCCGGCGCCCTTCGCAGAAAAAATACTTAGCCGCAAAGTATGCGCGCTAACAGAAGCAATGCGTATTTCCAGCTCTTGCTCGGCCGGTCCGAATCCACCCTCGCTCGCAAATACCGATGCCGGCAAAATTAACGCCGCACACGTCGTGCCAACTACCTTCAGCACCTGCCTGCGATCATATTGCTCGCTCATGGATGCCGGTCCCCCGTCGAACGAAGTAAGAAACGAAATCAATCAACCGGTCGAATCTCATACGCCCGAAATTGTATATAATATGCGAGAAAATGCCAGCCATATCACTCCCTCAATTCCGCACGCTTCGCTCCCTCCCCCACAGCTTCATCCGTCACTGCCTCCGCCGTATGGCAACGCTCTTCCGATTTGACTATCCTGGCCACGGGATATAACTTCTCAGGACCTTCCAAAAGGAGCGCTCGTGAAGAAAGTCCACGCACATCAAAAACCACACCGCATTCTGGTGATTGACGTCGGCGGCACTCACGTCAAGCTGCTGATGACCGGTCAAAAAGATTCCGTAAAAATTGCCTCCAGCCTTTCCATGACCGCCGCCAAAATGGTTCGCGCCGTCAAAAAAGCCACGCGCGCCTGGAAATACGACGCCATTTCAATGGGCTACCCCGGGCCGGTCATCAATAACCATCCGCTTCGCGAGCCGCACAATCTCGGCGGCGGCTGGGTGGGTTTCAATTTCCGCAAAGCATTCGGCCATCCGATAAAAATTATCAACGACGCCAGCATGCAAGCCCTCGGCAGCTATAAAGGCGGGCGCATGCTTTTCCTGGGCCTGGGTACGGGCCTCGGCTCCGCGATGGTGATTGACGGCGTCCTGGAGCCCATGGAGCTCGCACACCTCTTCTACAAGAATGGGAAAACGTACGAGGACTACCTCGGCATACGCGGTCTGGAAAAATACGGAAAGAAAAAATGGCGCCGTCAGGTCTTCAAGGTCACCGAAAAATTAAAAGCAGCTCTGGAGGCGGACTACGTAGTTCTGGGTGGCGGCAACGCCGCAAATCTGAAAAAACTCCCGCCCGGCGCCCGCCTGGGCAGCAACGATAACGCCTTTCGCGGTGGCTTTCGCCTCTGGTCACATTCAAACCACCCTGCGCGTTAATTTCGCCGAGGCGTCTTGGCGAAACGCCTACTACTGTTGCGGCGGCGCGATCGGCGCCCCAATCTTCGTCCCAATCACTTCGCCTGAAATAATAATCTCCACGCGACGATTCTGCTGCCGCCCCGCCGCCGTATCATTACTCGCCACCGGATTTGACTTCCCAAATCCCGTCGCCGTAATCGAATTCGGATCCAGCCCCTGCTGTATCAGATAATCCCGCACCGCATTCGCGCGCTGCTCCGATAACGTCTGGTTGAACGCGTCGCTTCCCACGCTATCCGTGTACCCCTCCACCGACAAATGCAATCCCGGATGCGCCAGCACAATCCCGGAAAATTTCGCCAAAGCCTCGCGCGCCGATGGCTGCAATTCATATTTCCCAAACGCAAACAACACGTCCGCCATGTTCACCTGTAAACCACGCGGAGTGTCCGTCGTCGGCAACACCCGATTGAACTGATCGAGCAACGCAGCCCGCAAAGCTTGCTTGTCCGCTTCCGCCTTCGCCGCCGCTTCCTGCGCGGCCTTGGTCTGTTGTTGCGCTGCTTCCGCCTGCTGTTGCGCGGCCTGCGCCTGTTGCTGCGCTGCCAAAGCGGCCGCATCCGCCTGCGCACGAGCAGCCGCCGCCTGCGCGGAATCGCGCTCCGCCTGCAATTTTTGAATTTCTGCCTGTTGACGCGCCGCTGCTTCCTGTTTCTGTTTCGCGTCCGCCGCTGCCACCGCCGCCTGTGCCGCCGACTGCTCGGCCTCCGCTTTCTGCTGCGCCGCGCGTCTCAAAGCGATCGATCGCGCGTCCGCCGCGGTCTGCACCGCGTCGCGAGCTGCCGCGATCACTTCTTTCTTGTTCGCTTTCTTCGCCAGCAAACTGTCCGCGTTCCCCAGCGAACTCACTGCCTTCTGAAACGCGTCCGGCGCCAGCGTATCCGCTCCCGCGCTCTGCGCAATGGACACCGCATTCCGCGCTTCGTAAATCTCCAGCGGCACCTTTGGGGAAAAATCCGCAATGGGCTCGCGCGCCTTAGACATGTCGTATGTATATGTTCCGCGCTGCATTAATTCGTAATTTGCCGTTACCTGCTCCGTCGATCCTACCGTGTCCGCCCGCACCACGTTCTCCAGCACCACCACGTCGCTCGGCATGTTCACCGCAAAATACGGCTCCGCCGTCACTATCATTCCGAAAGTCTGCAAATTCGTCGTCGCCGTCAATTTGCTCTTGTCGCCATCCAGCAGCAATTCCCCCAGATTATTCGGCTTGCCCTCCGGCGTGATCGCCCACAGCACGTAGGTCAGATATTCTTTCCCGAATTTCTGCGCCGACTGCATATTCTTGAAACTCGCGGTCACCGCAATCGATCCCTGCTTGCTGTCCACCTTCGCGTCGCCTTTCGCCAGCGGCTGCAGCGGCGTCCCTTGAAAGCCGATCATCGTCGAGCCGCTCCGATGCTGATAACTCACCGCCGTTACCGTCTTCCCCACCACGGTCACGTGATAGATTGACTGATTCCCTTGCTGCGCAGGCGCCGGCGCAGACTGCTGCGCTCCCGCGGCCGCGCAAAAAATCATCAGAGCCGCAATCACAAACCCCAGAATCTTTGTCATGTTCGTAAATTACTCCTTTATCCATCTCACGCCACTGCGCCCGAATCCGCACGCACATTGGCCCTTCGGCAGAAACACTCTCGGGAACCTTGCTTTCCGCAAGTGGCCCCAAGTGTACCAAAATAGTGCATCGCTTCCGAGCACCATCGCGCCACACCTCGCCCTAAAAAATTCGCACGAATCCTCGATTTCCCCGCGCCTCACAAGGTACGATACATATTCATGATGCAACGCTCATTCCTGGCCGTGGCGCTCCTGCTCTTCTTCATTCCGTCCGGGCTCTGGGCCTGCACCTGTTCCAAAGAACCGCCGGGAAAATGCCCCGGCCTGCAGTCCGACGACGTCGTTTTCCTCGGCACCGTCACCGAAATCGCCGCCGTCGCTCCCGACGCCACTTCGGCTGAAGCCGCGAGTGCAGCGGCCAGCACGGACGAAGCAAATCCCGGCGTCGCTCCGCAAACGGCTTCGCCCATCACCCGCTACCATTTTCACATTGACGAAAAATTCGCCGGTCCCGACTCCCCGGACGTTGACGTCTTCTCCGGTGGTGACGATGGCGATTGCGGCTACTATTTCAAAAAAGGCGAGCAGTACATCGTCTTCACCCAACAAGAAACCGAAGGCCGTCTCTTCGCCGTCGTCTGCGGCCAGACGCGCCCCGCCAGCGAAGGCCGCGCGCTGCTCCCTCAATTGCGTTCCATGCGGAACCACGATCGCGTCGCTTCCGTCTTCGGCGTGTTGCGCCGAGCCGATCCTCCGCTCCTCGCCCCTACCGACGATCCCGAAGACCCCATCGCGCACGTAAAATTAAAATTGCGCTCCAAAGACGATCGCTTCGCCACCAGCACCGGCCCCGATGGCGTCTACTCTTTCTACGACGTGCACGCCGGCGAATATGTTTACACCGCCGATCTCCCGGCGCGCTTCGAGTTCTCGCAAAAAACCCTGAAAGGCGGTTTGCCTCCATTCAAAATTCCCGCCGGCGCGTGCTACGAGTACAACGTTAACGCCCTGCCTACCGGAAAAATTCGCGGCAGCGTGCTCGGCCCTAATGGAAAATCGCTCAAGCTCGCGTCCGTCGAACTCTATCGCGCCGAACGCTTCGACCCCGCCCAGCCCGGCCTCTGGGGCTTCCAGGGCAGCGATGGCAAATTCGAATTCGATCACATCGGCCCCGGCGAATATCTTCTTGTCTTCAATCGCATGAATCGCCTCGACCCCAATTCGCCCTTTCCGCGCGCGTTCTATCCCGGCGAGCCCGAACAATCCGACGCTAAATTCATTAGAGTGAAAGATGGCCAGCAAATTCTGAACGCCAACATCAAACTAAAGGACGGCTACCCCACGCGCACCGTTAAAGTGCAGCTCAAATGGATTGACGGCCACCCGCCCGGCGAGGTAACGGTGACGGCCCAGGCCGAAAAAGGCGACAACCCCGCCGCGCGCAAAATCTCCGACGGCCTCTACGAATTCACCTTGCTCCAATCCGCAAGCTACACTTTCGCAGCCTGGGAAGATCTCGACCCACAACGCCTGAATCAACGCCACGGCCAAACCACCTGCACCATTCCAGCCCGCATCAATTCCGACACCCAAAAAATCGCAGCTGCCACCAGCGCCAGCGATCAAGCCCCCGATAATGCAACCGCCGACGCTAACTCCGACCCAACAGGCGACGCAGCCACAAACGCAAACGATGGCGCAGCCGATAGCCCGGCCGATGCCCCCGGCACAATCACCCTCATCTTCACCAATCCGCCGTGCAACTAGTGGCACGCCCCTCCCTGCGGTAGGCAGCACTCTTGGCTGTGTTAAATCTCTTGTCTTTCTGTGACGATGCGATGAGCATCGTCATCCTGCCTGCCCTGAGTGACCTTGCGAAGGGAGGGTGGCGCCTTTGCTTCAAGCCGGCCGAAGCCTGCCTGCCGCAGGCTGGGATCTCTCCCGCACTCTCTGCCCCCTCCGCGCCTCCGCGGTGAACCGCCCTTCGCCGTTTGACTTCCCCCAACTCGCGTGCGTAGAATCCCTGCGCGATAATTGGGGCGCGAAATCAATCCATCGGAGCGTAAATGAAGACCTTCCTAGCCACCTGTGCCGCCACACTGCTTCTTCTCACCACCAGCGCAACAGCGCAAGAGCCACCGAAGGATGCCAAGCCACCCGCCGCAGCAGACGCCAAAGCTCCAGACGCCAATCCTCCCAAAGAAGAAACCTGGCCCAGCGACCACTCCGTCAAAATCAACGGCCAGTCAATCGCCTACAAAGCCATCGCGTCCACCACGCTCCTCAAAGACGAAAAGGGCGAGCCCACCGCGCTGATCTACTCCACCGCTTACACGCGCAACGACACCAAAGATTTCACGCAGCGTCCCATCGCTTTCATCTACAACGGCGGCCCCGGTTCCGCATCCATCTGGCTGCACATGGGCGCCTTCGGACCGCGCCGCGTCGTCAATGCCGACCACGCTGCCACTCCGCCCGCGCCGTACAAAATCGAAGACAACGCTAATTCCCTGCTCGATAAAACCGACATGGTTTTCATTGATCCGGTCGGCACCGGTTTCAGTCACGCCGTCGGCAAAGCGCAGAACAAGGATTTCTGGGGCGTGGATCAGGACGTAAAAATGTTCGCGCAGTTCATCAACATCTATCTCAATCGCAGCAATCGCTGGAACTCTCCAAAATTTCTGATCGGCGAAAGTTACGGCACCTTCCGCTCCGCCGCGCTGGGAAATTATCTGCAGCAGCACGACGGCATTTACATCAACGGCATCGTGCTCATCTCTTCCGTCCTGAATCTCGGCACCATCTCGTTCAATCCCGGCGACGATCTGCCCTTCATCCTCTACCTTCCCAGCTACGCCGCCACCGCCGCATATCAAAAAGCCCTCGCCGACCCACCGTCCGACATGCCGGCGTTCCTCGCCGAAGCCCGCAAATTCGCCGAAACCGAATATACCGCCGCGCTGATGAAAGGCACCAACATCACCCCTGCGGAAAAATCAGACGTCGCGAAAAAACTCTCGCACTTCACCGGCCTCAGCGAAGACTATCTAGTGAAAGCCGACCTGCGCGTGAATCTCTCCCAATTCAATGTGGAATTAATGCGCAGCCACGGCCTCACCACCGGCCGTTATGACGCGCGCTACACCATGCCCACCTACGACATGCTCACGGAATTCGCCGAAGACGATCCGTCTTACACCGCGGTGCGTGGCGCGTTCACCGCCGCATTCAACAGCTACGCCCGCGAGGAATTGAAGGTCACTGAAGAAAGATCCTACGAAGCTCTTAGCGGCGACGTCGGCCAAAACTGGGATTGGAAACATCGCGGCCCGCAAGGCGGCGGCTTTTTCCCCGGTTCAGCGAATGTCTCCGGCGATCTGATCCAGGCCCTGATGACCAACCCGCACCTGCAAGTCCAGGTCGAAAACGGCTTCTACGATATGGCCACGCCGTTCTTCGCCACCGAATACACCATGGACCATCTCTTCCTGCCGGGAAACCTGCGCAGTAACATCCATTTCCAATATTACGGCGCGGGCCACATGATGTACCTGCACGAAGAAGATCTAGCGAAGCTGAAGTCCAACATCGCCGCCCTGATAGACAGCGCATCAAAATAACCTGGGAACGCCAATCGTCCAAAGCGGGATTGGCACTTTCGCTTTTGACTCTATAGGCGCGGGTCCCGCATAGCGGGACCCGCGCTCATCGCCCCACGAAGCGCGGTTCGCTGTTCTGGTTTTTTGATCTTATCCGTGTTCATCCGCATGCATCAGCGGTGAATTTGACTTCCTGAAATCACTCCGCACCCTTGGCCAGCAGAGATGCAGGCGGTACCGCGGGCCCAACCCCCTTCACGTAATGTCCATACCAAAATAAAAACCGCTCATACCGATCCTCAATAAACGACGGCCGCGAAAACTCGTGATACTCCCCCGGATACACCACCAAAAGCGTCGGCACTCCCAGCCGCCGCAAACTCTGATACAGCTGCTCTCCATTTATCACCGGAACGTTCCAATCCACGTCCCCGCCCATCACCAAAGTCGGCGTCGTGATCTGCAGCACGCGACTAAACGGCGAAAGCTTCTCCCACAGCTCCCGGTTCTTCCACGGCAACCCCAGCTCGTACTCCCAATCGCGCGAATACAAATCGTGCCCCCAATTGGTGATGTACAAAAATTCTCCAGCTCCGGAAATAGCCGCCTTGAATCGCGTCGTCTGCGTAATAATAAAATTCGTCGAAATTCCGCCGTACGACCAGCCTCCCACTCCCAATTTATCCGGATCTGCGATCCCCTGCGCCACGGCGTAATCCACCATTGCCATGTCGTCCTCAAAATCCTTGTGGCCCCAATCCGCAAATATCGCCTTGCAGTAATCCTCGCCGTATCCGGAAGATCCGCGCGGATTCGGCGTCAGCACCACATACCCATTCGCCGCATACAACTGCGGATCAAAGTTAAATTCCGCGTAGTAAGCCCACACCGGCCCGCCATGCGGTTTCAAAATCGTGGGATATTTCACGCCGGGTTGATAATCCGGCGGTTTGTACAAATATCCCGCCACGCTTGTCCCGTCCTTACTCTTGAAATGCACGTACTCCACTGTCGGCAGACGCAGTTCCGCCATCAGCGCATCATTCACGCTCGTCAATTTCCGTAAGTCACCGCCCGCAGGCAGCACGTACAACTCGGCGGGATGCGTCAGCTCTCCCACCGTCGCCGCCGCCGTGCCATCCGCGCCCAGCGAATACGCTTCCACCATCTTGCGTCCGCCAATCGGCCGTGTAATTTCTCCGCCCGCCGCCGGCACGCGCAGCAAATTCTGCGT
>Ga0210391_10005352_pt1 | contig 10581 bp, 11 predicted proteins | sample IncBWC12OmetaG_FD_160573 | JGI IMG/M metagenome (GOLD analysis project Ga0210391, IMG submission 160573) | Forest soil microbial communities from Barre Woods Harvard Forest LTER site, Petersham, Massachusetts, United States - Inc-BW-C-12-O ...
AATTGGGCCTGCCCAACGGTCTCGATGTGGTCCCCGGAGCAACGCCCATCAACCTGTATTCCGTTCCCAACACCCTGACCTACCAATCCACCTCTCCCCTGATCATCGTCACCTATGCCGAGGTGGAATTCCTCAAGGCAGAGGCCGAGGAAAGGGGCTGGGTCACCGGGACCCCGGCGGTGGATTACGCGCGTGGCCAGGCAGCCGCCATCCAGCAGATGTCCTTGTACAACGCGGCCTTTACCCCTACCGCGGGAGAAGTCCTGGCTTACCAGACCGCCAATCCTTATCCCAGCGGAGGCACCCTGGATCAGAAATTGAATCAGATCTACACAGAAATGTGGATCCTCATGGCTACCACCTATAACGGCATGGAAGGTTGGACGGATTGGCGCAGGACCGGTTACCCCGCCCTGACCCCCGTAAACTATGCCGGCAATGCCACGGGTGGAACCATTCCCCGCAGGCTGATTTATCCTATCGAGCAAATCACCCTGGATGCCGCAGGCTATAAGCAGGCAACCACCCACATGGGCGGAGACCTGTTCACCACCAAAATGTGGTGGGACGGGGGAAATAAATAGGCAGTTGTGTTTCCAGTAAAATAAAAAAGGGCCGCTATCGTAGCGGCCTTTTTATTTCCACCACCAGGAAATGAAACTCCGTATCTCCCAGGTTGCGTACGATGTGGGTGACGGGTTTGTCTCCGTAAGCGACGTATTTTATATCCCCCGACTTTACCGTTGAAGTTACCGGCGCCGACCCCGGCGTCTCGAGGCTAAAGGTCGACGCGGACAAAAAGATGACCAGCGAATTTGCCGCATGGATGTGCGCGGAGGTGGAATCATGCGGCGCGATGTGCCCTTCCAGGACGCGCATATACACGTTGTCCAGGATCACCTTGTGGTGGGGTTCCTGATCCACGGGGATTTGGGCGCTTGAAAAAACATAAGAAAACAGTAAGGCTAGCAGCGTTGCATATTTCATAAAACGAGTTTTCGTTGCAATACGACGATGGATCTCCCTTCAACCCGGTAGGTCGGACTGTTCAAAGCCAAAGCGGTGCCGAAATCCACAATGTCATCGGGCGATTCCAGGTTCGTATCGATGATGCGCTTCCATTCCCCGGGGTTCCCCTCCTGCAGTACGAAGTCGAGGGGATTCCACCACGCATTGACCATGACATAGAAGTCGTCATCCTGCATCGATTTCCCGTTCAGGAACCATGCCAGGCACTTTGAAGTCCAGGATAAATCGGCCTCGGCGCCCACACCGTGCCAATGCACATCATTTTGCCAGAATACTCCACGACAAATGCTGGGGTGTGCTTTTCGAACGCCGATGATCGTTTTGAAGAATCGGAATATGTCCGCAAATTGCTCTTTCCTGCCCCAATCCAGCCAGGAAGTCGCATTATCCTGGTTATAGGGGTTGTTATTTCCCCATTGCGTGTTGAGGAATTCATCGCCCATCCGGAACATAGGTATCCCGTTGGAAAACATCAGGAGGGTGGTCATATTGCGTACCTGCTTTTTGCGCAGACGCACGACATCGGGTGGAACATTGGTGTCCCCTTCCCATCCGCAATTCCAACTGTAGTTATTGTCCGTCCCGTCCGTATTGTTATGCCCGTTGGCGAGGTTGTGCTTGTCGTTGTACGCCACCAGGTCGTACAGCGTGAATCCATCGTGGCAGGTGAGGAAATTGATCGATTGAAAGGGCTTTGCGCTGTAGGGTGGGGCTTCAAAAAATATATCGTCGCTCCCATATACCCTTTTCATCAACCTGGGCACCATGTTGTCGTCTCCCTTGATGAAGCGCCGGATATCATCCCGGTACTGCCCGTTCCATTGGGACCAGTTGGTACCGGGGAACTGGACGCCCAACTGGTAAGACACCGTGTCCCAGGGTTCGGCAATCAACCGGGCGCGGGCGAGGTCAGGGTACATGGAAATTTCCTCCAGGATGGGGGGATCGTTATAATTGACTTCCCCGTTATCCTTTCGGGTAAATATGGTAGCCAGGTCGAAACGGAATCCGTCAACGTGCATGTCATTGAACCAATACACCAGGCTTTCTACGACCAGCTTCCGCACCGCTCTGTAGGCGGTGCGCATCTCGTTACCCGATCCCGCGTCATTCAAGTAATAGCTCAGGTTGGGGGACAGCAGATAAAAGGACGAGTTATCGATGCCCTTGAAGGAGTAGGTAGGTCCCCATTGATCGCCTTCCGTCGTATGGTTATAAACGACATCCAGGATGACTTCAATGTCCGCGTCGTGCAGTGCACGCACCATTTTTTTGAATTCCTCGATCAGCAATTGGGCCGAGGGATCGCTGCCGTAGGAATGGTGCGGGGAAAAAAAGTTGAGCGTCATGTACCCCCAATAATTGTTTTCCTGGGGATCGTACTGGTGGATGGGCATGAGTTCCACCGCGGTAACGCCCAGTTCTTTCAGGTAGGGAATCTTTTCTGTGATCGCCGAAAAAGTGCCGGGTTTGGCGTGTGCCAGACCGGCACTATGATCGATGGTAAATCCCCGGACGTGCATTTCGTAAATGATCAGGTCGTGGTAGTGCTGGGGTCGTATGTCACCCGCCAGGATGTCCACCGTTTCGATGCTTTTCACCAGCAGTGCGAGAGGAGCTTTCCCCATGTTGCTCCCACTCTCGACGGCCGCTTGCCGGGAGAAAGCGGGGGGGAAGTAGATGGACTTGGCCCATGGATCGAGCAACATTTTGGCGGGATCGAAACGGTTGCCGGGGTCTCCCGATCCATTCACCTGGTAGGCGTAACAGTCGGCGCCATGCAACATCTCTTCCTTGAGGAAACAGGCCCAGATGGCGCCGAGCTTATTCCTTCCCACATCGAAAGGGAATGTAAAAACGACCCGGTCGGGTGCGTTCATATTGAAGAATAAAAGGTTGATGCTGCTTGCGTCTTTGCTATAGAGGGCGAAGTTGTATCCTTTGTTTACAGGATCCCAGGCGCAGCCTTGAGGGAAAGGCCATCCATAGTCAGGTGTCCAGTGGTTCATACGGTAAATTTAGTGGTGTTCCCTGGTATGTCCCAATTCCACCAGCAGGGAAAGGATATGCGCGGCCAATCCATCGGATCTTTTATAAAAGTCGTACCGCAGACTGATTGCCTGAAATTCCCCCTGCATTGGAGCGTATCGGAAGGTCACCCCGGCCTTGTAGCTTTGAAAAGCCGACAGATCATAATCAGAGGTGTAATATGTTTCCGCCAGGCTGTGCTCTTTATAAGGCCTGAAATAGGATGCCGCGCTTTGCGTATGGAAACGCAGCAGGGGCGCAATGCTGAAAAGGGGACCGAACTTGACGGGCGCCTCCAGTTGCAGGCTGTGTGCCTGGATGCCCCAGGAATCGACATACCAACGGTAATAGAAGCGAAGGATGGTCCTGGACCCCACGAAGGTATTCAATTGCGCGGCCAGGGGTAGCTTCCACCGGTCCCTGGGGAGGTTTTCAACGCGCTCGGTATGCGCAGAGTCATCGAAATAAACCCGGTGGTAAGGCGTGCACAAGAGGCCGTGCTGGTACACCAATTCCGGATAAAGAGCGAGTTGGGTACGCTTATTAATGACAGCGTAGTAAGCAAAATCCAGGTTGTATGAAAACCTCCGGTAAATCGAAAACCAGGTGGTATCCCTCAACTCGAAGGGGTAGATCAGGGTCACGGGCCTACCGAAATTTTCAAGCCTTCCCCAGCGCAGGTCGTCAAAATAACACTGCAGGGAAGCGCTCCAACGGGATACGCCCTGCCGGTCCGTGTGTTCCAGGGAAACGCTGGCCGGTATGGATTCGTAAGCGGATTCTGTGGAAAAGCCCGTGCCCACGCCCAGGAAAGTCCTGGAGCGGCTTCCCTGCGAATGACCCAGCCGCGCCTTGTACCCCAGGTTGACGTATGCCCTTTCGGATACCTTGGAGGCCGAAGAAACGATGAAGTCGATATTGTCCATGGAAGCCGAGGTGATGATATCCACGCCCCCGTTGATGGAAATGGTACGATTGGAGTCGGGTTGGTGCGAGAAGGACACCATGGGAGAAAACACCTTCAGGTGTTCCGTACCGATCCCCCCGGTAATGGCGGAGTGATTACCATTCTGGAGATAAAAGCCGTAAAAAACCTGGAGATCGGTCTTGGAGACGCGTTCTTTTCGATAAGCGCTGTCCTGTCCACGAGCCGTCATGGTCAGCAATAACAGAGCCAGAGAGAGGTATTTAATGCGCATACTGTCAATTGCATCCGCATCCGCCGCTGGCCTTACCGTTTCCTCCTCCACTGGCCCCTTCCCGATAGGTCTGGGCGCTTTCATCGAAGGCAGCGATGTCGGGCTTTCCCAACTGCATTTGCTTATCGTTCAGGTAGACCCTTTGATAGGGCTTTACGGCGGCACAGGAGGAGAGGAGACCCACCAGCGCCAGGAGGAGCTTGTTCTTACGCATAGGTCAAGTGTTTGATTTTATCCGTTGTCAGAACACGGTCCCTGCCATCGATGACAATTCCGTGAACCCCGGGCAATTGGTTGAGCAGGTGAAGTCCGGCGTCTGGGCCCATGACCGTCACCGCGGTCGCCAACCCATCCGATAACTCGGCCGAAGGGCTGATGATGGTGACACTTTTAATCCCCTTTACGGGACGTCCCGTTCGGGGGTCGAGGTTGTGGGAATAGCGAACACCCCCGATCTCCACGTACTGCTCATAATTGCCGGAAGTAGCGATGGCGGCATCCTCGACGGGCAACCACATCAGGATTTGAGCCGGGTCCCGCGGATCCGCGATACCCACCTTCCAGGGAGTACCGTCCGGTTGTACCCCCCAGGCCGTCAGGTCACCACTGGCATTGACCACACCGGAAGCGACACCGGCAGCTTTCCACAAGGCCCTCACCTTGTCAGCGGCATAACCTTTTCCAATGGCTCCGAACCCAATGCGCATCCCTGGCTGCCGCAGGAAAACGCTGGCGCCGTTGACTTCAATGGAGCCGTACCCGACAAATTCAAGAACGGCTTTCAAGTTGGCTTCGCTGGGCAGGCGGGGTACCTTTTCCTTGAAATTGTACAGGGATCTCAGGACCCCTGCGGAAATGTCAAAAGCGCCCTGGCTGATTTTGGACAGGTACAGGCAACGCTGGATCAATTCCGCGACTTCGGAGTCCACGTTTACGGGATGGACCCCGGCCAGGCGGTTGATCAGGGAAGTTTGGGATTCTTCCTTGAATTCGGTGAGTAAACCTTCGAGGCGTGTGATTTCCGCCACTCCCGCCCGCAAGCGGTCCCAGGCAAGCGCCTGGTGCGTTTCAACAACGATCAATTCAAACGAGGAACCCATTAAACGCGTGTGGAGCTGACGTTTGACCATGGGACTAAAACTTATCGAGTTCCCGGATAAAAGCATCCGGGGACTGCCCGGAGTATTGCAGTGTGGCCAACCATTGTTTGTCGGGCTTCAATAAGACAATTTTAGGAAAAGCGCCTTCCTGATCGAAACGCGCCGCCAGACTATCGTATTCGCTTGCCAGCCGTGCGGCCACCTTCTTTCGCTGTGGAAAATCAGCGTTCAACACCACCAGGTGCTCACTCGCATATTGTTTAAATGCGCTGTCCGCCAGGACCTTTTTTTCAAAGTGGATGCAGGGAATGCACCAATCGGACCCCGAAAAAACCAGCAATACCTTTTTCCCCTCTTTCCGCGCCTGGCTGAACGCCTGCGTGGGGTCCAATTGCATTTGGCCCCTTGCGCAAATGGAAAGAGCTAGTAGGATCAATATTCTCATGGAGTGGTCTTTAAAGGTAGGACCTAATGCGTTTTTGTCCAATACCTAATATAGGGGATAATCATTAACTTTAGCCGTGCGCTACTTCGAATTTCTCCCCTGCCCAGGTCTGAGAAGGTATGTCAAATGCTATTACCTTTTCGAATCCGATTCCCCGGCTGAAGTCGAGGATACGGTATTCCCCAGCGGGATCGTGGAAATTATATTCAACCTGGGAGAGGGTATTTGGAAAACGGCTCCCGACGGCTCGTTTCATAAAACGCCTTCCATAGAACTTTGGGGACAAGTGACGCGGCCCCTTCCCGTGAGGTCCGTGGGCAAGCAAATCATGATGGGCATCCGCCTATATGCACACGCGCCCTTATACGGTGTTTTGAATGACCAGGTGCTGGATGCCGGGGATGTGCTGGGCGGCGACATTCGGGAATTGCACGCTCGTTTGCTGGAAACCCGATTGCCCGCGGAGCGGATTGCCCTCATCGAGTGGTTCCTGCTTAGGCGCTTGCAGGCAAATGACAGGTTAGCCATGATCGGTCAAATCCTCGCGGATCTCCATCAGGAAACCCCTGGCGAAATCAAGACCATTGCCTCCAAATACCATGTGACGCCGAGGTATCTCCAGAAGCTCTTTGTTCAACACACGGGGCTTACCCCGAAGCTCTACCACCAGATCAACCGGTTTCAGCACAGTTTGAGGCTGGTGGGTAAGCGCGAGTCCTCCCTGACCTCCATCGCCTACGACTGCGGATACTTCGATCAATCCCATTTCATCCGCGAATTCAAATCTTTTACGGGTATCGCGCCCTCGGAGTATACTTCCCAGGCTTACCCCGTTTCGGTAGCGCTGAGCGCTTAGTTCCGTTTTGTACAATTTTCATCCTGGCTGGCGTCCTAGCTTTGCTTCATGTACGAAACATTTAAAGCCTTACACCAGGGCGGCGAGGCCTTTGTCTTGGCCAATGCATGGAACGCGGAAAGCGCGAAAATTTTCCAGCGAAACGGTTTTCCCGCTATCGGCACTTCCAGCGCGGCCGTTGCCAAAAGCATGGGATACCCCGATGGGGAAGGGATGTCCTTTGCCGCGTACCTTTTTATCATCCGTCGTATGGCCGAGGTGATGGAGGTTCCCTTTAGCGTAGACCTGGAAATGGGCTTCGGTGAAACCGTTACGGAAATTCAATCGAATATCTCGCAGCTTTCCGCACTGGGCGTGGTCGGGATCAACCTGGAAGATTCCAGGATCGTCAATGGGAAAAGGGTCCTGCAGGATGCGTATTCCTTCGCGGAAAGACTCTCCCTGCTTCGGGAGGCCCCCATTTTCATCAATGTACGCTGCGACACCTACCTCCTGGGTGTGTCGGAGGCACAGGCTCAAACCGCCCGTCGGGCCCAACTGTATCAGGCGGCGGGGGCGGATGGATTGTTCCTTCCCTGCATTCTTTCCGAAGAGGATATTAGCGCAGCCATTGCCGCCACCACATTGCCGGTCAACGTAATGTCCATGCCCGGGCTCCCGGACATTCACACCTTGTCGCGCCTGGGAGTAAAACGCCTGAGCATGGGTCCGGCCCTATTTGAATGGGCCTACGCACAACTCAACCAATGTCTACCTGATAGTTTCCCCGTATAGCCATGTAAAAAAGGTCCGCTTTTCGGGGCGGACCTTTCCTTTTATTCCGTTTTTATACTATCGATCGGGTTGGACATGGCTGCCTTGATGCTGTGAATGCTGATGGTCAACAAAGAAATAACGAGTAATAGGAGGGGAGGCAACACGAAAATGGCCCAGCCGAGGCTGATATGGAACGCATAATTTTCCAACCACCGGCTTGCAGTCAGATAAATCAGGGGCAATGCAATCGCGCTGGCCAGACCAAGTAACCGGACAAAATCCCTGGAAAACAAGATGAGGAGGCTGGAAACAGATGCCCCCAGGACCTTCCGTATCCCGATTTCCTTGGTCCGGAGATGGATGAGGAAGCTCGACAGGCCCAATAATCCCAGGCACGCTACGACCACGGCCAGAATGGCAAAGAGGCCGAAGACCTGGCCGAATTGCTGGTCCGCCTGGTATTGGTGGTTAAAATAATCGTTCAGGAAAAAATAGTCGAAGGCGTTTCCGGGGAAGACATTTTTATAGGCCTTTTCGAAAAAGGCCATTTCTTCCCTCAGGTCCCGGGTATTGATGCGGACGGACACATAACTCCAACCGGGGTAGCTTGGGTAGTAATAAAGGATAGGCTCGTACGCCTCCTTAAGCGATTTTTGGTGGTAGTTTTGCAGTACACCCACTATTTCCGATTGTATGGAATCCATGCCATAATGGAAAAGGATCTGCTGGCCGACCGCTGCTTGCGGGGTTTGAAAACCCAGAATTTTGGCCAGGACCTCGTTGACCATTACGCGCGCCTCTTGTTTACTGCTGATGTTGGAGGAGTCCCCGGGCAAAAAGTTCCTGCCCGCGACGACTTTGATCTGGTAAGTCGATACGAATCGGTCATCGACCCCCACCAGGAAAGGTGAGAAATTGTGTTTAATGTCTTCATCGATTTTCCGGACAGAATTACTTTCCGTAATCGTATTTCCCGGGACATAACCTGTCGTGCTGATGTCTTCCACGGCTGCATCGGAGGATAGGAGGTTTTTAAAGGACCTGATCCGGGAACCAAAGGTCGAATCGAGCACACCAGGGATTTGATCACCAGTATCTGGTCTTTGGTATATCCCAGCGCCTGCTTTCGCATGTAGGAAAGCTGCTGGAAAATAGTAAAGGTCCCTGCGATCAGGAGGATGGACAACACGAATTGGAAAGACACGAGGACTTTCCGCATGACGATCCCTTTGCCCGATTGGAACAAGCGACCTTTCAGCACCAGCACGGGTCGGAAGGCAGCCAGGACAAAGGCGGGATAGGCACCAACCAGGAATGCGCCCAATACTAACGCGCCCAAAAGCCCCGCCCAGAAAATGGGTTGACCCGCGCTGAAGCCTACGCCGATATCCCTTCCGGTCAGGCGGCTGAAATAAGGATAGCAACTCAGGATAATCAGCGCCGCCAGGGTCGATGCCAGCACGTTGATCAGCAGGGAATCCATGAAGAATTGGGCGATGAGCTGCGACTTGGAGGCGCCCACGACTTTACGGAGACCAACTTCCCTTGCCCTTTCCGTGGCTTTTGCTGTGGATAAGTTGATGTAATTGATCCAGGCGATGACCAGGATGAAAATACCGATGATGGAAAGGAAGTACAACTCTTTTCGGTTACCTCCCGCTTCCATTTCCTTTTCATACCCTGCGGCCAGGTGGATATCCCTCACGGGCTGGAGGTGGAAAAAATTCCGGTAATTGAATTGCTTCTCCTTGTCCCCGATATTGCGCTCGATCAGTGCGGGGAACTTGGCTTCGAACCTGGCGGGGTCGGCCCCTGGCTTCAGCAGCACGTAGGTATAAAATTCCGGCCAGGTCCAGGTATGATCGAGGAAATCCAGCGACCCGCTGCCTTGAACGGCAAAAGGGATGGCTGCATCGAAGTGAAGGTGTGAGTTGGCGGGCATATCGCGGAATACGCCCGTGACCTTCAGGGGTACACGCCCGTTCAGGGTAAGCGTTTTGCCCAGGGGGTTCTCTTTCCCGAAATATTTTTTAGCGGTCATTTCTGAAATGACGATTGCCGAATTATCCATCAGCGCCGTTTGCGGATCACCTTCCACGAAAGGATAGGAAAACATCCGGAAAAAGGGAGTATCCACAAACAGCATGTGGTCTTCGTTGAACGTCCTACCCGGGATCGAGGTGGATAAAACCGGACCGGACATAAACATTTGTAGGGGAGCCAGCCGCGTAACCTCTTCCACTTCGGGGAATGTATTTTTCAAGGTCGACGCTACCCCGGGATGATTGGTAGCCAGGACATTGTCCCCAAAGCTTCCGGTAAATGTCGCCGTCACCCGGTACAAACGGTCGGCTTTCGAATTGAAATTATCGTAGCTCAACTCGAAATGGACGTAGAGGAACAGGAAGAAGCAGGCGGACATCCCAATGGCCAGCCCCAGGATATTGACAAGGCTAAAGACCTTGTTCTTGAGCAGGTTCCGGCCTGCGACGAGGAGATAGTTGCGGATCATGCCCGAATCCGGCGACTTTAATGCCGAGTTGATAAACAGTTGATTATTAGCATTATGTGCAAAATAGTGCCGCCCCGATTGTCCGCTTTTAATACATCCGGCGTCCGATTTCGCGATGTGGCAAAAATCGGTATATTAGAGTGGTACTAAACGCCCTATGCCATATGGGAAGTGCTTCATTGATCGTTCTTATTCTTGCAGGCGTATCCTTTGCCGCAGGAGGAATAGCCGTATCCCGGTTTTTTGTAAAGGGGACCAAAAACCCACAAAAAGGGCAGGCCTATGAATGCGGCATTCCCACAAGCACCTCTCCCTGGAACCAGTTCAATGTCGGTTATTATTTGTACGCGCTGATCTTCCTCATCTTCGATGTGGAATTGATCTTTTTATACCCCTGGGCGGTCGTGGTCCGGAAGATCGGGATGGGTGCATTGGTCGAGGTCGGAATCTTCCTGTTTATTCTCTTCATGGGTTTTTTGTATGCCCACAAAAAAGGAGCATTGAAATGGCGGTAGACCAGCTTCCCGAAACCGGCCCCGCCTTCCCGGGCGAGGTTCACCCCACTGCCGGTGGTGGCGTTTTAGTCACTAAGCTCGACGAGGTCATCAATTGGGCCCGCTCCAATTCCTTATGGCCCCTGGTATTCGGGACTTCGT
>Ga0210391_10005353_pt1 | contig 10580 bp, 7 predicted proteins | sample IncBWC12OmetaG_FD_160573 | JGI IMG/M metagenome (GOLD analysis project Ga0210391, IMG submission 160573) | Forest soil microbial communities from Barre Woods Harvard Forest LTER site, Petersham, Massachusetts, United States - Inc-BW-C-12-O ...
TGAAGAGATCGTAGTTATTCAGGCGAGCCAAGACTGTTTTGTTCACCACGGCGTCGTTAAAAGCCTTGTAGCTTCCCAGGATTTCTTCGCCTCGAAGCAGATCACATTGCATCAATGAACGTTGTTCCACGGGGGCGCGGCCCTGCGCGATAGCATCGAGCATGGGGAAAAGCGACGAGAGCGGAACGTCGGTGAGGAAGCCGAGAGATCCCAGATTCACGCCGAGCAGCGGGGCATCGGCTGCGGCCGTGGCTCGGACGGCGGAGAGCAGGGTGCCGTCGCCGCCCAGTACGACCACCAGATCCAAAGGACGCGAAGCCATTTGCGACCGCAGTACTTCTTCCTGTCCGTTGGAGTATTTGGCGGTTTCCGGATCGACGATAACCTGATAGCTGCGCGCTTCCAGCCAGGCCAGCAACTCGGGAACCGTGCGGGCAACCTCCGGCCGGGACGGACGCGAGATGATCGCGGCCACTTTCTTGGAGGGAGATGAGGGCGGAGCTGGCATGTTGGATGAGTGAAAGAAAGATTGTACAGAATTCGCAGCGAAAACCTTAACCGCGGGGGACAGCGTTCAGCTAAAAAACAGCCCGGAGGAGGAATTCGCGATTCCCTTCTGCGCCTAGAATTGGCGAGTCGATAAAATCGGTGCTACGGCAGTCCATGGCCAGCAAGGCCTTCCTCACCTTTTCGACCGAAGCCAGCTGGGCATTAAGGTCGCGCACAATGCCGCCTTTGCCGACGAATTCCCTTCCCGCCTCGAATTGAGGCTTAACCAGGACGATCACATTGCAGCCACGGCGCTCCTCGAGAGACTGCGGGAAAGCAGCGTTCACGACGGGAGGAAGAACCAAGGTGGCGGAGATAAACGCAACGTCGACCACAATGAGATCTACCTTTTCGCCGATGACCTCCTGGGTCACATACCGGGCGTTGGTTTTTTCGAGGAGCCGCACGCGGGGGTTCTGGCGCAGTGTGAAATCCATCTGGCCGTATCCGGTATCGAGAGCGATCACCCGGGCAGCTCGATGCTGCAGCAGGCAATCGGTGAATCCACCGGTGGAGGCGCCGACGTCGAGACATACTTTGCCCTCGACATTGATCTGCCAATGTTCAAGTGCGCGTTCAAGTTTGAGTCCGCCGCGGCTGACGTACTTGAGGTCTTCGCCGAGCAGCCGGATAGCGGCATCCGCTACGACCTGTGCGCCGGCTTTGTCGAACTTTTGGTCGTTGACCAATACTTTCCCGGCGAGGATAAGCGCTTGAGCACGCTCTCGGGAGGCCGCGAGTCCGCGATCGACCAGAAGTTTGTCGAGTCTAACTTTCAAGATTGACTCGGGACCGCAGGATTGGGGTAACGAAGTGCGTTGGTTTGGAGTGGCAGGTGCAGCAGCACCACGAAAGTGCCAGCCCTCGCAGCGGTGCAAAGTGTTGAACTATTTCGCGCTGAATCACTTACAGAGATACTTTCGCGTTTTTCCACAGAATTTTCCACCGTTGTGTTGAAAACTTCTTCAGCTTCCAGCTCCCCGTGCGCTCAAGAACGCCCTTCAAGAAAACGAGCCGCCCGAGAAGGGGCGGCTCCAGGCGAATCTTGCGGTCGAGAGTTAGCCGGCCACTTCCTCCAGTAATTTCTCGTCGATGTCGAAGTTCGAGTGCACGTTCTGCACATCGTCCTGATCTTCGAGCGCCTCCATGAGCCGGATCATGGTGTTGGCTGCCTGCCCCTCAAGCTTGATGTAGTTCTGAGGAATCATGGCAACGCTTGACGATGCGGGCTCGATACCGGCCTTCTTCACGGCTTCGAGGACGGTTTCGAACGCGGAGGGCTCGGTGAGGATTTCCCAATTCTCTCCATCGTCATTCAAATCTTCGCCACCGGCTTCGAGAACGATGTTCATCAGGTCGTCCTCTTTCGCGGCGCTCTTGGGAATCACTATGTCGCCCTTCTTGTGGAACATCCAGGAGACCGCGCCGGCCTCGGCCATATTGCCGCCGTTCTTGCCAAAGCAGTGGCGGATTTCACTGACCGTGCGGTTGCGGTTGTCGGTGTTGATATCGAGGAGGATCGCAACGCCACCGGGGCCGTAGCCTTCGAGAGAAAACTCCTCGTAGGTGGCGCCCGGGAGTTCGCCAGTACCGCGCTGAATGGCCCGCTTGATGTTATCGGCAGGCATATTCTCGGATTTGGCGGCGACGATGGCGCCACGCAAACGCGGGTTCGTGTCAGGATCACCGCCGCCGTTCTTCGCGGCGATGCTGATTTCCTTGATGAGGCGGGTGAAAATCTTGCCGCGCTTGGCGTCCAGCGCGCCCTTCTTATGCTTGATTGTGGCCCATTTTGAATGGCCGGACATAGCTAGACCTCGTACCTAAGTATCTTGATTGACGCGGGATTCGCCCGTAGAAAAGATCACAGGCTGCCTCGAAAGTATGCAGGCGAAGAGGAATTATAGCACGACACGATTCCAGCGGTCGCGCCATTCCTTGGAGGAGGTTTAAGGGTTCTTTAGCTGGTATTGACTGCAATCGACATGCGCCCCTAACATGCCAGACGGGGCGTCCTCGCGTATGACTGGCCAGGTCATAGGTCACTACCGTGTGCTCGAAAAAATCGGCGCTGGAGCCATGGGCGAGGTTTTCCGGGCACGCGATGAACGGCTCGGCCGTGATGTAGCCTTGAAGCTGATCCGACCGGCTTCGAGCGACAACCCCGATCATCTCCGCCGGTTCGAACTGGAAGCTCGCGCCGCCGCGGCGCTCAACCATCCCAACATTGTTGCGGTCTATGACGTTGGTTTCAACGAAGGATCTCCTTACATCGTTTGTGAATTGCTGCAGGGGAAGACTCTGCGTAAACGGCTGGCTGAAGGCGCGTTGCCGGTTCGCCTGGCTGCGGACTACGCCCTGCAAATCGTGCAGGGCCTGATCGCGGCGCACGATCACCGCATTATTCATCGCGACCTGAAGCCGGAAAACCTGTTTGTGACCACCGATGGTCGGGTCAAGATTCTCGACTTCGGAGTGGCCAAGCTGCAACCTTCACCCGAAGACTCCGGACGCTCCGTAGAAGAGTTGACGACGGTGACCAAGAGCGGTGCGGTCGTAGGAACGGTCGCTTACATGTCGCCCGAGCAACTGCGGGGGAAGCCAGTGGACCATCGCAGCGACATCTTCGGCGTGGGCGCGATTCTTTACGAAATGTTGACCGGGCGCCGAGCCTTTCGCGGGGAAACCGAGGTCGACACAATCACTGCGGTGCTCAGGGAGGATCCTCCGGAGACCAATCTGGAGCAGTCTGGAGTACCCGCATCATTCCAGCAAGTCGTGCGCCACTGCCTGGAGAAAGAGCCGGAGAACCGCTTTCAATCGGCACGCGATCTGGGTTTTGCGCTGGAAACGCTTTCCGACAGTTCCGGCGGACGCGTGGCCCGATTCAGGTCGCCGCGGTGGCAGGCGAGGACCCTCCCCTGGGCGGTAGCGGGAGTGCTGCTGGTGGCCACATTGCTGCTTCTGGCTAATCAGTTGCGCCAGACGACTCTTACACCTTCTTACCAGCGCCTAACCTTTGAAGAGGGCACAGTGTACTCGGCGCGCTTCGCGCCAGGCTTTCGTGCGGTCGTTTACGGTGCGGCCTGGAACGGCAAGGGTCTGCAGCTGTTCTCTACGGTTGGGGATTCCCTGCTGACTCAGCCGCTCAACGTCACGGACGCAAAACTACTCGCGATCTCTCGCACCGGAGAACTCGCAGTGGCGCTCGGCGGGGCGCACATGGCACATCTGGAAATCGTAGGCGGCACGCTTGCGCGCACGCCGCTTGCCGGAGGTTCTCCGCGAGAGATCCTGGAGGATGTTCCATCGGCAGACTGGGATGCAAACGGTGAACTGGCAGTAGTCCACCATGCCGAGGGTGGGGACCGAATCGAATACCCGATCGGGCACGTGGTGTACAAGAGCAAAGGCTGGATCGGCGACCTTCGCTTCTCTCCGCAAGCCGACAGGTTGGCATTCATGGATCATCCCGCGTCGTGGGATGACCGCGGCTCGGTTTTAGTGATCGACCTCAGCGGCCATGTAATTGTATCGACCCATGAGTGGGAATCCGAAGACGGCCTGGCCTGGAGTCCCGATGGAAAAGAAGTCTGGTTTACGAGCGTCGAAAAGGGCATCAACCGGGACCTGCTTGCGGTGAATATGTCTGGGCGCATTCGGAAAATTCTGGACCTGCCTACGGGCATGACATTAGAGGATGTGGCGGCCGATGGACGGGTGCTGGTAAGCCTGGACAATGAACGCCTAGCTCTGGCCACCACCGCCGGAGACGGCAGGACCGTGGATCTCTCCTGGCACGATTGGAATATCGCCAAAGATATTTCGCGCGACGGTGAGTCGGTGTTGTTCGAAGATTCCAGCGAGGCGGCCGGGGCCCACTATTCCGTGGCGATTCGAAAAATCGACGGCACACCGCCGGTGCAACTGGGCGAGGGCAGCGCGGGCGGTCTTTCTCCGGACGGCAAATGGGCGATTTCCATCTTCACGGGCAGCCCCGGACGGGTGACACTCCTACCGATCGGTCCCGGCCAACCACGCACGGTTGCCACACCGGGGCTCGATCACATTCAAAACGGCAATGCTCATTTTCTGGCAGACGGGAAACACATTACGCTCAACGCGAGCGAGCCCGGCCACGGCGTGCGCTGCTATCTTGTCGATTTGGAGGGTGGAAAGCCAATGCCGATCACGCCGGAGGGGAATGCCGGCGGGTTAGTTTCACCGGACGGACAATATATTCTTCGAGCTAGCGACTCAGCGGCAGTCGCGGTCTATCCGATCGCTGGAGGCGAGCCTCATATCGTCCCCGATCTCGAGGCAGGTTTTATTCCAGTGCAATGGTCGGGGGACAGTTCATCAGTTTATGGGTATCTGCGCGGCCAGGTTCCGACGAAAGTGTACGAAGTCAACTTGGCGAACGGCAAAAAGACTCTCATCCGGGAATTGCAGCCTGCGAGCACCACAGGCGTGGTGAACATCGCACCCGTAGTCGTGACCCGCGACGGCTCGCGCTTCGCCTATAGCTACTACCAGGTTTCCTCCGTGCTTTATCTCATCTCGGGGCTGCGGTAGTTCAGCGGACCCGAAATGCCAGGCTATTCGAGCGATCCGGAAAAATCCGCTGGCACGTAATGGAAGAAAATAGACGTTGAAGTATGCCCCTCGGCCAGTACGTTGCGGTAATGCGGAACCTTTGTCCCGCGATAAACGAGGCCGTCGCCGAGCGCCTGATAAACCGCGACCGTGCCTTCCGCGGTGCCGAGGCGTATGGGCCATGAGGTTGCGAGCTCCGGTTCGGGAGAGAAGTCCAGGCATAGGGTAACGCTGAATTCGCACTGCTGCCGGTCGGTATGCTTCTTCAATTCGGCGCCGCTCAGGTAAGAGGCAAGATAAACATAAGAAGGCTTGACCGGCCCTCCCACGACGGCACTGACTATGTTCGCAATCTGGTGATGGAAAAAGCGAGCCACACTCTCGTTATAGGCAACGTAGCGGCGCGGACTCTGCTCGTCACCGAGTGGGATGGATCCCCGGCGGATCGCGTGACGGTAGTAGCGGCGCAACGCGGCAAGAATGAAAGGGTGAATCAAGTTGCCGAGCGGTGCGTAATCTTTTTCGCGAAACTGTTGGACACCCTTCGCAGAGGCGTCAGTCCACTCCGCAAGACGGCGCTCGGCGTGATCGGCGGGCGTCAGAATGCCGGCGCCGGTTAGCAGGAAGCGCTCATCCTCTGCGAGAGAGTTGGGCGCAGGGTCTCCGGGACGAAGACGCGAAACCGCCGCTTCCAGCCGCGGACCCAGCCAAAATGGATCGAGCGAGCCCCTAGCCGGGTCACGCACCCAGGCTATTGTGCCCTGCAAGTTGAAATTCTGAAGCAGATGGCGATTCGATTCCAGATCGGACGGTATCTCTCCGTCGCGCAGCACGGAACATTGCGGGTTGAGGAATAGCTGTTGGCGCGGGAGTTCCTGCCGCTGGTATTGCAAAGCGAGGCGGCGCTGCGGAATCAAGTGCAGCGGCAACTCGTCGAGTAGACAATGGAATCGGCTGGGGAGCAGCGCCGCGGTAAGAGTTTGCCGCGACCCCACCCCCATCAGGCCTGCAATCCATTCAAGCCATGCCGAGTCTTTTACTTGTGAAGCCATCCGTTTAAGGTGAAGCGGCTATCAGCGAAAGCCCGTGATGGGCACTCCACTGGTGTAATCTCGTGCAAGACTGAGCACGGGAAGAACACGATCTGGTTCTGCTGCGGCACGATGCTCTGGTAGCTCCCCGTGCTGATATACGGCTCGCTGCCCCGCGAATCGTGAAGCCGCAACTCCCCGCCTTCAAACTGGCGTGGCTCGCGATGGAAAAAGTAAACAAATGTGATCCGGCGAGACGCAATGGTTTCCTGCGCGTCATCGCTATGCGCGCCGAAAAAGTCCCCGTGATTGCTGGCTGTGATCTGAGCTTCCACGTGAGTGACGGGAAACTCTTCGATCCCGAATCTCTCCAGCACTCTGGGCAGCACGCACCGGATTCGCTCCAGGATGATTTCCTGATGCTTTCCCAAGTCCATGAGCACGCGGGAGCGGCGATGGCTGTAATCGATCACGCCCGGATCCCCGCTGGGCGAGATTACTTCGCTGCTCTGGAACTCCGCCTCATGCCGCAGCGCGTAGTCAACGAGTTCGTCGAGTTCTTGGGGAGCCAGGAATTCGTCGAGAACAATGCACTGTGCCCGAACGACCGCGGGAGCGTCCAAGACGCCGACTCCGGTTCCCGAGCCGGTCTGGCTCAGCTGCGTCATCTCGTGCGCGGGTATGCTTACCGTCCGGTGAACGCCTGGCGGTTGCGGTGCGCCAGGGGGCTGTGGAGCCTTTACGCCCGGAGGCTGTGGTGCGCCGGGGGGCTGCGGCGCCTTTACGCCCGGGGGTTGTGGCGCACCAGGGGGCTGCGGTGCCTTAACGCCCGGGGGTTGCGGCGCGCCGGGGGGCTGCGGCGCCTTAACACCAGGAGGTTGTGGCGCCTTCAAGTGAAACGAGGCAGGCGTAGTCTCTTCTATCCCGGCGGGGATTCCGGAGCGAGCCAAAATCTGCTCCACAATGCTGCCGCCCAGTAAAGCAAAAGCGCGTTGCGCCACGGTTTCACCCACCGAGCGCGCTATCGCTGCGGTAACGGCGGTTTGAGTCTCTGGGTTGTTGGTGGTGACTGCCCTGGAGTTTTGCAGGAGGCTCATCAGCAACTCCCGCTCACGCGGGCTCAGAATTCGCTCATCCTGCATTAATGTTTCGGAAAAAGCGTCAAGAATTTGCTTCGCCGTCATCGGGCACACTCCTCCCTTTGTTTGGTGGAACGTTCTTAATTCCAATTGGGCGAAATGGGGAAGCAGCTTTCGCCGGAGACAGTAGCACCTAGACGCAAAATTATCAAACAGAATTTATTGGTGGGGTTCTATCGAAGAAAAAATTGGGCTCAGTTCACGCGGGAGGCGTTTACCGGCTGGCCATGGCGCCTACCATGGAGTGGAAAACCTTCATTCCGTCGGTGCAACCAAGTTCAGGCTCGGCGGCGCGCTCGGGATGCGGCATCATGCCAACCACATTGCCGCCGGGGCTGCAGATGCCAGCAATATTGTCCAGAGAACCATTCGGATTGGCGGAGGGCGCAATTTCACCGGACGGTGTGGCATAGCGAAACACGATACGGTTGTCACGTCGCAACTCGTCCAACGTCGCCTGGTCGCAGAAGTAGTTCCCTTCCATGTGGCCGATCGGAATGGTCAACACGTCTCCTTGTGAACAGGCATTGGTGAATGGAGTGGTGGCATTCTCTACGCGCACCTGCACCAGCTTGCAGACGTACTTCAATCCGGTGTTCCGCATGAGAGCTCCTGGCAGAAGCCCGGACTCGCACAGGATCTGAAACCCGTTGCAGATACCCAGCACCAGACCTCCACCATCGGCAAACCGGCGCACGGAGTCCATTACCGGAGAGAATTTCGCAATCGCGCCGGTCCGCAGGTAGTCACCAAAGGCAAACCCTCCGGGCACAATGATGGCATCGCAATTCTCCAGATCATGCGATTCGTGCCAGAGAAAAGTGACGGGCTGCCGGGCGATCTGTTGAATGGTCCAGTAGGCATCATGGTCGCAGTTCGAGCCGGGAAAGATGATGACTCCAAATTTCATCGCCTGTCCTTTGTCCTTGGAATGGGATTTAAGTCAGTTTAGCACGGCAGGGCGGGCCGGCTGACGGGTGCGGAGGTGGATTGAATTAGGGAAACCGGGCTTCCGAATTCGGCGATCTTAATGGATCGGCACACCCGGAGGAGATTGCGGATTTGATGGTGACGGAATCGCCGGAGATGGCGATGGGGTGGTTGGCGTCGCAGCATTGGACAGCGGCGGAATGCTGCCGGCGTTTTGATCCGGCGCCGTCATTGCTGCCTGAGACACGGTTTGAGGCGGGATTCCTTTGGCCTTCACGATTGCCCAGTGCCATTCCTGGTCGGGGAAAAGAGCAAAGTTCAATGGGGTGCGAAAGACAGCTGTCGCGGCCGGAGCCGCCGATCCCTTCACGTGCAGCAGCAGTGTTACATCAGGCTGTTTCTGAAACGACTCCTGAGGCTGCGCGGCGGTGTCGCCGGCAAGCGCAGGAATAATACGCGCCTGTCCGAAGGTGGAAGCCGTTTCGCCGGGCTCCGGGCGCTTCACGATGGTGAGACCGATCACCACCTCGCGCAGATCCCATAACGTTCCGTTATGCATTGAGACTTGCAGTGTGTCTCCGTCGATCATGGCCGGTCCGTCCAGTTTGGCCAGTTCGCCCCGCGGCAAGTCGTCCAGCAAAAGCGGATCGGAGAACGCTGACATTTTCGCAGTAAACGACAGGCTGCAGGTGACGTCGGGTGAGGAAACGTGAAACGTCTTTTCCCCGGGATCGAGCGAGAACACCGCCGAAGAACCAGCCACGCGCCGGGTCTCAGCGTCGTCCATCACTTTCGAAAAATTGTCGTTATCAATGACGGCATCGGATGTAGCAACATTCTTTCGAAAGCTGCGGGCCACATCGCCGAGAGGAATTTCCTCTTGCGCGCTAACCCGGTGGGGGACAGCAAGCAGAAACATCACCCAGGCCAACAGGGCTAACTTCGGACGGGTTGGAGAAAGGACTGGCACAAGGAACTCAGAGCTTTTGCAAAAACGTTCCGCAGCCGCAGATATGTCAGACGACCGTGGATCACGAGGATCCGCGGTAGCCCTAAAGCGATTGTAGTGAGAGTGGGAAGCGAAGCGGAGGTTACCCTGAGAACTTTAGTAACCAGCGTGTTCGAGCGGAATGTAAAGAATGGGCGCGCGCTGACGAAATGGAGGCGCAACGGGGCGCGCGCCCAAACCCTTTGCCCCAAACTTTCCTAAAGAAGACCCGAAGACCGCAACCGCGAGACTGGATCAGCCACTGGCTCGCGCCGGAAAACCCAACGGGCCACCGCAAAGCCCAGAGCTGCGTAACACAGATGCATGAACCTCATAGACACCCCCAAAAACGTCCCTCTTGGCTACCACCACAGGGGAGGATCAGCATCACTATCGGCAAAATAGCAGCGGAAGGCAGGCTCGACAAGGCCCAACCGTGCCATCTCGATGGCACGGAAGTAATACGGCGTAAGCCGCAGATGCATTACCGAAGAGTTGACCTATTTTCACTTCTTGAGGAGGATCTGGCGAGCCGCCTGGAGTTCCTTGCGTTTCGCCGCGTCCACCTTCGGATAAGCAAGGCCGAGTTCTTCCAGCGTCTCTACGATGGCGGCCGACACGGCGAGGTGGGTGAACCATTTATTGTCCGCGGGGATGACATACCAAGGAGCGTGCCTGGTTGCAGTATTACGGATCATGTCCTCGTACGCCTTCTGATAGTCGTCCCAGTATTCACGTTCGTGAATGTCCGCTGCGGAGAACTTCCAGTTCTTCCCCGGCTCATCCAGTCGCGCCAGAAAGCGGCGCTTCTGCTCTTTCTTCGAAACGTGGAGGAAGAATTTGCGGATCACCGTGCCATTGCGCGCCATATGCCGCTCGAAGCTCCGAATGTCCTCGAAACGCTCGTCCCAGATATTCTTCGTCACCAGGGAAGGTGGCAGCATCTCGTTTTCAAGCACCTTGGAATGCACGCGCACCACCAGCACCTCTTCATAATAAGACCGGTTGAAAATCCCAATGTGGCCGCGCTCGGGCAGATCTCGCGTAGTGCGCCAGAGGAAGTCATGCTGCATTTCGGTAGTCGAGGGCTGCTTGAACGAGTACACCTGGACGCCTTCTGGATTCACGCCCGACATGACGTGGTTGATGGTGCCGTCCTTGCCGGCAGCGTCCATGGCCTGAAAGATCAGCAGCACCGACCAACAGTCCTGGGCGTAGAGTTTCGCCTGCAAGTCTGTCATGCGGGCAATGTCTCTCTGCAGATGCTCCTGAGCCTCGTCGACGGAATGCAAGGAACCGGTGTCCGCGGGATCGAAGTCTTTCAAGCGGAAATGTTTGCCGTCGTCA
>Ga0210391_10005354_pt1 | contig 10579 bp, 11 predicted proteins | sample IncBWC12OmetaG_FD_160573 | JGI IMG/M metagenome (GOLD analysis project Ga0210391, IMG submission 160573) | Forest soil microbial communities from Barre Woods Harvard Forest LTER site, Petersham, Massachusetts, United States - Inc-BW-C-12-O ...
TTCACCGTGAGAGTTTCAGAGCTTCGGTCCTCCACCACTCTGAGATCCAAGCGGTGCTGGAAAGCATTGCGGTGAAAACGTGTCTCTTGACAACGCCTTCGTTCTTATCGAGCGGCACCCCCGAGGGTCAAAACAAAATGCGCGGATTCCACGCATCGTCTTTGCGCCACCCGCCTAGAAGAGGGCTCGGAATAAGTATTTCCACGTATGGTGTATTGGCTTGATTCGGGGGAGAATAGCTGCACAGTTGGATTTTGTTGGGGGGACCATGAAGTTGCTTGCAACCAGCTCGGCGGCAATGTTGATCTTTGGTGGGATTTCTCTGGCTGGACCGGCTACGCGGCCTGGGCAGCAGAAGAACAATACGCCGATGTCCTTCACCGGCGAGGTGATGGACAATGAGTGCGGCACGGAGAAGTCGCACGACGCGATGATGAAGAAGGAAGGGTTCAAGAATGCGAAAGAGTGCACTTTGGGATGCGTCAGCGCGGGTGGCGCGTTTGTTCTCTACGCGATAAGTAACAAGACGACCTATCTGCTGGACGATCAGGAAAAGCCTAAAGAGTTTGCGGGTCTTAAGGTGACGATCATAGGCACGTATGACGCCGAGACAAAAACGATTCACGTCCAAAGTATTCAGTCCGTTCCCTGAGTTTGTAACCTCACAAGTTCCAGTTTCTTTGCCAATGTAAAACACGGGCCCGGGACGATGGCCAGCGAGTCACCAATGCCAGGTTGCAGTGCTAGAACACTGGTACTTCGGGGCTATTCTCTTCTTTCAGTCCTTAACAATATTGTATAAGTGGGAATGCCAGAGAGCGGGGCGGTGTGTCTCTGGCGGATAGACCACGGCAAAAACAAGGGCTACCTTGAGACTTCGTACAAAATTCATGCTGTCGCTGGCCGTGGTAATTGCAGGCCTGACCTGGGCCACTCTGTTTATCGTGCGGCGGACAGCCGAGGAAAGGGTGCAGCGGGAAATCCAGGAAGAATCGCAGAATGCGATGAAGACGTTTCAGGTGTTGCAGCAGGGGCATGTAGTTGCGTTGATGCATAAGGCGGATTTGTTGGCGTCGCTGGTGACCTTGAGAAACGGGGACCCCGCGGCGATCGAAGACGTGGGAAAAGACCCGTGGCAATCGGACGAATGCGATTTGATGGTGCTGGCGGACGAAAGCGGGAAGATCGTGGCGCTGCACACGACGATGGATGAATTTCCTTTGGTTACGGCGCAGGAAGTCTTTAACCACGCGCTGAAAGAGCGAAATACCACGGGATGGTGGTACAGCGGGACGCGTCTTTATCAGGTGGTTTTGAAACCCTTCTATGCCGGAGTGCCAGCGAGAAGCAATCTGCTGGGAACAGTGATTGTGGGGCGCGGGATCGATCCAGAGGCCACGGAACTTCGGCGGGTTTCGTCGAGCCATGTGGTCTTTCGCTATGGCAACGATATTGTGGCCAGCACGCTGTCTTTGTTCAAACAGCAGGAATTCGCTACTGAACTGCGGTCAGGGAATTGGAAAGAGCAAATCACGCTGGACGGAGAGCGATTTTTTGCGAGTTCCGTGGAGCTTACGAGCGGCCCAAAACCTGTAAGCATTATTGTTCTGAAATCCTACAACGACGCGCTGGCTTACCTGGAAAAGCAGAACCAGTTGCTTGGAGGAATGGGGATATTGGCTGTGCTGGCGGGCGGCGTGTTGGTTTTTGTCATTTCGGATAGGTTCACTCGGCCGCTGGCGCATTTGGTGGAAGGCGTGCAGGCGCTGGAAAAAGGAGATTTCTCGTATCCGGTGCAGGCCGAGGGCTCCGATGAAGTTGCGCGCGTAGCGCGGGCGTTTGACCGGATGCGGAAGACCTTGAAGAACGATGAGTCGCAGAAGAAGCAGTTGGAAGAGCAGTTGCGACAAGCGCAAAAGATGGAAGCGGTAGGGCGGCTGGCAGGTGGAGTGGCCCACGATTTTAACAACCTGCTTACGATTATTAAGGGACACGGCGACTTGATGCTGGACAAGCTGCAAGCTAGCGATCCATTGCAACGTAATGCGACCCAGATTGAAAAGGCTGCCAACCGCGCCGCGTCGCTGACGCGACAGTTGCTGGCGTTCAGCCGAATGCAGGTGCTAGAGCCTAAGGTATTGGATTTGAATGCGCTCGTGGCGGAGATGTGCAGCCTGCTCAAGAGGCTGGTACGGGAAGACATTTCGTTTACGTTCAAGGCGGGGGAATCGCTGGGGCGAGTGAAAGCAGATCCGGGCCAGATCGAACAGGTGATCATGAATTTGACGGTCAACGCCTGCGACGCGATGCCAACTGGCGGGAAACTGGTCGTGGAGACGCGGAATATTTCCGTGGATGAACCGATGGCCAAATCTCGGCCGCCGTTGCTACCGGGTGACTACATCCGACTCACGGTCGAAGACAGTGGACAAGGAATGGATGCGGAGACGAAGGAAAGAATTTTCGAGCCGTTTTTTACGACCAAAGAATTGGGCAAAGGAACAGGATTGGGGTTGGCGACGGTGTACGGCGTGGTGAAGCAGAGCGGTGGGTGCATTTGGGTAGAGTCGGAGCTCGGGAGAGGCACGAGATTTGAGGTGTATTTGCCGGTGGTGCAAGAGTCGGCGGAGGCTGCATCGCCAGAGAGCGCACCGAAGATCGGCGCACACCACTCCGGGGCGGTGCTGATTGTCGAAGATGAAGAGGCGGTCCGAGAATTGGCGGCAGAATTTATGAAGTCGGCCGGGTACAAAGTGTTGACAGCTAGTGACGGCAAGGAAGCGCTGGAGGTTGTGAAGCAATCAGGGCCGATTCGGGTGCTGGTGACGGACATCGTTATGCCTAATATGCGGGGGCCGGAACTTGCCAAAGTGTTGAAGGCGAGCCGCAAGGATCTGAAAATCATTTACATGTCCGGGTACTTGGAATTTAACAAAGGTGATGAAGAGTTTCTGGAGGGAAGCTACTTTTTGCAGAAGCCTTTTTCGCGGAATACTCTGGTCAGCAAAGTGGACGAGGCTTTGAAGCATAAACGTGCGGTGGGCGGGCAAGTCCAACAGTTGGTTTGATTCGACCGGCCAAATTCTTGCGGGATTCTCAGACAATCCAAAAAAATACCTCTACTCGCGTGCGAACACAAACTCTTAGTGAAACGCTCTCCACTTAGACTTCTTCATCCCGTTGATTTCGAGAATCGTGAGCGCTTCGCGCGAATTTAATTCAATTCGCATACTGGAAGTAGTCGTAGATAGAGCGGGCGATTGTGCCTTCGCGCTGCTTCAGGTCAATTTCGGGAACGTCTTCGCTGCCGCGCAGCCCGAAGATGGTGAGGACGATGTGCTGGTTGCCTTCATAGATGATGGCGGCGTCGTTGCGGGTGTAGCCGATTTCTCCGGTTTTGTGGGCGACGACAGTGCCGGCTGGGAGATAGCGAGGGATACTGTCGTTGTATTGCTGGAGCTTTAAGATTTCGAGCATGTCGTGGCACGATTTTTCGCTGGCGGCTTCGTTGCGGAAGATTTTGACGAGGAGCTCGGCGATACCGCGCGGGGAGGCGTGATCGCGCGGGTCGTCCAAAAAGAGCTTGTCGCTTTTTTCCATTTGTTCGCGAGTAAACGACTCAAAAAATGAGAGATCCGAGAGCATTTGCGCCGTGGTGAGTTTGCGGACGGCGGGGTCGCCGTAAGCCAGCCAGTCCGTGATGATTTCGGACGTGGGGCGATCGACACGAACGTCTTTAATTGCGAGCGTGGCGAGCATAGCATTGACATTTCTGGGCCCTACGATGCCCAGGAGTTTGTCGGTGGCTGTGTTGTCGCTCACGACGATCATCATTGTTAGCAGGTCGTGAAGAGTCGGCTTCAGGCCGGGAGTCATGTACATGAACAAACCGCTGCCGAGGCGGCGGTCGGCCTCGGTGAGATCGATGCGATCGGTCAGATTGAGACGGCCTGCGTCCACTTCGCGAAAGACCTGCACCATGATGGCAATTTTGTAGACGCTCGCCATGGGGAATTTGTCATCGGATTTATAGGAGACTTCGGCGCCGGTTTCGATGTTGCGGGCGTAGACGCCGATGGTTCCAGGAAAACTGAGGGCCAGTTCGGCGACGTGAGATTGGAGACGATCAAGGCCTTCAGGCTTTTCGTTTTGGGCTTTGGATGGTGCGATTACGATGAACAGCGCAATGAGTGCGGCTACTGTGCATCGGGCGAAGGGAAAGATGCGCATGCGGAGGCCTCTTTCGAAGAGCAGACGCTAGTCCGCTAAATCCTGAAACATTTGTTTCAGGCGGTGGAATTTAGCGGATGGAGAGGCAGGATGTCAACAGCTGCGCCCAGTCCAGAGCGAGAGTGGTCGAATGGGTTCCGCGTTTCAACGGTGACGGGAGCGACCGTTTGGGAGAAATCAACTCGCGAGCGAGGACCTCAACGTGGGCTGGCCCAGGAAGCGTTGCTGCGCTCTATTGATTCCTCCGCCGGCGCATTCAACGCATTGCCGTGTCCAAGGGATTGCCTGGAGACGGTTGTTGGGAATCGTCACTTCACAAGTGACGCAGATTCCATATTCGTTCTGAGCGATACGTTCCAGTGCTTGCTCGATTTCGGAAATGTTACGGATTTCGCGGTCCATCGTGATGATTGCAAGCTCGCGATTGCCGTTACGGGACGCCTGCATGGCTTCGTCGTCGACATCATCTTCAATGATCATTTCCTTGCGCAGCAGATCTAAATGACTCTTCAATTCCGCTAGTCTTGAACGAAGCTGGTCCTCGAGAGCCTTCGTTTGTTTTAACTGTTTGCTGGTCTTGGTGGTTGACATCGCTTCTTCTCCCAGGTTAGGCGCTCCGGTTGCGGGCTTTTGTGAGCTTGATTCGCGTGCAACCGGATATGCGTCGAATGCTTAACAAGTTTCACTCCGCTCATTTTGTTGGGCCATACCCGAAGTTACCTACTATGCGGAGCACAATGCTGGAGACAGAATTCCTTGGAGATTTGGTGCGCGCGGTGGAGGGAAGACTGAGGATTGGCGGCCGGGCACTATCTGGTCCGCAGCATTCGTCATTCGTTTGAGGAGGTCGTACTTTTGTCAGTCAACTCAGCAAGCGCTTTTCGTGGTGGAACACTCTATGACTCAATCATAGCCTGCGGAAATAGCAGGATAGTCACAGGGCGCGTTTCTACAGTAATCGCCCTATAGCGTAAGCAAGACTTCTGGAGGATTATTTCGAACTTGCAGTACCTTTAGTACGGAAAAATACCATGTTGGCGCTGATTGAAAGCTTGAAGAGTACCCGAAACAGTTGTGGCAGGAAACACTGACAACGGAATGGAGCGCATCGCATGAGCGTGAAAACCAAAGAGTTGGAAAATCCGGCCGAAAAGGCAACGATCACACTCCCCGCTACCGTCGAGAAGATCATTCGTTCTCTCGATCCGGATGAACCGGACAAAGCGCAGATCGCCGTAGAAGGCGCCGAAGAGTTATATCGCGAGATCCGCATCGAAAACACGCTACAAGACGAAGCGGGTAACGAGGTCTGTCTAAAAAAGGGTGCTGAAATAGAAGTCACGATCGCCGCAGACTCGGAAGCAACGACACCTAAGAAACAGCCAGATTCGGAAGAGCCAGGTTCGCCCTCACAGGAAGAAGGTAAGAAAAAAAACAGATAATCACGCTTGTTTCCTCTGCTTATGCGCCGGCTACAGAAATCAGGGTATTGCCTAGGCTAGAGCTGCCGGTAGGCTTGAGACGGGTGCCAGGCCAATGGCAAAATGGGTCTTGAAGTGTAAGGGTTGCGACCAGTTATTCACGCATTCTGAAATAGGAAACACACTCGCAGACTATTTTCTCCCCGAGAAACCTAAGTTGCCGCCGGAAGGTCTGGAGATGGAATGCCCGCATTGCAAAACTAAGGCTGCCTATCAACCAACCGAACTCAGATACAACGAAAGTTAAGGGTGCCAGCAGAGAATGAGAGTAAAGCACGTGCCTTCCACAAGCAGTGAGGCCATGTGCGCCGGCTAGCGAACAATCGCAGGCCATGTGGTTTGCCGACAGGTTGTGTGCGTTTCTTCAGGGCTCGGGCGGCGGAGGTACGGGCGGAGGATCTGGCGCGGAGAGGCCAAGGGCGTCATTGATGGCTTTGAGAAGGACGGGCACGTCAACCGGCTTGTGAATGTAGGCAATTGCCCCAGCTTTCAAAGCGGCGTCGCGGTTACCGATGGGAGTACGTGAGCTAAGAACAATTACAGGAATGGTGCCCGTGTTGATCAGCATAGAAAGTCGCTGCAGGACGACGAAGCCGTCGCCGGCAGGGATGCCGAGATCGAGAACGATGAGATCGGGCTGCTCTTTACGAGCGGTACTGATGGCGGTCAATCCATCGCGTGCAGCGACGACTTCAAAACCAACAGACTTGAGGCGGCGGGCAAGCGCGGTGAGCTGAACGACCTCATCCTCGACGATTAAAATTTTCTTTCCTGCCATTGCAACGCGTAGCCTCTACCCTCACTGAGATAACAATTGTTGCATGCCCCGGAAGCGGAACTGTGTTCCGTTCCGTCCTGAGTATGCGTTTGTCAGGCGAAGATTACCAGACAGATAGCAGAGCTGAGGAAGGGGAGAGAGCAGGAGAGTAACGGTGCCAGAATGGAACGTCGGGTTGGAGAGGGGCGGCGAATACCAATACGGGAAGAGGCATTGTACAATCCGGCGCGGCGGAGTCTAAGAAGTGGATCAGACGGGAGAGAATGAAGGATGAAAATGGCGCGGTGGTTGACGGGGACTGGCAGTGTAATTTTATTTTTGACGGGTATTGGCCATGGGACGCGAATTGGACAATTGCAGGGGATGATTGCGGAGAGCGGAATGAAGGCGCCGCTGGACGCGATCTTGAAAGGCTGCTGGCTGGTTTTTTCTGGCGAAATGGTGGCGCTAGCTGTGATAGCCGTGGTTGCCAGCAGGTTGGAGAGGGGTGGGAACATTGTACTGATATGCGCGGCGACGATGATTGCGAACGCCGCGCTGCTTCTGCACTTCGTGGGGCTATTCTTTGGCGTCTATGTGTCCGTGGTCGTAGCGTTGTTTTTTCTCGCCGGCGGCGGGTTGCAAATCAAGAAAAGCGCCTGAGAAGGGCTGCGGCGAGCTGGTTCCGGCCAATTTGTCGGTTGCGGTGGTGGTGTTGTTGCGCGAAAATTGAGGTTACTGCTGAGCTACCGAGAGTCCCCAGAAGAAGGAAGGCAGGGCAGTACCTGCATTCCAGTGCAAGAATAGAGAAGGACAAAGAAGATGACGCAACAGATAGGCGAACTCAATCCACCCTACCGATTAATGCTGACGCCGGGGCCGTCCTCGGTGGACCCGCGGGTGTACCGTGCGCTGGCGACTCCGCTGGTAGGGCACCTCGATCCCTGGTTCAAGACGTGCATGGACGAGACGCAGATTTTGTTGCGGCAGATTTTTCAGACGGAGAATCGGTTGACGATGCCGCTGTCGGCGTCGGGGTCGGGCGGGATTGAAGCTTCGGTGCTCAACGCGCTCGAAGAGGGCGATGAGGCGATTGTGGCCGTGAATGGAGTTTTCTCCGAGCGCATGTTTGAGATTGCATCGCGGGCGACCTCGAAGGTGATTAAGGTGGAGGCGCCTTACGGGTTGCCGGTGGACGCAGAGGATGTGCGGCGAGCGGGCAAGGGTAAGAAAATCAAGATGATCGGATTTGCGCAGGGCGAGACATCGTCTGGTGTGCTGACGAAGATTGATGCGTACCGAAAAGTGGCGGATGAATTTGGAGCGCTCTTGGTGGTGGACACCGTGGCTTCACTTGCAGCTGTGCCGCTGGATGTGGATCGCGAGCGGGTCGATATTTGCTTTAGCGGATCGCAGAAGGCGATTAGCGCGCCGCCTGGAATGTCGCCTATTACGGTGAGTCCTGCGGCGGAGGAAGTTTTTCGGAAGCGCAAGACGAAGGTGCAGAGCTGGTATTTTGATTTGACGACAGCGATGAATTATTGGGGGAAGGAACGGCTGTATCACCACACGCCCCCGATATCATTGATATATGGGTTGAGAGAGGCGATGCGGATCGTTGTGGAAGAAGGGCTAGAAGCGCGTTGGGAACGGCATCGCGTGAATCAGCTGGCATTGATTGCGGGTATTGAGGCGATGGGGATGGGGCTCTTGGTGAAGAATGCGGCGGACCGGTTGCCGACGGTTACAGCGGTGATGATTCCGAATGGGATTGATGATGTGAAGGTGCGGAATCAGTTGCTGGAGGAGTTCAATATTGAGATTGCGGGCGGGTTTGGGCCGGTGAAGGGGAAAATCTGGCGAGTGGGATTGATGGGTTATTGTAGCCAGAAGCCGTTCGTGCTGCTCTTTTTGTCGGCGTTGGAGAAAGTGCTGCAGGATCAGGGCTACCGTGCACCGGCAGGGGCTGGGGTGGCGGCGGCGATACGTAGTTACTCGCATGCGGAGACGGCGGCGGCAGTGAGTCGATAAGAAGTAGCGACGTAAAGACGAAAAGACGCAACGACAAATTAAGGAAGAGGGGAATTGTGACGACACGGCCGGTACTTGCGAATGCTGGGACGATGAGCCAGTTTGTTGGGGCGTTTGAGGTCACTTCGAAATTGAGCGGAAAGGTGTATCAGTGCCGGTTTTCGCATATGTGGAATGGAGTGGCGACGCGGCACAGCGATACGATCGACACGAAGTTTTTTGTGGAGGGCGGGGCATACGTCGTGGGATTGGCGCACACCGCGTTTGTGAAATTCCGCGATAAGACGGGGCGTGATTTGACGGACCGCGAAGCGAGTTTTGTGGCAGCAGAGTATTTGCGGGAACGGCTGGAAGAAGAAGATGAGCGGCCTTTGTATGATGTACCCGAAGCGGATGTGTTGAGGTTGATCGAGCAGATCGGAATCAAGTAGTTGGTTGTGTCGGCTGAAGTATGTGCTGCGGATACTTCGCCGTTGATTGAGACCGCCGGGCGGGGCCCTTCGAGTCTCCCTTCGTTCGTCTGGGCAAGCAGGGTAAACAAGCCCCGCCTCCCATTCCATCAGACGGCTAATCGCCGGGTTCGACGTGGAAGGCAGCAAGGCGAGGATGATGCAGGCCGTCGCGGCGAACAAAATAGATCACTAGAAACATCAAGAGCGAGCCAGCCACCATTACCGCGACCGCTACCTGCAGGCCAAGTTGGAGGTCGCTGGCGTCAGAGATTTTCCCCACGAGTTGCGGTCCTATGGCTCCAAAAAACTGAGTGACGAACATGTAGACGCCTATAGCTGTGGCGTGTGCCCGTTGCGGTGTCAAATCGCATAAGACCGCGGTTACCGGCCCGTGATACCAGGACATAAAGAAGCCACCGATGAAGAGAGCGACGAGGAAGACCCACTTTTCGTCGGATTGAATTGCGAGGAGAACGAAGGGAGCGGCAAATAAGAAGGCGGCCGCGATGACGAGGATGCGACCATAGGGATATTTTTTCTGGATGCGATCGGCGAGAAACCCTCCCATGAGGACACCCAGCAACAAAGAGAGCAAAGCAACGACGGCGATAGAGAGAGAAGCCTCACGAAGACTGAATTCCTTGTAATTGACGGCGAAATCGGTACCCCAAGTAAGGAGAGAGACGCTCGCGAAGGTAATCATCGTTCCGGCGACAATCATGGCCAGGTATGCTGGGACAGCGAGCAGGCTAAAGATGGGGACCACCTCGGAGCGCGGCCTGCGCGGTGGTTCGGGCAATTTAATGACGAAGAGGCCCGGAATCATGCAGACGAGCCCGACAACGATAAAGGTGTATTTCCACCCGTGGGTTTCGCCCATAACGCCGCCAAAGGCGAGGCCGGCGGCGCCGCCGAGCAGCATGCCGGAAGCGAAGATGGATTGAGCCATAGCGCGGCGTTGGTAGGGGAATGAATCAGAAATCATGGACTGGGCGGCGGGTGCGTAAGCCGCCTCGCCAACACCGATTAGCGCGCGCGCGACGAGCAGAAGCGCGAAGGAAGAGGCGAATCCGCAAGCGATGGTTGCAAGGCTCCAGAAAGCTACGCCGCCGGCAATGATTTTAATGCGGCTTGCGCGGTCGGCGAAATAACCGCAAGGAATACTAGCGATAGCAAGGACAATGAGAAGGCCGGTCTGCAAGGAGCCGAGTTGGGAATCGGTTAAGCCCATTTGTTGGCGGAGGAGAGGGAGAAGCGGGACAACGACCTGGCGATCAGCGAAGTTGACAAAGTTGATCAAAGCAAGTACAGCAAGAAGGCGAATTTGGTAGGAAGATAGCGGAGTGGGATTCGACGCCATAGTTGATTTGCTCAATTGTCCGAGAGCGACCTGGTTCGTAAGAGTCTGAGAGATTATATACCGCGCATGAAAACCGTCACTCCTTCGAACACTACAACAAGTGGACAGTTAACCACCGTACTTTCTTACGGAGCGATTCTACTTTTAGGGTACTTCGTGTTCCTGATCGTGGAGCCGTTTCTGGTGCCGCTGGCGTGGTCGGCGGTGCTGGCGATTTTCTTTTACCCCCTGCACGAAAAAGTCTTGCGGAAAATGAAGCCCACCTTCG
>Ga0210391_10005356_pt1 | contig 10578 bp, 6 predicted proteins | sample IncBWC12OmetaG_FD_160573 | JGI IMG/M metagenome (GOLD analysis project Ga0210391, IMG submission 160573) | Forest soil microbial communities from Barre Woods Harvard Forest LTER site, Petersham, Massachusetts, United States - Inc-BW-C-12-O ...
CCAGATGGTGCTCTCACGATCAACCGACGATGGGAAGACCTGGTCTCCGCCGGTTGAGATCGATGCGCATCCTGGACTGCCCCGCGACGACAATGGCGCCGTGGAAGGATTTTCGGGCGCAGTCGGCCCCGACGGCGCGCTTTACGCGATCTGGAGCCAGGACGACGCGATCATGCTGACAACGTCGCGCGATGGCGGCGTAAGCTTCTCTCGCGCACGCGCCGCGATTCATACGGCGCCCATCATGTTCGATGTCGACACGCTCTCACGGGCCAACGGATTTCCGCAGATCGCCATCGACCCGAAAAGCAAGCGCCTGTACGTGACGTGGAGCGATTACCGCAACGGCGATCTCGATATTTTTCTGGCAACTTCCGGAGACAGCGGCAAGCACTGGTCTGCGCCGGTCCGCGTGAACGACGACCCGATCCACAATGGCGCCGACCAGTTTTTTCAGTGGCTCGCAGTGGACCCTACGGACGGCTCCGTCAATGTAGTTTTTTATGACCGCCGACGCGATCCTGCAAACCGCAAGCAGATCGTGGTTCTGGCTCGGTCTACTGACGGTGGACGGAATTTCAGCAACTACGCCTGGACTGACGAACCATTTGAAGTGGGCGGCGTTTTCTTCGGCGACTACAGCGGAATCGCAGCGTATGGCGGGCGCGTCTATGGCGTCTGGACCGAAGAACCTGTTCCCGTACCGGTGCCAGCACCCGACGCGAAGGTCAAGCCAGAGGAAGGCAAGGAATCGAAAGAAACTAAACCGCAGCCGCGCGGAACGATTGTCAAAATTGGAACTGCGGACTTCACCACCTCAGACCACGCGAAATGATCCGTGCAACTTGGCATCACGCGACCCGCCAGCTAAGCAACGAAAAAGGCGATCTCCAAAGAGATCGCCTTTCGCATTTCCGCGCCAAAGCTAAAGCGGCTGAACGTTCTCAGCCTGCCAGCCCTTGGGGCCCTTGGTCACGTCGAATTGCACCGTCTGGCCCTCCTGCAGGCTCTTGAAGCCGCCCGCCTGGATCGCTGAGAAGTGCACAAAAACATCCTCGCCATTTTGCCGGCTGATAAAGCCATAGCCCTTGGCGTCATTGAACCACTTGACTGTTCCTTGTTCTGCCATGTTGATACGGTGTTCCTTTCAATCAATTTACGCTGGAGAGATTCGGAGGTACGGCTAGGCAGGTGCTGGCTGATTAGGCGAGAACTGCTCACGACCGACTCGGTCTAACGCACCAAGGGATGCTACCCCGCAGGGCGCGAACTTAGCAAGCAAATTGCGGCAGGCCACTGCTCACCTTGGAGCTCCGCCGTTGGCGCCGCCCTCTTGTGCGGCTTTGGACTCGCGGCTTTCCAGTTCCGCCTGACGAAGATCTGTGGCCTCGGCCGGGTCGGTGCCCGCCTTCAAATTACTTTTTTCGAGAAAGTAGCGCCAGCCCTCATGTCGATCAGCAGAGCTTTGGTTGTTTTCGAATTTCTTCAGCGCGGACTCCGCATTGGTTCTTCCCTTGACCACCTCGACCACTCCCGCCGATTCGTAGGTACGGACGTTGTGGCGGATCACAACGTAGGAAGCCTTCATTTCGTCGTGTGTCAGATAATCTCCCTTTGCAGCCGCGAAGCAGACCTACTCCCAGACTATGCGCCAAAGGCGCGATTAGCAAGTTGCTCCCATGGGCCGTGCGTCCGGACTCCGAACCTCAGGTCTCGGTCATCGGACATGAGACGCGAAGACGCTCCCAGATCCTCGGTCCGAGGTGTGAAGTTTTTTTCGGCTCCCCAGTTTGTGTTCTTGACAGCCTCCGAGCCATATGTTACACATTGTAACGCTACAATGACTAACACACAGAATACACGTCTAAGGAACATGGGGGAAGTCGAGCAGCTCGTGATGGACTACATCTGGACGCACGGTCCGTGCTCGTCCGAAGCTTGCCGTGAAGGACTCGCAGCTTTCCGGCCAATGAAGGACTCCACGATTCGCACTGTCCTGCGCAGGCTCGAGGAAAAAGGCTTTCTCACGCACCAGACGGAAGGCCGGACATTTATTTACAAGGCCTCGGATGCGCGCCAGAACGTGGCGCTCCGCGCGGTGAAGGCGATTATCGACCGCTTCTGCGGCGGGTCGGCCGAGCAACTGGTGCTGGGCATGGTGGACAATGCCGTGCTCAACCGCAAGCAATTGGAACGCCTCGCACGCAAGATTGCGGAGAAGACAATCACCGAAAAAAAGATCTCCGACAAATAAGGAAGGCAACCATGACCGTAATCGCCATGCCAGCCTCAACCACGATTCTCGAATTGCTCGCGAATTCTGCCTTGCGCACTCTGGCGCTAGCGGGTTCGGCCGGTCTTGGGCTGGCTGCCTTTCGCGTCAAGAGCACGACTGCGCGCCTGTTCACGTGGACGGCGGTGCTCTATGCCTCACTGGCCATGCCCTTGCTCCAATGGATGCTGCCGCCCGTGGCGGTTCCGGCTCCGGCAGTGTTTCAATCTGGAGTGGCGCGAGTACCCGCCTCCACATGGCATTCGTCTTCGACGGCCAAGGTCTCGCTCGCCCACGAGGACAGTGAGACAGCGACGCCTTTGACCGCTAACGCGCCCACGCTGAAGGTAAATCACACGCCTCGTCCGCACGCAGAAGCGGCAGACATCGTGCCGGCTGGGGCGAACTCTTCGTCGTCTCTGCCTTCGCTTCAGTCTTCGCTTCGGCCTTCTCTCGAGCCTTCGCTTCCCTATTCATTTCTGGCATCGCTTTCGTGGAGTGTGCTCGCCGTGGCGATTTATTTCAGCGTCGTACTGCTGCTGCTGGCGCGCTTTGCCGTAGGGCTCGCGTTTGGCCGCAGGCTGTTGCACCGATCGCAAGTGATTGCCGATTCGAACCTAACTTCGCAGTACGCATCGCATGCGCAGACCTTAAGACTGGGCTCGATACCGCGCGTGGCCGAATCCGAACTGATTTCTGTACCGCTGACGCTGGGTGTGCTGCACTCAACGATTCTGCTGCCCGCAGGCTGGCAGGAGTGGGATGACTCCAAGCTTGATTCCGTTCTGGCCCACGAACTGTCACATGTGGCGCGGCACGACACACTCACGCAGCGCTTGTCGGTTCTGCATCGTGCGATTTTCTGGTTCAGTCCGTTCGCCTGGTGGCTCGACCGCCGTCTTGCCGATCTCGCAGAGCAGGCCAGCGATGAGGTCGCGTTGAGCTGCGGCTCCGACCGTGAGGATTACGCCCGGACGCTGCTGGAATTTTTCGAAGTCCTGCACGACGCGCCTGGGCGGGTGTGGTGGCAGGGGGTTGCAATGGCCAAGGCGGGGCAGGCAGAACAAAGACTAGAACGAATTCTCACCTGGAAAGGATCAGTTGCCATGCGTCTTCAGAAATCGATTGCAGTCGCGGTGCTCGCACTCGCGGTTCCGCTCGTCTATCTCGTCTCATCGGTACACGCCGCCAGCCAGTCGGTGCCGATGCGCAGCGTGATAGGCCAGGACCAGGCTCCGGCGCCGCGACCCGCGCCTGCGCCCTCGGCCCAAGCGGAACCCGCGATCGCCCCTGAGGCAGAATCAACTGCTCCGCCCGAACCACTTACACCGCCAGCGCCTGCGGCAGCCTCGGTCGCCGGCGGCGTCAGCGGAGGCGTTGGTGGGGGAGTGAGCGGGGCCATCGGTCCCGTAGGAGGGATGAGCGGGATCGCACCGGTCGCTCCGATCGGGCCAATGTCCGCGCTCCCGCCGATGCCGCGTGCCGGCTGGTCCGCTCAATCCTCTCTGTCCGGATCGTCGCCCCGCCGGGGTTATTCTTATTCATACGGCTACGACGACGAAGAGCGCTTCGTGATTGTCTCGGGCAAGACCGATGCGCTAACCATGTCCGGCTCGACTGACGATGCCCGCCATGTCCAGAAGCTCCGCAAAACAATTCCCGGCGATTTCATCTGGTTCCAGCGCGACGAGAAATCCTACGTCGTTCGCGATCAAGCCACGATCGATCGCGCTAAGAAACTCTGGGCCCCGCAAGAAGAGCTGGGGAAGAAACAGGAAGAACTTGGCGCGCAGCAGGAAGTTCTGGGAAAACAGCAGGAAGAGCTTGGCGCAAGAATGGAGCAGGTTCGGGTCAACGTTCCCGACATTACCGCGGACCTCGACAAGCTGAAAGCGGAACTAAAGAAGCTCAGTTCCGGCGCGACCGTGGAACAGGTCGGCGAGATTCAATCGGAAATCGGCGAGTTGCAGAGCAAGATCGGTGAGGTGCAGTCGCAGGCTGGCGATCAGCAGGGGAGGGTTGGCGAGCTGATGAGCGCTCTCGGTGAAAAGCAAGGCAAGCTCGGCGAACAGCAAGGCGAACTGGGCCGTCAGCAGGGCGAATTGGCGCGAGAAGCCACACGCAAGATGAAGCAGCTTCTTGATGAAGCCGTCGCGAAAGGCATTGCGCAACCCGAGCTGTAAGAAACAGGGACCTCCAGCGACGCGAACCGACTGGCGGGCAAAGGCTCAAACTTGGGGCGCGGGGCTCGCTGTCTATTTCGGCGCGAGATTGGTTGCCAAGCGTTGCGCCAGCTCCGTTTGCCCGTTGCGCTGCAGAAGGTCGATGAGGCCTTTCATGAGTTCAGCATCGTTTCTTCCGTACGCCTCCACGGTTTCGGCGGTCAAGTCGGCGTCTGTCACTTTCGCGATGCGAAAATAAGAGTCGCACAACATGTAAAGCAATTCCGGAGTCATAGTTCGGGACTTTGCCAGTTGTTCCGCCGCATCGGAATAGCGACCCTGGTGGTAGCGGACTTCCCCGATCTCGGCAATCGCCGTCTGATAGCTTGGATCGTTTGCGAGTTCGGCCTTGAAGTCATTCTCCGCCGCGTTCAGGTCGCCCTGCTTCATCGCGAGGATTCCTTCGTAAGTGTGAGCGCCGCGAACGGTGGGCTGAAGTTCGAGCGCATGACGCAGACAGCGCAGGCCGGCTTCGTTATCTCCCATGGTGAGATAGAGCTTCCCGATAAACACATAGGCGTCGGCAAGGGTGGCGGCCGTGCCGTGGAAGCGCTTCCGGTAGAGCTGCAACGCGTCCTCTTCGTGATGCTCAGTCAGCAATTGATAAGCCTGCGCTTTGATCGGACTTTCGCTTCCCTCGCGTTCCACGGAACGGACAAACGTCATCTGCTCCATCATCAACTGATGCAGGGCGGCCTCGTGCTGCGCGTCGGCTGTCCTGCCCAAACCGGCGTACGCCCGAGACAAGTAGAAATGCGCCAGCAGTCGCGTCGGGGCTAGCCGCAAGACTACCTGCAATTTGTCGACGGCGGCGGCGTAGTTCTTCAGTTCCAGTTCGCATTGGCCCAGTCCCAACAGCGCTTCCACATCGTCGGTCTTGACAGCGAGTACGCGTTCGAATGCGCTTTTAGCCTCCTGCCATTTCGCCAGCTTCACATCGACGCTGGCCAGCAACTGCAAAGCCGATACATCGTTGGGCTGGGATTCAACCGCGCGCGATCCATACTGCGAGGCCCCGGCCAGATCCATCAATTTCAGGTCGATAACCGCAATGTCGTAATCAAGGTGAGGCCGCTTTGCATCTGAGTGCTGTGCCTTGAGCAGCCACTTCAGGCCGCCCTCGCAGTCTCCCGTCACACACAGCAGTTCTCCGTATTTCTGCCACACGTCGACGTTATCGGGCTCAGCTTTCAGACTCTGCCGGATTGCCCGCAGCGCCAGGTCTTCCTGCCCGTTCAGGTGATAGGCCTGGGCCAGATAAAACTCGGCGTCGCCATCGCCCGGATCAACTCGAAGGCAGTGCTCAAGCAGTTGAATGGCCTCTTCCTTGTTGCCCGCAGCCAACTTGTACGCGCCTGTTTTCAACAGAAGATCGCCGTCGTTCGGCGCGAGTTTCAGAGCCTGTTCGTAGGCGGCAGCGGCCTCGAGTGTGCGGCCTGACTCCTCGAGCAACAGGCCCTTTAACTTGATGGCCTGCGCAAAATCAGGATGTTGCTCCAGTAAGCGGAGAACAAGATTCATCGCCCCCTGCCGGTCGCCGTGCTCGTTGAGAGTGAGCGCCTGGCGGAGTTGCGGCATCAGAGAAGGCTCGGCTGGATGGCCGTTCTGCGCCCGAACCGCCGCTCCCGAGACAGCAAACGACGCCAACAGGTACACGATCGCGCGGGCGTGAGTCGGAACCCAAGTACGGGTCCTCACTTTGGGCGGGTCCTCAACGGAATCACAAAGCATTTACAAGGAGCTTCCGACGGCGCCAAACAAAAGTCAACATCCTACTGAGATCGCGGGCGGGCGCCGCGCATCGCTCGACTAACGAACACTGAACACGCAGAGCGTCTGCGCGGGCAGCGAGATGTGAACCTGGCCGCTTACAATTTCCGCCGCGCTGTTGCCGAAGACCGTTTGCAACTCGTGGGCAGTTTGGAGCGGTGTGTTCTCGACGGGAATGTTGAGTGCGACCGTCTTCGGAGCATTGTTATAAATAACCAGCAGCTTCTCTTCCGGGGACTCTCGCAGGAACGCGTAATAGGTAGCGTCCCACCCGATGTGCCACTGCTTGCCCGTGCGCAGCGCCGAGTGGTTCCGGCGCAGCGCTAGCAGCGCCTGCACGTAAGCGAATACATCCTGTTGTTCGGCGGTGCGGCCGCCAGCAGTGAAAGCGTCGTGCTGATCTCCAGGGAATCCTCCCGGAAAGTCACGCCGATTGTCGGGATCGTTGCCTCCTGGCATCGCGATCTCGTCGCCGGAATAAATCTGGGGAATCCCGCGGAGCGTTAGCAGCAGCGCCATTGCGGCTTTGAGTTTAGCCGTGTTGCTGTCGTCTTCACTCAGGAAGCGGCGCTGGTCGTGATTTCCGATGAACGTGACCAGCATTTCCGGATGGGGATAGAGTTCGTCGTGCCGCAGCACGTCGACGATCTTGTCCATCGGCCCACCTTTGATGACCACATCGCGCAAGGCATAGCAGAGCGGGAAATCGAATACCGTGGCCAGATGGGAGTCGATGCCGTCAAATTGTTTTCGTCCGCCCTCGAAAAACGAAGTGATGGCCGCATCGCTGTCTGACACTTCGCCGATGGCGTTGATCTGCGGGTAGATCTGGCCGAGTCGTTCGAACCATCCGCTCCAGAACTGGCGCGAAGAATAAGGAAAGGTGTCGAGGCGAAAACCATCCAGTTGCGCAGTCTCGGTCCACCACATAGCATTCTGCGCCAGGTAGGCGGCGAGCGCGGGATCGTCGGGATTCAAATCGGGCAATCTGCCCGCGAACCAGCCGTCGAGTGTGTTGAGATATTCGCGTGGCGAAGCATGCGGATCGACCAACCCGTTGAATGTATAAGCGGGCTCCAGATGGTGCGCCGGCGTGCCATGAAACCACGTGGGCGTTGGTGGATCGTTGGCCCAGGGATGGTGCGGCCCGGTGTGATTCACGACGTAGTCGATCAGCACCTTCATGCCCAGCCGGTGAGCATCCGCGACCAGCGCCTGATAGTCCTGCATCGAACCCATGTGACTGTCGAGTGCATAGAAATCGACGACGTGGTAGCCGTGATAGTCAGCGTCGGTATTCTTCCAGACCGGAGTGAGCCAAATCGTGGTGACTCCGAGATCGGCCAGGTAGGCAAGATGCTCGCGAATGCCTCGCAAGTCGCCGCCGTGATAGGCCATGGGCTTGCTGCGGTCATAAAACGGTTGGTCGTTGGCAGGATCGCCGTCGGCAAAGCGGTCGGGCATGATCAGGTAGATGACGTCGTCGCGGGAAATGCCTTCGAATCGGCCGCGGGGGTCGGCGCGAGCCGACAGCGGCAACACGACCGTCGTCGAGCCTGCCGTTGTGATCAGATGTAGGGAGACGGTTCCCGCAGCCACATCAGAACCGAGTTGTACGTGGACGAAGAGATAGTGACCGTTGGCAGAAGCTTCGGTGCCGAGCACGCTCACAGACTTCGTCAGACTTTCTACACTCGCTCCGCTTAAGTTTTCGCCAGTGAGCAGCAGCGTAAGCACAGGTGTGTAGTTCACCCACCAGTTGGGCGGTTCGATCTTCTGAACTACCGGGGCTTGCGGCGCTCCGGCAGCCGATTGCGACCATGCCGGCAGCGCGAGCGGGCAGACCACGATCAGTACCAGCGCAATGGCACGTGTATTTTTCATGACAGTTACCAAAGCCCTGATTGGGGCCGACCAACCGAGAAACCAGCCGATCAACGTGGACCAAACCAACTCAGATAAGACGAGGAGAGTCGAGAGCGCCCGCCGCTGCCCGGCTCGGTGGAATCAGGAGGCGCTTGAGATCGCTCGCAAGCGCCTCCTCTGGACCTCAACTTACCACGAAACGCGCAACGCCAGTTCGAGCTCGCGATTCGGGGGCGAGACCCGAGGGGTGAACAGCGTGCCGAAGCCATTGGCAGTGCTGGTGTCGCCGATGCGGGTGTCCGGGTTCTGGAACTGCGGCGTGTTGGTTATGTTGTAGACTTGGGCGCGCAACTGAGTCGTCACCCGCTCGCCGATCGTGATGTTCTTGACGAGGGACATGTCCCAGCTGAAAGTGCCCGGTCCCGGGAAGTAGTTCCGGGGCAGATCGCCGACCAGCCCGGCGGGGGTTGTGAATGCGCCCGCTGAACAGGCGAGCCAGACATGCCATGAGACGTTTGTTTTGCATCCCCCGTGGTAATCTGGTCGCCCATTCGCTCCTCCCCCGTTTGAAATGTCCAGGGGTGTGCCGGTAGCCGTTATGACGACGTTGTTCCACTGCCAGCCGCCAATCACATAATCCACGGCCTTCGGAGCATCGTGGGCCAGCAGTTTTCCCCGTCCGAAGGGTAGCTCATAGAGGGAACTCAAGGTAAAGAGCTGGCGCTGATCCGTGTCGGAGTTGCCGCGCTCATACTGCAGCAGTGGCTGACCATTGGGGCCGTCCAAGACGCCAACAGAGGTACCGAATGCGGAGGCGGAGTTATCCAGTGTGTGCGCCCAGGTGTAGGCCGCCGTGACTTGAAGTCCGCTTTTCATGCGGCGCGTCAGCTTCGACTGCAGAGCGTTGTAGGTTCCACTGCCGATCATCTCAGTCGCATTGATAGCGCCGACACCATTCGGGTTGATAGCACCCCCGACCGGGAACCAGCTCGTCCCGGGAGGACAATTAGTGCAACCGGTACCCAGAACCGTCTCGTTGGCGTTGAACGTAGTGGCGAGATTTCCCATCTTCGTTCCAACATAGGCCACGTCCAACGATGTCTGGCTATCCAAGGCTTGCTCGACTTGAAAATTCCATTCCTGGATGTGCGAGTTGGGGCTGTTTTCAGGGTAGTAAATCACGTTGTTGGTGGCAGTCACCGCATCGGGGGCAATGCCAATTTTCGCCGGAAGAGCTCCCGTGGCGGTGGTGGGATCTGTGGCTCCGGCAGCGGCTGCTCCCGTAAACGCAAATCGGTATCCACTTGCGCAGGTCGTCGCCGTCGGACAGGCATAATAGGTCGAAGTCCCGTTAAAGTCGGCGTTGTTGGAAAGCTCGTTGCCAACACCCCCGCGGTCCAGGTAGTAGAACAAACCATAGCCGCCGCGGAGCACGGTTTTGCCGGTGCCAAACAGATCGTAGGCGAAGCCGACGCGCGGACCGAAATCTTTCTTCGGAGTATTGATCAGAGCAGCGGGAAAGCCGCTGGTTCCAGCCTCAACCAGTTCTCCGGTCGCGGGATTGAAGTCGGACTCGTGATTGCTGGCTTCCTTCGGCCAGGTGAGGATGTCATAGCGCAGTCCCAGGTTCAGCATCAGCTTGCGAGTAACGTGCCAATCGTCTTGCCCGAAGAAGCCGTTCTCCCAGGTCCGGGTCTGAAAGTATCCGCTAAATGCGCCGACCGAGTAGGCACCCATGAACCCGGCAAGCAGTTCGGAAGTCTCATATCCGGTAAACGTTCCGTGGCCGGAAGTTGGGGCGGGGTACGCGCCAAAGTTGCCGTCGTCGATCCAGAAGTAGCCTTTAGCGTCATTTCCCTGATCCCAATTCACATCGCGGTGAATGACGCTGGCGCCAAACTTAAAGGTGTGCTTGCCCTTGGTCCAGCTTACTGCATCGCTGAACTGCTGCGTAGGCTCGATGACCAGATAGGGGCCGCCGTCACCGACGTAGCTGATGTTCCCATACCAGCCTCCGATGATGGGCATGCCACCCAGCAGCGGAGAAGTGTTGGCATTTTGAATGCCCAGGTTGGCCGCCGTCGGAATGCTGCCGTTAGGCTGCTGGTAACCAAGAAGATCCTTAATGTAGCCATAGTGAAACTCGTTGATGATCGTGGGGCTGAGAATGTGGGTCCAGCCCAGACCAGCCTGGCGCGGATGCGACGGGTTGAGACCACCGCCGACGGGTAAGTTGTGGGTGGAATCACTCAATATTTCAGTGCCATTCAGGAAATCTGTGCCCAGGCTATAACGAGCGAAGACAGTGTCCTTGGAAGTGACCACAAAGTCGAGGCGCGCGTCGTAATCGTTCTCATTGATGATGTCTTTTTGTGGTTGGCTGATATTGAGGTCGTTGGTCGCGGGGTTCGCCCCCGCGATATTCGGGAGTGGAAACAAGTTCAGATA
>Ga0210391_10005357_pt1 | contig 10578 bp, 3 predicted proteins | sample IncBWC12OmetaG_FD_160573 | JGI IMG/M metagenome (GOLD analysis project Ga0210391, IMG submission 160573) | Forest soil microbial communities from Barre Woods Harvard Forest LTER site, Petersham, Massachusetts, United States - Inc-BW-C-12-O ...
CACTGCGTACGAGTACCTGCGGAATTCAGCCATGAATGCCAACACCTGGACGCGGAACCTGAACCCCGCAACCCGGTTTCCTTCTCCCTTTGTTTACAATAATTTTGGATTTTCCGTTGGCGGCCCCGTCTGGGCCCCAAAAGTGCCTATCCTGGATGGCCTGCGCAACAAGTTCTTCTTCTTCATCAACGAGGATTGGATCCGCTACCGCTTTGCAGCCACGCAAAACATGATCGTGCCCACCGCGCTGATGCGCCAGGGCAACTTCAGTGAGCTTCTCAGCGCGAATCCCTGGTATAAGGCCGGCACCCAAATCTATGAGCCTGGTAGCTGCCCGGTGGCAGGCGGCTCAGGTTGCGTCGCGTATGCGGGCAACATCATTCCGCAGTCCCAATTGAGTCCAAACGGCATTGGGATCTTAAACTCCTATCCTGCGCCCACTCCTGGGTTCCTGCAGGGACAGCAGAACTATGCAGGTTCGCTCCCCAACCCGGAAAATCAGCGTAAAGGCCAAATCAACGGCGACCTTCTCATAACGCCCAGCAACCACCTCTTGTTTCGGCGCTCCGATAACTCGTTCTACCAGCTCTCTCCTTACAACCAGAGCAACCCCCTGGTTCCGATCGTATTCGAGCGCCCCAACCAAACCAACGCCCTGGGTTGGGCTTGGACGATCAGCCCAACCATGATCAACGAGGCGCATGGCAGCGTCAGCATCGACGACGTCTACATCAACGCCTCGCCGGGAGGGGCTGGCTATAATCGGGGAGCATTCGGAATCGATTTTCCCTACATCCTGCCCGGCGCGAAAGCTGCTGAGCAGAAAATTCCCACCGCCAGCCTGCCCATTTTCTCCAGTATTGCCGGTGGGCCGTATCCATCCCATTCATCCGGGATTATTTATTCGGCGTCCGACAGCTTGACCAAGGTATGGTCGAACCACACAATCAAGGGGGGCTTTTTCTACTCCTACGCGGGCGAAAATGACAACGATCAGATCAACGTCTCGACAGTTCCCGGGGGGGCCAGCAACCAGAACGGCACGTTCTTTTTCACTGACACACGGACCGGCCTGGGCGGTACGTCTGGTGTAGGCTTGGCCAACCTGGCGCTGGGCTTGGCAGACAGCTATACCGAGATTGGGCCAAAAGCATTCACTGAATGGCGCGGAACGCTCTTTGAGGAGTTCATCCAGGATAACTGGCAGCTAACGCACAAACTGAATCTCGATTATGGTCTTCGCTTCACCACGGTCATTCCATACAACGCGCAGTGGGGCAATGCGGTCTACTTCGATCCTGCTTCATTCAGCCCGGCAGCTGTTCCGCAAGTGAGTCCGAAAACAGGCCTCGTAACCGTGGGCACTGGCAACCCTTATAACGGCATCGTGATCCCCGGGCTGAACAAATTCCCTAGCTCTGCGCTAGCGGGCAATCGTGTCCCTGCCGCGAACCCGGCAAATAACTCCTGCGCCGGCCAACCCTGCACCGGCCTGTTCGCCCCGAAACTGCCCAAGGGCTACTACCCCACAAAAACCGATGTTCTGCCGCGTCTCGGAATCGCTTATCAGCTATATCCAAATACGGTGATCCGCGCGGGGGGCGGCAGGTTCGTAGAGTTTAAGGGGATCATCGACAACATATTCCCTGGCGGCAACTCTCCATTCCAGCCAACGGTATCCGTCAGCAACGTGTCGGTCGACAATCCGGGCGCCGCGCTCAACTCCACTGTAGAACCTCCTCTCCAGATCACTACGATGAACAGCCACCTGGTGCCACCAACCAGGTGGAACTGGAACGTGACACTCCAGCAGCAGCTTCCAGGGCGGCACTCGGCGCTATCGATCGCTTATGTGGGGGCTCGCGGTTTGCATAATTGGGATGTGTTCGACATCAACCAGGCGCCAGCCGGCTCCCTCACAAATAATCCAGGCGTCAACATTAACTATCTCCGGCCATATCGGGGTTTCGCCTTCATTCAGCAAGCGCAAAGCGGGGTAAGCGAAACATACAACGCGTTACAAGTCGGATGGAATTGGCAATTTGGCGATGGTTCCTTTTTCAACGCTGCCTACACATGGGCCAAGGACATGGACAACGGTTCGAATTACCACACGATCGTCCCCGATACCTACGACACATCCAATCTATGGGGGCCTTCGGAGTACGATGTTCGTCAGGCTTTCGTCGTGAACTACCTCTATGTGCTGCCGTTCTTTAAGGGACAGCACGACCTGGTCGGCAAGCTGGCGGGTGGATGGCAGATCAGCGGCAGCACGCAACTCCAAACCGGCTTTCCCTGTTCCGTCGGAGTCGCCAACGACTACGCCGGCGTCGGAGAGTTCGGGAGCTTCAACTGCGAACCTCCCAATATTCCAACAGGGTCCGTGGGGCAATTCTGGGTGCAGCACGGAGGGGTAACGCATGTGGGCAAGTTTGCCGGTCCCACTGGTGGTCTTGGTAGCCCTAAGTGGTTTGCAACGACCTCTGGTAGCGGAGCTCCCCTGTGGACCGCGCCCCCTGCCGGGACGTTCAATCTTCAGCGTGGCATTCGCGACAATATTTACGCGCCGGGCCTGGTGAACTGGAATCTAGCTATGATCAAAGCCTTCCCCCTCTTCAAGGAGAATGGTTTCGAGTTCCGTGCTGAGGCCTATAACTTTGTCAATCATCCCAACCTGAATTCGCCAAATTTCACTCCAACCGCAGCCACGTTCGGGGAAGTAACCGGCAAGACCACCAGCAATCCGCGGACTCTGCAAGTCGGGCTGCGTTATCAGTTCTAGATGCGCAGCGAATGTAGGGAACTCCCGCACAGCATCGCTGTGCGGGAGTTTCTTTTATGCCAAACAACGTGCGACTCCTGTTTTGCCAGAACCCCAGCGTGGGTGGCCCAGGTTTCGCAAGCTTGCGATTTATTTAAGCCAGCGCGGGTGGGTGTCCGTACTATAGTTCGATCAGCAGATTGATTGGTCTCAGCTCAAGGAGATCTCGAGTGTGATCGAACAAAACGTCGAGCGCTCCACAATGAGGCGAGCCAGCGTCCGGCTGCTCCCTTTTCTCTTCCTGCTCTACATTCTTTGTTATCTCGATCGCTCTAACGTGAGTATTGCAGCGCTCGAGATGAATAAAGAACTGAAATTCAGTTCGGCAACATTTGGCTTCGGTGCGGGCATCTTCTTTCTCGGCTATGCACTCTTTGAAGTACCGAGCAATTTGATTCTTGCCCGAGTGGGCGCCCGGCGATGGCTGGCCAGGATCGCAATTACCTGGGGATTGCTCGCCTGCGCGATGATGCTTGTGCGTACGCCGATCCAGTTCTATGCTGTGCGCTTCCTCTTAGGAATAGCCGAAGCGGGATTTTTTCCCGGAGTCCTTTATTACCTGAGCCAGTGGTTTCCGATGGAGTATCGCGCCCGGGCGATCGCCGCCATTGTGATCGGGATCCCGTTGTCTGGAGCATTGGGCGGGCCCCTGGGCGGTGTTCTCCTTGGATTGAATGGGGTTGGGCATCTCTCCGGTTGGCAATGGCTTTTCTTGATCGAAGGTCTGCCGCCGGTGTTGCTCGGGCTCGCCTTGCTGGGATACCTGACGGAGCGACCCGAGGACGCTCGATGGCTCTCATCAGAACAGCGAGGCTGGCTTTCGCACCGCCTTGCGTGGGAGCGGCAGCAGACCGGCGTCGTACCCCTCTCTCCGCTTCGCGCACTCGCCAATCCCCTGGTTTGGTTGCTCACCGTTCCCTATTTCGCTCTCTACGCGGTGAGCCTGAGCTACACCCTCTGGGCGCCGATTCTCGTGCGAGATGCCCTGGGCACGAGCAACGCGAAGACTGGGTTTATTGTCGGGGGCATCTCGCTGCTTTCGGCGGCAGTTTACCCGCTCGCCGGGATCTTATCGGACCGGTGGGACGAGCGCGCAGGACTGGCCGCATTCGCCCTTGCGCTTGACTGCGCTGGTTGCATTGGAGTGGGTTTGTTCTCTCACTCGCTGCTTCGAGTGTCTGCTTTGGCATTCATCCCCATAGGCACTTCCCTGTTCATGTCTCCGTTCTGGTGTTTGCCGACGAAATTTCTCAAAGGACCTTCGGCGGCCGCCGGGATCGCGCTGGTCAGCGCAATCGGTTCCAGCGGCGGCTTTTTCGGACCGAGCATCCTCGGCTTCCTGAAGCAGCGATCCGGAAGCGATGCCGGCGCGTTCTTTGGGCTCTCCGGACTGGCACTGCTGGGTAGCCTGGTCTGTATCGGGCTTCGGCAAATGGCAGTCTTCAAACCGGCGCAAAGAATGGCGGCCACGGCCTCCACAGTCCCAGATGCTTAGGGAATCGCGTAGTAAGAGGTAAGCGTTCGCACCTCTGCTTTCGCCAGGTCCGCTTTTACGTCAAGTGCGTGGTAAGCCAGCACCTGGTCTTGGTCCGAGCCTTCGAACGATATCTCGTAGTAGGAATTCGCGTCAGCGATGCAACGTGTTAGCTGGGCTGAAAGATTCCCACTCTTAACAAGTACCTGACCACCAGAATGGGTCGCCAAAACCTGCAGGGCAAGGTTCTGCGAGTCAGCCTGCTTGGGACTTTCAACGCCCTTCAAATAGCTCTTGTAGAGAAAAGCATTTTGAGCGGTCTCCGGCATTAGATTGAGCGGGGTTACGCTGTAAAGTGTGATGTGCGCTTTCCGGAGGCTCGTCGTAAGGTCGACAATCCAATCAAAATACCGTCGCCGGTCTTGCTCGCCGACCTCTGAGGGTCCCGAAAGCAGAGGCCATCCCGGACCAACCCAAACCACTAATTTCCGGCCTGGCTTTTGCGCCTCGAAAGTCGCCAGCGTTTGCACTGCAGCAATGGATTGCTGCTGACGATCCGTTGCTCCGTTTATTCCTGGCGCGACGCCATGCACACGCATAGGTGTTTGCAGCTTCTCCAGATCATCTGCCAGTGCATTTCCGTCTTTGGACGGACTGCCCACCTTTGCTCCTCTCTCCGTGAGGAAGGCGATCGAAACCGGGATAGTGAGGTGTCCGCCGTCTTGACGCAAGAACCTGTCGACACCTTGCCTTGCAATCACTACGTCTGGCAATGAGGCGTTCATCGTGTCGACGACAAGCACCACCACAGCGAGGGGTGGCGCCGCTTCTCCATCGAACTCCCGGAACGAGCTAATAGCCTGTTGTTTCCCGTTGTCGAGCACAGTGAAATTTGATTGCTTCAGCTCCTTGACGGGCTTTCCTGCAACATCGGTCACTTCGACATCGAGCGTAATGTGATGCTCCGACTTGCGCATCTGTTCTGCGAGTTCCGGACTTCGCTCAATCAGTCCGAGTCGTTCTTTGCCCGGTTGGGCGCTGGAAGGCGCAACCGCCGCTGTCTGCGGTCCCACTGGCTGCTTCACGCTCGTCTCAACACGTTGTATCGGTTTTACCGTACGCACTGGGATCTCGACAGTTCCAGTTTTTCCCGTCAGCGTGTCAAGGACACCCAGGGTCATCGACTCCGCTTCGCTCGGAAGCTCGAAGTCCGCATGTTCCACTGTCCCGGCTCGAATTATCGACGCGTACCTCCCGGGATCGAAATTCAAGGCCATCGCGCTGGCCGCAGTCTTCACGACTTTGCCCTGGTGATCATAGCCGACCACTTCCACACGGATTTCACCAGTGTGGTCACCATTCGGCGCCAGGTGAAAGCTGTTGGCGTCTAACCGCGCATTAAACTCGATCCCATAGGACGTCTTCTTGCCGGCCGCAGGACCAACGTCAGGATCGGCTTGAAGATAAACGCGCAAGGGTATTTCCGTCGAACTGGGTAAGCCGCGTTGCAGAAGAAGGACTAAGGGATCCTTTGTTAATCCGCCCTCCTGCGCTGTGTTCAAAGCATAATACCCGCGACGATAAGCAAGCCTATACTTGGGATGGGAAGCACGAATGTCGATGCGTCGAAATTTCCCGTCAACCGCCGCGTCGGTGGGCGCGTAGCTGATCGTGTAGTAGTGCGATCCATTTGCAATCGTATGGACCAGCGCTCCACTCATATCGTTTGTGGAAACGACAGCTTCTCCACCTGTCGCTGCGGCAAGTGCTTCCATCGCCGCGCCGCTTGCCACCCGCATATTACCCTGGCGCGATGTCAGATTCTCCGAGATGATGGTTTGTTGCGAGGGTAGATTCAAGGCCGTAGCATCGTCGGATGCTTGCCCTGGGGCCGTCCCACCGATTTGGTCCCCACTGCCGGAAAGAATTTCTACACCTCGGGCGCCCACCGGGTAAATAGCCACCCGGGAGTCGGCAAGCAAATCCGACGTCGACTTGATTTCGAAGCTGAGTTCGCTCTGATCGGAAATACTTCTCGCAGATTTATCCGGGAAAAGCGTGATTGGGAAGGTACTTGCGAACCAAACAAGATTCTTGCGGGTTGGAATTTGCGCCAGGTATCTGGCTAAGACCTGGAGAGCCTGGAGTGTGATCTTAATTCGCTGGGTATCCTGATAAGCCTGCGTGCCGGCTTCCTTCTGTTGCATACCCTCAACGCTACCCGGAACGACGCTCAACATCTGACGCATCAGTTCAATGTGCTCCAGGTCTTCGACTTCATCCTGCTGCGAATCGGAAAGATGCGTTGTCTTCGGCAGCGCTCCGGTCTTCTCATCCTCGAGCGCAGCCATTAACGTCGCAGCGTCGCCGGTGAAGCCCTGTACCAGCCGTAACGTTTTTCCGAGCGAAAACACGGCCAGCGGAGTTCCGGGAGTCATCTTCTTTAAATAGGAATTCACCTGTTGCAGTACAAGACTTTGATCCCCTGCCGGCGTATTCAACGCATCAATGAGCAGAACGTTCATGGCGCCGTTCTCCACCAGCGGTTGCAGATTGCTGAAGACATTCTGCGGCAGATGGAGCGGAGCAAGTGGTGCCTTAGACACGGCATTGCTCTCCTCGAAGGATAGGAAAGATTGAGCTTGCCCGTCTTCCGTGAGGTGAAAGTCCTCTGCGCGCAGACCACGCACGGCATTGCCTGCTCCATCCGTCACGACGATATCCACCACGACCAGCTTGGTGGTGACCGTCAAAGTAGTCGGCTGATCATGATTAACAGGGGGTACGGTCTGTGATTCAACGGAAATTGAAAGAAAACTTAGAAAGCAACTAAGACTTAGGCACAGCGTGCAATTGGACCAACGCATTGGGGCCCCTCGCAAACATAACGGCAGTTTACAGACCGAAGTGCACAACTGGCTACTTCATTGTCCGGGGCACTCCCGCTGGAAGCCTGGTCTGCGTCGGGCTTCGACCTTCCACACGCATGACTGCAGCCGGATTCGAAGGCAAGAAGCGGAGTGTTTCGAATCTGTCGTCTTGTTAGCCTGTCTACAACAGTGGAGACCAGGAGATCGAATGACTATATCGTCCATAATTGCAGACCTTACAAAGAGCAGCGCAGAGACGATTGCTGGGCGCGTTGATCACCTCGACTGGCAGCGAATCACGAAAGGACTGGGAGAGGAAGGGAGTGCGATGCTTCCTGGCGTTCTTTCGCCCCGGGAGTGCCGGTCCGTCGCCGCGTTGTATCCCGACGATCACATTTACCGGAGCCGGGTGGTGATGGGACGTCACGGATTCGGTAAAGGCGAGTACAAGTATTTCAAGTACCCTCTACCGGCGCTTATCCAGAATCTTCGTGCGGAGCTCTATCCGAGGCTAGTGCCCATCGCTAATTCCTGGAACCAGGCGATGGGTGTCGATGCCCGCTATCCGGAGCGGCATATTGACTTCATTCGACGGTGCCATGAGGCTGGTCAAGTTCGACCGACGCCGTTGCTGCTGCAGTATGGAGAAGGCGACTACAACTGCCTCCACCAGGATCTATACGGCGAGTACGTCTTCCCCATCCAGGTAGCCATTTTGTTGTCAGAACCGGCACGCGATTTCACGGGTGGCGAATTTGTGTTAACGGAGCAGCGCCCGCGTATGCAGTCGCGACCAGAGGTAGTCCCACTTGGGCAAGGCGATGGGGTCGCTTTTGCCGTGCACCATCGCCCGGTGCAAGGAACCCGGAGCGTATATCGGGTTAACCTGCGACATGGGGTCAGCCGTGTGCGCTCCGGACAACGCCACACACTCGGCATCATCTTCCACGACGCTCAATAGCAGCGCGGCGACTCAGAAATTGAAGGACATCTGGAGGTCGATGCTCCGGTTTGACGAGGGCGAGGAGAAGAATCCTCCTGCCAACGCATTCGACTTACCGAACAGTGGCGATTGCAGAACTCCAACCGGCGCAGCAAGGTTTACGTTGTTGAAGATGTTTCTACCCATGGCGGTGAAGCTCAGAGAATAGCGCCTGGATGCCTGCTGATCCAGCATGGGAGGCCTTCCGCCAGAACTGCTCAGTCCGCCGGGCCCAAGGCCGCCTCCTGGAGGTCCACCGCCTCCAGGCCCACGACCGCCCCCGCCACCAGGAGGAGGTCCGTTGAAACCGCCGCCGGCCGCGCGCTCGGAACGGGGCCCAATGCCGATGGTTTTGCTGATACGCAGGTTAGTGCTGAACAGGCCCGGGCCAACCTGGTAGTTGTAGGGGATGCGTGCGGCGCCGGCTGCTGGATCCAGATCGAAGTTCCCGTACTTGGTGTCGATAACGTCGGTGCTCGAAGAGGTGGCGAAAGACGGGCGGTCGTTGAACTGATTATCGCCATTCAGGTCTTGCCCCACCGTGATATTGAAAGGAGTTCCTGAATCCAACACCAGAAAGGGGCTGATCGAGAAACCAAACGGCGCCTGATAGTTGCCGCCCAAAAGAAACCGCTGCCGGATGTCGAAGGTAGACCTTCCATAGTCCGCACGGGGATCGAACTGGTTGGAAGGAAAGTACGTTGCTCCCGAGGTGTCAGCCTTCGCCGAATTAAGCACATAGAACCCAAACAGCGAGAGCTTGCGCGCGCGAACGCTGAAATTGGTGATCAATTGATTCTGGTGGTAAATGCCACCGGACTGATATTGATACAAATTCTCGTTGATGCCGTTTGGGCGCACGCCGGTGCCGGTGGTGATGTCATAGGTCCCGGGTAGAAACGCGTTGATATTGTCGCTGTAAAACTGGTGCAGGCCGCGGGAGTTGATGTAGGTGCTGGCTACGGTGACATTCTTGCCAAATCGATGTTCGACTCCAATGGCAGTCTGTGTGTTCGATGCAGCTCTCAGGTTGGGTGCTATAGCGTAGGTTGTGGGCGCCGCTTCGCTGGCCGCCGGCAGGGTGGCATCGCCGGGAATGGGGTTTTTAATCACATATTGCTGTTGATTGATGCCGTTCTGGCGAATGGCCTGCAAAACGTAGGTCGATTGAAACCGGTCAAAGAACCAGCCATAGCCGCCGCGGATCACGGTCTTGGCGGGTTTGTTGCCACCGCCGATGGCCCAGGCAAAGGAGATGCGCGGTCCGAAGTCGGCATGATCGCTGATGCGGTTTTGTCCCTCATAGCGAAGGCCGGTGCTCAGGGTAAAGCTGGGCCGAATGCGCCAGTCATCCTGCACGAAGACGCCGGCGTCAAACATCGTCACGCGCGCCGCGGGCGTGCCTTGCGTCACCTGGTACTGCGATGGCTGCCCGGCCGCATAACTGTCCAGAGAAGCGTAGGTGTAGTTTCCGTTGAAGCCGGCAGTTGAGCTGTTGGCGTCGCGCACGGCCCTTAATCGCGCTCCGAAGCGGAGCGCGTGCACTCCGAGGGACGCCGTAGTGTAATTCTGCAGCTCATAGTGATCCTGAGCGTCGTGAATGGCGCCCTCATTATTGCCGCCCCCTGTGAAAGCGCCTTGCACGGTGATGGTGGGGGTGAAATTGAGTGGAGTCTGATTGTCGCGATCGCGGATATATTCAAAGCGCGTCTCGTTGATCAAGCGCGGGCTCAGTATTTGCGTGTCGCTCAACTGCAGCGTGTTCTCCTGGTTCAAGGTGTCGTATCCCTGGGTCTGGAGCGCGAACTGGGAGACTCCGTTATTGGTGCTTTTTTGCCGGTCATACATGTAACGGACGGTGAGGGTGTTGTTCGGCGTGAGCTGAAGGTCGATGCGGGGACTCAGATCCATCCGCGATTGTGGATTTGGAACCGCCGCGGCGTAGTTGTAGCTTCCGCCTGTGGGGTCAAGCAACTGGGCATTGATAATGGAGTTTGCATTGTTGTCGCGCCGGAATCCGCTCATGAACCAGGATGCACTTTTGCTCAGAGAGCCGCTCACGTTCCCCAAAAAGAAGGTGGAGTAGTAAGGCGGCTCGCTGGTCACAAAGGTGTTGAGCGAGTTGAAGGCGGAGTCGTTGCCGCTGGCCATGATCATGCCGTGCAGGTGGTCTGTGCCCGGTTTGGTTAAGATCTCGATCCGCCCGTAACCGAGTTTGTCGAACTCTGCTGAAAAGGGATTCTGGTTCACCCTGATTTCACGGATGGATGACTTCGGAGGCAGCTGTCCACCGGTAAAGCCGTCAATGTAAATCTGCCCTCCATTGGGGCCGGCCGCAGGACCGGCAAGAGCGTTCAGCTCATCCTGCAGTTGATCGGGATCATCCGAGAGCGCGTCCAGATCCTTGCCTTTGATCACGATCGCACCG
>Ga0210391_10005359_pt1 | contig 10576 bp, 11 predicted proteins | sample IncBWC12OmetaG_FD_160573 | JGI IMG/M metagenome (GOLD analysis project Ga0210391, IMG submission 160573) | Forest soil microbial communities from Barre Woods Harvard Forest LTER site, Petersham, Massachusetts, United States - Inc-BW-C-12-O ...
TGCGGCTCTCCAACGAAGGCCAGCCCGGTTTGAACGGCGGCCCTCCCGGCGATCTTTACGTAGTCATCAAGCTGAAAGACCACCCCATCTTTGAACGCCAGGCTGACGAACTGCACTGCACCATCCCGGTCAACGTGGCCCAGGCAGCACTTGGAACCCAAATCGATCTGCTCACTTTCGATGGGCTCGAAACCGTCAAAGTAGCCGAGGGCACGCAGAATGGCGCGCATATCCGCCTCCGCGCTCTGGGCGTCCCGCGCCTGCAAGGCTCCGGCCGCGGCGATCTTTTTGTCCACATCGACGTCCGCGTCCCAGCCAAACTAACCCGCGAGCAGCGGAAGCTCTTTGAATCTCTCCGCGACACCCTGCCGGCCGAAAACGAACCGCATGAAAAAGGCTTGATGGACAAAGTCAAAGACTACTTCATGTAATGTGGGGCAGGTTGGCAACCTGCAGGCCGATTGTCAATCGGCCTTCCCCACGTTCACCCTCCCAGTCTTCTCCAACCACGACCGGAACATCTGCGTGAACGCCCGCACCTCCGGCGAATCCCAAAGCTCCTCCACCGTGCACTTCATCTTGCGGCTCCAGTTCCTGTATTCCGCGGTGCTGCCCGGCAAATTCTGCTGCTCGGTTTCCTTCAGCAGGTCCTCCTGATTCAGCACCATCAATTTGGAATTCGCCGCTGCCAGAAAACCGACAATCGCGTTATGCAATTCGCCAGTCAACTCTGGAACCTCGCGCGCATTGCGCGGAAACCATTCCGGCAGCAGCCGCAGCCCGTTAAGCATATCCAGCATTCTCTGTTTCTGAACCGCCCGCTCCTCCAGCATGCCGCGGTAGACTCCGTCGTCGGGCAGCAAACCGGCCGCGCGCCGCGCTTCGATATCGCGTCCTATCCAGAAGCCGGCCAAGGTCGGCAAATCGTGCGTGGTGGCCGAAACCAGCGCGTCCACCGGATATTCCGGCGGGGTTCGAAAACGGCCGTCGCGATCCTGCTCAAAGTAGAGCACCCGGTAACCGAAGATTCCGAACCTGTGCAGCGCCTCGCGAACCTCGTCGGGAACCGTGCCCAGATCTTCGCCGACAATCAGAAATTTCTCCCGTACGCTCTCCAGCGCCAGAACGCTGAGCAGATCCTGCCAGCGGTCTCGGACGTAAGTTCCTTCCGACGCGTCCATGCCATCCGGAATCCAGTACAGCCTGAAGAAGCGCATCACGTGATCGATCCGCAGCGCCCCACCGTGCCGGCAGTTCTTGCGAATCGATTCGGCGAACAGCCGATAACCGTCCTGATAATGCCGCTCGGAGTTAGGCGGAGGAAAAGCCCAATCCTGCCCCTTGGGCGAAAACGCGTCCGGAGGCGCTCCCACCCGGCAGCCGGCTACATAGTGGCCGCGGTGCGCCCACAGGTCGGACCCGAATCGATCGGTGGCCAGCGCCAGATCGTGATATAAGCCGATGCTAAGCCCTCGCTCGCGCGCGTGTTCCTGCCCCGCCCGCAGTTGCGCATCCAGCTGCCACTGCAAATATTTGTGAAACAGAACGCTGCGGCGATTCTTTTGAACGAATTCCTGCGTAGCCGCGGATTGCGGGTCCTGATACGCCTCCGGCCAGGAGCGCCAGTTCCAAACATCCGGATGTTCGGCGTGCATGGCCTCTTCCAGCGCCTGGTGCACCGCGAACCCGTGCAGCAAATCGCCTTCCCGTGCAATGTATTCGCTCAGTTCCCGCGCGCGCGCCGTCTGCGGCTTCCAATCTGTCTCGAGAAACGTTCGAAATACGAGCTTCAGGAAGCGTAACTTCAGTTTGTACACCCGCTCGTACTCTACGAACTGGGAAGCCCGCAGCCTGGCGATCTCGCGCTGCGTGGTAGCCGCGGCCAGCAGCGCGGCCGCTCGCGCACACAACTTGAAATCGTCCATCGCCTCCACGTCCAGGTAAATTGGATTGCGATAGAAGATCGAGTTCGGCAAATACGGGCTGGTGTTGTAAGGCTGTCGATTCGGAATGTCGTGCAATGGGTTCAGCGCGATAAAGCTGGCGCCGGCCTGCTCCGCCACCCAGTCGATGATTCGCTTGAGATCGGTGGTGTCGCCGCAGCCCCAGTTCCGGTTCGACCTCACACCATAGAGGCTGATGGCAAGTCCCGCGGTGCGGCCCTGCTCCAGCCACTGCGGTTGATAGGCTCGACCGGGACATACGATGAGCCGCGTCGATGACGTGGGCACACCCGCCAGCTCGAGCGACAGCCGATGATAGCCCAGCGGCAGTTCCCCGCTGAGGCGAATTCGTTTGCGGACCATTCGCTCGCCGCGCAAGACTGTTTCTTCAACAACCGGCAACTCGCCCAGCGCGACACGAATCTGTTCCGTGCCGCCGCTTTCCAGCCGGATCTCAAGCAGCGCTTCCCCAGTCGCCTGCGCCTCCGTGAGCGAGATTGCGATCTCCCGCGGCGTCCGGCCCTCGGTGAGTACAATGGTGGGCGCAATCGCCGGATGCCACTCTCGCCATACGCGCGCTTCCATGGCCTGAGCTAGAGATTCTTGCGACCGGGCATCCACGCCGAGCGATCCCAGAATTCGAGTCACCAGCTCCGGCGTCGCATGATGCTGGTGCCCCCACATATCCCAATACGAGTTTTCGATGCCCCAGGCATTAGCAGCTTCAGCTAGTTCCTTAGCGGGTGGTGCGGCGGTCTGAGCAGTGCCTGGGGTTGACTCCATGTGATAATAGGATCGTGGACGGAGACCTCAAGTTTCAACCCAGCCTTCCGGCCGCGCTATTTGCGCGCGCCGACAATGAGGACGTTGTGCATGGGTCCGAGGGTATTATTACCACCACCATCGATAAGGCTATCAACTGGGGCCGCAAGAACTCCATCTGGCCCATGTCCTTTGGCTTGGCCTGCTGCGCCATCGAAATGATGTCCATGATCGGGTCCCGTTACGACATCTCGCGCTTCGGCGCCGAGGTGATGCGCGGTTCTCCCCGGCAGTCCGACCTCATGATTATCGCCGGCCGCGTATCTAACAAGATGGCCCCCGTGATCCGCAGATTGTATGAGCAGATGCCGGAACCGAAATGGGTGATTTCGATGGGCGCCTGCGCGACATCGACAGGCGTTTTCAGCAATTATGCCTTGATCCCGGTCAATCAGGTGATTCCAGTGGATGTTTACGTCCCCGGATGCCCACCCCGGCCGGAGCAGTTGATCTACGCCATCATGATGCTGCAAAAGAAGATCGAGGACTCCAAGGGCACCACCATGCAGGTCCTGAATCTGGCCTGATCAGAGAATCCTCAAACTTTTTCCCCGCTCGCCGATAAGCATCAATACAGAATAATTCCGTAGTGGGAAAGGTTTAAGATGAACATATCATCTAGCAATCCCAGCGCTCCTTTAATTGCGCAATCGGTTGCCAGCGTGCCGCCGCAGGAAGCGACCGAGCGCAGGCAGCTGGTGCAGGCCGCGAAGTCGGTCAATGCCAGCGGTACGCTCGGCCAAAATCAGCTAGTTTTCGCGGTCGACCCCACCACGCATCATGTCATCATGCGGGTGGAAAATCGCGATACCGGCGAGGTAATCCTTCAGGTGCCGCCCGAGAATGTCATGCAAATGGCCGAGGATCTGAACTTAACGCCCGCACATACAATGCAGCCCGACGCCGATACGTAGGTTAGCATGTCCAACAAGTATCCAACCTATCTTGACGAAGAAGTTCTGAACGCTACGCCTTTGAAGTTTGTCCTGTTGCTATATCGCGCGGCGTCGGATTCCATCGCGTCTGCCCGCCGCTACATCCGATTAGGAGACATTCGCGCCCGGTCGCTTGCCATTAGCAAGGCCATGCGCATAGTCACAGAACTTTCGCTATCTTTAGACAAAAAAGTAGGCGGCGAGTTGAGCAGAAATCTGGCCGAGTTGTATAGCTATGTGCAGTCCTTATTGATTAAGGCCAACTTCGAACAGTCCGATGCACCGCTCGCCGAAGCGGAACGGTTACTCGGAACTCTTGGGGAGGCATGGGAAATCTGCGCCCAGTCCGCCGCTACGCGTGTCGATCAGCAGGAGCAAATTGACCCAAAACCTGAGTCGCTCCCTGACCCTCTACCTGACCCGCGTTCTTGGGCCTACAGCGCTCACTCCTTGAGGTGAGAATTTATGATCGAGTTAGCCAGAGCCTGCGGAGCCACTTGGTAGTTGCCGGATTGCACCTGCAGACGGAGTTGCTCCAAACGGCCTGGGTCGCTCGTCGAGAGCGCCTGCGCAAGCTGAGAAACGTCGGCTTGATCGGTGCTGTCGGTGACGTTGTCCTTTTCCAGCGCGCGCTCGCGGGCGGCCTGGTCTGTCTTCTCCGCGCCCTGAGTTAAGGGCGTGCGATTCAGATCGTCAATCCGCATTTTTCTTCAGTCCTGCCACTACCATCTTAGCGATACCAAACCCTCCGCTGCTGGCCAAAGCCTGCGCGAATTGCTGCTCGCCGAATTCAACCATGGCCGAGTTGGGGTCTTTCTCCTCATCATCGCCCTCTAAGGCTTCTCGCGCCGTTTTGAGCATTTGGCCCAGCAGCAGAGCCTCAAAATCCGTCGCGGCCTGGCCAATGCGGGCGGGCGTGTCCTTGGAGCTCTCGCGAACAGGCTGCCTGATTTGACCCGCCGAAGGAACCAGCGCGGCTGGAAGTGAGACCGGGGCTTGCAGCGATACCGAGGCTTGCAGCGACACCGGGGCTAGAAGTGACATATGTTAGATGACCTCCAATTCGGCCTCGAGCGCTCCCGAGGCTTTGAGACTTTCGAGAATAGCGATGATGTCGCGAGCCGTGGATCCAATGGCCGTAAGCGCTCGCACCAACTCTTCCACGCTGGCGCCCTGCTTGAGTACCACGTTGCGAGCTTTCTCTTCCTTCGCCGTGACGCTTACTTGCTGTGTGACCGTAGTTTGTCCATTAGAAAGCGGCAGTGGTTGCGAGGTGATCATAGTGGTTTGGATTTCCACCGTAAGGTTTCCCTGCAGAATCGCCACCGGTTCAATCCGCACGTCCTTGCCCATCACAATGGTGCCGGTCCGTTCGTTCACCACGATTCGAGACGGCCTGTCTGTTTCCACCGTAAGGTTTTCCAGCTCTCCCAGGAATTCGACGCCCTTGCCCTTGTACGCAGCCGGTATGTCTACCGATATCAGCGCGGAGTTTTCCGCTCGCGCCATGTCGATTCCTTCCCTGCCGAATTTCTGGTTGATGGCCAGCGTGACCCGGCCGGCGTTCGTGAAATCGGCCAGCCGCAGCTGCAGCCGGATTCGGCCCTCCGGCGCGATGGAGGGCGCCTGCTTCTCGATAATTGCTCCGTTAGGGATGCGCCCAGCCGTAGGATGGTTCACCGTTTGACTGGCGCCACCAGCCCCGCTGCGTTTGGCGACGAAGCCGGCCGTCACCACCGATCCTTGAGCGGCGGCATAGACCTGGCCATCCGCGGCCTTAAGAGGAGTCAGAACCAGAAGTCCGCCTTGTAGGTTCGATGCGTCGCCGATAGCCGCGACAGATATGTCGATTCTAGTGCCGGGTTGAGCAAAGGGCGGCAGGTTGGCAGTCACCAACACTGCCGCTATGTTTTTGACCAGTATTAGGGTCGGATTTATTTGCACGCCCATCCTGGCCAACAGATTGGTGAGACTCTGGGTGGAGAAGACCGTTTGTACCTTGTCACCCGTGCCATTGAGGCCTACCACCAGGCCGTAGCCTACCAATTGATTGTCCCGGACGCCCTCGATTGAGACCAGGTCCTTCAGGCGCGTTCCGGCTGGCGAGGCGGGGAGCGCAAGAAGCAACATCAGAATGACGAACAAGCGAAGGATCATAAGCTAGAATGGCAATAGCCCAAGCAGTAGGCGGTACAGGAAGAAGGGGCGCTTGACCGCGTCGTTCACAACTCCTTTTCCGTTTATCAGGATTTCTATCCTCGCCACGCGGTCGGCGGAGACTTCGTTGATAGGGCTCAAATCATCAGGTCGGACAATCCCTCGAAGGGTAATGATCTGCTTCTCGGAGTTCACCAGGATGGCCTTCTGCCCCTGGACGACAAGGTTCCCGTTCGGCAGGACTGCGGTCACTTCGGCGGTAACGGTAGTAGTGATTGTGGTTCCACGGCTGGTTGTTCCCTGGCCCTGCAGCGCCTGATTGTTGGAGGTGGTGGCCAAATTGGAAAGCGCGTTCACAGCACCCTTGGGGAGCAGGCCTGATGCCACGCTGGCCGCGACGCTCGAGACGCGGGAAGTTTTGGTAGCTCCGGTAGAAACCGCGGAGGTATTCTCATTTACGACTACAGTAACGAGATCGTAGATTTGGCTCGCTCGAACGTCACGAAAACTATCCGCCAGCCGTCCGCTGGAGGTGTAAAGCGAACCTGGTGAAGCCGTAGACAACTGATGCGCTCGCTGGTTGGCTTGCTGCACGTATTGATCGAGGGGAATCTGCTGCTCCCCCGGGGGCTTTTTATTCGCCCCGAGCGCCGGCAGCACGAGCAAGATTGCAAACTGCAAGATTGCAAACTGGATGTACCTCATTCTCCGACGCTGGGCCGAACCACAGCCTTTCCTTTCTCCTCCACCACGGCTCGAAAATTCCGGCCGCTCGCGGAATTATGCACCAGGATGGTGTCGCCTTTTTGGCCCGAGGACGCCGCAATCCCATCAAAAGAAAGAGTGGCCTGCCCATCCACTACTCTCACGTGCACTATATCTCCCAGGACGACATCTTTAGGTTGTTCGAGCGTAGCCGCCGTAATTCTCTGACCGGCCCGGATACTGCGCCGCGCAATTTTGCCTGTTATTTCGGCGGGGGAATCGAGTGTTGGCGCGGAAAACGGGAATTCGCTTACGATAGCGGCCTTGATTTCATCGCCGCGAATTGTCGCCCCGGCGGCAATATCTTGGGCGGCCACGAATATGGAGCGATCCACAGTAATCCTGACCTTAGCCCACACGGCAGCGCTGTGATGCTGATCGTAAACCAGTCGGCCGCTCCAAATCACCGGAGAGTCGGGCGCGATCAGGGGTGGCTGGCTGAGTGTCGAACGTTGGAATTCCAGCCGGCCTGGCGGCAGCGGCTGCTTACTGAATTCCTCAACATCCAATTTTGCGTCCGGGATGCCTAGCGCCGCCTCCAGCGCCGCTTGCATTTCTGCTTGCGTAATGATCCGTGATGCACGGGCGATGCAGACATCGGGGGCGTCACTCAGGACCACGCCATGGCGGAGGGCAATCAGGGTCAGCTCTCGCCCCGATACCACACGCACAGTTCCGGGTAGGGGCGCATATCCCACCAGAGTTTCCGGAGCTAATTCCCGAAATAGCGGAACGGCGTCGACAAGATCGCCGGCTACGATTTTTTCGGAGGAAACCGGCACGCAAGCGCCCAGCGCGGCAACGGCAGCCAAGGTCAGGGTCAGGATCAGTTTCATGGCGTTACGATGTTATTCACTTCTTGATACATCTGGTTGGCCGCCGTGACTACTTTCGAGTTGGCTTCGTAGGCTCGCTGGCTAACGATCATATTGATGAATTCCTCCACCACGCTGACGTTCGATCCCTCGACGTAGCCTTGCATCAACTGGCCGTTGCCTTCCGGACCACCCGGATTGCCGACGGTGGGGTCGCCAGACGCATCGGTCTGCGCAAAAAGGTTTCCTCCGATGCTATTCAGGCCGGCGGGATTGGCGAAGTTGGCAAGCTGAATCTGGCCGGCCACCTGGGCAGCCGTCTGGCCCGGTTGCGTATAGCTGACTGTGCCATCGGCGGCGATGGTGACGTTTTGCGCCTGGGAGGGAATGGTAATCTGCGGCTCGATGAGATTGCCGCTCGATGTTACAATGCTGCCGGTGGCGTTCAGCTGAAAACCTCCGTCCCGCGTGTAGGCGATCGTTCCGGTCGGCAGCTGAATCTGGAAGAAGCCCTTCCCTTGAATAACCAAGTCGAGCGGGTTGTCGGTCTCGGTGAAACTGCCTTGTGTCATGATGATCTCGTTTGAGGCCGGCCGAGTTCCCAGCCCGATCTGCAGTCCGCTGGGCACGATGGTTTGCGCGCCAGCTGCCGCCCCAGGTTGCACATAGTTCTGATAGAGCAGATCCTGGAACTGGACGCGCCGCATCTTGAACCCGTTGGTATCGGCATTCGCCAGATTGTTCGCGATATTGTCGACGTTCAATTGTTGGGCGGACATCCCGCTAGCCGCGCTGTAAAGTGCACGAATCATTAATTTGCTTCTCCCGTTTGTTGCTCCATTTATGCTCAGGAGGCCACTTTGGCGACATCCTGTACTGCCTCACGATTCATTTCATTCCCGATCGCCAGGGCTTTCTGCAACCCTTCGAACTGTCGCATCACGGTAACCAGCCGGACGGCCGACTCAGTGGGCTGCGAATTAGCAGCTTCCAGCTTGCCCTGCTGGATCTCGGCGCTGGCCGCAGGCGCCGGTTGGAGAGTCGAAACATCCATCCGGAAATAGTTGTTACCTTGTTTCGATAGCACCGCCGAGTCTGGAAAATCGACGATCGAGATCTGGGAGATGTCCTGGCCATCCTGGCGAACCATGCCATCGGAACCGATGTCGACCGCTTTGGAGGCATCCAATTGAATTGGTTGTCCATCCAGACTCTGGACCGGATACCCGTCCTGAGTTTCAAGTTCGCCCTGCTTGGATACCTGAAAACTGCCGTCTCTGGTGAAGACCGGCCCCGAAGGCGCATTCGCGACGAAGAAGCCTTTACCATTGAGGGCAAGATCGAGCTGGTTGCCGGTTGGTGTTATTGAGCCTTGCGCAAAATCAGTCCACTGGCGTTGTGTCACCGGCAGAACGGTGGGGGTAGTCCCGGCCGGCGAATCGATCGCCTCCTCGGAAAGATATAGGCCGAAAGACTCGCGATCCGTTTTGAAACCGGGCGATGAAGCGTTCGCAATATTGTTGGCCAACATATCCAGGCTCTCGATCCGGGCCCGAATTCCGCTTGCTGCCGCGCTGGTAAGAGAATCCAATGGCGAACGCCTCGCGTCGGTGAAATGCAAGTCAGTGGCCGGAAGGAGGTCGCTTTCAAATTTGCGCCAAATCAACCGATGAGTTCATCGTAGGACGTGTTTGCGGTGGCAATAATGTGTCACAACGGGATTTGTGCCAATTCTGCATCAACCTGAGCAGGGTAAGTGTATGAGGAAGGGCTCAATCGGGTTGGTGTTCAAGTTGCGTTAGCCAGGTCGTGAATGTCGCCACCGTCTTACGGGTTTCAGCGTCTTCTCCTACGACCAACAGCGTGGGTTCCATGGCGATTGCGGGTGGGCTCGCACCAGCCGGAGAACCAAGTGCATTCTCCTCCTTACTAGACGGATTGGTTGGCAAACGCGACGAGTCGCTTCTCGCGGGGCTGATCGAAGAGCCGCCTTTAGCTCTCACCAGCTTGAACGCGTCTCGCGTTTCAGCGGGAGCGAAAGGGAAAGATACAAGAAACGCGGAGAACAACGGCAGTACCGGGAAGAAGGGCGAACCGAAGCCCGACTTGGTATCCATCCCGGCCACCGAAGCGCCTCCGCAGCCCAGCATCACGCGCCCGATCCTATTCCGAACTCCAAATTGGGAAACCGATTCTGGAGACGACGAGACCCCGCCCTCGAAAGCGCAGCCAGACGACGCAGCGAGCGGGCAACCGGACACTGCCGTTATTTCCACCACCACCGTGAGGCCACTTCCGGCCACCTCCGTTCCAAGCGGCAATGAACCAGCTCCGACCGCGAGAATCGCATTCGGCCTGTACTTGACTGCTTCTAATCAGGAGGCTGACACAGCGGCCGGAGGATCGTTGGAGTTCAAACGCAACAATCCTGCGTTGGAGAGTGCGAAAACCGATCTGCCGTCCCCGGGTTCTCCAGCTCGCGTCACCGTGGATGCCAATCACGGCGCTCCGAGTAACAGCATTCCGGTTCTTAACGTTCGAAAGGATGCAGAGCAGCCTATGTTAGATCTGCCTCTTCCCTCGCACCGGGCACTATCGCCCACCAACGTGCCCGAACCGGTCCGGTCACTCGGCTCAGGGGACGGTCGCGACGATAACGCACAAAATGCGAAGCCAGAGTCTGAAACGAGTTTATGGCCGGGTGTTGGCGGGGCGCGGTTGGCGAGTGGGGACGGGATAACGGGTCCCCAACTGGCGCCTTCCGCAGGCGCAGCAAAGCAGCAAGACGGCCAGGGATCCGATACTGGCGTGAAGCTGGCATCGGTACCTTTCTCCAGCGCAGCGCCGGTTTCATATCTCTCGGGATCCTCGACGGACCCTCAGGGAGAAGGTCTCCAGGCTGAGGAGCCCGGAAAGCAGAACGTTCTGGGGAACACTTCCTTGAGCAAACCGGCCGACCACAACGACGCGATACCAACGCCCGCACCGGCCGCGAACTGGATAGCATCCCTCCGGGCGCAACAAGAGCAGCGTGCGGTAGACAAGGCAGGCGAAGGCGGACCGGTCTCCATGGGACCCGTTTCGAATATGGTAGGTTCGCAAACCGACGCGAAGCGGGCCCCCCCTGAGCCGGGCGGCC
>Ga0210391_10005363_pt1 | contig 10571 bp, 9 predicted proteins | sample IncBWC12OmetaG_FD_160573 | JGI IMG/M metagenome (GOLD analysis project Ga0210391, IMG submission 160573) | Forest soil microbial communities from Barre Woods Harvard Forest LTER site, Petersham, Massachusetts, United States - Inc-BW-C-12-O ...
GCCGATAAATTTCTTCATATTCGTGGCCGATCCCATCATCTGGTTCGCAGTCGCCAGGTCGGCCCAGGAGCGGAACCCCAGGACAGAAGCAGTCTCCTGGCGTACCGCAAGCAGGTCCAGCAACAGCTGGCGGTTCATCGGATAAGCGCGGGTGTTGTAGGCGCGAAACATGCGCAGGCGCAGGTCCGCGCTTTTGGCAAAAGTCATCACCGGTTGCATATCAGGGAAATCGGTGGTCAGCGTAATCACGCCCTGCTCGTTGGGCGGGTGGTTGCGGATGTAGTCTTCCGGCAGTCCGTCCAATTCCGCGGCATCCTGCACTTCGACCCGGTTCACGTTCTCCTGAACATGTTTGGCGAAGGTGAGCGAGAGCTCGGTCGCTTTATCGGACAGCTCGCGCAAATGGGCGCGAGTGTCATCGTCCTTGTCGACGCCGGCCAAGCGGTAGTTGAGCAGGGTCTGGTTCACATAGTGGCGGGTCCCCGGGTCAACGGTGGGATCGGGGGCGCTCAGGTCGATCGCCGCAAGCGCGCGGTAAACCTCCTGGTTCAGGGACAACGAAGTGGCCGCCTCGGCCACTGCCTGGGTCAATTCCCGCGCCTTGTCGCGCACCGCCTTATCCGGGTACACGCTGTCCAGCAGCGACGCGAGTGAGCCAGTAGCGCCGAGGGTCGCCACGGCATCGTCATAAGGACGAAGGGTATTCTCCAGGGTCTTCTCACCGTCCACAGCTAAAAGGGTATCGATCTGGTCGCGCTGCCGTGCCAGCCGCCCCTGAACCCAATTTTCCAGGCCGGGGGCGTCGATCTCTCCCCGCTCATTCCAGGGATGCAACGCTGTGGTTTGCTCTACCGATAAATGATTCAATGGGGATTCGCTCCTTCATCCATAATACGGTTGTTGCCATCCCGCGGGTGCGGTCGGTAAGATGCCCAGATTGTCATCATGAACTCTGCTGCTCCCTCTTTGTCGCAGCACTACCTCCGGTCGCGCATGGGCAAAGTGTGCGTGGCCATCCTTGGATCCACGGTGGCCGAGATGGTCGACCGCGCCGCTGTGGCCATCGGCGACTGCCCCTTTTTGGAATTCCGGCTCGACTACCTGGAAAAGCCCCTGGCTGCACTGCCCAAGTTAAAGGAGTTTCTGGCGGAAAACAGCGTGGTCACGGCCATAGCCACCTGCCGCCGCAGCGCCAACGGGGGAAAGTTCAAGGGTACGATTGCGGCCGAATTGGAAGTGCTTCAAAAAGCCACCGCGTCTGGTTTTCACCTGCTGGATCTGGAATTGCAGACCGCCGAGGCGATCGACGCCTCTGAGCTGGAGAAGCTGCGCAGTCGCGGCGTGGCCCTCATGGTCTCGTACCATGATTTTCAGACGACCAAGGATCTGGATGGCATCTTTGAACGCATCCGTCCCTACGAACCTGAATTTATCAAGATCGTGTCTACGGCCCGGTCACTTTCCGACAACGTGGTGATGATGCAATTTCTCGAGCGCAGCGGCGACCATGCCAACATGGTCGGCTTATGCATGGGCGATCAGGGAGTGATCAGCCGGGTGCTGGCTGTGCGTGCGGGCAGCGCCTTCACGTTTGCCGCGGCGGTCGAGGGGGAAGAGACCGCTCCAGGCCAGATTGCCGCGCGCACCCTCACGGACATGTACCGCATTGCGCAGATCGATACCGCTACGCGCATCTATGGTGTCGTTGGCAACCCCATCAAACACTCCCTGTCGCCGTTGATGATGAACACTGCATTCCATCGAGAAACGGTGAATGCGGTGTATCTGGCGCTGCAAACCAGCAAACTCACTGACCTGCTCACCGTGGTCCGCGAGTTGCCTGTCTCCGGTTTGAGCGTAACCATGCCTCTGAAGCAGGAGGTGCTGAAGCATCTGGAAAACATGGACCCTATCTCCTCCCAGGTAGGAGCATGCAACACCATCGTGCGCAACCACGATGGAAAGCTTTACGGGTTCAATACCGATGTTGGCGGCATTGTGCGTCCGCTGGAAAAGCGGCTTTCTCTGGCCGGGGCGAAGATTCTGGTGTTAGGGGCGGGTGGAGCCGCCCGAGCGGCGGTCTTCGGCCTGGTGAACAAGGGCGCGGAGGTGGTGATCCTGAATCGTACGCCACAGACGGCGCAGAAGCTGGCGCGGGAAGCCAAAGCAAAAACCATTCGCCGCGAACAGGTGGCCAAGAGCAGCTTCGATGTGATTGTCAACGCCACCGCCGTTGGCATGCATGGGGTGAAAGCGCAACACATCCTGGAGCCGAAAGAGATCAACGCGAAGCTGGTGTTCGACCTGGTCTATAACCCGGTGGAAACACCACTGTTGCACATGGCTCGGCAAAAAGGGATCCCGGTTGTGACCGGGGTGGAGATGTTTGTGCAGCAAGGCGCACGGCAGTTTGAAATCTGGACCGGCAAGCGCGCTCCCGAGGAGGAGATGCTGCGAGTGGTCGTTCATGCTTTGCGGCAACAAACGGGGCAATAAGTTGGTCGAGAACGCCCAGTACTGGATCGATCACCTGGAACTCAGCCCTCACCCTGAGGGCGGATACTACCGTGCCACCTATAAAGCAGACCTGACGATTGCCGGGAGTGCTCTGCCCTCTACCTTCGGCGGGAATCGCGCGGCGTCGACCGCCATTTATTTTCTGCTTGAGGGAAAGGACTTTTCTGCATTCCATCGCATCGCTGCCGATGAGGTGTGGCACTTCTATGCAGGGAATAGTTTGGTCGTGTACGTGATCGATGCGGAAGGAAATGCATCGGAGTTGCACCTGGGTTCCGGTGCCGGTTTCCAAGCGGTAGTGAAAGCGGGATGTTGGTTTGCGTCGAGATTGAGGGAACCGGCGGGGTTTGCGCTCGTGGGTTGCACGGTGGCGCCCGGGTTCGAGTTCGAGGATTTTGAGCTGGCCACGCGATCCGAGCTTATTCGGGAGTATCCGGCTCACCGAAAACTTATTGAAGAGTTGACGCGAGAGTAGCCCGAGCAAGGTCCGGCCGCCGGGTGAGACAGAGTGGATGAGGCCGCAGGGCGCACCGCAGGTCCCTCCACTTCGCTACGCTTCGGAGGTGATGAAACAGCGGCTCCTGTTCAGCGACTACTCTCCCTGGAAGCACCGGCCTCCCCTTTGTCATCTCGACCGAAGCGCAGCGAAGTGGAGAGATCTGCGGTTCAGCAGTCCTCTCTTGGAAATGTTTTTCGACAGAGCTTAAATCAAGCCACGGCCACTCATCACCTTCAGCTCCAGAAGCTGCGGTCGAGCGTGCGGTACTGGATTGCCTCCGCAATGTGGCCTACGGTGATGCCGGGCTCTGCATCGAGATCAGCAATGGTGCGAGCGACTTTCAATATCCGGTCATGTGCTCGCGCACTCAGACCCTGTTGTTGCATAGCCCTCTCCAGGAGCCGCTCAGCTTCCGGCAAGAGCTCACAATAGGTGCGGATCTGACGAGTGTTCATTTGCGCATTAGTGAAGATCCGGTCCTTGAGGAAGCGTTGATCCTGGCGTTCGCGCGCCGCCATCACACGCGCGCGGATTTCCGCCGATCCCTCGCTGGCCGCACCGGAACGAAGCTCCCGATATTGCACCGCAGGAACCTCGATGTGGATGTCAATGCGGTCCAACAAGGGGCCGGAGATCTTGGATATGTAGCGCTGCATTATCGGCGGGGTACAAATACACTCATGGGACTTGTCGTTGAAATAGCCACAAGGACAAGGATTCATGGCCGCCGCCAGCATGAAGCGCGCAGGAAAGCTCAGAGACATGGAAGCACGGGAGATGGTGACGGTTCCATCCTCGAGCGGCTGCCGCATCACCTCCAACACATTACGCGGAAATTCAGGCAGCTCATCCAGGAACAAAACGCCGTTGTGGGCCAGCGAAACTTCACCCGGCCGAGGAATACTGCCGCCCCCAATCAGCCCGGCATCGGAAATCGAGTGATGCGGCGAACGGAAAGGACGCTGCGTAACCAGACCCGCATCCGCATCAAGCACTCCGGCAACGGAATGGATCTTAGTGGTTTCCAGAGCCTCTTCCAGGCGCAGCGGAGCCAGGATCGAGGGCAGGCGCTTGGCTAACATTGTCTTGCCCGAACCTGGGGGGCCGATCATAAGAATGTTATGCCCCCCGGCTGCGGAGACCTCCAAGGCGCGCTTAGCCGTCTGCTGCCCGCGAACATCCTTAAAGTCGAGCGCGTAAGCATGGTGCTCGCAAAGAAGACTCTGCGAATTGACACGAAACGGCTGCGCATAGAGACCGCCGGCGTTCAACAGCTCACGGACCTGAATCAAGGTGCGGACGGGAAATACGTTCACACCCTCAACGACCGCAGCCTCAGCCGCATTACGCTCGGGAACGATAAGATTGGCGATACCACGAGCCCGCGCAGCGACGGCAATGGGCAACACACCAGGAACCGCGCGCAGCGTGCCATCGAGCCCGAGCTCGCCGACCAACAGGTATTGCGCCAGGTCCTTCAGCTCCAGCGCACCGTAAGCACCGAGAATGCCGATGGCGATGGGCAGGTCGAAACCCGATCCTTCTTTCTTGAGATCGGCAGGAGCCAGATTGATGGTGATTTGCGTGGGTGGAATGTTGAAACCGGAATTCTTGATGGCCGCGCGGACCCGGTCCCGGCTTTCACGCACCGCAGCATCGGGCAAGCCGACGGTGTGAAACCAGTCTTCCATGGTCTTGACTCCGGAGTAGTCAACCTCAACGTCGATGATGTGAGCGTCGATGCCGTACACCGCCGCACTGAGTGCTTTGAAAAGCATTGGCGGCTCCAGTTCATCCGGTGGGCCGAGTATAGCAGGGGATAGATGCTGACCCTCTTCAAGGAAGGTAAGCCGCCCCTCGAAAAGGCTTGACCAGGAGAGGGCGCCGAACTATAAACGAGCGATATAAGCGCTTATTGGCTGGACTTTCTCAAAGAAATCATCGACTGTATGTTGCAGACGATCGTCTTTTAATCTTCGATTGGAATCTACAATGTTAAAAGGATTTTATAAATGACAAGCCTAACTTCGCGATTCACCTTTGCCTCAGCACCTGACAGCTGGGGCGTCTTAGACTATCCCGGCCCGTCATGGGAACAAAGCTACCAGAAGATGTTGGACGAGATGGTTCAGGCGGGATACACCGGAACCGAACTCGGACCCTATGGATTTTTTCCCACGGATGCGGGCGTTTTGTCTGCCGAGTTGTCCCAGCGGAAGTTAAAGCTGCTGGGCTCGTTTGTGCCGGTGCCGCTGAGCGATCCAGCCTCGGCCAAGGTGGTGGTGGAACAAATCCGCAAGGTGGGCGGATTGCTCTCCTCGTTGGGGGCGCCCTTCCTGGTTTTGGCCGACGCCCAATCGGAAGAACGGGATCGCATTGCGGGACGCGTTCCGGCTGACGGCAGCAAAGGATTGAATGCCGAACAATGGAAGCAGGTAGCCAAGGTAGTGGCGCAAGCCGCACAGGTGACGCAGGAGTTTGGCCTGGATCTGGTTTTCCATCCCCACGTTTCGACCAACGTGGAAACTGCAGCGGAGACGGAAAAGTTCTTCGATGTGACCTCGGCTACCGGAATCGGGCTGTGCCTGGATACGGGACACTGTGACTATGCCGGGGACGATTGCATTGTGGAAGCGGAGAAGTATCGCAACATCCTGCGCTTCGTTCACATCAAGGATGTCGATCCGGCGGTGCTCAACGAAGCGCGAGCGAAGAAAATGAACTTTGAGCAGGCCGTGGAGGCCAAGGCCTTCACCATCATTGGTGAAGGATCGATCGATTTTCCTGAATTTTTTCGCGTTCTGGCGCGCAACCATTATTCCGGCTGGATGGTCGTGGAGCAGGATGTGAAGTTTGGAGCGGCTACGCGACCGCCGGTCGAAAGCGTCGCGGCTAGTCTTAAGTACCTGAACAAGGTCGTCAGCCAGTTGGACGCAAGCTGATCAGGTCCATGGCTCCATAATTACCTTCATCGAATCCAGGGCGATTGACTTTTCCATGGCAGCTTCGACTCCACGGAGTGGAAAGCGATGGGTGACAAAGTCACGCAAGGGATAGTGCTTCATGTAGCGGGCCATCTGCCGCATGCTGGGAGCGTAAGCGGCAGGTTCTTCCCCACCGACTCCCAGGATGCGCGCGTTTTTCGCGCAGATATGCCGGTGGGGACTGATGGAGACCTCGCCCAGGTCAGAGAAGTTTCCCGCCTCCACCAACAGGCCACCCAGGCGCAACATATCCAGCCCCTCGGGAACTGCCTGGGGAACCCCGGCAGTCTCGATGACCATGTCAGCGCCGCGCCCGCCGGTAAGGCCGCGGACGAATTGGAGACGGTCCGCCGCCGTGGTACCGGACACATTGAGCACATGATCCGCACCCAACCGTTTGGCGGTGGCCAGCCGATACTCCGACAGGTCGACGGCTACGATGGTTCCTGCGCCCAGCATACGTGCCTTCATCAGGAAGCACATACCCAGTGGTCCCACACCCAGCACGACCACCGTATCGTCGAAGCGGAATGACTCATTGGGAAAGGCAGAGATTTGCTTGGCCCGATCAAGCCCAACCGTAACGGCCATGATCTCAGTAAGGACAGCAACCTCGGAGGGCAGGTCATCCGGCACCCGTACCAGGAAACTTCCCGGTACGACGTAGAGGTACTGCGACCATCCACCGAAAAGATGCGGTGGATTTTTTGCGGTCATGTTGTTGCCGTAATCGGTTGTGCTCTGGCAGAAGTAGTAGGGAAAATCGTGGCGGCAGTAGTAGCACTGACCGCAGCATACGTTGGCCCCCACAACCACCCGGTCGCCAACGTTAAGCGTTATTCCTTCGAAGTCGCTGTAGATACCATTGCCGCCAATCGCTGCTACTGTGCCGACATTCTCATGCCCCTGGATGATCGGAAATTCGATCTCCCTGGGTGAGCCCGCGCCGGCATATTGGGTTGTGTATCCCTGGTAGGTATGTTTGTCGGTGCCGCAAATCCCCGACATCTCCATCTTTATGAGCACGCATCCCGGTTCAGGGTCTGGAAGCGGATACTCGATGAGCTCATACTTCCCTGGCGACACAAGAGTTGCAGTCAATACCCCCACAGAACCTTCCTTACTTTCCGAGATCAGCGCTCCACAGCCATGGCGACCGAGTTGCCGCCACCGAGACAGAGTGCCGCGACTCCGCGATGTACATCGCGGCGGATCATTTCATAGATCAGGGCGACCAGGATGCGCGCGCCGCTGGCGCCAATGGGATGCCCTATGGAGACCGCTCCACCGTTCACATTCACTTTGGCCGGATCCAAGCCTACTTCCTTCATCACACCTAGCGCCTGTACTGAAAATGCCTCGTTCAATTCGTAGAGGTCCGGATCTTCCTTCGACCACCCCGCTTTTGCCAGCACTCGCTGAATTCCCAAAACGGGCGCAAGCATCACCCACTTAGGATCGATTCCGCTCGTCGCCTGCGCGCGGATGTGCACCATAGGCGAAAGCCCCAGCGACTGCGCTTTCGACGCAGACATCACCACCACCGCCGCGGCGCCATCGTTTACGCCGGGAGCGTTGCCGGCGGTGACGGTTCCGTCTTTTTTGAAGGCTGGCTTGAGCGCCCGCAAAGCTTCGAGCGAGGCGTCTTCGCGCACCGACTCATCGTGATCGAACGTGGTGGGCGCCTCACCCTTCTTCTTAGGCGGCAGCGCGATACTCAGCATCTGCGATTGCAAATATCCTGCGCGCCAGGCTGCCGCCGCCTTACGATGCGAGTTCAGCGCATACTCGTCCTGCTGTTCGCGCGTGAAGCCGTGCTTCTCAGCAACGTGTTCCCCGGTCACCCCCATATGGTAGTCGTTGTAAATCTCCCATAGACCGTCATGGATCATTGAGTCGACCACCGTCGCGTTGCCCATGCGGAAGCCGCTGCGGCCCTGGGGGAGAAGGTAGGGTGCATTGGTCATCGACTCCATTCCCCCAGCGATGACAATCTCTGCGTTGCCGGTCTGGATCGCCTGTACTGCCAAACCGACCGCCTTCAATCCCGAACCGCAGACCTTGTTGATGGTCATGGCGCTGACGGCGGGAGCTAAGCCGCCATGGAGCGCGGCCTGGCGGGCTGGATTCTGCCCCAACCCGGCGGAGACGACGTTGCCCATGATGCACTCGTCGACCTGATCGGGGTTGAGCTGCGCACGCGTCAGGACTTCCCGCACCACCAGTGAACCCAGTTGCACAGCAGAAAAGTTGGAGAGTGCGCCCTGAAATTTCCCAACCGGGGTGCGCACTCCGGCGACAATGACTACATCTTCCATAACGGACAGCCTCATTCTTGAGATGCCGAAGCAACGGAACACAATAACATGACGATGATGGAAACGCCGCAATCCGACACCCGGCAGACGTACGAACAAGGCGGCCTGGTGGCGCCGTGGTGGCACACAGCACTGATGGTGATCATGATCATCTCGCTGTCCGTTGCCGGAGTGAAACAACTGCGCAGCTTTGGCAGCCAGCCTCTGCACCTGGCGACGAACTACATCCTGACCATCGTCTATGAATGGGTTTTGGCAGGCCTGGTTCTCTGGGGCCTGCATATGCGCAAGGTTCCTCTCCGCCAGTTGCTGGGAGAGTGGCGGCCCGGAGCCCGCGCGTGGTTGACGGACCTCGGTGTGGCTCTCGGTTATTGGGCGGGGGCACTGTTGTTGCTGGCGGTGCTGGGCAATGTTCTGGTGAAAATGTCGGGATCGCACATCGATCCACAGAAAATCGGCGATGTGACCCAGAAACTTGCGCCGGTCACGGGATGGGAGATGGTGCTCTTCCTGGTACTGAGCATCTCCGCGGGGATCTGCGAGGAATTGGTTTTCCGCGGCTACCTGCAGCAGCAATTTGCCCGCATGACGCACCGCGTGTGGCTCGGGGTCGCACTCTCCGCGCTGGTGTTTGGCGGCGCGCACGGCTATGAGGGAATTGCTGGAATAGTGCTGATCGCCGCGTATGGCGCGATGTTTGGCGTGCTCGCGCTGTTGCGGAGAGGATTGCGAACAGGAATGATCGCGCATGCCTGGCATGATTCGATCAGCGGTGTCGCGCTGGTTTTGTTGCGACACTATGGTGTCCACCTCGCGGGAAAGTGAGCGCGGAGGAAAGCTGGTGGTTGGCATCATCGATTCCGATGGGTCAATTGATATTCGTTAAATGTGATTTTTTTCTTGACACTATTTTTCCTGGATTCTATACATTCGTTAACTGCAAAGTATCTCTTGCAGGTTCGATGTCGACTCGACAAAGGGAGAATAGAAACAATGGCAACCAAGAAAGCAGTAGCAAAGAAGCCAGCGAAGAAGGCAGCCAAGAAAACTGCAAAGAAGAAGTAAGCAGGCAACGTAACAGGCAACACCATCGGGGGACGCCAAAAGCGTCCCCCGAAGTGTTTTTGCGTACGCACAATCACCAGTGTTTACGCGCCTGCGACGAAGATGTCCCGGGCAAAGAAAATTTGCAGTCGAGGGGCAAAGCGACGTTTGGGGATGGAGCAGGGAGCTTCGGTTGCCTGGTTTGGAGCTCACCCAGCGTGATGCCGTCAGCGGCGCGGGTGAGTGAATTCCGGGGGGCCCCAGGGCGGAGAACGAACAAGCCTCTTACCAAAGTGGTATTCGGCCATGACACCTTTTGACAATCCGGGGGAGCGATGACGCGAAGACGGTGGATTGCCGATGATTGGGACGGCCGCAGCGCCTGGCTCAAGGGCGAACAGGCAGCACACCTGATTCGTGTGCTGCGTGCGCAAACCGGCATGGAATGTGACATGGTGGCGGGGGATCGCGTGTGGCGCGCGGTCATATCCGGGATCAGTGGAGATGCGGTGCAATTTGCGCTGCTCTCCGAAGTGGAAGCCGAGCCCGCCCTTCCGGTGACACTCCTGCTCTCGGTTTTCAAGTTCGACCGCATGGAGTGGATCATCGAGAAAGCAACCGAGCTGGGAGCGGAGAGATTTATTCCTATGACTGCGCGGCGCACGGAGAAGCATCTGGCCCAGGCAGCGACGGCCCGGGTTGAGCGTTGGCGCCGGGTGGCGCGCGAGGCGGCGAAGCAATCGCGCCGATCCGATGTGCCGGTGGTCGAAGACGTGCTTTCCTTGAAAGCGGCGGTGAAGATCAGGCCTGCGCCGCCCGGATTGAGTCTGCTGCTGGCCGAACAGGAACGATCGACAACTTTATACGCGGCCATGCAATCGGGATTACAGCAATCTGTCATGGAGAATCCGTCGGTGTACCTCGCTGTGGGACCGGAAGGCGGATGGACGGCTGAGGAAGAAACTCTCTTCGGATCAGAAGGCTGGCAATCGGTGAGTTTGGGTCCGCGGATCCTGCGCGCCGAGACTGCGGGGATTACCGCGATGGCGGTGGTTGCTGCGATGTTGACGTGAGTGGAGGTAGCAAGACTCTGTCGCCTTGTGACCCTCTGCGGGAAAAACATCGCCACCCTCCCGAAAAGTACTTGCCCTCTCCTTGTCATCCCCACCGGAGCTCCGAGGGAGCGCAGTGCAGGGATCTGCAGTCTTC
>Ga0210391_10005364_pt1 | contig 10571 bp, 10 predicted proteins | sample IncBWC12OmetaG_FD_160573 | JGI IMG/M metagenome (GOLD analysis project Ga0210391, IMG submission 160573) | Forest soil microbial communities from Barre Woods Harvard Forest LTER site, Petersham, Massachusetts, United States - Inc-BW-C-12-O ...
GACCTATGGCCATCTCCTGTTTGCCATCGCGACCAGCGCCTACATCCTCTTGGCCATTCAATTTGAGGAGCACGACCTAGTCAGCTTCTTCGGCGACGCCTACCGGCGATACCGGCAGCGCACGCCGATGCTGATTCCGTTTCTGAAGAGATGAGGCCGGCAACGCGGTAGAGGCAGCTAGCCAATGCAATCCGCCGTGCCTACTGTTGCGGCATCGAGCGCGGGAGTACGAAAACCGAGGCAACCGTCTGCAGCGGGCCAGCATGGGACCCTGGAGGTGGACCGCGGAATCGCTGCCTGAGTGTCCGCTTCATGGAGGCAACCTCGGCAGCTGGCGTCCTTGAGCCGTCCTTGCATGGCCCAAGCGTGCCCGTGGTTGCTGGACTTTACGCGGGGCGTGCCGCTGGTGTCGTCCGCGTGGAGTGCGGCGGAATGCCTCGCAATGAAGCCGTGCGCCTCACCGGCGTGGCCAGTAAATACCGATCGCCCAGCCATCTGATGGCCCGATCTCGTGCTGCACTGTAGTCAATGACCCATGTCGCCGCTTTCTGCTGCCAGGTGGGTTCCGTTCCGGTGATTCGGTTCATTGGCTCTGTCTCCCAAGATGCTCCGATCTGCCAACAAATGGGGCGTGATTGCCGAGATACAAGTTATTCGGGAGCTTCCCGAATATCATTGTGGTGAGACTCCTTGCTCTGTCGCCAATGGATAATGTTGCCGGGGAGGCCCTTCCATGCCTCGACATAACCAGAACAAACACCAGCAGCGACCCGCCGGGGAGTAGAAGCAACGCTAGATACGGGGCCAACACAGACATCCCGGCCCACGCACGCTCGAGCCATTCAATGATCGAACTCTTCATGGGTTGGATTGTGGCGACTCGCGTCCGGGATCACCATTGCCCAAGCGGGGTACAGCGAGTGCCATCCGTTTGATGGGAAGGGAGGCGGCGCGATGATACATGTGCAGGCGCTCGATTGAGGGGCAGGAATCTCTCTCAAAAGAGGGAGACCAAGAGCGGAGAATCTCATGCCACCTATATCCGTGAGCATGATCACTAACCGCCATGATTCGCAGATTGACGGGGTCTCACGAGCAACTCTGACCGGTATGCATGGCCCAGGCATTGGAAGACACCGGCGTCGCGGGACGTCCGCGGGAGTGGCTGAACGCGACCAGCGCGGGGCAAGTCATGAACAAGCACGGCGTGGCGACTGCCCGGGAACTACCCAACCAACTGTGGCGCGTTGGCACGTCGGGCCTTTGGCTGCCAATCGCAGGAATGCCGGAGTAGGATTGCGCGGTGGAATTGTAGCCAAACGGAGGATGTGACATGCCTCGCTTGAGCCCCTTCATCCTACTCGGTCTTGCCTCAATGGCATCTGCGCAGGACGTCAACCCGGTGCCGCATGGATGGGCTCTGGCTGGCAGCAATCCCGCGCATTACTTGGTCGCAGTGGATCACCCGGAAACCGTTGCGGGCGGCGCCAGCGCGACTCTCACCTCGCGCAGCGGTCAGGCCGATGGATTTGGCACTCTGATGCAACAAATCAAAGCCGACGAATATCGTGGCAAGCACGTTCGCTTCACTGCCCGGATAAAAACCCGAGAGGTCGACGGCAGGGCCACTCTGTGGCTTCGTGTGGATGGTCCGGGAAATCTCGAGGTACTGGACAACATGACCGCGCCGAAGAGGTACCTGCAGGGGGATAACGATTGGGTGGAGAACAGCCTGGTCCTGGACGTTCCAGATGGCGCCGTCGCCATCAGTTATGGCGTTGCGCTTCACGGCAACGGCAAGGTATGGCTGGATGAAGTAAAACTGGAGAGCGTTGATCCGAACATTTCCGTGACTACGAAGTTACTACCAATCAAGGGGACGATGGGGCCGGCGCCAGCTGAGCGTCTCCTGCCGACTCCCACCAATTTGGGCTTTGATCTTTGACTCTCCGTCCAACCCGCGTTTGAGAGGAGGCGTTCCTAACCTTCGGTAGGCGCGATTCGCCGTCGAATCTCAAGTCGCAACTGGTCCACCTCGGCCTGCAGCGCCGCGAGCGCACTTTCAAGCGCGGCGATGCGCCCGTCATAGTCAATCCGCGGCGTGGCGAGCGCCGGGGCTGCGGGCTGGGATGGCGCGAGCGGCTGTTCTGGCACTGGGGTAAGCAGCTGGGCGTAGCGCACTTCGCGGGAACCCGGTACAAGGGGCAACTGGGCGACCAGTGCCTGCCCCTCGCGGGTTGAGAGCAGCTGCAGGGTCGTTTCCACATCGGCCAGGGCCGGGAAGGGAGCCAAGCGCTGCGCTCGGCTTCTCAGCTCCCCTGCAGTCTGAGGGCCTCTCAGGAGTAGCTCACAGAGCACCGCCCGCTCCTGGGGTGAAACAATGAACCTTGCATGGTCCTCACCGCACAGGCTCTGGCGGTATCGCGGAACGCGGTTACCGGCGGCTTCCGCGACCAGGAATTGTCGCATGAGTCCGTTCACTGTCTCCTGAATGGCCGATTCATCCGTTTCCATGAACGGATCCCGATTGCTCTTCTGATTGCACGCCAGTCGCAGCGAGTTGATGGACAGTGGATACTGGTCCGGCGTTGTGACTTCCTTCTCGATTAGCGCCCCTAGCACGCGCGCCTCCAGGGGGGTCAGCTGCAAGAGGGATTCTGTCACGTGGTACTCCGGAAGTTGTGATCGCCGGCAATGGATCAAGTCAGGCGCCGGATTGCCAACCGGGCGGCATCGGGCGGTTGCCGGCCAACCTCAGCCTGTGAAATTGCCGAACCCCTTGCCCCCCAGGTATGGCAGCGCGACCTTCCACTGTCGGATCAGAGGAGAAGATCGCGCCGTTTGGTTGGACGCATCGAATTGCAGGGTACGGCGTCAAATAGACAAACGTTGACGCCACTATGATACCTCCAAGCTTGATTTGCCTCATACCTGCAACTGCAGCTCAGAGCTGACCGCGCCGATGGTGGCGGTCGCGCTCGACGCGCGAAGACGATCTGCCTATGCTGATGGGATGCCTTGGCAACACCTGAGTATTGCGCGATTCGGCGGTCCCGAAGTCCTGCAAATGGTGCAAGAGCCGGTGCTGCCTGAGCCCGGACCCGGGGAGGTTCGCATCAAGGTGCTCGCTGCCGGCACTGGTTTTACCGATACCATGATTCGGCGCGGTCGGTATCCGGATTTCAAGGGGCCGCTGCCATTCACGCCTGGCTACGAGCTGGTTGGCGTGGTCGAAAAGACCGGTGCTGATGTGGCAACACCCGTCGCCGGCGAGATGGTGGCTGATTTATGTGTCGTGGGTGGCTACGCGCAATACGCGATTCGGCCGGCGCGCCTGCTCCTGCCGGTACCCGACGGCATCGATCCGGCCGAAGCGGCCTGTATCCCGCTTGCTTACCTCACTGCCTATCAGTTGCTGACTCGCTGCCGCACGCTGCCGTCCGGCGCTTCAATTCTGGTCATAGGCGCTTCCGGAACGGTCGGCACGGCGTTGCTCGATCTCGCGCGCCACCTGGGACTGAAGGCGATTGGCACCTGCTCTGTGGCGAACCTCGGGGTGGTTGAGCGATTCGGCGCGGCGGCAATCGATTATCGTGCCGGTGACTTCGTGACGTCGGTGCGCCGGATGACCCCGGGCGGGGCCGGAGTTGATATCGCATTCGATGCAATCGGTGGTGCGCACTTCGGCCGTTCGTTCGCCTGTCTCGCGCCCCGCGGAGTGCTCGTTGGTTACGGGTCGCAAACGATGGCGGTGGGCGAGGAGAGCCTCATTGCCGCAGGCCTCGGTTTGGTTCGCCTGAAGCTGTGGAGCGCATTGAGCTTCCTGTATGGCGGCCGCAGCGCCTTCTTCTACAGCGTTACCGCTCGTCGCTCGACCCACCCCGAGGAATTCAAGGCCGACATGGCAGCGCTGTTCCAGCTGCTGCGCGCCGGCGCCATTCGACCAGTCGTGATCGAGCGACTGGCGCTCGCGGCGGCCAGCGAGGTCCATCGCCGCATCGACCGGGGTGGTCTTGGCGGCAAGATCGTGTTGCTACCTTGGCCCGATACCGGACAGACGCCGCCGGCCGCCTAACCGAGCCTGGCGTTACAGATCGCCGAGCTGTTGCTGGATGACGGCCAGTGCCGCCAACGCCGCCGTCTCGGTGCGCAGGATGCGCGGGCCCAGCGACAACCCCTGGAACTGCGCCGCGAGCGCCGCACTCTGCTCGGCATCGGACAGTCCGCCCTCGGGCCCGATGAGCACCGTCACCGCGGAGCTCGCCGGCAGATCACGCACCTTCAATCCCCCATCGGGCCGCAGCATCAGGCGCAGTCCGTCCGGCAGCTGTGAGACCAGGAACTGCTGCAGCGTCATCGGCGCAGTCACTTCCGGCAGACTGTTGCGGCCGCACTGTTCACACGCCGCCACGGCGATGGCGCGCCAACGGCGCAGGCGATTGGCCGCCTGGGCGTCATTCAGACGCACCACGGTGCGCGCGGCAAGCACCGGCACGATGCGCTTCACGCCCAGCTCCGTGGCCTTCTGCACCACCACGTCCATGCGTTCTCCGCGCGAGATGCCCTGCGCCAGTGTCACGTGCAGAGGGGATTCGCGGTTGGTCGTCAGGTACTCACCCACGCTCACGCGTACCGTGTGACGCGCCAGTGAGATCACGGTGGCCGTGTATTCACCGCCGGCGTCATCGAACAGGATCAGCGGATCCCCCACGCGCAGCCGCAGCACCCTGGCAACATGATTGGCCGCGGTGCCCTGCAGATCCAGCTGCACCAGTCCGCCCACCGGCACCTCGACGTGCACCCTGTTCAGTCGCATGTGGCGAACTCCAGGCCCTCACGCGCGACCTCCACCATCAGGTCGATGTGTTCAGGTTCGATGACGTAGGGCGGCATGAAGTACACGACATTGCCTATCGGCCGCAGCAGCACCCCGCGCGACAGGGCATGGCGGTACACGCCAAGGCCACGGCGTTCCTGCCAGGCATAGGGTTCGCGGCGCTGTTTGTCGCGCACCATCTCGAAGGCCGTGATCATGCCTCGCTGGCGCACCTCGGCCACATGCGGATGCTCGGCAAGCGGCGCGGTGGCCTGCGCGAACTGCTCGGCCAGAGTGCGATTGCGCGCCAGTACCGGGTCCTGCCGGAAGATGTCCAGGGTCGCCAGCGCCGCCGCACAGGCCAGGGCATTGCCGGTGTAACTGTGCGAGTGCAGAAAGGCGTTGAGCTTCTCGTACTCATCGTAGAAGGCCGCGTAGATGTCCGGTGTGGTCAGGACCACCGACAGGGGCAGGTAGCCGCCGGTCAGGCCCTTCGACAGGCACATGAAATCCGGCCGTATGCCGGCCTGCTCGCAGGCGAACAGCGTCCCGGTGCGGCCGAAGCCCACCGCGATTTCATCGGCAATGAGGTGCACCCGGTGCCGATCGCAGGCCGCGCGCAGCAGCTTGAGGTACACCGGGTCGTACATGCGCATGCCGGCTGCACACTGCACCAGCGGTTCGACGATCACCGCGGCGATCTCATGCGCCTGCTCGGCCAGCGTCCGCTCCATGTGCTCGAACTGACGCCGCGCCCAGTCCGCCTCGCTGACCCCCGGCTCGCGATCGAAGGCGTCCGGCGAGGGCACCGTGATCACATCCATCAGCAGCGGCCGGTAGACGTCCCTGTACAGCTCGACATTGCCCACCGCGAGCGCGCCCAGGGTTTCCCCGTGATAGCTGCCCGACAGGGTGACGAAGCGCCGCTTGGCGCTGTGACCCACGTTGCGCCAGTAGTGAAAGCTCATTTTCACGGCCACTTCCACCGCCGAAGAGCCGTTGTCGGCATAGAAGCAGCGGGTGAGGCCTGCCGGGGCCAGCGCGGTCAGCGCCTCGCTCAGGCGTATCACCGGCTCATGGGTAAAGCCGGCCAGGATGACGTGTTCCAGGCTGTCCAGTTGCGCGCGCACCGCTGCGTTGATGCGCGGATTGGCATGACCGAACAGATTCACCCACCAGGAGCTGATGGCATCCAGGTAGCGCTGGCCGGCGAAGTCGGTGAGCCACACCCCACTGCCGCTGCGTATGGGGATCATCGGCAGCAGCGCATCGTGATCCTTCATCTGCGTGCAGGGGTGCCACACATGCGCCAGGTCTCGCGCCTTCCACGGGTGGTTTGCGGGCGCATCGGGGTCGTTGCGGCCCTGGGCGCTGCCAGAAGGTGATTTGGTTTGCGACATTTGGAGGGAGAGTTTGGCATGATCCGATGGTATGGACACGAGGCAGCCTTTCCCGATGCATGTCGAACCGGCCACCGGCCTTCTGACCCGGACACGGCAGGTCCTGTCGACGCATTTTGATGCCCGTCCGGCCGGGTGCGTGCCGGACCTCATCGTCGTACACGGCATCAGTCTGCCCCCCGGCGAGTACGGCGGCCCGTGGATCGAGCATCTGTTCACGGGGACCCTGCCGCGCCACGCCCATCCCTACTTCGCCACCATTCCTGCCGGCAGGGTCTCGGCGCATGTCCTGATACGGCGCGATGGCACGCCCGTGCAGTTCGTTTCCTTCGGCGCAAGGGCCTGGCATGCGGGGTTGTCGGAATACCAGGGTCGCGCCGGCTGCAACGATTTTTCCATCGGCATCGAGCTTGAAGGCACCGATGAGACCGCCTATGAGGATGTGCAGTACCGGGTGCTCACCGCGGTGATTGCGGCACTGCTGGCCTGTTACCCGACGCTCGATGCGGCGCGCATCGTCGGCCACAGCGACATCGCGCCGGGACGCAAGCTCGATCCGGGTGTGAAATTCGACTGGCCGCGGCTGCGCAAGCTGCTCGCGCAGTCAGCCGTGGCCGCGGTCGTGCCGCCATAGCACTTCGCTGCCGCGTTCGTGGCGTACCAGCACGCGGGCCAGCACGAACAGCAGGTCGGACAGTCGGTTCAGGTATTGCGGCAGCACCTCGGCCACGGTCTGGGTCCGGGTCAGCGTCCACACCCGTCGTTCGGCCCGCCGGGCAATGGCGCGCGCCAGGTGGCAGGCGGCGGTCGCCGGCCCGCCGCTGGGCAGTATGAATTCGCGCAGCGGCGGCAGTTTGTCATTGAAGCCATCCAGCGCCTGTTCCAGGCGCGTGGTGTGATCGGGCCCGAGTATGGTGTGGCCCGGGATGGACAGCTCCCCGCCCAGGTCGAACAGATCATGCTGCACTTCCAGCAGCACCGCGGTGACCGGCAGGGGCAGATCCGCCACGGCCAGTACCAGGCCCACTGCGCTGTTCAGTTCATCCACCGCGCCGATGGCCTCGATGCGCGCGGAATCCTTCCCCGTGCGACTGCCATCCCCGAGGCCCGTGGTGCCGTCGTCGCCGGTGCGGGTGTAGATTTTGCTCAAGCGATTGCCCATGTGCCAGCATAGCCGCTGGAGGCCCAAAAAAAACCATGCCGAGCCTTTCAGCCGAACTACAGGCCGCCATCGATGCCGCGCAGGCGGCCGCCGAAGTCATCCGCAGCCTCTACCAGCGCAACCTGGCCATCACCACCAAGGCGGACCAGTCGCCGGTCACGGAAGCGGATGTGCGCGCGGAGGAGGCCATTCACGAGGTGCTGCAGGCACGTTTCCCGGGGTACGGCTTTTATGGCGAGGAGACCGGCCGGCACAACCCGGACGCCGAGAGCGTATGGCTGGTGGATCCCATCGATGGCACCAAGTCCTTTGTCAGGGAGTGCCCGTTTTTTTCCACCCAGATCGCGCTGCTGCGCGCCGGTGAACTGGTGCTGGGCGTGTCCAGCGCGCCGGCCTATGACGAGTTCGCGTGGGCCGAACGCGGGCAGGGCGCATATCTGAACGGCAAGGCCATCCGCGTCAGCCGCACCGCCGAGCTTGGGCAGACCATTGTCTCCACTGGCAACCTCAAATCGCTGGCGCGCTCGCCCGCGGGCTGGCGCGGGCTCGCGGAGCTCATCGGCGCCATCAGCCGCATCCGCGGCTACGGCGATTTCGTCCACTACCACCTGCTGGCACGCGGCGCGCTGGACGTCGTCATCGAGTCGGATGTGAACATACTGGACATTGCCGCGCTGACGGTGATCGTGCGCGAAGCCGGGGGCACCTTCACCGATCTCAATGGCCAGGAAGTGGGGTTGGCCACCACCAGCGTCCTGGCCACCAATGGCATCCTGCACGCGCGCATCCGCGCGGCGCTGGCATAGAACCGGCTACAGGCTGGTGAATACCCGCCGGGTGCCCGCCGTCACTTCGGTGAGCGGCGTCTGGTACAGCTGACTCAAGGCCGGCGCATTCAGCACCTGCGCGGCGGGTCCTGCCAGCCAGGTGCCATCCCCGTACAGCAGCAGGGCCGAGTCCGCGAAGCGCGCGGCCAGGGTCGGGTCGTGCAGGATGGCGATCACGGTGCGACCGCGCTGCGTCTCCTCCTTGAACAGCCCGAGCACCGCCAGCTGCTGCTGCGGATCCAGATGATTCGAGGGCTCATCGAGCAGGAAGACCTGGGGATCCTGGGTGAGCAGGGCGGCCATGGCGCAGCGACGCTGCTCTCCGCCTGAGAGGGTCTCGAGGTTGCGGTCTTCAAAACCCAGCAGGCCCACCTTGGTCAGGGCGGTCAGCGCCAGGCGCCGGTCCTCGGGGCCTTCCTGTTCCAGCAGCGACAGGTGCGGGTGGCGGCTGATCAGCAGCGACTCCATCACCGTGCTGACGAAGCCATCCTCCAGATCCTGCATCAGCAGGCCCATGCGCCGCGCAATGTGACGGCGGGACAGTCGCGTCAGCAGCTGACCCGCAAGCTCGACCGTACCGGTCAGGGGTGGGCGCAGCCCCGCCAGGGTGTGCAGGGTCAGGGTCTTGCCGCAGCCGTTGCGGCCCAGAATCGCCACGAACTCGCCCGGCGCGAAGTCCACCGTCAGACCTGCCACCAGGCGCCGATCGCCCGCGCTGACGCCCAGATCCCGGGCCTGCAGAGCGGCGCCCGACAAGTTCAAGGCTGCAGTCGTGTGACCGACCACGGGCCGGGTTGCATGCTGCCGTCCGTCGCCCGCTTCAGGGAACGGGTCCAGCGCGCCCGGTCATGGATGCGGGCATCGCCCTCGACCCACAGCTCCACCACATCGGCCCACAACCGGTAGCCGCCCCAGAAGCTGGGTCGGGGTACCTCGGCATTGGCGAATCGCTGGGTGGCTTCACGCACCTGGGCAATGAGCGCCTCACGGGAGGCCACCGGCCGACTCTGGGCGCTGGCCCAGGCGCCGACGCGGCTTTCGCGGGCCCGGGAGGCGAAGTAGGCATCGCTGTCGGCGGCCGGTGCGGGCTCCACCAGGCCTTCGATGCGCACCTGACGGTGCATGTGATCCCAGTGCATCACGGCCGCCGCGCGCGGGTTTTCGGCCAGTTCCAGGCCCTTTCGCGACTGGAAGTTGGTATAGAACACGACATAACCGGGAACGCCCACTACGTCCTTGCACAGCACAATGCGCGCCGCGGGCCAGCCCTCAAGCGTGGCCGTGGCCAGGGTCATGGCATTGGGATTGGGCTGCAGGCGTCGCCGCCAGGCCTCCGCCAGCCATTCGCTGGCCACCAGCAGCGGTTGGGCGGGCAGCGGATTGCCCAGGAACTCGGTCGACGGTTCGCTCATGGGGCCATGGTAAGCGGTCCCAAGCGCGCTTGCAGCGCCTGCGCTGCCCCCGTAAAAGAAGGGGTCGGTAACCGAAAGCTAGATCATGACCCGAACAGATGTGACCCTTGATGAACTGCGCCGCGGCCTGAACGACCTGGATCGTCAGCTGCTGACCCTGATTGCCGAACGCCAGCGGGTGAGCCGCGAAGTGGCCCGCGTCAAACGCGAGACCGGCTACCCCACCCGCGACTACCAGCGCGAGCGCGAGGTCATCGTGGGTGCCCGCAAGGCGGCCGCTGAGTTGGGCGTTTCGGCCGATCTGGCCGAGAACCTGATGCGCATGCTGATCCGCTCCTCGCTCGCCACCCAGGAGCAGATCAGCGTTGCAACCCAGGGCACCGGTTCCGGACACCGTGCCCTGGTCATCGGCGGCAGCGGCAAGATGGGCCGCTGGTTCGTGGATTTCATGGCCTCCCAGGGCTTCACGGTGGACGTGTTCGACCCGGCCGGGGCCCCGCCCGGCTACACCGCCATCCCCGACTGGCACAAGGCGAGCCTCGCGGACTATGACTTCATCGTCGTCGCCACGCCGCTGGGTGCGACCGGCGCCATCCTGCGCGAACTTGCATTGCGGCGGCCGCCCGGCGTGGTGTTCGACGTGGGCTCGCTCAAATCGCCGCTGCGTGCCGGCCTGCAGGCGCTGAAATCCCATGGCTGCCAGGTGACCTCCATTCATCCGATGTTCGGTCCTGACACCGAGCTGCTCTCCGGGCGGCACGTGGTGTTCGTGGATCTGGGCTGTGCGCAGGCGCTACAGAAGGCGCGTGAACTGTTCGCCCCGACCATGGTGGAGCAGGTGGTGACCAGCCTGGATGAGCACGACCGGCTCACCGCCTACATCCTCGGACTCTCGCACGCCCTCAATATCGCGTTCTTCACCGTGCTGGCCAACAGCGGTGAGGCCGCGCCCCG
>Ga0210391_10005365_pt1 | contig 10570 bp, 9 predicted proteins | sample IncBWC12OmetaG_FD_160573 | JGI IMG/M metagenome (GOLD analysis project Ga0210391, IMG submission 160573) | Forest soil microbial communities from Barre Woods Harvard Forest LTER site, Petersham, Massachusetts, United States - Inc-BW-C-12-O ...
ACCGCGGACTTCAGCAAGCCCTTCATCTCCTCGTCGGTAATGTGGGAGATCCCGGGCTGGCCACTGCAAGCGGGACATGGCCTTCCGGCGTGCAAGTCTTCAATCGGTCCATTGCGAAACGTCAGGGCAACCAGCGCTTTTGCTTCCATTGCCAGATCGGAATCGAGGGTCATCTTCATCGGCAGTCTCCACTATGTTTTCTACAAATGCCTCACTACCGAAAAAGACTCTCACTTGGGCGTAATTGACTGATGAATTCTCCTTATGCGCTTCCTTGTCTTCGACCACAACTCGGGGTCGACAGGCAGAGCGCTCAACTGTCCAGTCTTCGCATTGAAGAAAGCGCCGTGATGGGTCAGCTTTCCATACCGGAACAGTTGCGCCAGCATGGCCAGAGCACTCGCAGCCAGCGTCTGGTTGATGAACGGTTCTTGCCGATCCAGGGCTTCAACCGCCGAACAACTCGGCAAAGGATCTTCGCCCGCTTCTGCGTCAATGATCTCCGGGTAGAGTTCACTGATCGTTCTCAGCCGGTTTGCCCTCCTGCGATTGCGCGCGTTGAGTGGCTGCCCAAGAACATATTGTCCACTGGCCGCATTGTTGCCAAGATCAAGCCAATAATGGGTCTGGCTCAAAGTTCGCGAGAAGGAATCTTGAATGGCTTTTCGCGCGCTGCGTGTATCGACGCAACCGACCACAAGATCAGGACAGCGGTCATGACCTCGCTCCAGAGACCGCGAATGAAAGTGATTTGGGATCGCCGACCAACTCGTACCCCAGAACAAGTTAATGCGGTTGATGAGCACGGTGGCCTTGTTCTGCCCGATGTCCGAGGTCGAGAAGGGTTGCCGGACACAGTTTGTTTCGGAAACCGAGTCGGCGTCCATCATGACGACCTCGATGCCGTACCGGTGACCCCAAACGCGCATCGCCTGGTCGAGATACGGCAGTCCCATGACGATTGCGCTGCCTGTGCCACCTGCGCCGATCACCAGGATGCGAACGGCGCGCTGGCGCATCAGGTCTGGTGGAAGTGTGTGCTCGACGCGCATACTACCCCCTCCCACCGCGCACGAACTGCGCCAGCGTCTGGGGCAACTGGATCAGGGTCTCAACCGGAAACTGTTTGCGCTTATCCAGACCGCTCCAAAGCCCCTCAAATCCTCCTGAATGGCGAGTCAGGCGGCCGACATTGGCATGAGTGAAAGCGCTCTCATAGAAACCGCGTTCCCATTCGGAGATGCTCTTCACGGAGGCAGTATCTGGATGACGCATTGTGCCGACGCAAACACGCCCATCGTCCGAGAGATTCCAGAAGGGAGCGGCCGCGAGTTTCGTCGCTGCGCCTGGCCGCTTGTTATCCATCAGTGCCCGAATCTTGAGATCGCCACCGTCGACGCGCCACACCAGGGGAGGTTGCGGGAAGACGCGTCCGTTCAGTTCCGCAGCCTTTCCTTCCGAGTTTCCGTAGAACATCTGTCGGCGGCAGCGAGGTGTCCACCACACAATCATGCTGTCGCCTTTGGCGAGAACATGCTCAGGCAACACGTCGGCTGTCGAGCCGCCATAAAGCGAATGCACCAGCGATTCGATAAACGCAATGGTGAGAGGCTGGGCTGGTTCGAGCGTAGGCGGAGCATTCTTGTGAAGCACAATCTGGTGCCGGGTCACAAAGCTGCGCTGGCGATCTCCGTAAACCAGCAGTGCCTCACGCAGCTCGAAGCGCTGGTTCTCTCCGATTGAGACTTGTATCTCCATCGCGTTTCTCCCAGTCTTGAATTGCTTCCACCAGTTGGAAGAGCTCATAATTGAGCGCAACGAACCTCTCGATCGCGCGCACTGCGAGTTTCACCTCTTCCGGCTTCTGCGGAGCGAAAACTATACGCAAGGTCGGCTCCGAGCTTCCCTCCAGCATGTATTGGCCTTCCTCATCGAAGCAGGCGATGATGGCATCATGGTCCTTGAAGGCCACCACCAGCGAAGGCAGCGGGATACTGTCATAGCCGCCATCTTCACGGAAGTTAGGATCAGTCTGTATCGATATTCGCGATAGCCGCTCAATCCTGCGAAGGCGCTCGATCCAGGAGCCACAAGGTCCGCTCTCGTGCTCACGAAGCAGCCGGCGAGCCTCGCCGATGGAGTCCCTGGATCGGCATTTCAGCGTCTTTTGGATGCAGGCCGGCAATGCCTTTTCAACTTCAGGAAATTCGTATTGGTTTCGGTTCTCTTCGTCTTCTTCGGCGTACTCCCTCATGCGCTCTTCGTACTCGAGGGCGTCGTCGTGGTTATAGATCCGCATCACGCGATAGAGCGCATAGGTCAAGGTCCAATAGAAGGCCGCACCCAGTCCTTCAGCTTCTTTCTCTAACACGTCAAGCGCCGGGCCGATCTTCAGGAATCCCGCTCCGCTGCACTCGATCGTCAAGGCAAGCCGGCCATTCTCGAGGAGCGCGTCGTCACCATCCCGCTCGGCGACATCGCTCACTGTGAGGTGGTACTCGATGTTCCGTTTGAGAAGGTTCCATCGCGCTTCCCCGACACTCTCCATGATGGTGCGCTGGGCGAAGACCTGGGCGTTCTCCCCGCACTCCTGCCATGTTGCGGGCTTTCCCAACCCCTCCCGCACCAGGGCGGCACAAAGATCGTAGATCAGCTCGGCGTGGAATTCGTGGCTATAGACAGTCGGGACACCGTCGAGAACCGGCAACGCCTGGATGAAAGAAGCCGCAAGCGTCTTTATCCTAACGGCGGCAACATCTGCGTTGGCGCCGCCAGGGGGTTGCTGTCGGCTGCGGCGTAGCGAGCCATTGCCGCGGCCACACAATGAGAGAGTTGGAGCGATTCTTTGCATTGGAGGTGCCTCGCCAGCATCAGGCTGGTCTCCGGAGGCGGGGACGCTGCTTTCGCCGCGAGCAACTCCAGGAGTTCAGCCGTCGTTATCCCGTTTCGAGACATGGTTCAGCCCTTCGAGCCGCTTGCCCGGCTGAAGGTGTAGCGAAGCACCGTGCCTGTTGCTTCCGGACCGTATACCGTCGCAGTTGCGATCTCCGGGTAGTTAGGCGTAAGCAGGTCGCGGACCTGTTCGACGGTCAGTTCCGGACCTGGATCGGGAATGCGAACTCCGTTGTAGAAGAATTCGCGCAGGAGTGCCTCAGCCTTGAGATTGCTCATCTTCGTTCTCCGGGATGGTTGTTTGATCTGATTTGGATCGCTCATTGCTTGTTAGCGATCCCTTTGTTGTGTGGATGGGCAATGCAGCATTGTCCCGAAAATGCTTCCGGACGCTAGGGAATTTTTCGGGAACGGTCCTTTGAGCGAGGCTCAACCTGTGCTCAATGAGCGCTTTGGCCTGATATCGCTATTCAACCTTCGCGCGACCTGCCACAGACCCCATGGTCGTCTCAAGTACTATCCTCCGCTTCAAGAACCCTCAGCCATTCCGGCACGGCTGAGGCGTTCAAAACCACGTTTGAGGTATTCCCCAGGGTTGGCCCCGACAACTCGCTTGAACGCCTTACTGAACGCAGCGTCGGACTCATAACCCAAAGGTCGCTGGTTCAAATCCAGCCCCCGCAACCATTTAGCCGAATTCCCAACCCCAAATAACCCCGAAGCCCCCAAAGGTCGTTGGATCAAACCGCTGATTCACAATCGTTTACGGGGTAGGAACTCGTCGAGATCGGCGGTGGCGAGGCCCGATTCTCCCCTGTTCTCAGAGTTCTGATTTCGAAGAAAATAGACGAATTGCCGTCGCTCACCTGACGTCTTGCAGGCAACTCCGGCCGTGGCGCCGTATTTGCGGGCTCTCTGCAAAACACGAAGTTGCACCATGCATTGTGCCGATCCAAGATTAGGTCAGCGCGAAAGACATGGGGCGAAGCCCATTGTGGATTATTCGGGAATCTGCTCCGACACGTCCTCGGACCGAGTGAGTGAGGACCACGCCTCTGTCTGTGGTAATGAGTGTCCGACTTGGCGACTTCACGCAAGGTGGATCGCGGAACCCAGTACCGATCCGGTAAAGCGAAGCAAATCGCGTTCAATATTGCGTTGGCCCTGTTATCACTGCGTATCGCAGGGCTACCGATGGATCGACTTGTATCGCGCGGCGCGCCGGGAAGAATGCGGGCAGCAGACCCGTCGCCGCGACCAACGCGCATACACTGGCCAGCACCAGCGGATCGCGAGCGCCGGTCCCATACGCGACGGAAGCCACTGGTGGTGGCGGCCGGTTCTGTGACTTTGGCGCTAATCGTGGTGCGCAGTCGGCCGATCAAGTGAAGCTTCTAAAAACGATCGATAACCCATTCTCCTCGAAGCTCGCGCCGCTATGACTGCGATCTGGCGCTCCTCAACCACCGAGCGCTTCCACCTCAAGAATGAACCCCAGACAAAGTAGGTCGTAAAAAAACGGGCTCTGCCCCGGCAAAACGTTGGCCGGGACCCAATGATATAGCCTCATGCTAAATCGCCGAATCACTCATCGACGCCAATTACTACCCAAAAAGTCGGCTCCGCTTTACTTTTTTGGAGCCGAGGAACGGCCGCAGTTTCCTGACACTGTCCCGTTTGTCGATATCAGGCCCTTTTTGCGGTGAATGCTACTCTGCTCTTCGCGAGCGTCGCTCTGAGTTCCTTCAGAACCAACCTCCGGACGGTGTCAGATCATTCAGGCGCAGATAGGTGACGAGATTACCGTAATGCAAGGCATCGTGGTTGCCCACCTGCGTCTCCGCAGGTGGCTTTAACCCAGAGCTATGGAAAAGACGTGGGCTTCGCCCACTTGGAAAACGCCTTCAGCGTTTCCCACTTTCCCACAGCTCCGGCGGCGGGATAGATTTACAGAATTACCTGTACGGACTTAGGGGGCAGGTCATTGCCTGCCCCAGAAACGACTGCGATCGCTGTACGTACATCCACTGCGCTAGAAACTCAGCGCAAATCGCCGAAGCGAACCGCACAAGAATTCACGCACCCTTGTGGCCCTTAACAGCCAAAGTCGAATGCCTGCTACCCATGCTCCGTTCAGGTGAGCCCGAGAGACGTGAGCTCTGAGGAATCTTCATCTTCGAACTGGAGCTCATCCGTCGAGGAAGCGCGAGATTCATTCAGATATCGCGTGATGCTGGCTGCGATCGCCACAATCAGGACCAGACCGATGAAGCTGCGCAGGTGACGCAGCATGCGGCTCTCAATTTCTGCTCCGTCGGCCATCAGGCGAAAGATCAGCATCAGACAGGCCCAGAAGACAAAATTGATCTGCGCCTTACCCGAGAGGTACGAACAGGTGAATGGAATCTTCTGGAAAGTGTATAGACAGAGCTCTACGAGGAGAAATCCGAGGCTCAGCAGAAGGAGGAAATGCCCGAGTGCCGGCGCCCAAGGGTACACCAATACGAGGATCGCGGCCGTCACAAGCGATGCTGGCGCGAGACCCAATGCCACCCATGAAATGCGAATAGCCTTATGGTAGTCGCGAGCCGGCCGGACTTGAGTGATTCGTATGATCCAGTTGGCTAAAGGAGAAATTGGAATCGCAGCGACGGTACGTAATGAGAAGATGGTCAGGATCATAATCACGATGGTAATCAGCAGAAACGCCACACTTATCGTTCCATCCACAGAATGAAATCCCCCGAGGAATCTGTTCCCATAACCTAATGCACAACTACCTCCGAGGCCGAGATAGAAGCCCAGCATCATTCGATGTCGGCGGCTTCGCAGCGATGTTCGCAAGGTGAAGAAGATAAGAACCTGAGTGAGCGGGCTTACCCATTTCGGCTCCCATGAAACTGAGGTTGCTGAGGGAACAATATCGGGCTGCTCAACCAGGGCCCTCATCTTAAGAACGTAGGACAAGAGAAGTGCCGCGCAGGCGCCGAATGCGGCAACAGAAATGCCGATCCAACCTCTTCTCTCCAAGTGTGCGAAAGCAGGATGGAAAGACCCATTGAGTTGGTTAAAGATGGCCAGGAACCAGTAGGAGGGAAGAAACTCGAGCAACCGCTGATTGTGTGGAGAAGTGAGCGCCTCAGGAGATTCGAGCGATGGCTCGAGGAAATATAGGCCTACGCAAAGGCTCACGAATGCCGCCTGCAAAAATGGCGATAAGCGGAGGAAAAGCTGCCGAGGTATCAGAGTGCTTGCCAGCCCCTGAAAGGCAAGGACCGTGAACACAGAAAATGCGCTGACCAAAAGAATCGCAATCCAATACGCAGGCCATGCTCGCAGCGTACCGAGAAAACCGGCGTTATTCGATCGGAAGAATATCGGCCAGAAAATCCCTACAAAAATGTTCATCGCGATCACCCCCAGACCCGGGGCGACCAGGAATGCGATGAACTTGGCCATGAACAAAGTGCCTGTTCGTACAGGCGATGGGCCAAGAATCAAGATATCTCGCTTATCCGGAAAGGCGGCATCCCAGTTGAATAGGGCAATGAGCAAGGCGACGGTCATACTGGTTTCGATCAGAAAATGTTCGTACATCCAGGTGGTTGTCATGCGCATGCCGCCACCAAAGAACAAATAAACCAGGGCCGGGAGTATCAGAAGGATGCTGATGGAAGCGAAGGTGGTTAAAAACTGCCCTATCAACCTGGTCGGGTCGCCGTTCGGTAGCAACTCGAGATTGACTACGCGAAGAAGAAACACTCGGTGAAGAACGCGGAATTGTTGTCTTGCCTGAGACCATTCACTATGCATCAATTAAGTCCGCAATCTCTCGCGAAACAGCCCCGGGGTCCTGTTCGACTGCAAGCTGAGAGAATATTTCTTCCAGCGTGGGCACGGCCATTAAAATTCTTAGTCGTTCAATCGAGTCATCGGCCACGACTTTGCCACGATGCAGAATCACGATGTGAGAACAAACGCGTTCGACTGTGTCCAGCTCATGCGAGCTAAAGAGCACGATCTTGCCCCGGGCTGCCAATTCTTTGATCAAACTGCGGAGAATGAGAGCAGAGCCGAAATCCAGGCCAGAGAATGGTTCGTCCAGCAGAACTATGTCGGGGTTATGCATTAGGGCCGCAGACAATAAGATCTTTTGCCGCATACCTTTGGAGTAGGACGACAACGCTATGTCGCGGTCCCCGTATATTCCGAAAAGACGCAGCAAACCATGGATGCGCACGTTTGCGGAGGAGCGGTCCATATTCCGCAGCTGCGCGACCATCACCAGGTATTCCAGTCCGCTCAGATGTGTATAGAGGTGAGGCTCTTCGGGAACATAGCCCAAGCGCTTTCGGTAGGCCATCAGGTTTTCCTTGATCCGTCTTCCCTCGAAAAGTATTTCCCCCGCATTGGGTTCGATCAAGCCTGTCGCGATCTTCATCGTGGTCGATTTGCCAGATCCGTTCGCTCCCAGGTATCCGGTGACCTCGCCAGCGCGAGCGACAAAGCTGACAGAATCCACCGCGGAAACGCCGGCATAACTTTTATGCAGATTGCGAGCCTCAAGCATGACCATCGCGGTTTCTCGTGTTCCCGTCACTCCATGCGCAGCGACTGCATCGGGTCCAATCGCGACCCACGCTGCGCCGGTATCCCGACTGCAATCAGAGCCACGCAGCTCAACAGAACAGGCACGCCAACCAAGACAGGCGGATCCCAACTCTTCACTCCGAACAAAAAGCTCGCGATCAGATGGCCAAGAGTCATCGCCGCGCCCACCCCAATGACCGCTCCAGCAAGGGCCAAACGCATTCCCTGCCAGATCACCATATTTCGGATCTTGCGGCGATCTGCGCCGAGCGCCATTCTGACACCAATCTCCTGCGCTCGTTGCTGTACGGAGTAGGCCATCAGGCCGTAAATTCCGATCGCTGCAAGAAGCAATGCCGACGCGCTGAAGATGGAGAGCAATTGCGTGTCGAAATTCTGCCGCGCAAGCGAGAGGGATACGATGTCCCGCATGGTCCGGGTTTCTGACGTTGGAATTCCACCACTTGCTTCCAGTAACTGCTCTTTAACGCTTGCGGCGAGCTGCTGCGGCTCGACGCTTGTGCGGAGTGCCCAGTGGATAGGTTCCATGCGATCGCTGATGTCCGTTATGCCATCCGGAACCTGCGCCTGCGGGACGATCACCATGGGCTGAGCGGTCGCATCCAGTCCATCGGACAAAACGTCCCCCACGACTCCGACGACCTCTCGCGGACGGTCGGCGAACATGGGCGGCATTCCCTTTCCCAATAGGATTTGTTGGCCCAGCGGATTTTGCTTGGGCCAAAACATTCTGCTCATCGTCTGGTTAACAATTACGACCGCAGGTGCGGTTCCGTTGTCATTCTGGGCGAAGACTCTCCCGTGAAGAAGGGGAATCTGGAACACTGAAAAGTACCCGGGCGAAATGGCAATCCACTGGGCCGAGCCTTTGTTCGGCGCACTTCCCGCCGGCTGCGCGAGGACATCCACAGGAATTCGATGAACTGGCTGCAAAGGCAGAGAAACGGTTGAAGCGGAGTCCACGACCCCGGGGAGTGCGTTTATTCGCTCGCGAGCCTGGCGCACGAGCTGCGCTACTGGAGCGGTCTGGTGAAAGCGTGGTCCGGTTAGAGCCATTTGCATGGTGAGGATGTTGTGCGAGCTGAACCCTGGATTGACGGACTGGAGTGCAACAAACGTCCGAATAAACAGAGCGGCGCAGACTGAAAGCACAACTGCCAGCGCTACCTCAACGACGACCAGCATCGACCTGGCTCGTTGCTGCCGAAAACCGCCCCCCGCAGCCCGCCCACTCTCTTTCAAGGCGACACTGAGATCCAGGCCCGATGCACCGCGCGCGGGAGCCAGGCCGAAGACCAGACCTGTGAGCACGGACAAGAGCAGGGCGAATGTAAGCACTCGCCAATCCGGCCCAACAGCTGAGCCGTTCACACCAAGGCGAGGAATATCTCCGGAGCTGACCTTAAGGAGAAGACGCACGCCCAGCTCGCCCAGACCGAGACCCAGCAGGCCGCCGATCAGCGAAAGCAGCATACTCTCGGTCAGCAGCTGACGGACGATCCTCCCCTGTGACGCACCCAGGGAGGCCCGAATAGCGAACTCGCGCTTGCGGCCAGAAGTGCGAATCAATTGCAAATTGGCCAGGTTGGCACAGGCAATCAAAAGGACGAAACCGACCGCCGCAAGCAACAGCAGGAGAGAAGAACGAGAGTTGCCTACGATGGCATCTTGCAGGGGGCGCACGACGAAGTACATCTGCGGGTTCACCGCTGGATATCTGCGGCGGAAGATGGCCGCCGCGAGCTTCAGCCGAGCGTTGGCCTGAATAAAAGAAACATCCGGCTCCAGCCTGCCCACAACTCTGAAAAACGGCGTGACGTCTGTGCTGTTGGGATCAGCTTGCAATGGCAGCCAAAGATCCGCCCCAAGTTCTGTCTGAAATTGCTGGCCCACGACGCCGATTACAGTGTAGGGGTCGCCGCCCAGCGAGATACTCTTGCCCAGGATGTTCGGGTCCGAAGCGAAGTGATTCTTCCAAAGGTTGTAACTCAGGACTGCCGTCCGGCCCGCGTTAGGATTTTCCTCTGCCGGAGTGAAAGTGCGCCCGAGGACTGTCTGCGCCCCAAACAAATGAAAATACTTCTCTGTAACATGCAGCCCGTGGACCACCTCTGGGTGGTCACCCGTAAGGTTCAAACCAATGCTATCCGTGTCGGAGGCCGAGAGATCCTGAAACAGGTTGCTCTGCTCCTGCCAGAAGTGGAATTCAGGAATCGAGACGGCTGAGAACGCTCTCTGTCCATCGGTCTCAAAGAAGAGAGCGAGGTGATCCGGATCGGGATAAGTAAGTGGTTTAAGAAGAACGGTGTTAACCACGGAGAAGATAGCGGTGGTCGCGCCAATCCCCAATGCGAGCGTGGCCAACGCGGTTAGAGTGAAGGCGGGCGATGCAGTGAATTGTTGCAATGCGAGCCTCAGGTCCGCCCACACGCTTTCCAGTTTCGGCCATTGCCACACTTCACGGCTGCGCTCTTCGATTCGCGTCACGTTGCCAAATTCAAGCCGCGCGGCTCGCGAGGCCTCTTCCCGCGACATCCCGCTATCGATTAAGTCTTCGATCTTTTCTTCGAGATGCTCTCGAATCGATTGAGAGACTTCGGCATAGAGACGATCGCGACGGAAGGTTCGCTTGAGCCAGTCCATGAGGACATCTCCTAGGTCTTGCTGACTGCCAGCACTCGGTTGATCCCGGCAAACATCCTCTGAAAGCTCGAGTGCTCTTGTTCCAGGTGTTTTCTGCCTGCCGCTGTCAGTTTGAAGATTCGTACCGGCCTGTTCCTTGCAGAAATGCCCATTGCAGATTCCAGCCATCCTGCCTTCAGCATGCGTTGCAAAGCCGGATAAAGAGACCCCTCTTCGATTTGAAGCAACTCATCGGAGAGATTCTTGATGTGCTGGGCAATGGCATATCCATGCATAGGCTTAATCCGGAGCGTCTGCAAGATCATCAACTCCAGGGCGCCTGGAAAGAGGTCGCGATATTCGGAGTCTTTCCTCATACAGTGTTCTACATACTATGACCAAAAGACTATTGTCAAATTACCCTCAAAAAAAAGGATGCGTTAAA
>Ga0210391_10005366_pt1 | contig 10569 bp, 6 predicted proteins | sample IncBWC12OmetaG_FD_160573 | JGI IMG/M metagenome (GOLD analysis project Ga0210391, IMG submission 160573) | Forest soil microbial communities from Barre Woods Harvard Forest LTER site, Petersham, Massachusetts, United States - Inc-BW-C-12-O ...
CGGCTCGTTCTCAACGATATATTTATCCACCGCGGCGACCAGCGCCCACGCCGTTTCCAACGCGCGCGAAAACTGGAACTGATCAAACAGGGTTCCGAACTCGCGGATTGTCTTCCGCGCCGCCTCAGCGATGGCTCCATCGGCGGTGGTTTTTGAGGCCGCATGCGATGGATAAGGCACTTCGCCCTTGAAATAGCGGTTGATCATGGTCAGCGTGCGGCTGGCCAGATTTCCCAACCCATTCGCCAAGTCAGAGTTATAGCGCTGCACCAGCGCGTCGAAAGAGAATGATCCATCCTGTCCGAATACGACTTCGCGCAGCAGAAAATAGCGCAGCGCGTCGGCGCCTAGCTCGTCGAGAATGGTTTCCGTGCGCACGATGTTGCCCCGCGACTTCGACATCTTGTTTTCTTCAAACAGCAGCCATCCATGCGCCACGATGGTTTTCGGTTCAGCCAGACCCGCCGCCATCAGGAACGCCGGCCAGTACACGCAATGGAAACGGACAATTTCCTTACCGATCATCTGCACATCGGCCGGCCAAAACTTCTTGAACGCCTCCTGCGCTCCGGCGTGCGAAGAACCGTAGCCGATCGCGGTGAGGTAGTTGGCCAGTGCGTCGAACCAAACGTAAATCACGTGCTGGGGATCGTCCGGGACGGGAATGCCCCAGCTAAAGGTTGAACGGCTGATCGACTGATCGCGCAAACCCGAGCGCACGAAGGAAATCACTTCGTTGCGCCGCGCCTCCGGACGAATGAACTGGGGATTCGAATACAGCGCCAGCAATTTGTCCTGAAACGCTGAGAGTTTGAAGAAGTAGTTTTCCTCGTGCACCGTCTCCGTGATGCGCCCGCATGTGGGGCAGGGATCACCCGGCTGCGCGCCATCGACATAAAGTTCATCGGATACGCAATACTGCCCGGTATATGTGCCTTTGTAGATGTAGCCGTTATCCCGAATACGCCGAAAAAGCTCCTGCACGCGTTTTTGGTGCCGGTCTTCGGTGGTGCGGATGAAGTCGTCGTTCGAGATGCCCATGCGCTTCCATAGCTGGCGAAACTCCGCAGAAATTTCATCGGCATATTGCTGCGGAGTTTTTCCCGTGGCTTGTGCCGCCCGCTCAATCTTCTGCCCATGCTCATCGGTGCCGGTGAGAAAGAAGGTTTCCGCACCCAGCATTCGCTGCCGCCGCGCAATCGTGTCGCAGGCGATGGTGGTGTAGGCGTGCCCGATGTGGGGACGGGCGTTCACGTAGTAAATCGGCGTCGTAATGTAGAACTTCTTGCTCATCTCGTATCTTTGGTGACCTTCCTGAATGCTTGTCATTTCCGCACCCGCGCTAAGCCGGTGAGGAATCTCCTTTTTCCTTGCCGTTGAAGCGCAGATAAGCTTCTACCGCTTCTCCCATCACCCTCTTCAGCGGAACATGATGCTCCGCCGCGATACGGCGGCAATCTTCATACTCCGGAGCGTAATTGGTGATCGTTCCGTTCATGCTGGCGACCTTGATCCTCACTTCACCCCAGGGGGTGGCGACACTCTCCCACCGGCGCGCCAGAGTCCGCCGCGTCTCCTCCCGCTGCCGCACGCCCAGCGTGGTCGTCTCCGCAAAGATGATCTGGGTGAACTTCCCCACATCCTGCGGCCTCGATAGGACAGTCAATACCATTCCCGGTCGGTTCTTCTTCATCTGCACGGGCATGCCGAATACATCCAGCGCGCCTTGGTCCAGCAACTGATCCATCACATAACCGAAGACCTGCGGATTCAGATCGTCAAGATTCGCTTCCAGCACGCTGATCTTGTCTGACGCCGTGTTTGCTGCCAACGCCGATGACCCAGTCTCGCCGATCGTCAAACGCACGACATTGGGATGCCCCGGAAAATCTCGTGTCCCGGCTCCGTAGCCTGACCTCGCAATCTTCATCTCGGGAAATGCCGAGAAGCGCGACGCCAGCGTCTTCACAATCGCCGCGCCTGTCGGGGTAACCAGTTCGGCCTCGAGTCCCGAGGAATATACCAAGGCGTCCTTCAGCAGTTCCACCGTCGCTGGAGCCGGCACCGGGAACGTCCCATGCGCGCAGCTCACCATTCCGCCGCCAACGTTCAAGGGCGAACAAATAATTTCATCGACTCCTAGCGCCTCAGCCCCAACGGCTGCACAGACGATATCGACCATCGCATCCACGGCGCCGACTTCGTGAAAATGCACGGTCGCGAGCGGAGTATTGTGAATCTGCGCCTCGGCTTGTCCCAGCGCCTCGAAAATGGCGATGGCAGTTTTCTTGGCTCCCGTCGAAACGGACGCGGCGGAAAGAATGCTCCGAATCTCAGTCAGACCTCGTCCGTGGGAATGCTGGTGCTCGAGGGTGGCCGACGCGCTTGCACGCGAAGCCTGGCCGGGAGACGGATGCGAATGGTCATGAGGCTGTTGCTCGGCGTGCGAAGCTTCGTGGCTTTCAGGGCGTTGCTGCTTCTGCTCCCCGTACGCCTCGCGCGGCAGATCCTTTTCTCCATCAACCCAAACATCCACTTTGGTGGCCGAAATCCCGCTACGCAGCACTCGGGAAATCTCCAGCCGCGCCCCGATTCCAAGGGCCGCCACGGTTTCTTCCAGCGTCTGAGGCGAAACTCCGGCGTCCACGAGCGCGCCCAGAAACATGTCGCCGCTCATGCCGGAAAAACACTCAAGGTAGGCTATGCGCATAGAAAACGAATTCACCCCAGAGCCACGCAGAAAACCGAACCAGAAGTCCTAAACATGCACATCTCTGGGGTTCTGGGTCTCCGGGATGATCAGATTTGACTGATTTTTCATCATAGGGAACCGTGCATCTGGCGTCAAACTTGCCTCGAGATGCGGTCTGCTAAAATCACTGTCTTCATAGGCCGCATAGAGGGAATCCTTGTATCGTCACCTTGAACAACGTCTGGCCCAGCGCCTACTGGAGTTTCTTCAGTTGCGCTATCCGGGCGCAACCCTGCCGAGAGTAGTCATCGAGCCGCCTCCAAAGGTGCAACTCGGCGATTTCGCGATTCCTCTCTTTCCTTTGGCCAAGCCGTTGCGCACCGCTCCGCTGAAGATTGCCGAAGCGATCCGCGCCGAAATTGGGCCGATCGAGGGCATCGCGGAGATGCAGGTTGCGCCCCCCGGTTATCTGAATGTCAGAGTCGATCGCGCTTGGATGGCGGCAGCGCTGGCTCGGGACCAGAATCCGGTCCCTGACCTGTCCGCGGGCAAGATTCTGGTCGAGCACACCAGCATCAATCCCAACAAGGCTGCCCACATCGGCCACCTGCGCAACGCGATTCTCGGCGATACGTTTGTCCGGCTGCTGCGTTACGCCGGCAGGCAAGTCGATGTCCAAAACTACATCGATAATACTGGTGTCCAGGTGGCGGATGTGGTCGTCGGCTTCACGCACATCGAAAAAAAATCGCTTGCCGAAATCGAAGCCCTGACACGTCAACCGCGCTTCGATTACTACTGTTGGGATCTCTATGCTCGGGTCTCGCAGTGGTACGAGCAGGACAAGCAAAACCTGCAACTCCGCGCCCAGACTCTGCACGGCATCGAAGACGCCGCCAGTGACACCGCCGCTGCCGCTGACCTGATCTCGACCGCCGTGCTCGGTCGCCACCTCGAAACCATGGATCGCCTCGCCATCGAGTATGATTTTCTGCCGCGCGAGAGCGAAATCCTGCACCTGCATTTCTGGGACGCGGCGTTCACCAAGCTGAAAGACGCTGGCGTACTAACGTTCGAGAGTGAAGGCAAGAACAAAGGTTGCTGGGTGATGCGCCGGGCTGGAACTTCGCGAAATATTTCCGACTCGCCGGGAAACGAGCCGGATGCCTTGCGGGTGGACAGTGGGATAAGTGGATTGGAAGAAATCTCCGAAGACGATCAGAAAGTCATCGTTCGCTCCAACGGCACGGTCGGCTACGTGGGCAAAGACATCGCCTATCACATGTGGAAGTTCGGCCTCCTCGGGCGCGATTTCGGGTATCGCAAGTTCTACCGCTACCCCAATCAGCACGATTGCTGGATTTCTGCCATCGAGGGTGAGAAAGATCATCCTCACTTTGGAGACGTCGCCGAGATCTATAACGTTATCGATGCCCGCCAGTCTGAGGCCCAGAACACAGTCCTCGAAGCGCTGCGCGGACTGGGCCACAAGGAGGCGGCCGACCACTACACGCACTTTTCTTACGAAATGGTCGCTCTCACTCCGCGCTGCGCCGCCGAACTCGGCTACACGCTCAGCGCAGAAGACAAGACGCGTTCCTACCTTGAGGTTTCAGGCCGTAAGGGTTTTGGAGTCAAAGCCGACGATCTGCTCGACCAGTTGATCGTCTCTGCGAAACACGAAGTCGATTCCCGTCATCCGCAACTTACCGATGCCGAGCGCCTGTCGATCGCCACACAAATTGCCATTGGCGCGTTGCGCTACTTCATGCTGAAGTTCACCAAGCAATCGGTGATCGCCTTCGATTTCAAAGAAGCTTTGAGCTTTGAAGGAGAGACTGGACCCTATGCGCAGTACGCGGTCGTCCGTGCCACCAGCATCTTCAAGAAAGCGGGAATCGATGGAGACGCGTTCTGTAAGGATGTTGCAGTCGCCATCTCTTCCGCGGACCTAGCCCAATTTCTCGGAGAAAATGCGAACGAAATCTGGGAACTCTGGCTCGCCGCGTCGAAGACGTCCTACATTGTGGAGCAATCCATCGCCACTACCGAACCGGCATATCTGGCGAAGCATGCATTCCAGCTCGGACAACTGTTTAACACTTTTTATCATCGCTTTCCCATCCTGAGCGAGCCAGATGAGAAGCGAAAACGATTTCTGCTGGCTACTGTAGCCGTGGTTCGACGTGAACTGATTCGCACTCTGGACGTGATGGGCATTACGGCACCCCCGGTCATGTAGAACGGATAGACTGTGTGGCGCGGAGACTGCCGTCCCCGTTCTTCGAACGAAGAGACAAAAATGTCTGAAGCGGAGCTTCCTGCTGCTCAGCCTCGCCCTTGGCTGCGGATGATGGGACGAATAACCCTGGCGTTCGTCGTCCTTCTTGCGATTGCCGCTTTTCTCTACGAAAACATATCCGAGGCCCGCGACCGTCGCTTCCATCCGATGCCGGGTCGGCTTATCGACGTCGGCGGCTACAGAATGCATGTCGATTGCACTGGGCAGGGTACTCCGACTGTGGTTCTCGACTCGGGCCTTGGCGACTCGTACCTTTCCTGGCACAAGGTGCAGCCCCAGATTGCTTCATTCACCCGGGTGTGCTCTTACGACCGTGCGGGGCTCGGCTACAGCGATTCCAGCCCCCAGCCCCGCACCAGCAAGGTCATGGCCGAAGAACTGCACGCACTTTTGCAAACTGCCGGCATCTCGCCTCCTTATATTCTCGTGGGCCACTCTATGGGCGGATACAACATTCGCTTGTTCGCCGGCATTTATCGAAGCGAAGTCGGGGGCATGGTTTTGGTAGATTCTTCCCACCCCGAACAGGAAAAGCGTTTTCCCCAGGCCTTGAACGATCTGGACAAAACATGGGTGCGAGAGCAGGAATTCCTGGCCTTCTCGATGCCGTTCGGAATTCCACGGCTGCTAGGCTTCTGTGACCAGAACGGCGCAGTTCGCGCTGCAGACTGCAATTTTCACAGCACGCGAGAAGGCGTCCGGGAACTGAAAGCGATTTCTGAAAGCGCCGCCCAAACCGCCAGTGCGGGCTCGCTGGGCGATCTTCCCCTTGCCGTCCTTTCTCACGATCCCGATCAGCCCGAACCCGACTTGCCCGAAGACTTGGTGAAACCCACGCACGATGCCTGGCAACAGATGCAGAACGAGTTAGCGCAACTCTCGAGCAGAAGCACGCACGTCATCGCGAAGAATAGTGGGCATTATATTCAGATCGACCGTCCCGATCTGGTGATCGAGGCAATCCACAGAGTTGTGGATCAGCCTCCGCAAGCTGATTCGCGCTAAGAACCCCAGCCAGCAATCAGAGAGAGCACTCCACCATCAGACCTGCTACTGTGAATTTTCTCAGGCGCTCTCCGCCGGTTGCTTTTTCGGAGGATGAATAATGTCTTCGTTCGACCACCCCGCCGGATGTGAGCCACGGCGCATCGTCTTCTGGTTCTTGCTGGTCCTCGTCGGCACATTGGCATCGGCACAAAATCCGCTTCCAGTCGAGGACCAAGGCCAGCAGCTTGCCGCATCTGTGCCAGCGCAGCGTCCCCGAATCGGCCTGGCGCTCAGCGGCGGTGGTGCGCTCGGGTTGGCGCAAATTGGTGTGATTCAGTGGCTGGAAGAGAATCACATCCCGGTCGACCGCATGGCCGGAACCAGCATGGGCAGCATCATTGGCGTCATGTACGCGACCGGCATGTCGCCTGCGGAAATGCAAAAACTTGCCGAAGGCATTGACTGGAATGAGGCCCTGCTTCCCGAGCCCAAATACCGTCAGCTTTCCTATCGCCGCAAGCAGGATCGCCGCGATTATCAAGTTGAGGCCGCGCTCGGAGTAAAGCATGGGTTAAGGGGGCCGAACGGATTCGATCCCGGCCTGAGTGTCGGTCTGTTGCTGGATCGCATCGCCTTCTCCGAGTCCGGCATCGCCAGCTTCGACGAGCTGCCCATCCCTTTCCGTTGCGTGGCCACCGATATGCAAAGCGGAGATCGCGTGGTGCTGCATAGTGGTTCTCTGCCGAGGGCGGTGCGTGCCAGCATGGCGATTCCAGGCGTATTTACTCCGGTCGAAATCGACGGGCGCGTGCTGGCCGACGGCGGCATGGTTGAAAATATTCCCGTGGAGGCGGTCCGTGAGATGGATGCCGACTCGGTCATCGCTGTCGATTTGCAACTGCCACCTGGTGGTCGTGAGCAACTGGAAACCCTTACCGGCGTGCTCTCACGCGCAGTGAGTGTGATGATCCTCCAGAATGAGCGTCGCTCTTTGGCTCTGGCCAGCACCACCATCACGGTTGACACGGGCAATTTCTCGATCGGCGACTATAGCCGGGTCCCAGAACTGATCCGGCTCGGCTACCAAAGCGCGGCCGGCCACGCCGCCGCCTTGCTCGCTTACGCCATCAGGGACGATGCGGAGTGGCAGGAATACCTCAGGGCACGAAATGCTCGCAAGCGTCCTCAACCCAAGGAAGTGCAATCCCTGATTGTGGAAGGTGGAGACTCCGACACGAACCATAGAATTGAACAACATCTGAACTCGGACACGGGTGTGCCGCTGAATCTGCCGAAGCTGGAAACTCAACTGACACGCATTGCCGGCCAGGGAGAGTTCGACCGCCTCGGCTACGAAGGCTTCACGCAAGATAGCGTACTCGCTCTGCGAGTGACCGCACATGAGAAAAACTACGGCCCGCCCTTTGTGGATCTCGCCGTCAATGTCGACGGCTCGGGCGTGGCCGCGTTCGATTTTTCCGCCGGCGCCCGGATTACTTTCATGGACGTGGAACATCACGGCGGCGAGTGGCGAAACGACTTGATGCTGGGCTCGAGCAACCTGGCCGCTACGGAGTTTTACCAGCCAATCGCCAATACGCATTTCTTCATGGCACCCTACGCCTTCGCTTCCAAGTTGCCGCGCAACGCATTCGAGGGACAAACCCGGGTGGCCGTCTTCGGCGACGAGCGCGCCGGCGGAGGTTTCGATCTTGGCTATGACTCCGGACGCCGCAGCGAACTTCGCTTCGGCTACCAGATTTTTAGCGGCAAACTCGCGCCCCTCATCGGCAGTGCCGGTTTACCTGTGCTCAGCGGCAGCACCGGAGAATTCCGCACACGCTACGTCTGGGACGGCCAAGACAGTCCCGCGATTCCCAGCGCGGGCACGCGCGTCGTTGCCAGCCTCGCGCGTGTGCTGCAAAGCCCCGGCCTGGTCCACCCCGTCGATCAGCTCGAAGTGCAGACTTCCAGCTTCATTCCTACCAGCGAAAAGACCTCGCTGTTTCTGGCTGCGGCTGGGGGAACCACATTTCACGGAACGGCAAGCCAGTTTCAGGTCTTTTCGCTGGGCGGAGCATTTCGCCTGGGAGCGTACCTGCCCAATGAGTTCGTCGGCAACGATTACGGGTACGCATCGTTCGGATTCCGCCGCGAGCTTTATCGACTGCCGCAACTCGTAGGAAAAAAAATTTATTGGGGAGGCTGGTATGAAGCGGGTTCGGCATTCAATAACCCCGATTCCCTGATTGTGCGCGGCAGTGCCAATGCCGGATTCATCGCCGATACGATTGTCGGCCCCATCGCCATCTTCGGCAGCGTGAGTCCCACGGGACAGAGCCGGGTGAATTTTTCAATCGGGAGACTCTTCTAGGCCTGTCTCGGGACCCGTCTGTATGGCAAAATTCGTATCATGGAGAGAACCCAACTGCGTATTGGAGGTGGTGCAAAGTGTGCAGGAATATCAAAATCTTATTCAACTTCGATCCCCCGGTGAATGACGAGGAGATTCGTGCCGCCTCGCTGCAGTTCGTGCGAAAGATTACCGGCTTCAACAAACCATCGAAGGCAAACGAAGCCTCGTTTCTGAACGCAATCGATGAAATCGCTGGCATCTCGGCTCGGCTTCTCCGCGGCCTCGAAACTACCGCGACGCCGAAGAATCGAGAAGAAGAAGCGGCGAAAGCGAAAGCTCGCGCCGCGGAACGATTCGGGGCCTGAGGTAACGTTTCCCCGCCTGTCAGTGCTGCTCCTCAGGTACTGTTTTCTCGGTGGCAAACTTATAGATATAGTGAAGTCAATAACTTACGAAGAATCGCTCGAGTGGGGCAGGCATCTCGCGCGGCACTAGGATCATCTAAGTTTAATAGGAAGCGGCTGGGGAGCCGGTATGTTATGAGAAGTCGAACGAGTCTGCAATCCGTGCTCACGGTTGTGGTTCTGTTAGCAACCAGTCTGGTCTGGGCTGCGCCGAAGCCGGCGAAGACTCCGCCGAGTGTCGCGCCGTTCCCAGGGACGCTGGTGAATGCCCGGTTTGTGTACGTTACCAGCTACGACGGTGACCAATTTAGTCCCAACCTGCTTCCGGAAGATCGCCAGGCCATCGCCACCGTGCAGGACGCGATGCAGAAGTGGGGAAAGTTCACGCTGGTCTATGAACCCTATCAAGCTGACATCGTGCTGATGGTCATGAGTCGTCCTTCCGAGGATGTCCTCGCCGTCTATGACGCGCACGGCTGGCCGCAGAGTCAATATCTCTGGCGCATGATGGGTCGCAGCGGACTGCAGCAGGGCGAATCCCCGCTGGTTACAAATCTGGAGACGGCATTTAGTCTGGCGACGGCGAAGTAAAACCGGCCACGGATTAGCGCTCCCGATTTTGATCGGTGAAAATCCGTGGCCGATTTTCTAGTTCACGAAGCTCTTCACGAACTCCACCAGACTGCGCAGCGCGATTCCGGACGGACCCTTGGCAATCCAGGGTTTTGGTTCTTCCATCCAGGCCGTGCCGGCGATGTCGAGATGGATCCAGGGTGTATCTTCAGCAAATTCTTTCAGGAACATGGCCGCGTTAATCGCCCCACCCCAGCGTCCGCCGGAGTTGACGATGTCAGCGATGGTGGACTTGATGTTGTCTTTGTATTCGTCATCGAGCGGCAAACGCCACATCTTTTCGCCGGCTTCGTCGTTCGCCTTGTGGAAGCGCTCGTAAATGGCGTCATCATTGGCGAAGACCCCAGCATTCGCATAGCCCAGCGCAACCACGACAGCGCCGGTGAGGGTTGCCGCATCGACGAGATGCGTGCACCCGAGTTGGCGGGCGTAGAACAGACCGTCGGCGAGAACCAGTCGACCTTCGGCGTCGGTGTTGATGATCTCAATCGACTTGCCGGACATCGCAATCTGCACATCGCCTGGCTTCTGGGCTTTGCCGGACGGCATGTTTTCGGTGGCGCACACGATGCCGATAACCTTCACTTTCGGCTTCAGCAGCGCGACGGCGCGCATGGCACCGATCATAGTCGCGCCGCCGGCCATGTCGTATTTCATCTTCTCCATGCCCTCGGCGGGTTTGATCGAAATCCCACCGGTGTCAAACGTGATTCCTTTGCCCACTAATCCCAGGACTGGCTTGGCGGGAGCGCCGGCGGGCTCGTAAGTCATCACGATGAGGGCGGGAGGTTCATCGGAACCCTGCGCAACGCTCCAGAACGCACCCATCTTCAATTCTTTAATCTTGTCGGCCCCGTAAACTTCACACTTCAAGCCGACCTCCTGACACATCTTCTTGGCCCGGTCGCCGAGAATCGTCGGTGTCATGCGATTGGAGGGCTCGTTCACCAGATCGCGTGTGAAGTTTTGCGATTCGCCGATGATTTGCGCTTCGTGCGCGGTTTTTTCCAGGGCTGCGTGATCCGCATTTCCGCTGGCGAGGATGGTGAGCGCATCAATCTTTTGATCTTTGCGGTCGCTCCGATAATAATCGGGGTCGAAGTTTCCCACCAGCGCACCTTCGATGATGGCTCGCACCGCTTCTTCTGCGGGAATGCTCGGCGGGGCAATGAATGCGAAGCTGCGGATTCCACGT